>JAEEGL013360611.1_pt1 | contig 35234 bp, 35 predicted proteins | sample 9134231 | NCBI WGS metagenome assembly JAEEGL01 (sample SAMN16246548, study PRJNA631951) | gut metagenome | biome: gut microbiome; feature: rumen; material: fiber-attached | host: Bos | place: Iran: Karaj | collected 2018-10 | reverse complement strand
GGGGAAGAGCAGCCAGATGATATATGAGAAGTGGGCGAATCTGAGATTCAAGTATCGGAGCAGGGAATTCTGGTGTCGAGGGTACTATGTAGACACAGTGGGAAAGAACACGAAAAGGATACAGGAGTACATAGCGAATCAACTGAAAGAGGATAAGATAAGCGAGCAGTTGACGTTGGAATTTGAAGACCCGTTTACGGGGAAGAAGAAATAGAAGGAGTGCGTTTCGCAGACCATTTTAGCGCTGTAAAGCGCCGCTTTGAGAGCAGGGCTATGCCCGCATATGAAAATCCACCAGTTTCACTGGTGGATCATTAATGTTAGAAAAAAGCAGAGGATGACTCTGCCTGATTATCTTGTCTTTGAGTAAAGACAGCGCTTATATTTTGATCCCCAACTCTTTTCATAGGCGATGTTTTCACTGGCCAGGATGTCTTTGAAGGTCTTAAGGTGGTCGTGCGGACTTTTGACCTCGTACTCGATCTCATAGTCTGTCTGACCATTATAGTGGTTGATGTCAAAGCACAGTTCAGCTAGCTCATTTTCGTAAACAGCCCGATCTGTTGTCAGAGAGCCCAGGATCTGAAATGGCGGCTCGATCCTGAAAGCCTTCAGCGTTTCCCTGATATCCGGATCGTCAAAGAAGCGGCCGGAAAAAACCTTTTCATATTCAACGGTCTGCCCGTTGACATAGTACTTCAGAGTAAAGAGAAATTCACCATCGCGCTCTCTTATCCGGAAAGCGTAATGGGAGAGATCATTGGTAACAAAGTATGTGTTGACCTGCCTGACAAAGTTCAGGGGCTGGTAACGGGCAGTAATTCGCTCGAACTCTTCCCGGCTGACCAGGGTCTTCAATTCCAATTCAACTTGACCTTTCATATAGAACAATCACCGCCTGATATGATACAATAATTAATTGAAGAAAGGAACAGGCTGATGAAAAAGTTCGCAATCATATCCCGGGAAGATGATGTTTCCGTCAAGATTTCCGCAACGATTCAGAATCAGCTGCTGGCTGCCGGAATGCAGTATTCCGATGATAAGCCGGAAATCGTCTGCACGATTGGCGGCGATGGGACGTTCCTTTCGGCAATCCACAAGTATCTTGGTATTCTGGATCAGGTAGTCTTTGTCGGCCTGCACACCGGTACATTGGGCTTCTTTGCCGATTATACGCTGAAGCAGATCAACGAATTCGTTCGGGACATTGCAACCGGAACACCGAAGATCGAAAGAAAGGCTCTGCTCAGAATTCACCTTTCTTCAATAAACCGGGATTGCTACGCCGTTAACGACATGCTGCTGCAGCGCCCGCATACCCAGCACGTTGACGTTTATGTCAACGACAAAAAACTGGAGACCTTCCACGGCACCGGACTGCTGCTGTCAACGCAGATTGGCTCGACAGCCTATAACCGCTCGATTGGCGGCGCCGTTGTGGAACCGGGTCTGGAGATCATGCAGCTGAGCGAACTGGCCGGCATTCATCACCGCCACTACCGTTCACTCAGTAATTCGCTGATCGTTTCCGGCAACAATCAGATCAGGTTCGTTTCTGAGGATTTCAGCGATACCACGCTCAGTTTTGACCGCTATGAGATCAAGCTGCCAAAGAAGGAAACGATCGTCTGTACATTATCTGATCTTAAAGTTCAGCTTGCTCATTATCACGAGCCGGACTGGGTTAGTCATCTTGAGCAGCTTTATTAGCAAAGTTAGGGGAGTTTGTAATGAAGAAACAATGGTACGCACTGCTTGACAGCATGAAGTTACCGCTGGCGGTTCTGCTCATCGGGCATCTGCTGATGGGTTTGAATGTCATTACCGTAAATAACACACTGGTTTCCACGATGCTGGAGACTTTGAAATACATCGGCTACTTCATGGTCGATCTTTTGCCGTTGATTGTCATCATCGCCTATTTCGGCCGTAAGTTTGAAGATTCCGCACCGGTAAATGCCGGTATCCTCTGCTATCTGATCCTCAATGTCATTACCATGTTCTTCAGCCGCAGTTCGCTGGCTTCCTATTTTTATACTGATCTGTTCTCCCTCGGCCTAGATGCCGATACGACGATCAGACCTCTGAACATGGGCTTGCTGGCATCAGTCATCGTCATCTTCATCGTCAACTTCACTTACCGCTCCAGCCGCAAGCGCTATAATTACGGCATCCTTCCTTTCATCAGCAATGATGTCTGGTTTTTGATCAGCGCAATGCTGTTTACGGGAATTGCCGGAGCGCTGATTGTCTGGCAGTATCCGACGATTGCCCGCTTCGTAGTCAAGTGCATGCGCTTTGTCGCTGTGAACAATACCAACCCGGCCAGCCTGTTCCTGTACAGCCTGTACGATAAGGTTATGAGCCTTACCGGTCTGCACGGGATCGTTGAGAAAGGCTTCTGGTTCGGTGAGTTCGGCGGCAGCTGGGTTGACAGCTCCGCGGTCAGCTATGTCGGCGATGCCAGCATCTGGAACGCTCAGATTGCCGCTGATACGCTGGCAAAGGGCGTAGGCCGCTACAGCACGAATTACTATGTTGTCAATCTGTTCATGATACCGGCCTTACTGCTCGGTTATCTTCTGACGATCCGCGATAAGTTTGAACTGCGGAGAACCTGGGGTACCTGCCTGGTAGGCTTAGTGTGTTCGTTATTATGCGGCAGCGCACTTCCGGTAGAACTTACTCTGCTATTCATTGCCCCGGGGCTTCTGGGCATTCATGTCATTCTGTCGTCTCTTTCCAGCATGGCGCTGGCCCTGCTGAATGTTCAGCTTGGCTTCACCGTTACCGCCGGAAGCAACTATGCCAGTGCCGGAACCCTGCTTGATTTCATCCGTTATTTCCGCGCCGCTTCGCTGCACAGCGTAGCCCTCAAGGTGCTGATTGTGGGAGCGATCTGCTTTGTTGTCTATCTGCTTCTGGTCTTCCTCTATTACCGTTTCATGTCTCAGGATTTCCTGGACAGTGAAGAAGGAAAGCGGGAAATGAAGGCCTTTGTCAAGGCACTGGGCGGACTGAACAACATCAAGATGCTGACCTATTCACCGCTGAGCATCATCGCCGTACTGCATGACAATGAGAAACTCGATCCCAAGGCTCTCCTGGAAACCAGGGCATTCCTGGTCAAGGAGAGGTACTTCGGCTACCACATTGAATATGGACCGGGCAGCCCGGCCTTATGCCGGATGATCAGGAAGGAAAAGAAGGAATTGGCCGAAGTCATGGCATACCACAGAGAGGCCTGAACATGAATCCGCAATATACACCAATGATGCAGCATTATTTGGAAATAAAAGCCAAGTATCCAGATACTTTGGTTTTTTATCGTTTAGGCGACTTCTACGAAATGTTTTTCGACGATGCCAAAACGGCATCCCATGAACTGGACCTGGTGCTGACCGGCAGAAATGCCGGCGTGGAGGAAAGAGTGCCGATGTGCGGCGTTCCCTTCCACGCCGTAACCGGCTACATTCAGAGACTCATAAACAAGGGCTACAAGGTAGCGATCGTTGAGCAGCTGGAAGATCCGGCGGATGCTGTCGGGCTGGTAAAGAGAGACGTCATCAAGGTCGTTACTCCGGGCACCATCATGGATGAGCTGACTGACGAGAGAGCCAGTGTATATCTGGCCGCCATCAGCGATTACGGTTACGGCTACGGTCTGGCCATCTGCGAAACGACGACCGGAGAGACCCGGGTAATCAGCCTGAAACATGACCGCTCTCTGTTGATCCAGACCCTCATCAGCAACGACATAAGAGAAGCCGTTGTTGCTGATGACTTTGATATGAGCGTCCGGAAAGACATCGAAGGCGAAACCGGAATAACGGTATCCGTCTGTGATCAGACTGAAATTGACGATCAGTATCTTTCCCTCTGTCAGCTGATTGAAGAAGTTCATCTGCGTCAGGCCATCGGCCGGCTCTTAAACTACCTGCAGATCACCCAGAAGCGCAGCATGTCGCATCTGCGGTCGTTCAGCTACAGTGAAAGCGAAGAATATCTGGGCATGGATTTCTCCACCATTACCAACCTGGAACTCATTCAACCCTCCCGCAGCAATGTCAAGGCGATCACCCTTTATTCCTTCTTAGATAAAACCAGAAGCGCCATTGGCTCCCGCAAGCTGAAGAACTGGATCAGCCGTCCGCTCAGAAATGAGCAGAAGTTGAACCAGAGGCTGGACATGATTGAGTATCTGAACCGCAACTTCATCAAGAGAGAGGAACTCAAGGAAAAGCTCAGTGAGCTTTACGACATTGAAAGAATCGCTGCCAAGATTGCCTATGGCAGCGCCAATCCCAAGGACTGTCTCAGGCTCAGAAAGAGCCTGGAAGTTGTGGAAGCCATTTTGAAGACCGTTCATGAGAGTGGCCTGTATCCGGAATATGATGGCATCGACAACTGCCGTGATGTTTATGAACTGCTTGCCGACGCGCTGGTTGAAGATCCGCCGCTGCTGCTCAGCGATGGCGGCGTTTTCAGGGAAGGTTACAGCCAGCAGCTTGACGAATACCATCGGATCACTTCCGACGGTCAAAGCTGGATCGCCCAGCTGGAACAGCAGGAAAAGGACCGCACCGGCATTAAAACGCTGAAGATCGGCTATAACCGGGTCTTCGGATATTACATTGAAATATCCAAGGGCCAGGTTCCTCTGGTTCAGGAAGAATGGGGATATACCCGTAAACAGACGCTGACGACCTGCGAGCGCTACATTACCCAGCAGCTCAAGGAGCAGGAAGACGTCATACTCCATGCCCAGGAGCGTGCCATTAAACTGGAGAGCAGTCTTTTCAGCGAACTTACCGACAAGCTAAAAAAGAGGATTGCCAGCCTCCAGGCACTGGCAGACTGCCTGGCCGTGACCGATGCCGTTTACAGCCTGAGCGTGATCAGTTCTTCCCACGGTTATGTAAGACCGGAATACTCTCACGACGGGGTCATCGACATCAAGGCCGGACGCCATCCGATCCTGGATTCCTTCAAGGACATCAGATATGTCGCCAATGACATTTACATGGACAACAAGATCAGTTCCCTGATCATCACCGGCCCGAACATGGGCGGCAAGAGCACCTACATGCGCCAGTGTGTTCTGTTGGCCATCATGGCCCAGATCGGCTGTTTCCTGCCGGCCAAGAAGGCCATCATACCTATATTTGACCAGATCTTCACCCGGATCGGTTCAAGCGATGACATTCTGGCTGGTCAGTCCACGTTCATGATGGAAATGACCGAGGCGAACTACGCCCTGCAGAATGCGACCAGAGACTCCCTGATCATCTTTGATGAGATCGGCCGGGGAACCTCGACCTATGACGGCATGGCTCTGGCTCAGGCCATACTGGAATACATAGACGGAGCCATCGGTGCCAAGATCATGTTCAGCACTCATTATCATGAACTGACTTCGCTGGAAAACAACATGGAACACGTCCGCAACAAGAACGTTGCCGTAGAAGAAAGCGACGGCAAGGTCACTTTCCTGTATAAGGTAAAGGACGGCAAGGCCAACCGCTCTTACGGCATTCATGTCGCCTCGCTGGCCAAGCTGCCGGAGGCGGTCATTGAAAGAGCCAAGATGCTGCTGAAGGGTTTTGAGAATACCCGCCGCCACAACAACGACCAATCCCAGATCGTCATGATGGAAGTCATACCCAATGATGTACGGGAGATCAGGGACATCCTGAAAAGCGCCGATCCGAATAACATGACCCCTCTGGAGGCTTTGCAGTTATTGGCTCAGCTGAAAGGAAAACTGAAAGATGAGTAGGATCAATGTACTTGATGACCACCTGACCAACATGATCGCGGCCGGTGAGGTCGTGGAACGGCCGATGGGCGTAGTCAAGGAACTGGTGGAAAACAGCATCGATGCCAATGCCGGAAAAATTGAGATCCGGATCGTTAACGGCGGCATGGAAAGCATCGAAGTAGTCGATGATGGCTGCGGCATGGACAAGGTCGATGCCACCATGGCGTTTCAGCGCCACGCCACCAGCAAGATCAGAGAAACACAGGACCTTTGGAGCATTCAGACCATGGGCTTCCGCGGTGAGGCTCTGCCTTCGATCGCCTCTGTCAGCAAGGTCAGAATGACGACCTGTGACGGCAGCGATTCCACTCTGGTAAGGATCGAATACGGACAGATCAAGGAAGTGCGGCCGATCGCGGCCAACCCGGGAACAGACATCCTGGTTGAAGGACTTTTCTATCGGACGCCGGCCCGGCTCAAGCATTTGAAGAGCGGTAATGTTGAAACCAACATGATCCTTGATCTGGTACAGAAGATTGCGCTGGCCCATCCGGAGATTGCCTTTGAACTCTACAGCGATGATAAACTGAGAATGCAGACGAACGGTTCCGGATCTCTTCAGGAAGCCATTATGGCCATTTATGGTCTGGAGGTTGCCCGCAAGAGCCTGCCGATCAGTTTCTCTGATTACGATTTCCGCGTGGAAGGCTATCTGATTTCCCCGGTAATCACCAGATCAAACCGTCAGTACATCAATGTCAGCATGAACGGCCGCGTGATTCGCTCTCTGCCGCTGCAGAAGGCCATCATTGACGGCTACCGTGAGTTCATGATGCCGGACCGCTTCCCAATCGTCGTGCTGAACATCAATGCCGATTATCAGCTGGTGGATGTCAATGTCCATCCCAGCAAGTGGGAGATCCGCATCTCCAAGGAGAAGGCACTTTACAGCCTGCTGAGCGAAAACATCAGCCGGACGCTGCGCGAGCAAACCCGGCCAAGCGACATGGTTGTCGAACATGTCAGTCCGGCCGAGACGGTGGAGTACTCACAGCCTCAGCAGCCTCAGGCGGAACTGCGCTTTGAAGAACAGAAGATGACCTATACGACCGAGGAAACCCTACAGAGGTTCAACTACCTCGGCCAGCACCATGGCAAGTACATTCTGGCTTATGATGAGGAAAACATCTATATCATCGACCAGCATGCTGCCATGGAACGTTGCATGTATGAGGAGATACAGCAGCAGATCTCAGCTAAGGCGGTTGACTGTCAGCCGCTGCTGATCCCGTTGATAATTGAAATAACACCGGCACAGATGAACCAGCTTGAACGGATCAATGAGATGCTGGAGTGCATAAACCTGAAACTGGAGCCTTTCTCCCTCACCAGCGTGGCCGTGCGTGAACTGCCGACCTTCGTTGAAGGCGATGAAGAGGCCTTCATCAGGGAACTGATCGAGCAGATAACCAATGACCGGGAGATGAGCGTGCTGGATATCCGCAAGGAGAAAATCGCCTCCATGGCCTGTCACGCATCCGTAAAGTTCAATTCCTATCTGACTCCAGAGGAAAGCCGGCGGCTATTGGCCCGGCTGTCACGCTGCAGCCAGCCATTTAACTGCCCGCACGGCAGGCCAACCATGCTGGCGATCAGCGACCGTCAGCTGGAGAAGGAGTTCAAGCGTGTCTGAGATTCTGGTCATTGTCGGACCGACTGCTTCCGGAAAGAGTGCGCTGGCCATTGATCTGGCCGGCAGGTTTAATGGTGAGATCATCAATGGTGATTCCGTTTCCGTCTATAAGGAACTGAACATCGGTTCAGCCAAGACCCCGCTCAGCGAGCAGAATGGCATCCCTCATCATCTGCTGGACTATGTTGATGTCAGGGAAGACTACAGCGTAGCGCGCTTTCAGAAGGACTGCCGTCAGGCGATAGCAGAGATTTCAGGCCGGGGAAAGCTGCCGATCGTTACCGGCGGAACCGGGCTTTACATCAAGGCCATGTTGTACGACTATGACTTCCCTCCGGACGAAGGCGGAAAAACCAGCGATTACAGCGGACTGAGCAACGAAGAACTATATGAGCTGCTGGTTAAGAAAGATGAAAAAAGCGCTCAGACCATTCATCCCAACAACCGCAAGAGAGTCATCAGGGCTCTGCAGATCGCTGACAGCGGCGTTTTGAAATCGGAAAACGAAGCGGCCCAGAAACATGAACCGCTCTATGACAGCCTGATCATTGGGCTGACGATGAACCGTCAGACGCTTAGAAATCGTATCGACCGTCGGGTTGACATGATGATGCAGGCCGGCTTGCTGGAAGAGGTAAGGCAGCTGCACGAGAAGTATTCTTTTGACCAGCATTGTTTCAGTGCCATCGGTTATCGGGAATTCCGGCCGTACTTTGCCGGAGAGCAGTCCCTGAATGAGACTGTAGAGCTGATTAAGACGCATACCCGGCAATTCGCCAAGCGGCAGTACACCTGGTTCAATCACCAGTTGCCGGTATGCTGGTTTGACATTGAAACCGAAGGCTTTGAAAGGGATATCGAAGAAAAGATAAGGGAGTTTCGCAGATGAAGGAAAGATTTATCCGCATTGAAACACTTATTGGAAAGCAGAAGGCTCAAAAACTTTATGAAGCTTCCGTCATGGTTGTCGGACTGGGCGGTGTTGGCGGCTACGCTGCCGAGGCGCTGGTTCGCTGCGGCATTGGGCATCTGACCGTCATTGACCATGATGTGGTTGAGCCCTCCAACTTCAATCGCCAGATTCTGGCGGTTGAGGAAAACCTTGGTGAAAAGAAGACCGAAGCATTTCGCCGCCGGGCGGAAAGCATCAATCCGGATGTCCGGATCAGCTGTCATGACAGTTTCCTGAACGCTGACAATCTGGATAGTTTCTTTTCGGAAAGAATTGACTATGTCGTTGACGCCATTGATACGCTCACCAGCAAGGTAGCGCTGTGGAAATACTGCCAGGAAAAGGGCATTGGGATCATCAGCTGCCTGGGTACGGCAAAGAAGCTGGACCCTACCAGACTGCAGGTAACGACGCTTGATAAAACGGAATATGATCCAATGGCCAAGGCACTGCGGCAGATTGCCCGCAAGAATGCGGTCGGTCTGAAGATACCGGTAGTTTACAGCCGGGAAGAACCTTTGAACCGCAGTTCGGAAGTGCTGGGATCAATGGTCTTTGTTCCGGCCAGCGCCGGATTGCTGTGTGCGCAGAAGGTCATCAGCGACCTTATTGACAACAAAGACGATTAATGTAGAATAGAAGTCCGGAGGGATAACATGAAGCTGATAGTCGGTTTGGGAAATCCAGGAGACAGGTATGAAAGAACCAGGCATAATACCGGGTTTTTGACCATGGATATCATCAGCCGGCAGCTGGGCATTCCGGTAACCCGCCGGGCATTTGAGGCCCTGATCGGTAAAGGAACGGTAAACGGTGAACCGGTGGTTCTCATGAAACCGCAGACCTACATGAACGAGTCCGGACGGGCCGTCGGCAAGGCCGCTGCCTACTACAAGCTGGACCGGGAAAAGGACATCCTGATCATCTATGATGATCTGGACTTGCCGGTAGGGAACATCAGGCTGCGCAGCAGCGGATCCGATGGCGGACACAACGGTATCAAGAGCATCATCTCCCATCTGTCAACCAGACGCTTCAACCGCATCCGTGTCGGTATTGACAAGGATCCCCGGATTCCGACCATCGATTATGTGCTGGGAAAAGTCCGCAAGGAGGACCAGCAGGCTTATCAGCAGGCTCTGGAAAGAGCGGCTGAAGCGGCCGTAAAATTCATCGATACGCCTTTTGACAAGGTTATGAATGTCTACAATGTGAAGGAGAAAAATGAATGAATTGTTCCGGCTGATGGCCAATGACCCGGCCGTGATCGCGTTTAACAAGCATCAACCCGGACTGAGCTGTCTGGGGGATGTTGAAGAGACCCTGATCATTGCCGAGAGTTTCCGTCAGCAACCCCGAAATATTGTCGTAGTCAAGGAAAATGTCTTCACAGCACAGCAGCTTTACAACAGGTTATACCCCCTGGTAAAGGATGACGTGCTGCTTTTCAGCGTGGAGGAATCACTGCGCGTCGAGGCCGTAGCGGCCTCACCGAGCAATTATGCCAACCAGATGAACGTGTTGGCTTCCCTTTGTCTGCAGGAACATCCGAAGATCATCGTCACCCACAGCATGGCTCTGATCCGCTATCTGCCGGCCCGGGAGACTTTCCGCAATCACATACTCGATCTGAAGGTCGGACAGAGCTGGAACATGGAACAGTTGAGAAAAAAGCTGATCATTTCCGGCTACCGTCAGACTTCCCGCATCGATCAGCCGCTGACCTTCTCCCTGCGCGGCGGGGTAATCGATGTCTTCTCCATTCAGTATGACCGGCCGGTCAGAATCGAGTTTTTTGACGAGGAGATCGACTCTCTGCGTTTCTTTGACATTTCTTCGCAGCGAACGGTTCAGAAAACGGAAGAAGTACGGTTGGTTCCGGCCAGTTCGCTGATCTACGATGAGGACTTCTCGCAATTGAAAGGGAAGATAATGAAACAGCTGGAAAGGGACCGCAGCAAGGCTACGGATTTCGGGCTGCTGAAGGAAGCGGTAGAACGCGATTTGGAATATCTGGAAAACCACATCACTGAACGCTATCTGTATCGCTATCAGACTTTTTTCCAGAATAATGTTACCCTGCTGGATTATGTTGATGATCCCGATGTCATCATCACTCCGACGGAAGCAGTGGAAAACTCCCTGGAGTTTAATCTGCGGGAAAATGATGAATACATAACCGAACTGTTCATGGATAACCGCGCGCTGAACGTGCATGCGGTCTTTGCCGATTTTGACCGAGAGGTTGCCCGCTTTCACCCCTACCGGATCTCCGGCGTCTTTGAAAGCGGCAGCAGCATTAAGTCTGATGTCCGGCTTTCCTACTTTCCCCTGCTGCCGTTGGATAAGGCCGTTGATGAGATCATCAGGCTGTCGGACAGCTGCAACGTTCATGTCTCCCTGAGTCAGGGGCAGTTGGAATTGCTGAAAGACCATTTCAGCTCACGCAAGCTCAAAATGGAGGATTATGTCAGCATCTGCGAGCAGGAGCTGACCGAAGGCTTCAATTATCATGATGAGATGTATCTGAGTGCCCGGGAACTGTTTGGCGTCCGTCAGATCAACGGCCGCTTTGACAGCAAGTTCCGGGAAGCAGTAGTGCTGGACAGCTATCAGGACCTCAAGCAGGGAGATTATGTCGTTCACAGCAAGTACGGCATCGGCATCTATGAAGGGATTATTACCCGGGAAATAATGAATCATCAGCAGGATTACCTGCAGATCCGCTATCGCGACAACGATGCCCTGCTGGTTCCGCTGGAGCAGTTCAAACTGGTCCGCAAGTTCGTGGCTGCCGAGGGTGTCGGCGTGAGACTGAACAAGTTGGGGACCAACAGCTGGAACAAGGCCAAGGAAAAGATCAGCCAGGAAGTCAATGACATTGCTGAAAGGTTGATGGAGCTTTATTCCGCCCGTGAGCAGAACATAGGCTTTGCCTTCAGCCGGGACGATGAGTATAGCCGTCAGTTTGAACGCAACTTTCCTTATGCCCTGACCGATGACCAGATCAAGGCGATCGCCGAGGTCAAGTATGACATGGAACAGCCCAAGCCGATGGACCGGCTTTTATGCGGCGATGTCGGCTTTGGCAAGACGGAAGTAGCCATGGTAGCGGCTTTCAAGGCCTGCAAGGACCTTAAGCAGGTCGCTTATCTGTGCCCGACAACCATCCTTTCCCGCCAGCACTACAATACCTTCAAGGAGCGCTTCAAGGATTTCCCCGTCAGTGTGGAGATCATTAACCGCTATGTGCCGGATAACGAACAGAAGATCATTCTGCAGCGGCTGAAAGAGGGAAAGGTCGACATCCTCATCGGTACTCACCGTCTGCTGAGCCGGGATGTTCAGTTTGCTGATTTGGGCTTACTGATCATTGATGAGGAGCAGCGCTTCGGTGTTCAGGCTAAGGAGAAGATCAAGGAACTGAAGAAGACCATTGACGTACTTTCTTTGAGCGCGACGCCGATACCGCGAACCATGCAGATGTCGTTGGTGGGAGTCATGTCGCTTTCTCAACTGAATACCCCGCCGCAGAACCGGATGTCGATACAGACCTATGTCGTTGAGAAGAATGACAGTCTGATCAGGGAAACCGTCCAGCGGGAACTGGCCAGAGGCGGGCAGGTATTCTACCTGCACAATAATGTATCAGATATCTATGAAGTGGCCCGTAAGATCCGCACTCTGGTACCGCAGGCTCGGGTAGCCATCGGCCATGGTCAGATGAACAGGGAAGAGATCGAGGATGTCATGTACCGCTTTGTTGAAGGACAGTATAACGTTCTGGTCTGTACGACGATCATTGAGACCGGCATTGACATTCCCAATGCCAATACCGTGCTGATCGAAAACGCTGACCGCTTCGGTCTGGCTCAGCTATATCAGATCCGCGGCCGGGTCGGCCGCAGTGACCGCATCGCCTATGCCTACCTGCTCTATGACAATAACCGTCAGCTTTCGGAAGTGGCATCAAAGCGTCTGCAGGCCATCAAGGAATTTACGGAGCTGGGTTCGGGCTATAAGGTTGCCCTGCGCGATCTGACGATCAGGGGAGCCGGTGATCTGCTGGGTGAACGGCAGGCGGGTTTCATCAACACCATCGGCATGAGCCTGTATCTGGAAATGCTGAATGACGCCATCAGAAGGCGCAAGGGATTGGCTGAGGAGGTTGTTGAAGAACCGCAGCTGCGTCCGCATGATGTTGATGGCTACATACCCGGACAGTTTGTCAGCCAGGATTATGAAAAGCTGAGCATCTACCAGCAGCTGGCTGCCATCCGTTCGCTGGAGGAACTGCAGCAGTTCCATGACCAACAGCAGGACTACTATGGCCGTCTGCCCGTCAGCATTGAAAACCTGTTCCTCAAGAAGCGGATTGAACTGCTTCTGAACAACAGGAAGATTGAAAATTACCTGGAACTGGAAAAGGAGAACAGCATCGTGCTGACTCCGGAAACCTCGTCCCGGGTCAACGGCATTGAGTTCTTCGGACGGATGTATGAGATTGGTGCCGACATCAGGCTTAAGTATTTGAACAAGAAGATCACGATAACCGTGCCGAAGAGCCGGAATTACCATAACCGGATCGAGGAAGTATTAAAGGAAGTGGATAAACTATGAGACTGGATAAATTTCTGAAAGTATCGCGGATCCTGAAGCGCCGGACGATTTCCAAGCAGCTGGCTGCCAATCAGCGCGTTCTGGTCAATGGCAGGATTGCCAAGCCGGCCAAAGAGATCAATGTCGGAGACATCATTGAGGTGATCTACGGTGAGCGGGTACTGAAAGTGCGGGTGCTGGACATCAGCGGCAACGTCAGAAAAGGTGAGGCTGCCGGGCTTTATGAAGTGCTCGATGAGTACATCCTGAAGGAAGAAGACCGCTTGAATCTTAACTGAAGCTTTACTATAATTGTTTTTGCCTGATGAAAGGAGCGGACAGAAGCATGACAAAAAAGAAAAAAAGAATCAAGAAACCAATCCGTTATCTGTGCCTGTTTCTCATTTGCGCTCTTCTGATAGCCGGCATCGTCTACTTTACGCTGGGTGCCAACAAGCAAATACGCACGACATTTTCCCTGAGAGCGGATCTCAAGGTGTATGAAGAACAGCTTAAGGCTCTGGAAGCCGAAAGAGACAGCCTGATGAATCAGAAGGAAAAGCTTACTGATGAAAACTACGTTTCCAACGTAGCCAGAGGCAAGTATCTGTTCTCCAAGGATAATGAACAGATCTACTATTTCCCTCCATTAGAGGATTAGCGAGCTTGCTCGCTTTTTTTGAAAAGGGGTAAGAAGATGAATGCGATAGATTACATTGTTAATTACGGAGTATATACCTTTGAGCAGAAGCCCTTTAATGAGGTCGACAATACCCTGATGTGTCAGCTGACCTATCTGGACTGGAGAGGGATCATCGCCGGTAAGCCGGTAAGGCTGCAGGAGGCTGGAGAAGAATTCTTCCGGGTCCATGGTGAAGAACAGGTCGGGGAAGACGGTAATGCTGAAGATGACCGTCTGGCGCTGGCCCTGATGTATAACAGCCGCCGCTACCGGGACATGGAACTTATGGACTATGTTGATGATGACGACTGGGAAAGCGAAAAGCAGTTTGGTGCCCTGACCATACAGATCAGCCGGAACATGCGTTATATAGCCTTTGAGGGAACTGACAGCATGATATACAGCTGGAAGGAAGACTTCAACATGGCCTACATGGTACCGGTGCCTTCGCAGAAGCTGGCCCTGGAATATCTCAACAGCCAACTCAGGAAACACCGGGGCAGCGTCATGGTCGGCGGGCACTCCAAGGGCGGTAATCTGGCCGTTTATGCCGCCGTGGAATCAGGAAGCGACCGCATCATCCGCGTCTACAATAATGACGGTCCGGGATTTGCGGAAAGCTACACTTCCAAGCCGCAGTATAAAAAGATGCTCAGCCGCATGATCACCTACCTCCCCCACTCGTCGGTGATTGGCACGCTAATGAACAGCGACATCGAGCGGATCATCGTGCGTTCAGATGGTCATGGGCTGGTTCAGCAGCACGACTTCCTGACCTGGGAGACCCGTGACGGTCATTTTGTCCATGCGGCAGGGTTCAGCGACTTCAGCCGTTTCATTAATGAGAGCATGAACGGCTGGTTCCGGGATCTTTCCCTGGAAGAAAAGGCCATCTTCATAAACACTTCATATGACACCATGCGGGAACTGGGGTTCAACACTGTTTCCGATCTGGACCGCAAGAAGGCGGAATTTCTGGTCCGCCTGGTCAGAAAATTCATGAGCCAGGACAAGGGGACCAAGAGCCTGATGGCCCAGACTCTGGTCAGCCTGATCAAGAATTCCGGCATGAGCTTTGTCAATGCCTTCTTCCTGCTCCGGCTCAATCATGCTGTTCAAAGCTCTGGAGAGGATAAGACAAGAAGTCAGAAATAAGAAAAACCCCCTTAACCGGCCAAACTTCGATCATAACCGGTGAAGGGGGTTTTATCATGCTTTTTCAGGATGAATAGCGGGCGAGATAGAGAAGGTGGTTTTCCGTGTCATAGATGATGGCGATGAAATCTCTGATGCCGGCTTCCGGGTCGGCAATGTAAATGACCTCCTCACCGGTATTGCAGGCAATGTGCCAGTAACCGTGCTTTATGTCGGGAAGCGTATCATTTTCAGGCCCATAACGAATGTTTTCCTTAACCAGTTTATAGAAAGCCTCATCAGCAGGCAGGGCTTTCCAGTTGCTGTCAGCAAGGATCTGAGCGGGGATGCTGTCATCGCACTTCAGGATGTAGACCCGGGTACCGCTGCCAAACCAGCCGGAATTCTCATAGCCGTAATGGATCTGACAGCCGCTGAGGTCCAAATCGGTGTAGGGTTGAACATTTTCAATCTTTATTTCCGCGGAGGTATGTCCCTGGCTTTCTCTTTGCGCCTGATAACTCATCCAGTCCAGAAAGGACAGGGGAACGACGATCAGGCAGAAGCCGGCCAGCAGGTAGCGCCGCCAGTCAGTATGGGTATAAAGAGTGCCGTGAATGGCCTTGCCCAGAAGGAAGACGCCGATGATCATCACCGTGATGGTCAGGGCAATCAGGGCCGGAAACAGGCCGGCCAGAATGTCTGTTTTGACAGCCAGATAATATAGGATGCCGTAAATAAGAGCCAGGGATCCGGCAAGCAGGAGATATCTGACATTTTCCTTTTTCCGCATCTGCTGCTCATAATTCAGGTCATTTCCCTTTTCCGGCAGAGGGCCATGGGAAGTCGAATCGATCAGTTCTTTCGGACTGACGAAAAGGATCTCCGCCAGTCTTTCAACTTCCTGGCGCGTTGGCAGCAGACGGCTGCTTTCCCAGCGGTCAACGGTATTCTCGCTGACATTCATTCTTTCAGCCAGTTCGCTCTTGGCCATCCCCTTGGTAATCCTTAATTCCGCGATGTATTTTCCCAGTTTTCTCTTTGTTTCCATATTCATGCCCTTACAGGTATATTTTACCCGCTTGCAAAGCCGAAAGAAAAGATGCGTTGAGCATCTTTCAGCGGATGTTGAAGATGGCCAGCCCCCCGTAGAGAACGACGGTCAGAATGACGCCGGCCATGATGACGCCCAGAAGAATGGAAACAAAGCCTTTTCTGGGTGGAAATCCCAGGATGGTAGAGACCAGGGATCCGCTCCAGGCCCCCGTTCCGGGAACGGGAATGCCGACAAACATGGTCAGGGCGAAGAAACCGTATTTGGCGACCTTTTCACTCTTGGCGTTAAGTTTTTCCTCATAGCGGGTAAAGAAACTGCCAAACGTTCGGGTCGTCTTCAGCCAGCGGATGATCTTCATGCCAAACACCAGCAATAGCGGCACCGGCAGCATGTTGGCAACGATGCAGATGGGAAGAGCCTTATACCATTCAATCTTGGCGGCGGCCGCAAAGATCAGGGCCCCTCTTTCTTCAATTAGGGGAATCAGCGATATCATAAAAAGAGCGAACTCTTTTCCCAGGCCGGAAAAGAAATTAAAGATGGCTTCAGTCATGTTTTCTCCTTTAAGCGGGTCAACCGCCATGTCATTTTAGCACATTCTCCTGCTTTGGGACATAAAAAGGGAAAATCAGCGCTCAGAGAGGCTCCGGAAGGACTATAATATATAAAGAAGGAAAAGAGATAAGCTATGTACGATGTAATAATTATCGGCGGCGGTATCGTTGGCAGCGCGACAGCGTATTATCTTTCTCAGTACGATCTGAAACTGGTAATGCTGGAAGCTTTTAACGATGTTGCCAACGGAACAACCAAAGCAAACTCAGCCGTAATTCACGCCGGCTACGACCCCAAGCCCGGCAGCCTGATGGCCAAATACAACGTTGAGGGGTCAAGACTGACCAGAGAACTGGCCAAGAAGCTGGATTTCCCCTATGTCAATGACGGCTCACTGGTGCTGGCCTTTTCCGAGGCAGAAGTAGAAACGCTGAAAGAACTCTATCAGCGTGGTCTCGCCAATGGCGTTGAAGACATGAAGCTTCTGAACTATGAAGAGACCAAAGCGATCGAGCCGGCCATCTCCGACAATGTTCACGGAGCTCTGTATGCCGGTACCTCAGCAGTCGTTTCCCCGTGGGAATATTGTCTGGCACTGGCGGAAACAGCCGTGAGAAACGGCATGGAGCTTAAACTCAACAACGAGGTTACGGCAATCAGAAAGAACGAAGACGAAACCTTCACGGTAACGACGGTGAAAGGTGAATATCAGGGCCGCTACATCATTAACGCAGCCGGCATTTATGCCGACAAGGTGCATGAGATGATCGGCGAAAAGGAGTTCACCATCACCCCGGTCAGAGGGCAGTACTTCCTGCTGGACAAGTCGCAGTTTACCAAGGCACATCACACACTGTTCCAGTGTCCCAGTGAAAGAGGCAAGGGTGTTGCCGTAACCCCGACGGTTCACGGCAATCTGCTCGTTGGCCCGGATGCCACCAGAGTTGATGACGAAGACCTCAATACGACAGCCGACATTCTCGCTTATGTAAAGGAAACGGCAGCATTGTCAGTACAGGGCATTGACTACCGGGAAAACATCCGAAACTTCTCCGGCCTGCGGGCAAGAAGCGACCGCGGCGACTTCATCATTGAGGAAAGCCGCAGTGTTCCCAACTTCTTCAACCTGGCCGGCATGGCTTCCCCGGCCCTCAGCTCAGCGGCGGCCATCGGCCTGACCGCCAAGGACTGGGTGCTGTCAAAACAGGCCTACCCCAAAAAGGAACACTATGTTGACAGCCGCCGGAAGATTCGTTTCAAGAAACTTACTGACGAAGAAAAGAACGAACTCATCAAAAAGGATCCGGCTTATGGCCGTATCATCTGCCGTTGTGAAACCATCACGGAAGGCGAGATCAGAGAGACCTTCAGAGGGCCGATCCCACCGCAGTCCATAGATGCCGTCAAGCGCCGGACCAACGCCGGCATGGGCAGATGCCAGGGCGGCTTCTGCGGTGAGCGGGTCGCCAACATCCTGAAACAGGAGCTTGGCCTCGACTATACCGAGATCCTGCAGGACAGGGAAGGAACCGTCATTCTGGAAAAGAAAGCCAAGGAGGACTACGAGAATGTATGATCTGATAATCATCGGCGCCGGTCCTGCCGGCCTGTCAGCCGCGGTTACGGCATATGAAGCCGGCCTGGAGAAAATCCTTCTGATTGAAAGAGACAGCGAACTGGGCGGCATTCTGAACCAGTGCATCCATAACGGCTTCGGCCTTCATCTGTTCAAGGAAGAACTGACCGGACCGGAGTTTGCCGGCCGGTTCATCGAAAAGCTCAGAGACACCAATGTTGAAGTCATGAGTGATACCATGGTGCTGGACATCAGCGAAGACCATACGGTCTCGCTGGTAAACAGCAGCGGCTATCAGCACATCAAGGGCAAGGCCATCATTCTGGCCATGGGCTGCCGTGAACGCACCAGAGGTGCCATAGCCATTCCGGGCAGCCGGGGATCCGGTGTTTACACGGCCGGAACGGCGCAGCGCTACATGAACATGGACGGCTATCTGGTCGGCAAGCGAATCGTCATTCTGGGCAGTGGCGACATCGGTCTGATCATGGCCCGCCGGATGACGCTGGAAGGCGCCAAGGTGCTGGCCTGCGTAGAGATCAACCCTTATTCATCGGGTCTGCAGAGAAACATCAAGCAGTGTCTGGAAGACTTTGACATCCCCTTATACCTCTCTCATACGATAACCGACATCAGGGGCTATCCCCGGGTAAATCAGGTCGTTGTTTCCAAGGTGGACGAGAAGTTCCGGCCGATAGCGCGAAGTGAAATGGTCTTTGACTGCGATACCGTGCTGCTGTCAATAGGTCTGATTCCCGAAAACGAACTGAGCAAGTCCGCCGGCATCGTTCTCGATCCCCGGACCAAAGGCCCGCGGGTATGGGAAAACATGGAGACATCAGTTGATGGCATCTTCGCCTGCGGCAATGTCGTACAGGTACATGACCTGGCAGATAATGTTGCGGCTGAAGCAAAGAAGGCAGCGCTGGCTGCTGCCCGCTATGTCCAGCAGAACCGGCAGCAAGACGGCGAATTGGAGCTGAAGACCGCCGGTAATGTCACCTATACGGTTCCCCAGCACATTCATCTGCCGTTATCAGAGAAACTTGTTGAAGTCTCCTTCCGGACTAACCGGGTCTTTGGGAAGTGCGCAGTCGTGGTAGCGGACAGAGAAGGCAACGCCGTCTGCCGCTATAGCCGGGAATACATTACTCCGGGAGAATTGCAGAAGATCAGCATTCCGGCCAAGCTGCTGGAAGACAAGGAAGAGTATCTGACCGTAAAGGTCGTGGAGGAACAGAAATGACCGAACTCATTTGCATAGGCTGCCCCAGAGGCTGCCACCTGAAGGTTGACGAGGAAAACGGCTATCAGGTCACCGGGAACAACTGTCCCATTGGCGCGGAATACGGCAAGAACGAACTTACCAACCCGACCAGAGTCCTGACCACGACCGTCAGGATCAGCGGCGGTATTCATAACTGCCTGCCGGTCAGAAGCAGTGGCCCGATCAAGAAGGCCTTGCTGATGGAAGCGGTCAGAGCGCTTAAGGATGTGGAAGTAGCCTCTCCGGTTAAAAAGGGAGACGTGATCGTCCATAACATCGTTGGAAGCGGTCAGGACATGCTGGCAAGCCGCGACATGTAAGCAATAATAAAGGCGCCAACCGGCGCCTTTAAACGGGCTTAGAATTATAAGAACATCGACCGGGTCGTTTCCCGGTCTTTTTTTAGCTGGTCGCACAGCTGCTCCAGAGAAGCGAAGCGGTGTTCCCGGCGGATGAAGTCGAGGAAGTAGACGGTGATCTGCCGGTCATAGATGTCCTGGTCAAAGTTCAGAATGTGGACTTCCAGCTTGCGGCATCCGTCGCTGTCAACGGTCGGGTTAAGCCCGACATTGGCCATGGCGGGATAGAAGACGCCGTCAAGATAGACCAGAGCACAGTAGACGCCGTTATCGGGCAGTGACTGTGAACCGTAACTGACATTAGCGGTGGGAAAGCCGATGGAACGCCCCAGATGCTTCCCGGCGACGACCTTGCCGCTGATGTGGCAGGGATGAGGAAACAGAGGGCTGGTCTGTCTTGTCCTGGTCCGGTTGCTTTCTCTTCTGTTCATGTCAGTTTCCCTTCAGAATGTGGCTGATGCGCTTGTAGATCAGCATGCAGATCAGCACATCGATCAGGCCCTTGACCAGGGTAAAGGGGACATTGAAGATCAGCAGACACTGGGAGATGCTGGTAACGGAGGGCAGGATGGCCTGATAGGCCTGCAGGATGACTGCCTCAGGATAATGAAGGATGCTGTAGTAGAGAGGGTAGATGAGAAACAGATTGGACGGGAAACTGACGGCGGCCATGAACAGGGCACCAAGGACGCCCCCGGTCAAAGCGGAGCGGCGGCTCTTGCTGCGCTGATAGACAAAGCCGGCAACAAAGGAGAAACTGGCCCCCAGAATGAAGTTGGACAGTTCGCCGACAAAGCCGCTCTGAGAAGCCATCATATGCAGGATGTTCTTCAGCAGCGAGATGATGACGCCGGCCAGCGGCCCGTAGGCATAGGCACCGATCAGAGCCGGAAGATCGCTGAAGTCAAACTTGATGAATGAAGGCATCAGCGGAACGGCAAACTCGACATACTGCAGAATCACGGCCAGGGCGATCAGCAGCGAACAGCCGGTAACATAACGGGTTTTGCTTAAACTGGAATTGTGATTGGTCATAGACAACCTCCCTGAATAAAAAACGCACCGCAATTTCAGGGCGTTGGCAAGAAAACATCAAGATCTTTTCCCATCCGGACTGTTACCGTCGGTTCCTGAATTGCACAGGATCAGCCGTTGCCGGCTCGTGGACTTTTACCACCGGTAGAGACTTGCACTCTGCCCCAAAGATTACGTCATCATACTATACCAGCAGGCATGCAGGTGTCAAACCGGAAGCCTGAAAAAAAAGAAAAAAAATTAGCACTCAGGTGTTGACAGTGCTAAAAAGGTGGTTATAATATAATTAGCACTTGGGAATAAAGAGTGCTAAACAAAATAAAGAAATGGAGTGATTATGATGTTGAATTATTACTTAAATCCCAGAAAGAGCGCTGAAAGAAGTTTCTTTGATGATTTCTTCGCTCCGTCATTCTATCATGGTAATTTCTCTGGAATGCATACAGATATTTCGGAAAAGGAAAATGAGTACCTGCTGGAAGTCGAACTTCCCGGCTATGGCAAGGAAGATGTGAAACTTTCTCTGGAAGACGGCTATCTGAAGATCGAAGCCAGCAAGAATGTGGAAAACAAGGAAGAGAAGGGCAAGTACATCAGCCGTGAGATCTACCGCGGCTCAATGTCCAGAAGCTTCTATGTCGGCAATGTTGATCAGAATCAGATCAAGGCAAACTTCAACAATGGCATTCTGGAGATCAGCGTCCCCAAGGACGAATTACCGGAAGAAGACAAGACCAAGTACATTAGCATAGACTAGTTCTCCTTTCCTCTCTCGAGGACAGCGGCAGGCCAACCTGCCGCTTCTTTTGTGTTATAATCAAGTCATGGATGTCAGAGAATGGCTGCAGGCCAACAGCGAAGAAGAATACCGCCGTTTTACCTGCCGGCTGGTGGAGAGCCGCTATCCGTTATTGGGAGTCCGGCTGCCTTTGCTCAGGCAGCAGGCAAAAGAACTGCTGAAACAATATGAAGAAGAGGCTCTGAACCGGCTTGATGACAGCAGCTTTGAAATGATCATGCTGCAGGGTTTTGTCATTGCCGGTCTTAAGAAGCCCCTGACGGAAAAACAGGAGCTGCTTTACCGGCATCTGCTGAAATGCGATAACTGGTCGCTGATCGACAGCCTGGCAACCAGTTTCAAGGGTCGGGGAAGGCAGAGAGAGGAAATGTACCGCTTCATCAGTTCGCTGAAGAAAGATGAGCATCCATATGTCCGCCGTTTCGTACTGGTGATGATGCAGAAGTATCTCGATGACGACCACATCGCTGATATCATGGACTATTGCCGGCAGCTGGGTAAGGATGAATACTGCGTGGAAATGGCAACCGGGTGGCTGCTGGCCAGCGCCTACATCAACTACCCTCAGCAAGTGCTGGACATAACCGGCAGTCTGAGCGAGACGACTTACCGCCATGCCCGCGGTAAGATCAATGATTCCTACCGGATAACGGAGGAAAAGAAGAAAGAATACAGGGAGGCCAGAAATGGGAGTAAAGATCAATGAAATAGCCAGAATCCTTCTGCATTTTGCCATGTTCGGTTTCAGCTTCTATGCCCTGAGTTCTCTGAACCTTGGAAAGATCATGCTGCCCGGAAACAACCGGGCCGTGAAGGCACAGCTTCTGCTTATCCTTCTGTCGCTGGCACTGGGCTATCTTAGCGCCCAGTTCATCCTGGCAATCGTGTATCAGCTGTGAAAATGTGATATATTAATTAATGGTGATGACATGAGTAAGATTCTGTATTTTCTGTTTCCAACCCTGGTATCGGCGGTACTGATCATTCCGGTAAGGATGATCGCCTTTAAGTTTGGCTGGTATGCCAAGGAAAACAACCGCACCGTTCACCACGGAAACATCCCCCGCGTCGGCGGGGTGGCCATCTTTACGGCCTTCATGGGCTGCAGTCTGTTTTTGATCAAGGACTGGCAGACCCATGCCGGGCTTCTGATCGGAGCGGCCATCATTTTCCTGTTCGGTTTTCTGGATGACATTCTGGATCTCAAGCCGCTGTACAAGGTAATCGGTCAGTTCCTGGCCGCGACAGCCGTCATTTTCATCGGCAAGGTCGCGCTGACGACCATCAACCTTCCCTTTGGCATTGTCCTGGATTTTGACATTCTGAGCTACATTGTCACTTATTTCTGGATCATTGGCATCACCAATGCCATCAATCTGATTGATGGACTGGACGGCCTGGCCGGCGGCTTCAGCATCATCGTACTGCTGACTATCTGCCTGTTAGGCAATCAGGTTGGCCAGACGGCCATGATTCCGATCTGCCTGATTCTGGCTGGAAGCACCATGGGCTTTTTGTTCTACAACTTCCATCCCGCCAAGATCTTTATGGGCGACTGCGGATCGCAGCTATTGGGTTACATGATCTCGGCCATCTCTCTGTCAGGTTTTAAGGGAACGACCTTCATTACCCTTTTCATTCCCATCCTGCTGCTGTTCATCCCCATCTCTGATACCTTCCTGGCCATCATCCGCCGCAAGCTGAAGGGCCAGAAGATCTCCAGCCCGGATAAGGGACATCTCCATCACATGCTGATGAACAACATGCGTCTGGGTCAGGTAGGAGCCGTTCTGGTAATCTATTGCGTCACCGCCCTGTTCGGTTTTACCGCTTATCTCTATGTCATTAATCAGAGCGTGGCTCTGTGTGTGCTGGTGATCATCATGGTGCTGTTTGACATGTTCATTGAGTACACCGGCATGATCTCGCCGAAATACCGGCCGATCCTCAACCTGCTGGATAAGTTCCGCGCCCAATTTGACCACGGCAGTGAATACAGCGCGGCTGAAGAAGAACCGGAAGAGCCGGCGAAAGAGAACAACTGATAATCATTTGAAAACTATATACTGAAGGCAGACCTGCGAAGAAATAGCGGCCTGCTTTTTTACGGCTTTTAGGAGTTTTCCCCTGCTGTGGAGTAGTTATTAGAGGGGAGGCGAAAATGGAAATCGATTATCTATATCAACAGAAGCAGCAGGAGGGCAGAGCGAGCGAATCGCCGGTTTTGATGGATGCCATCTCCGATTACCTGGAGAATGTCCGCTACGAATATGAAAACATGACGATCAAGGAGGCTACTGATACCCTGATGAGCGATCTGAATTACCAGAACCGCAGTCAGATGCGCTCCTGCCGCGGTTTCGGCATCATTGTCAGGCCGGGAGATGTCTGTTACATCGATTTTGGCCGGGCATATAAGCAGGAGGCCGGATACCAGCACTTCGGTCTGGTGCTTAATGTCTTCGACGCCAAGGCTCTGGTCATTCCGATGACATCCAGTTTCAAGGCCTTTCGCAAAGCCTATGATCCGCTGTATAACCCGCAGGGAGCCAGGCATCTGATGCGGTTGGGAAAGATTGACGGATTATACAAGTATTCAATTCTGTTTCTTAATGACGGCAAGTTCATCAATACCGCGCGGATAATTGATGTAAAGGGACACCTGGACACAGCCGGCAAGCTGTTCCAGCAGGTCAGGGAGCGTTTTCTGGTGTGTATTCAAGAAGAAAGCTGACTGTGCTAAAATGAAGCCATGGAAGTCAGCTTGAACCTAGATAAAAACGGCCGGTATCTGATCGGCGTATCCGGAGGAAGTGACTCAATGGCACTTCTTTCTTTATGCCTGCGTCAGGGCTACGAAATGGTGGTCTGCCATGTCAATTACCGTCTTAGGGAAAACGCCACGAAAGAGGAAGCGCTGGTCAGGGAATTCTGCCGGGATAACGGCATCAAAGCATATTTCGAATATCCGCTGAAAACGGAGAAGGGAAACTTTCAGAAATGGGCGCGGGAAGCGCGTTACGACTTCTACCGCCGCATCTATCAGAAGGAAAACTGTACCGCTTTGTTGCTGGGACATCAGAAGGATGATCATGTGGAAAACTATCTGATGAGCCTGCAGCGCGGCTCCGCGGGCTGGTATTACGGCATTGCCCGGCAGACTTTTCATCACGGAATGACGATCATCAGGCCGCTTCTGAACTTGAGGAAAAGGGAAACCAGGCAGTACTGCCTTGATAATGGCGTTCCCTTCGGCGATGACGAATCAAACGCGGGCGACCATTACAGCCGTAACCGGATCCGTCATCAGCTGGTAGAAAAGGCTGATGATGAACAGATTGAAGAGTGGTGCCGGCAGATCGCTGAACTGAACGAAAAACAGAAAAAAGATGTAGAATACATCATAACGAAATATGACAGCGAGGAAATCGAATTGGCTGAATACCGCCGGGAAACGGCTCAAATGCGCCATCTGCTCCTTCGCTGTAAGATTGCCCGCTGCCTGCCGGACAATCCGTCAGAGGACTTCATAAGCGAGATCGACCGCCAGCTCAGTGAAGCAACCGGAAACCGGCAGATCAAACTTTCAGAACGCTGCACGCTCTTTCTGGATTACGGCCGGTTTTATGTCTGCGATCTGGCTGAAAGCTACTGTTATAAGCTGGAAAGAGGGATGCTGCTGGAAACGCCTTATTTCCGCATTGCCAGACAAGGCCGGCTGATCGAGCGGATCGGTGTCAATGATGATGAGTGGCCGCTGACCATACGCTGCCCGCTGAGGGAAGATGCCATTGAACTGCGCTACGGGCAAAAGAAACTGAACCGCTTCTTTATTGACCGCAAGATTTCTCACCGCTTAAGAAGGTTGTGGCCGGTGGTGGAAAACTGCCGCGGAGAAGTAATCTTCGTGGCCGGCATTGGCTGTGAGAAACATCATTTCAGTACTAATGAATATATCTTTATGATAAAATAGTAATGTTATAACGCTGAAAAAGGAGGGTGGCTTATGCATCAGGACATCAAGAAAATTCTGTTTACCGAAGAAGACATTCGCAAAAGATGCGCTGAACTGGGAGAGGAAATCTCAGACGCTTACCGGAACACCAACCACGAACTGCTGTTCGTCAGCATCCTGAAGGGGTCGATCCCTTTCTTTGCCGAACTGATCAAGCATGTTGATATCGATGTCTATTATGATTTCATAGCTGCCAGAAGCTACGATGGAACCGAATCGGTCGGCAACATCAAGATCGTCAAGGACCTGGACTGCTCAGTAGTTGATCATGACATCATTCTGGTCGAAGACATCATTGACACCGGACTGACGATCAAGGAGATTAAGAAGCTTCTCTATCTCAAGGGAGCTCATGACGTCAAGGTCGCGGCTCTGCTGAACAAGCAGGACAGACGGGTAAATGACATTCAGGCCGATTTCCTGGGTTTCGAGATTCCCAATGAGTTTGTCGTCGGTTTCGGTCTGGACTATAACCAGAAGTACCGCAACCTGCCATATATCGGCGTACTGAAGGAAGAAAAGTACTAAGGAGTGTGAAATAATTGAAGAAGAGCAGATTAGTAGGGATCATACCCTATGTAATAACGGCTCTGATGATCGTATCACTGTTCACCTATACCAAGGCCAGCCGGACAAAGACGCTGGACTACGGTGCCTTTGAAAAGGTCATTCAGACCAAGAGCATCAACAAGGTCACGCTGACCATGAATTCCACGGTCATTGACATCAGTGGCACATATACGGAAAACAATACCGAATACATTTTCCTGGCCAGCGTACCCAATACCGAAACGCAGAATAACAGGCTGATGGAACTGCTGCGCTCCCGGGTCAAGGATGCCGCCATTACCATCAAGAATCCATATCAGACCAATTATCTGATGGAGACGCTGGCCCAACTGGTCCCGCTCATGCTGCTGGTTGGCTTCGGCATCTACATGATCAACCGGATGAATGCCGGCGGCAACGCCAAGGCCTTTGAGTTCTCCAAGTCCCGGGCCCGCCTGGAAGGCAACATCAAGGTGTCATTTGATGATGTAGCCGGCTGTGAAGAGGAAAAGGAAGAGATGGCGGAGCTTATTGATTATCTCCGTGATCCTGACAAGTTCTCCAAGATGGGCGCCCGGATTCCCAAGGGAATCCTGATGGTCGGTGCTCCCGGTACCGGCAAGACCCTGCTGGCCAAGGCGGTAGCCGGTGAAGCTGATGTTCCGTTCTATTCCATTTCCGGTTCGGATTTCGTGGAAATGTTCGTCGGTGTCGGCGCGTCCCGCGTCCGCGACATGTTCAAGACGGCGCAGAAGACGGCTCCCTGCATGATCTTCATTGATGAGATCGATGCCGTAGGCCGTCAGAGAGGTGCCGGCTTGGGCGGCGGAAACGATGAGAGAGAGCAGACCCTCAACCAGCTTCTGGTTGAACTGGACGGCATTGAAGAGAATCAGGGCATTGTTGTCATCGCGGCGACTAACCGGCCGGATGTTCTCGACCCGGCCTTACTGAGACCTGGCCGCTTTGACCGTCAGGTCACAGTCTCGATGCCGGATAAAAAGGGCCGTCTGGCCATCCTCAAGGTTCATGCCCGCAATAAGAAGTTTGCTGATGACATCAACCTGGAACATCTGGCTGCCCGTACTCCGGGATTCTCCGGAGCTGACCTGGAAAACGTTCTAAACGAAGCCGCCATCATGGCAGTCAGAAACAAGCACAGCCTGATTCAGATGTCTGACCTGGACGAAGGCATTGACCGCGTCATCGGCGGTCCGGCCAAGAAGTCCAGAAAATACAACGATAAGGAAAAGCACATGGTAGCCGTACATGAATCCGGACATGCCGTTGTCGGCCTGTTCCTGGAGGATGCCGATGAAGTCCAGAAGGTCACCATCATTCCGCGCGGCATGGCCGGCGGTTATAACCTGATGACTCCGAAGGAAGACACCATGCTGCACACCAAGAGCCAGCTGGAAAGCCAGATCGTCGGTCTGCTGGGCGGACGGGTCGCTGAAGAAATGGTTCTGGGTGAGATCTCCACCGGTGCCAGCAATGACATCGAAAAAGCTACCGAGATCGCCCGGGGAATGGTCAGTGCCTATGGCATGAGTTCCATCGGACCGGTTCAGTATTCCAAGAATGACGGCAATGTCTTCCTGGGCCGTGATTATACAACCAACAAGAACTATTCCGATCAGATTGCCTTTGAGATTGACCAGGAAGTTCGCAAGATCATCAACGAGAGCTACCGCAAGGCTCAGCAGATCATCGGTGATCACCGCGATACTCTGGACAACATCGTCAAGGCACTGGAGGAACAGGAAACCCTGACCAAGGAAGATCTGGAAAACATCGTGAAGTTCGGTACGGTCACCGCGCCGGCTGAAAACTAAATGAAAACAGCACACAGCGTGCTGTTTTTAGAGGAGGAAGACATAATGGACAAATTATCAAGAGGAACAGCTCTCAACGGCAACGTCAGAGTGTTCTGCTGCAATACAACTGAACTGGTACAGGACGCTGCCACCAGACATGATCTCTACCCTACGGCCGCCGCGGCGCTGGGGCGCTGTCTTTCCGTTGCCTGCATCATGGGCAGCATGCTCAAGGACAGCAAGGAAAAACTGGAGATCGTCATTGACGGCAACGGGCCGATCGGTCAGGTCGTCGCTGACGGCTATTATGACGGTACGGTCAGAGGCTATGTTGACAATCCTCATGTCCAGTTTGAGAAGGAAAACCACAAGCTTGACGTCGGCAAGGCCGTCGGTACGGACGGTGTCTTAAGGGTCGTCAAGGATCTGAGCATGAAGCGGCCCTTCATCTCAGAAGTACCGCTGCAGTCCGGCGAGATCGGCGATGACTTTGCCTACTACTTCGCGGAAAGCGAACAGACTAACAGCGCTGTCAGTGTTGGCGTGCTGGTAGATACCGACTGTTCGATCAAGTCAGCCGGGGCGCTGGTCATTCAGATGATGCCCAGTGCCGTGGAAACCGACATCCAGATCGTGGAAGACATTGTTTCCCACCTGAAACCCATCAGCCAGATCATCGACGAGATGAAGGACCCCACTGAGATCGTCAAGGCCATCTTCAGCGACTATGAGGAGCTGGAGACCAGAGAACTGCAGTTCAAATGCGAATGTTCCCGGGCCCGCTTTGCCTATGTGCTGGCCAAACTGCCGGTTAAGGACCTGCAGGAAATGATCGACGAAGATCATGGCTGTGAAGTTGCCTGCAAGTTCTGCGGCAAGAAATACAAGTACAGCGAGGAAACGCTTCAGGGCTATATCAACGCCCAGAAGGCGGCTGAAGAGACCGGCGGAAATGAAGCTTAAGATCGGGGAAAGGGAACTGGCAAACCGGATCATCGTCGGTCCGATGGCCGGCATATCCAACCAGTCTTTCCGCTGCATCATGAAGAAGTTCGGAGCCGGACTGACCGTTTCAGAGATGATCTCCGATAAGGCCATCTTCTATAAGAACAAAAAAACCTTCAAAATGTGTGAGGTTTCCGAGGAAGAAAGGCCGATGGCTCTGCAGCTTTTCGGCTATGACATTGATACCATGGTGCAGGCAGCTGTCTACATGGACAGCCAGACAGACTGTGACATCATTGACATCAACATGGGCTGCCCGGTCCGCAAGGTAGTCCGCAATAACGGCGGCTCGGCACTGATGAAGGAGCCTCAGCACGCCTACGAAATGGTAAAGGCCATCAGGGAAGCAATTAACAAGCCCCTGACGGTCAAACTGAGGTCCGGCTGGGATTCGGAAAGCATAAATGTCGTAGAGATGGCGGTGCTGATGGAAAAGGCCGGTGCAGATGCCGTAGCCATCCATCCCCGGGACAGAACGCAGTTCTACAGCGGCAGGGCCAACTGGGATTTGATCCGTCAGGTCGTGGAAGCCGTAAGCATTCCCGTCATCGGCAATGGTGACATCCGCAGCATTGAAGACATGGTGAGAATGGAAGAACAGACCGGCTGCGCCGGATTCATGGTTGCCCGGGGCTGTCTGGGTAATCCCTGGCTGATCAGACAGCTGGTGGAATATGATGAAAGCGGAACCCGGCTTGAATCACCGACTGCGCAGGAAAGGATCGCTCAGTGTTTGGAACACGCTGAGCAGTTATGCCAGCTTAAGGGCGAAAGAACCGGCATCAAGGAGATGAGGGGACACGCCTGCTGGTACATTGACGGACTTCCCCGGGCAAACCGGGTCAAGGCACGGATCAATTTCATAACTACACTTGATCAGCTAAAGCAGATCATGGAAGAGTATCTGAAAGCGCTGGCCAGCGAGGATTTCTCATATTTTGCCTGAAAACCGCTAAGGCGGTTTTTATCATGAAAAAAGAGGAAACATGTTTTCCTCTTAAGTTATCTGACCGTAATCCGGGTCATTCCGGCGTATCAGTCCTTTGTGGGCTCATAGGGAGCGGACAAAGGCAGGTCAAGGATTTCCGGATGCATGAGAATGTCCTTGAAAAGCTCGATGGCTCTGGCAAAATAGAAGCCGTCAGCGATCCTTTCATCAATGGTGAAGCCCATGGAAATGGAATTCTTCATCTGGTAGGTTCCGTCTTCATTGAAGAAAGGGACCTTCTTAGCCTGATTGATCAGCACAAACAGAGAGTTGGTTGACCAGTTGATCAGGTGGTGATAAACGGCTGACATCTTGATGGAACCGAGATTGGAGGCGAACACCGTCGTGCAGTAAGGGTCAACGCCTGCCAGTGCCTTGGGCAGTTTATCATGTGCGTTGAGCCAGAACAGCAGCTTGATAAAGGCCTTAAGTATGGGACGGGGGATTTTCGAGATCCATTTCAGCTGGGCGGTAGTTCCATCAACGGCCTGTTCCGTCTTGATCTTGTAGACTTCGCCACAGATCTTGTCATGAAGCTGCTGGCAGATGGGAACGTCATTGTCTTCAGCCCTGATGATCAGTACGGATTCTTCAGCGCCTTCTGTCATCTTGTTCTTGGCGATGAAGGAAAAGGAAATGTGATTGCGCTCGTAGTAGCGGTGGCCGATGATGAAACGGTTCATCCGCGGCTTCAGGTAGATGATCTTGGCCAGAGCGGCCAGAACGACGTGGAAATAAGTGTATTTGTACTGGGGATTCTCCCCGTTTTTTCTTTCCAGGTAGCTGTCGACTTCACTGAAGTCGAAGGTTTCATAAAGTACGGCTTCATTGTCAGCTCTTTCACCAAGGATGAAAGGCATGAGAGCGTGAAGGGGATCGTCGCTTTGCAGCAGACGGCCGTCACGGCGGTCGCCGTGCTTTCTGATTTTTTCACTCATATGTTCTCTCCTTACAAACTTACCATCTTAATATACCCCAAAACCCGAGGAAAGAAAATACCGGCTCAAGCCGGCATTTACTTCTACTGTTCGCGGATGCTCTTGATGACCTGAGGCTCAATTGGCCGGTCCCGGAAATCGACTCGGGTGCAGGCGATGCGGTCGACTACATCCATTCCCTCAATCACCTTGCCGAAGGCAGCGTAGCTGCCATCCAGGTGAGGCGCGTCCTTGTGCATGATGAAGAACTGGGAGGAAGCGCTGTTGGGGTCGGCGCTTCTGGCCATCGAGATGACACCGGCTGTATGCTTCAGCGGATTGGCATAACCGTTAGCGGCAAATTCGCCTGGTATGTGTTCTTCGCTGCCGCCCATGCCGGTACCAGTCGGATCACCGCCCTGAATCATGAAGCCCTTGATGACCCGGTGAAAGATCAGCCCGTCATAAAAGTGCTGGCTGACCAGCTTGCGGAAGTTTTCTACGGTTTTCGGGGCTGCCTTTTCATCAAGTTCGACCTTGATGATGCCGCCGTCGTTCATTTCAATAATAATCATGTATGTCTCCTATCTGACCTTCATGGCTTTTTCAATTTCCCGTTTCTGGTCTCTTTCCTTGATGGTCTCCCGCTTGTCATAGAGCGCCTTGCCCTTTGCCAAAGCGATTTCCATCTTACACAGCCCGCGCTTGAAATACATGCGGACCGGGACAACCGTGTATCCCTTGATTGAGACGGCTTTTCTTAACTGCCTTATTTCATATTTGTGCAGCAGAAGCCGGCGGGGACGGGTCTCTTCGTGGTTGAAGATGTTACCGTGGTCATAGGGTGCGATGTGCATGTCGACGATGAAGGCTTCGCTGCCCTTGAAGTCGATATACGCTTCCTTGAACTGGACATGTCCCTGACGGATGCTCTTGATCTCGGTGCCGGTCAGTTCGATGCCGGCTTCAAAGAACTCTTCCAGGAAGTAGTCGTGGCGGGCCCGACGGTTAAGCGCAATAACTTTGATGTTCTTTTCTTCCATAAACTGAACTTCTTTTGATAAAAAAAGACCGGATGGTCTTTAAGCGTTCTGGGTAACGATCAGCTTGATGATAACCAGGATGAAGAACAGGACGATTGAGCACAGGGTGACCATGGCGATCACTTTCTCAGGACCTCTCTCCTTCAGATTGCTGAACAGGTTTAATCCGCCATTACCACCGGTGAAGGCACTGCTTACGCCGGCTGACTTTCCGCTTTGTAATAGAACCAGCAGGATGATTACTACTGAGGTGAGCATAATTAATATATCTAGCATGTTAAGACTCCTTTGAATTGCTTATACATTATAACAAACAAGAAAACGCAATTCAACACATACATTTTACGGGAAATATCATTACTTACTCGGGTCATCAAAGGAGCGTAAAGGTCTTCTGGCGCTGCCTTAGCAGGGAGAAATCGGCGTGTCTGATGTTTCCTCCCTCTTCCCCGTCCAGCGTCCACTCGCAGTCGTCATCAAAGTCGATGGTCAGCTGATCAGTATGGAAGCAGGTCAGCAACCGGTTGTCCGGCTTGCCGGAGAGCAGGGAGCCGAGCAGCTCGTAAAGTTCACTGACATTTTCCGTCCGGCTGATCAGGGTAACTTCAAACTGGCCATCATTAAGCTTGCTCTGCTCAATGATCGAAGGGGTGAAACCACCGATGGAAGTCGTGTTGGAGATTGCTCCTAAAAGGAAATCCCCTTCAATCGTGCGCTCCGGGCTCTTCAGGACCAGATGGTGGGAGGTCCTGAGTTCCTTGGGCATGATGGTGATGGCGTTAAGCATGTAAGCCAGAGAGCCGAAGACATTCTTGATGCTCTGGTCAGTCTTGTAGCTGACCCCGGTAAAGCTGCCGAAGGCGGCAACATAGTTGAAGTAGGAATTGTTGATCCTGCCCACGTCGTAGATAAAATTGTGCCCTTTGGCAATGGCGTCAACAAGCTCGAGGCAGTCGATGGTACGCTGGCCGTAAAGGGTAAAGGCGAAGTCGTTGGTCGACCCGGTAGGCAGATAGGCAATGGGAATGTCGATGTTATTGTGGATCAGGTAATTGACCAGATGGTTGAGCGTTCCATCTCCTCCGCAGCACAGAATGGCCTCATAATCCCGTGAGGCATCATTCAAAATGGCTTCCGAGGTGAGCCCGGAAGCGGGCAGGATGGGATACGTTACCGGCTCAAACCCCTTGAGCGCCAGACATTCCACGACCTTGGTGAAACGGGTCTTTCCGTTGCCTGTACCGGAAGAAAAATTAGCCAGAACAAGAACTTTTTTTCGCATAAATTACACCTTCTGTTTAATCTATTGACAAAATGGGTATATATTAATTATATGAAAAAATTGGGCTTTATTCTATTTGCGATCTTTCTTTTATCCGGATGCTCTTCCATTCATTCTCACAACTGGGCTCCGGCTAACTATCAGCAGCCGGCAACCTGTTCGCAATGCGGACAGAGTGAGGGTAATGCACTGACTGCTGACTTTGTCAGATATGACATCAAGGTCCTGCCGTTAACACCGGAAAAGACCTATGAATACCATACGGTTTGTTCGGACAGTGAGGATGCCGTTACGGGCCTGGTCAGCGTAGCGGACTACCGCCGCTTTGACAGCGACGAGACTCATCAGGGTAAAAACGGTTATCAATGGCAGATTTTGACTCTGAAACTGCAGATCGGAGATGCCGCCAGCAATCTTCACGGCTTCCGTTATAACTATGTCGTCAACGACTATTACAACATCGAAGGGTTTACCAGGTCATATCGCTACGACGAGGAGAAGCAGTACTGTACCTTTACGGTCAGCTGGTATGGCAAAGAATATGACGGCTGCCATGTCCGCGTCGGCTGTAACAACGGCGAATGGCGTCAGGGCAGCGATTATTACTACAAGGACATCACGATCACCTTTGAAGCGCTTCTGCCGGAAGGCTATGACGGGTTGATCGCCGGCTTACGGAACAGTGCCGTAAATGCCGCAGACAGGTATTACCTGAATCAGTATTATCAGCAGAACGATTTCGTTCTCTTTAGAATGGGTGAGAAAAATGATTAAGAGCAAGGCTGTTAAGTACTTTCTGTTGCCGTTGCTCATTTTCCTAATGGAAATGTGCTTCAGATTCTTTATTTTCGGCTTTACGGTCGACAAGACGCTTGTGAACAGTCTGCTCAGCAGCATTTTTGTCGGCTGCCTGCTTTCGTGTGCAGTCTCCCTGTTTAAGCCAAAAGGCCAGAAGATCGTCATGACCCTGATCCTGTTTGGGTTTGCGTTCCTATTTGGCTTCCATATGGTTTACTACAATATCTTCCGCACCTTTTTCATGTGGAATACCATTGGCCTGGCTGGCGATGTCACCGCCTTCTGGCGCGAAGCGCTGGCTGGAATGTATGATGCCAAATTCATGATTCTGGCCATTCTTTCGCCGATCGTAATCTATCTGGTATTCTTCCGCAAGGCTGACCTGAAATTCAGAGGAAAACCGCTGGCCATCCGGCTGGTCAGTGGGTTACTGGCCTTTGCGATGCTGTTTACATACATCATATATGATGATGACAACCTGAAGACCATCAAGCAGACACAGAATGACGCCACCAGTACCTATTTGAGATATGGCGCACTTACCGGCAGTACCATTGACTTATTCCAGACTGTTTTCGGAATTGAGGCTGAACTGGACGATAATCCCTACATTAATGAGAATGTCTCCAGCCTGTCCATACCTGACGTACAGGTAAGTCAGGACAGGGTCATTCTCAAGAACGCTCTGGCCATTGACTTTGAAAAGATGATCGCTGCGGCTCCAAACAACACCATAAAAAGCATGCATCAGTATTTTGCCTCAATACCGGCAAGTGATCAGAATGAATATACCGGCATGTTTGCCGGAAAGAACCTGATCTTCCTTACGCTGGAAGGCTTCTCCTACCGTGCCGTCAGCAAGGAACTGACCCCGAATCTTTACCGGCTGTATCAGGAAGGCTTCCAGTTCACCAATTTCTATGATTCCATGTGGGGAGGAAGCACGGCCAGCGGCGAGTATTCCAATATCAGCGGAAACTTCTATACCAATGCCCAGTGCCTGCCAAACAGTGCTGGCAAGATGATGTATACCTCTCTTGGCAATCTGTTCCTGCGTGCCGGTTATAACAATTACGCCAGCCATAACGGTCACCATGATTACTACAGCCGCAACCTGGCCTTCCCGGCCATGGGATACAAGAAATTCGTTGCTCTTGGCAGCGGCCTTAAGTTGGCTCATAATACCTGGCCGCAGTCAGACTATGACATGGCCGTGGCAACAATGAAGGACTACATTAACTCTACTAAGCCCTTCCATGCTTATTACATGACCATTTCCGGACATACCAATTACACCTTCAAGGGCAACTACATTGCCCGTAAGAATAAGGGACTGGTTGATTCACTG
>JAEEGL017282407.1_pt1 | contig 35235 bp, 22 predicted proteins | sample 9134231 | NCBI WGS metagenome assembly JAEEGL01 (sample SAMN16246548, study PRJNA631951) | gut metagenome | biome: gut microbiome; feature: rumen; material: fiber-attached | host: Bos | place: Iran: Karaj | collected 2018-10 | reverse complement strand
GTTTTTCATGTTTGTCTGAAGCTCATCCAAATTAAAGCTGATTCCAAACAGGTTTATACAATTCTTCTCAAGATTATCCCTTGAAACTGAGATTCCATTATATATTTCAACATCAGTATTTAAAGATTCTTCATATAATTCCAGACTGTTGTTTTGATTGATAAAATATTCATCTATTATTCCATCAATATCAGATGCAAGTACTGAAGCTCTCATCTTTTCCGCATCTGTCAAATTTATAGTAATACTGCCGCTTTCATCAAGCGTATTCTCAATCTCATCTGTCAGTAATGTGACAAAGATATAACTGCCCATTAAAGAGTCTATTTCCTTAAGTGCAGACATAGCCTCATCTTCACTAAGCCTTTCATCAGTTTTTTCTTGCCCTTCTGTCTTGTTCTCAGTAATTGTGCTTTCGTTATCTGAAGTTATGTCTTCCTTCTTCTCTGCTTCAAGAGATTCTGATGTTAACTCCACTTCTTTATCGTTGCCACTCTTCTTGCTTGCTTTTGAGCCCAGCATTCCTGCAACAACAATCGCACATGCAATCGCAAAAAGAACTATCGCTGCAACCACTATTCCCAGTGTAGTTTTCTTCTGTTTCTTAATAAGCTCTTCCTGCTCATTTTGGTTTGTTTTAACAGTTGATACTGTTTGACTTCCGCATTTTGGGCAGAACATGGCATCGTCATCTAATTGAGTCCCACAGTTTTTGCAAATCATATAAAACCTCTTACTTTTCCATTCAAAAACTCTTAGTAACTTTGATTCTGACCATATGTTCCTCTGCTAAGAATTCTATGCTGAGATAATTCCCTATGTTCAGATCCATCATAATAGTAATACGCAAGATCTAATTCTCTGTCAGTCGGAGCTGTTCCGTTATACTTGTAATAGAAAATCTCATCAGGATCCAAAAAACCATCATGTAGTCCTACAAGACCAGCATATACAAGCTCATTAAACGGCTCCACCTCATTACTATCATAATTGTACAAGCACATATCATATAACTCAGCATTATGAAGACTTGAATCCTCGTTGTAATTTGTAACACTAAATAAACAAGTCTTCCCATCCTCACTAAAGAATATAAATTCTGGATAAGCACTATAGTCAACATAATAAACATTGTTAGCAATTTTTTGTGTTAAACCATCGCGATCGCTGTATACATATAAATCTTGGGCAAAATCACCATTGCTCGTTTGACTATTTTTAATGTAGTAAGTATAACCATTCAAACTCGTAATCATGCAGTCAACTTGCTCATCTACAACACGTGAATCGCTCATATGTCCCTTATCCAGGTCAGCAATCATCAAATTTCCATCATGATCAGCATAATATAATTTATTATTGCTAATCACAGCATCAATAATGTTTTCTAATACGGAAAAATCTTGACCATCCTGTTCATAATAAAACACTTTTCCCTCTCTCTTGCTAGAATTGGAGGAAGAAATAGAATATATTGAAGAAAACTGCGTATCCTTAGCACTAGATTCAAATAATCCTTGCTCTGTATAGAATCGTTTTCCACGCATATCTGATGAGAGCAATTTATCAAATACCGGTGAACCATTCTGCATGATGATGACATGGTCATAGAATCGTATCAATGGAGAAAACTCATTATATGTGAACCAGCAATTCACGCCGCCAGATTCGTCATTCTCAGTTGCAAGCACCCGTACTTCTCCATCATAGTACGAGTAAAGAGTTTTTAATTTCTCGTCATAATCAGCCCAGCAGATCAACGATCCATCAGAGCTTATATATCCGATAAAGAGTATTTTTTTAATATCCGCTATCTTTTGCGGGGCACTAGCTTCGGAATCTATAATATATAATGCATTTTCTTGTGTATAGGCTAAACGGTTACCAGAAGAAGAAATACTGTATCGCTCAATTTCTCCGATTTCTGTTAAAAGCCCATCCTTATATCGATACTTAAAATAGCAGTTTGCCGTATCCCTGTACAATAATGAATTTTGGTCTAAAATCATGTACCACGTTACATTCTCTGCTATGACACTAGTCTTGCTTTGATCAACATTTGATGTCGTAAGTTCTTTATTTGTGCCAAGATAAACAAGAATAGCTCCATTTTGTATAAGAGTTCCTTGCACAATATCCTTAATGACTATATCATCTTCACCATCGACCAAAATTCTTCCTTCGTTAGCATCATTCACTACGGCATACCTGAGCTTTAATGGCTCAGTATCTTCTTTGTTTTCCTCAACCTTTTTATTTTCTGATGTTTCTGATTCAGACTTAGATTGTACATCAGCAGGTTTTTCCTGAACATCTACAGAAATCCCGGCGTCAGAGATACTGTCTATTACATCGTCGTATTGTTTTTGAAACAAAGAATCACTACCGCACGCCGTAAGAATGCATATGGATATCAAAATCGGAAAAACAATCTTTCTATTCATCAATTTTCCTCAAGGTATTCTTCATATGTTCTGGCTTCATACTTAGAGTCTGAAAATCCACAATACCTGTAATCACACTCTGTCACATAAGACTTCTCATTTTTATCATTATCATCAGTGAAGTTAGTCATATATGCCTTCATCTGCAAAACATAATCTTTCTCTATTTTGATCATGTCATATATGATAAAGTCCTTGGTTGCATCTTCCCAACCGGTCACAATAACTTTTCCATGATCACTTGACACCGAGTTCACAATATCAGAACTGTCTATCAGTATATTTGATTCATTAGAATATACATACCTAGACATATCTTTTATTGATCTATTGTCATTTCTTTTGGTAAGCGAATAAACAAGTCTGGAGCCTCTGCTTCCTGTGAAAGTATAAGTCACAACATTTGTGCCATAGTCATTAGTAAAGCTCTCTTCATTTTTAGTCACATCATTGTAGATGTATAAAGGGTATCCAAAGCTAAAATCTGCAACTCCATAATCGTAGTGTCCAAAAAAGTCTTTGTTTAAATTCGCCGAGTAATTTTCAATTGTATTTGGATCAATCCCAAACTCATCATTTATTGATTCATTGTTGTCATCTTCAGCGTAATCATAAACAGTAGGCTCATATTGTACATTGTCTTCACACGAGTACTGATCTACATTTTTCAAGACAAGATCCTTATGCATGGCGTCAACAGTTTCATAGCCAACAAAATAATATTTTTCTTTCTTATCATTACTCGATACATCCACAACAAAAGAGCTTCCTGGTGTTTCGTAATTTCCAATATTCGTCTCTACGATTCCATCTTTATTCCTTTTTAAATCAAAAAACGATGTATAGAAAAGCATTGTGGCTTTTCTCTCTTTTCCGGAATGGGTCTGAATAGATGCCGTAACAGCATAAATCACGTCGAGAATATTCTCATGCTTAGCACTACTACTCTCTTTTTTTCTCAATAAGTACGTGCCAATATACTCAGTCTGCGCAATGCTAATATTGTCGTCCCAGTATATTGCGGTATATGATGTGATATTATCCATGGTCTGAGCTTTCAGCTTTTCCATTAAGTCACTCGGAACTTCAGACATTGTAGATACGTATTCAGACTCTTCTATGTCTTGAACTGTTCCTTCTGCACTCGACACGTTTTCGTCTTCATGAGCCACTACTGCATCATCATCCGAATTATCTACCTCAGTCATAATTGAGTCCTGCTGACTTTCTTCACCACTTGAGTCATCAGTCTTTTCATTTTTTATTCCGGGCTTTAAGACTCCGGACAAGACAAATAAGCACGCTAATAGCAGTGAGGCTGCAGCCACACATGCCATGATTTTTGTAGTTCTCTTTTGATTTTTAAGTTCAACTTCAGAAGGTGCACTGTTCTGTATTGTGTCTTGAACTGCGACAAACTCATTATCCGAGGTTTGGGAATTCATGGCTTGATCATCTTCAAAATGATTTTTCACATTGTTACCGCACTTAGGGCAGAACAAAGCATCATCATCTATTTTGGCTCCACATTTATCACAAAACATATCGTATCCTCTTGGAAGAATCCTTATTACTCTATTTTGGTTCCGCAATACTTACAGAAAGCAGCATCAGGTAACAGTGGTTTTCCACATGATGGACACAATCTTTCCTCAGATTTGTTGGGTTCAAACTCAACAACAGTTTGGTTCTGTTCAACATATGGGCTTTTTTCACCGCATCCGGAGCAGAACATTGCTCCCTTTGGAATCATCTTTCCACATTTTGGACAGGGCAGCTCTCCCTTTAGTTCAAGAATCCTTCTCTCATTTTCAGCCTTGGCTAATTCGTTTTGCTTAATCTGAACAACATATTCGCAGACTTTATTCCATAAATCAGAAGGTATCGCATTATCTTCACCCATCTGCTTCACATCATCAATACTCTTTGCCCTGAATATCTGCTCATATATTTCCGCGCCAATCTGTTTCTGAATGGAATCATTTTTCTTATCAAGGCCGGAATTCTCATTATTCAGGCTCATGATGTTAGCCATGTCTTTCGTTTTTTGCACAGCTTCCTGACTTGTGGCACTTATTCGTTGACCTAGATTACCAAAGAATTCATTTGCTGTACCGCTTTGTGAACCAGCACCACTAACCTCCTTGTTAGATAACAAACATAGTAGCGAGAACACATAATATGCCCCAAAGAAAATCATTAAAATATAAAATCCGGGTTTATAGGAAAAGGTCGCATAATTCTCTGCAGCCTTATCTTTTATACTACCTGCATATAGTACATATAAAATGTTGTTACATACAGTCAAAAGAGCCCCTATGATAATAGAAGCTTTATGCTTAATAAAGAGGATAGCAAACACTATAATGGGTATCAGTAACGAAACAATAGTCCATCCTGCTCCGTCTACCTTGCTTCCCATTACTGATGTGCCAAATGTAATCGTCTTGGCACTTACGTCCACCTTCATTAAATCATCATCTGTTAATCCATAGCTACCGCAAGATACCATCATAGTAGGTATGAAGAAGAAGCAGACAAAAATTATGCTTACAATCCTAAGTATCAGTTTTTTTGAAATCTTAATGCTTACATTACCTTCCATAATCATTCTCCTTCTAATTTCCACTTTCCACTGTATTTATGTAACACAAATGTATCTGTCTGTTCTTCACCACTCATGATATAAGTGCATATGACTTCAGCATCTGTAGCTGTTAGTTTATGTATACCAAATGGATCACTTTTTCTCTGTCCATTCTTAATATATTCCGTTTGCATATCCAAAACTTTCATTTCATTATCCTTATACTTAGAGAACATTCCTCCTAACTCTGAAACAGAATCAGAATCGATATCCAATCCAGACATTCCAATTATCATATCTACTGCAAACTTATATTCTCTAGCCGTTTCCGGATCCAGGCAATCTAATAACCCGTTAAAATTCAGGCTATTGCATGAATCAAAGAAACGCATAACTGTATCCTCAGGCCCTTTGACAACAAAACGCGTGATTCCGGTTAAGCTGACGATCAACAGGCTTATCGCAATCACTACTGCAGAAACAGCTCGAATCATTTTCTGCGTAGGGTCCAGCGGTATTCTTTTTTTCGCTAAAGAAGTCTTTGTCTTTGGCTTTGGCTCATTCACAGTTGTACTGTTAAAACGATGTCCACATCTAGGGCAAAACAAAGCGTCATCGTCAATTTTCGCACCACACTTTTCGCAAAACATATCCTGCTTCTCCTTCCATCAAACATGCGATATTCCCCATATTATTATTCTATAATACGGAGACTTTGTATCATATTAAAAAACCATTAAATTTCAGTAATAAAGGGGGATCGCCCATTCATAGCATCCCCCCATTTTTATTTCTTTATAATTTGGATATCAAGATCCATATTCCCATCTATTCCGCTAACACGTCCTTCATTGGTGTATTGCCAAAACACAAAATGATATGGCGTCTGCGGAAATTCTTCATAATCCGCATACCAAATAGGAACAGTTGATAGCTGGCTCAGATCAAATTCAAAAGCTTCCCATAACATATTGCTATATATCATTGGTTCATAGCCATTTTCTCTGATGCTTTCGCAAAAGACTATCGTGTTTTTTGTAAACTGTTCACCTGTTACATCGTCAGTTCTGGCAACATCATCCAGAATGCTTTCCGGATCATAGACTACCGGAAGCTGAAGTGTATATCCTTCCAAAGCATCAATGACAAATTTTGCTTCTTCCAGAGCTTCCTCTTCGCTGATTGCCTGAGAAAAGAAGTAAACACCGACATCAATTCCTACATCTTGAGCTCCATTTATATTCTCATAGAATCTTTGATCAAGATGAATTTTTCCTTCGCCGCCATAACCTCTGTAACCAATTCTCAAAAAAGCAAACTCTATTCCTTGTGCTTTTACTTTTTCCCAATTAATCTTTCCTTGGTGCCTAGACACATCAATCCCCAACCTCGAGGAATAATTATCATCTTCATAAGTAAGCCGGTGTCCATCACGAATAAAACTGTCATTTAAATAATCATGCTTTGGAACATCTGGATTTATAGTTGTCTCGTAATGCTCGCCAAACACATCTACAAAATCTAACGTTACAATCTCCGGCTCTTTCTCTGCAGTACTTTCTTCTTCACTAGTCTCTTCAACAGAGTTATCGCAAGAAGCTTCTTCAAAACTAGGATTACTAATCTTGGGATCTTCCTCTCGTTCCATTACGATATCCTGAGTCAGTACCTCATTCGTAGCACTTGTATCTGCTTCAACCCGCCCCTCTGTTGCGCTCTTGGCAGTACTCCCGCATCCACTTACAATGCACAACGAAATTATCAAAAGAACTATAATTCTCTTTTTCATTTATAACCTCATAATGTCAGTTGTTAGAGTATCACCATTCTTCATTGTATTCGTCAGCAAGTATAATCTTCCCATTGTAATACAGGTATTCCTGGACCTCTACGGTATCATCACCAAATCCAAAATGCGCAGAATGAAGTATGCCCTCGTCATCAAAACCCGTCGTATAAAAATATTCATTACCACTATTAAGATTTACATACTGCCCGTCTTCCACTGTCACAAAATATGTTCTTGTATCATGAGCCGAATAAAAATTATTGATTGCAACAACTTTTTTGCCACCCTTAAAAGTATGTTCACTTAAATAGATAAAACAGTCTTGAAACAAGGATTCATCCATTGCTTCAGCACCATTACCGTTAACAAACCATATCTTATATGGCATTATACAATCAAGCACCCCAGACAATAACTCCTCCGCGTCAGCAGCATTCTCGGATGTAGCAGCAAATGCCTCGGAAATGCCGTCATCATCAAAATCATCACATATAAAATAAAGGATCGTCTCGTCTGTGGCATTTTCCAAAATTGCCCTCAGATCCTCCTCTCCAGCTGTGACTATTGTTTCAGTACTTTCAGCGACACTTACATCAGTGCTTTCTACTGTACTCATGTTAGTGCTTTCTGCTGTACTAACGTCAGTACTTACGTTAGTACTTTCTGTTGTACTTACATTTGTGCTTTCTGCGATCTGCTCAGCTGCTTTGTCCGCGTAACCATCGACTAAACCACAGCCGCTTATCAGAACGGCCACAGCAATCGCTGCTAGTACAATCTTTTGTCTTCTCATTTTAACGTCCTCATTTTCTGGCTTTATGTCACAATATAAATAAAAAAGCATGGGAACAAAATCGCCCCATGCACATTTATTATAACACTACATGTTTATTTTTCGCTATATATCAAAACAATGTTAACTATAATTCGCCCATTGCAAATCACGGCGTCCAAATCTCATTGTATCCATTCTTCTGCGCCCAATTGTAGATCATCTTTATGCGCTTTCCGCCATCAGCTTCAGTTGATCTGTTTCCAAAGTGCTCAAACATTGACTCATTGCGATTTGAAATTTTAATAAGGAACTCTTCCTGTGCCAATTTATCGCGCTTCTTGTTATTGCAATTAGGACAAGCCAAGACAAAATTCCAAATCTGATCATCTTTGATAAAAGACCAGGGAATGAAGTGATCCACTTCAACACTTTTCTTAGTGACCGGTTTACCACAATAGAAACACTTATTCTCAAACTCTTGGAAAAGAATATCTCTGTAATATGCAAGGCTACTTCTCGTGCGTAATGTGCTCTCATCAATCTTACTAAGTAGATGATCAACTGCACTATCTTCGTTCACTCTTTCAAGGAACTTAGCCCACTCATAGTAGTTGAGTTTCTCAATTGCAACCTTATGCTTGCAGACAAATTCAAACATTCTCGGATTGATCTGTAGCCATTCTCCACTCTTGGAAAAAGAGTAAAACAATCCCCCTAGGTCTGCGTACAATGCACCAACAACATTCTCTTTGCACTTCATCTTGACCCTGTGACAAATATCAATCCGCATCTCATCAGACAAACTCTCAAATGGTATATCTTCTAAAATCCCATACTTCTCTTTGCCATAGAGTAGTGCCTTTTCCAACTCAGATTGGCGATTAAGCTTGCCCGGTTTCTTCTGCCTAATGTGATGCTTTAAGACCAGGTTCCAATAAATTTCTGCAAACTTGGAAAAGAGCTGATCAAAGCTCAGCGTAAGCTTATCATCAGCATTATAAAGATTATCAAGAATTGATTTTAAAAATCCAAATTTATAACTGGTGTCATTGACCGACTTACTTGAAAACAGATATGCAAAAGCAGACCACATCTCATCATCTGAGAGTGGTCTGTCTATATAATCTGCTTCTTTTAACAAGTAACCCGCTGCCATATTTAAAGCTCCATCGATTCAGATGTTCAATCCAACATAAGCATTTGTTGTTTATACCAGTAACATGCAATATTACTATTCAGCCTTTTTTATGAAGAAAGGAAAATATTCCGAACTAATTTTATATCCTTCTACCAATTCTATTTTTCGTTCCCCCTCTTGATTCATCGGAAAAACTCGCCTTCTCTTGTCATCAGTTATAATAATATCAAAATAATAGCTTTTAGAAGTCCACATAATGCATTGTCCCACCGGAATATCTACACCAACAATATAGCTTCCCGGTTTGATTCTTACAATCTTTCCAGCATCCAACTTCAGTTTCATTTTTTCATAACTTTTTTGTACTCTTTTAATGCGTTTAGCCTCAAGTTTATTGAAGTCAATATGATATCTCTCTTCTAGGTATTTCAGTGCATCTACAATTCCATCCCCCACATACAAATGGTTCGCTCCAAATGTTAACTTCATTGTATTTATACATTGGGGATCTATTGACTCAACATGCCTTGAACTGCTAATTTTTCGTCTTTTTAAATCAATTTGATTCTTACAATATTTCACAGGGTAAACATAATCACATCCCACTTCTCCTGTCCATCCATTATAAGAACTTGGATTATATGTATGACGACTAATCCTATACTCAATTTCACAGATTACATTAGCAATATCGCTATCTACGATCATACCATCCATCTCCTCTCAATTCATTTAGCTTTCATTTCAACTATCATTAGAATAAAAATTTAATATTATGCGAAGAAAAACCATTTATAACCATCATGAATCAATCACTTTTTTCGCAGACATTCAGAACCTCTTTTTGAATGTCCGATGACACAGCTTCAAGGTATGCAACAAATGCTCCTGGAAATTTGAACATTTTCTCAACAGATTGAGAATCAAACTTAACAAAAACCACAGTTCCAGTTTCATTCAACCTCGTAACAGTTCCTTCTCCAAAAGTAACATGCCTGACTCTTTGATTTATAATTCTACTAGTAAGAGGAACGCATTTCTCTTCGTCCACATTTGACAATTTTTCAATTTCATCAGCAACAAGTTCCATTTTATTACGTTGCCCATCATCTTTTACAAACTCATTCTTCTTTCGCTCTACAATCTCATCATTAGATTTTTTCATATGATAGTTTATAAAACTGTTTTTATTTGGTTCATGAATCTGAACATCGATTGCCGTGTTTTCACTCCTTATTTCATATTTTTTCTCCGGATTACCATAAACATTAACCAACTGATGGCCTGTAGCGAAGGCATTTTCTTCTATATAATTATCGTTTCCAAATATTATTTCTTCTATCTCTTTTGTAGAATAAACATTACAATTTCCACTCGAGCGACATAGATTTTCAACTTTTTTTATAAGCCTAAGCATATTCACTTTCTCTGTATTATTGTCTGGCATAATCACAATCAAATAATCTCTTGCACGACTTACAGAGACATTTATAATGTTTTTGCGATTCAAAAACATCTCTTTAGACTCAGAAATGCTTGGTGGGGGATTATAAACAGCTATCACCACATCACTTTCATCTCCCTGAAACCCATGGATAGTACCAGCTTGAACACTTATGTTTCTCGGAATATATGCTGAATTTAGCAATTTATCAATCAAGTCAGCTTGGCTTTTATACGGTGCAACTATTCCAATGCTATATTTCTGTCCATAATTCCTGGCATTTATTAATTCAGCAAGAAAACGTGCAAACTCAAATGTGAACAAAGCAGAATAAACTTGATAAGGTGAACTGTTATTCAAACGCTTTGCTTTATAAACACTTTCATATTTACTAACAGGAAATTTGATAATGTTAGTAGCTTCTAGAGGTAAGACATCTTCAATATTCAACTTTTTTGCGCTGTCCTTCGCTCTATAATGCTTCAATACTCCTCCATATGTCAATTCACTAAATATATTACCAATCGAAGGAATGCTTCTATACTGAGTTGTAAGACATGTTACTTTATAATCATATGGTTCTGTTTTAGGATTAATAAAAGACTCTAATCTCACAAATGTATAAATGTTTTCATTTTTCCACAAATCAACTGTAGTTATTGGCTCAATCTGATACGGATCTCCTGAAAAAACAAATTTCTTAGGATGAAATTTATATAATGGATATACAGCTTGATACAGTGGTATCATTGAAGCTTCATCAAAGAAAACATAATCCCATTTCATCTCATTTAATAACAGTCTCTTACCACCTTGAAGAATAAAATAATCATATAGAATTCTAGCAATAGTTGTCACCAGAATATACTTGCGTAGTTTTAGTATATTAAACTCGCGCTCTACATGAATGTGCATATCCTCAACATTTTCATCTGAAACCACACCAAATCTAAGCAACCAGTCGCTCATTTTCTCTTTATTTTCAGCATATTCTGAAAGTCTTTGACATATCACATCTGCTGCTTTATTTGTTGGTGCCAAAACCAATATCTTAGCATCACTATTCTTTATAAGCTTCAGCAACTCTTCATTTACTAAATATGTTGTCTTTCCTGTTCCAGGAGGGCCAAATATGAATTCAATGTTAGGGCTCAAATTAGTTTTGAAATCATATTCCTCATCATACTCAAAAGCATTAAATTCTTTTTTTAATGCCTCCAATAAAAATATAGGGCTCTGTGCATCGATACTAGCAGAAGTTATTTTGCTAAATTGTACCCCATTTAATGCATTCTCAGATTTAGCCTTCACTCTCAATGTATAACCTTTTACACTGGCAACTTCAATAGGAATATTAATAGCCTCATCATCCAAATGAAGTACCAATAATATATCCGACAGCTCTTCCATCATTTGAGGTATTCCTTGTGATGGATACTTAAGTAATAGTGTCCTACTGGTTCCCTCCTCTCGCTCAACTCTACTAAAGGTAATGTGTATTTCGCGACTTTGACTACTATTGTCAGATGAATTAAGTAACTCTAAATCAATAAGCGCAGAAAACCATCCATAAGAATATTTGGTGAAATGTATAGCTCTTTCCTGTGCTTCTTCCAATAAAGCAATCTTAGCTATCTCCATTCCACTTTTTTCTTTCTCACGTTCAATTTTCTTCTTGTAATCAATAGTCGAATGAATGTAATCATCCTCATCATCTACAAATTCATCGCTATATGCAGTTTTTCTAATAATCTGATTTACGTATTCATCAACACTTCTTTTTTTAGCCCCCTTTGTCTTCGCAAGTTCTTTAGCAACTTTTTCTTCTATCGTCTCTGGAGCAAAATCTGATAAATGCTTGCTATTATCACTAACCACATAACCATATTTGGTTTCTAGATCATTAGTATCAGCATGATATTGTTCACTGTTAAAACTATTCCGCGCGTTATTCTCTATTATGAATCGTTCCAATTGCTCTAGAGTAATTCCTGCCTCTTGACACATTTTGCCCAACTCATATGTTGTCTTCTGAGCATCAGTTAAATCAGCTGGTGTCTCTATTACTTCTTTTTCTTTTATCCCCAAGTATTCGTATAAACAATTCACTGAAGAAGATCGTTTATCATAATCATCACTTAGTTCTTCTATATTTATATCTTGTGGTTTACGCCAATTACCACTTCTATCCAATATCCATTCGGATTGCATTAGCAGCGTCTGGCATGGGCCAATAAAATAAAAAGTATGTGGTGTCCTATAGTAGTACCTATATTCTCCACGCAGCCTAGCGAAAAATGTCCTATCAAAATAATCAAGTAAGTATCGCCATAATAATACAGATTTTCCTTTATCCTTTTCTGACACAATATACTTAGCTATATCTGTGCTTCCAATCAATTGATATTCTTTCCATTGACGCAATCCAGAGCTATGTGGCCAAGTAATATTAAAAGTTTTTGCCTCAAAATAGTCGATTTCTGCCCCAACAACTTGTGGTAGAACATTCATACCAAGATCAATCATAAACTCTTTGATTGTCTCGTATTCTTCTTTTTCATATAGCGAATGATAAATCGCTATATCCACAAACCCAATATTTTCAGAATTGCAGAAATACTCTTCAAGCTCATCTGTTGGATAATACAATTCACTTGCCTGTGTTCTGTATTGTTCTTCGCCATCATAGTATAAGAAAAGATCGCATTCTTTTAAAAGCGATAAATAATCGTCCAATTCTGCTTTAGGACACTCTTTGTAATATGCAAATACTTTTTTAAAATCTTCAATGCTGTCAATTTCTTCATTATCAGTTTTATATTTCCTTATTACAATATTGTATATTTCATCCTTCATTGAAGGACTTGATAATTCCATCTGAGTAGCAAGATTTTTAACCGCATTTTCTTTCATATATTCTTCATTTATTACATGAAATCCCGCTATCCCTTTTCGTGGTACAAAAAGCACTTCCTGCATCTCTTCATCAAATGCAGGAACCGCTCTATTATTATTATCTATAAAAATGGGGATTGTTTTGGCAGTAGAAACTCTCCTTGGAGTATCAGAAATAAAACCATAAAGGAGAAGTATCCATTTTTTACTCTGTGCTTCAATAAAAGAAGCTGTTATTTTCTTTATGATGTCATTATCTTGTACTATACTGTTAGGATAAATTGAGCTAATGTAATCCCATCTGCCATCCCTGGAACGATAAATCGTTTCATATCCATATGTAACAAAAATCCATCCCGCATTCTCATCCTCATATAGTTCAGCCAAATGTGCATTACTAAATACACTTGTTATTGCAGGAGAAACAGCAATATAAGCATTATTTATTGAAATATAATTCCCTTCTGAAAGGAATAACTCTTCCTCTGACAGTGTATCTTTAATACATTCATAAAACGGATAAAATGATAAATCTGCGCCTTCATCCTCGACATAGAAATTATCTTCATCAAACGGAATAATCCATAGCATGTCATCATCTAATATCTGTTTACCAACTTTTTTACCTATATCTCTTAACAGAATAAGACTATCAGCCGAAAGCTCCGCCAATAACATTATCATTTCTTTATTATGTGCTACATTTGCTTTAATGCCTTCCCTACTATCGGTTAGTAAAAACGGAGCATTAATAATAAATTTCAGACCTGTAGTTGTTTTTGTAGGGAAAAAGCAAAAAGCATAGTAATCCTTAGGAACTAATTTATAATTCTCATCAATAAAGAATCCTACGGAATATGAGTACCCCTCCTTACTCATTCTTGTCATCAGTAGAATTCGTTCAGTATCATTTTTATTACCATTTATCAAGCTAAACAACTCACATTTCGTACCTTCTTCCGAATAATCCTCTATCTTTTCCTTAGAATACTCTCCAAACTCATTTCCACATGAGTAACTAATAGTTTTCAAATTCTTCAGAAATAATGTTGGAAAAACTAATTTTTGCAGTTTTCCATGAATATCTTTATATGCTTCCTCTGGTTTAACCTTGTTATGGTTGAACGGAAATACAAATACAGTTTCATTCTCTTTCCTATTCTTATATTTATCTTCCACTAGAACAGGAACTATAAATCTCTCTATTTTAAACGAAAAATTTGGATCATAAATATACGGAGTGTCTGTATATTGGAAAACAGCCTTAAATCCAACGCCAAATTTCCCAATAGATGCAACTGTCTTATTCGAATTAGCTATTGAAGTAATCGCATTGATATCTCCTAAGGAACCATTTTCAGAGTCATTCTCCTCATTATCAGGATCCGTTACTGAAAACAAACGAATTCCATTATGAATAAACTCTAATCTATCCGAAAACAGTATAAACTTTGCATAAGTCGCCCCAACATCATCAGCGTTTTGAATCAATTCATATATGAAATGAGCTTGATCAGAGTATTTTTCTACAACGCTTCTTTGTACTCCGCGCATTGAAGGCTTTTCAAGCGTATTAGCGCTATCTTTTCTGTCAGCAGATAATTTTTCAAAATACTTAAGTTCTTCTTTTGTCATTAATATACCTCTATTTGCCTACGTTTTATGTTGTCGCCAAAATTATGCAATCAACATTGCATATTATAATTCTATCAACACAAAAGATTACAATCTTGGGATGCATCAGTCTTTGGCACATTGCTCATAATATAAAAAGATGGGTTTACTTTTTCATAGCTGATATTCTTCTAGCATACTCTTTTAGCCTTTCCTTTGTTGATTCCGAATCCACAGACTCAAACCACTCTTCTATGTTGTATGATGTTATAGAATTACTCCTCAAAACAGCCGCAATATCTGTCGCTGTCACAATGATAATGGGGTGCTCATCTTCGATAACTTCCGCATACGCTTGATTATCAACATAACTTGTTGTCACCAAAATTCCAAACTGTCTGTATCTTATACGTGATATAAGCCGAGACATTTCTTTTACCCCAACTCCATTACTAATTCCATAGCATTTTGCTTCTAAAGCACAATCCAGTTTTAAGCCTGGATTTGTTTTTCCTCCAGAAGTAATCGAATATTTACCAACGGCATCGCGACCACCATCTCTCCATGGTCTTGTCAGAACAAAATCTTGAAAATGCGAATCCATTTTATAAACAATATCTGTAGCACAGGCTTCAAAACCTTGCTTATAACCTTCATAATGATTTCTGATGGCTCTTAAACATAGCATTCCTTCTTCATCGCTTTGCATCTGATCATACTTATTTGGGATTGAAAAACTCTTTGGTGCCTTAAGCGGGATAATCCCGTTTCTTCCATGCTTAACAAATTTTTTCCATGCATCTGGTGCATACTCTAAACTATTACCATGATCGTATATCAATGATTCAATCCATTTTCTAGAAATAGGATTTTTGCCTGTATCTAAAATAGTAAAGTACGCTTCGTAATTTTGAAATCTTTTGTCCTTTACTGTTCTCCAAAATGCTACCAAATCCTTATCTGGAGAAATCTTAGGATTTCCAGGAGCTGCTAAGCCCAAAAACTGTATGTCCCTACCTCTATCACTAGATACTTTCTTAAAAACAAAAAAAGGAGGTATATCTTCTAGCGAATTTCCTTCGTTTAACAACTCAAATGTTTGTTCCAAAACAAGGTTGCCTTTCTTTTTGGTGTCCGTAAGCACACGCCCAGGCTCTCTATTGTCACCATAGTATCTGAAGATGCCTGTTTCTTCCTCAAGAAAGTCAGGCCACTCCAATTCTTCCATAGAAGTATACAGCACTATGTATGCATATTTACCAGAGCCATCTTCCCTCAGTTTTTTTCTAAACCCACCTGAATTCTCACATCCAGGAATCAGCTTGTGAAAAGGTTCCGCTGACATATTTGGCGCATCCCCACCTTTATAAATACAATCTATATACAAATCTGACATTTCTAATTCATCAAATTGTTTTTCCATCTAAATAATTCCTTTCTCTTATTCAGGCGAAAGCCGCTACTATAATTGTAGTACATTCTGCTTTTTATAAAACCATTCATCAGCGAAATATTATCTATTTTTACAAACAAAAAGAGCAAGCAATCAATGCTTACTCTTTCTGAATTATTCTGACTCAATAATACTGCTCAACAAAGGTTCCATCTGCTTTATAAGATTAACAACTAAAGCATTACCCATCATAAATTTACGCTTATTAACTGGCATTTCTACCTTTTCGCCGTTAACAAGGCACTCCTTTGTCCAATCGGAAGGGAATCCCTGTATTCGCTCCATCTCTATTGGAGTAAGAAGCCTTATCTCTCCAGTCTGTTTATCTCTTACAATATGAGTTGTCCTACTAAATGACCCCTCGCTTGTAAGCATTGTTCGCGCCGGTTTGTCATATTCATCAACAAGCGCAATCGGTCCTTCCGAAAAAACATATTCATGTCCATTTGCAGCAGTTCTGCATATTTTTTTGGCACCTTTTAGATACTGCCATGTCTGACGTTCTTCCTTCGTAAGCTTTTGTTTTGTTTCATCACTATGTGTAACATCGGGGCTTGTATAATAAAGCTTTTCTCTTGGAATGAAGAATTGCTTATCCACTTCTCCTATTTCCATGATATCTCCAAGTGTAGTCTGCTTACCGTCATACGAAGGAACAGTTTTGGCTATATATATTGTTCCATCTAGCATCATGCCTGAGTTTTCAAATGTAAAACTGAATGATTGTGAAAGCTCACCTATTCCTTTGGGCAATTTACCAATCTTAACATATTTGGCATCTAACGGATCAACCGGAAAGCTTGTCGCGAAAAATCCTTTTGAAAGAATCACTTTAGCTATACTATGTCTATGGAGCTCATCTCCATGCATAGCGATATAATTAACGTCTTCTAAAATCTTCTTTGCATATTTTGTGTCATTCCTATATGCAAATATAAATGTGCGCCTTCTTCTTTGTTGATATCCATACTCGGCTGCATTGATGACTCGCCACTCAACTGTATATCCAAGATCTCTAAAACAAGCCAAGATTATTGCAAAATCTCTTCCTCTCTGGCTTGCAGGACTTTTAATAAGTCTATCCACATTCTCCAGTAAAACAAAAGGAGTGTTCTTTGCTTCTAGCATATCTCTGATGTCCCACCAAAGAACTCCCTTCTTTCCTTCAAGGCCTTTGGATGTAGCAAGCGTTGAAGCTACTGAATAATCCTGGCAAGGAAAACCTCCAACCAATAAAGTGTGATCAGGCACCTTGCTCTTGTCTACCGCATTGATATCTTCATTAGTAGTGTCTTTCCCATCAAGATCCAAGCATGTTCCAAATCTATTCACATAGCAATCATGTGCCCATTGGGTTTTCTTATCTGCCGGTTCCCACTGGCTAAACCATACTGTCTTCCATTTTTCCGGCTTCTGTGCATCCTCTATAGTGGAAATTGAATTAAGGCCACATCTAAACCCACCAACTCCAGCAAATAATTCGCATACTGTCTTTTCCATACCAAATAACTCCCATCAAAAAACATATAAAAATCTTAGCATAAATTCACTATTTGATCAACACTCTAACTTTATTCAATACTGATGATATCATAAAAGAAAAACTCGATCAACTTACTGCACTTCAGTAAAACTTAAATGCTCTCCATCATATTTATACTGGACTAATTTGCATCCATTCCATGTGCACGCTTTTGTAGGCCTATATCCTTTGGTAAAGTTCCTTATACATTCCTTCTCTTTTTTTTCAACTACACTATCTGGAAATCCTGCTGCAACAACGTATGATTCTATCATGGAATAGTCACCATGAGCATATTCATTATTTATCCAATCTACATATTTCATAATCTGCTCAATAACAGCCTCATCAGCATCATCTCTTTTAATTTCAATCACAAGATACTTAGAGATTGTCTTAAAGCCCTGGATATAGCGATAGCCAAATATATCCATTTTATCCATGTAATCTATTGCTTTAAATGGAGAGGCTATCACCTGATGAGAAATATAGTCCCATTTTCCAAAAATTGAATCTTTATCTCGACTCAACATATCACAAAGGGCAGCTTCAATGGCCATTTCGTGTCTGATTTTGTTTTTATCACTAGCGCTCATCAGCAAAGAATAGGCCGTCAACCTATAGTCATGACTCATTTTCTTCACAATACTGTCTTGCTGTTTTGAGCTAAAAGAAAAGATATACTTCTCAGTCTTTAGGCATTCTTCATTCCTCTTTAATATAATATCTTGAAGTGCCTGGTTTTCCTCATCATCAATCTTAATAAATGATACTTTCCACATTGCTCTCAACATTCGAAATTTACTCGGATTGCTGCTTAATGCATCATCCATATCAATACCGTTAAGGAAAAAATATGGATCCGGCTTAAAAGTGCAAAAGCATCTATTCTGAAAGGTACCTGCTGATAAAAGAGGTTTCTTCTTTTCATATTCCTTATCTGTATAATTTCTGGGAATATCCGCATCCAAATAATTTAGAAATTTACAATCCGCCGTTATATTGATTAATTTACCGATACCATATATCTTTCTTTTAATAAAAAAATAGATGGAATCTCCTTCTTTCATACTGAAATAATCAGCGAATGTACCCTCCTGAGCTGTATTCCAATTATTATTTTTGGTCTCGCTGAGTATAGTGCTATAAACTCCATTCTCAACACAATATTTTAGTGAATCAATATCACTTATAGTCATGATATATCCAGCCATTGCAACCCCTACTATTTTAATCTTTCATCAATCTGACTCAATATATAAGTATTGTTCAGCCAAAAACATTGTTTTGGATATTCTCTGCCATCTGGCAGTTCGTACGTGTCATTTGCATTCTGTGCATGTGGTCTCACATGACTCACCCTATTTTCAGATGCTTTAGGGAAATTATTATGGTTAATGCCATTAACACGTTCAACTTTAAGTCCTTCCTTAAGTACATTAACCGTCTTCTCCCACATATCCTTTACATCAATTTCAAGATCCTTGTATGGAATATTCCAGAACTGTGCGCCCCGTAATCTTAGGACTTCATCCTTACCATACTTATATACAACAAAAAGAAATCTGGTCTCTCGAAGATAACTGCCAAAGGTAGAATCTTCCCAATTCTCTAAGACCAATTCCTTAAATTTAGAAGCAGGAAACGACATACTCTCTTTTATCTTGCCGTTTGCCCCAATACGAATAGTTTTAATAACAATATTTGCTTTTTCAAACTCCTCCGCGCGATTTCCCTTTATGCCAAGAATCCTATATGCCAGCATTGCCTCGAGATTTTTAGGTTTATTCGAAATGTCAACATCATACTTCATACAAAGCTTTTCTACAGAATATCCAGCAAGTGCATCAATCTTATCAACAACATAGTCCTCAAATGAATCAACAGGCTCATCCGTAATTATCGCTTCATATGTATTCTTCCCTGGAACAATATAATTATTTAGTACATATGTCATGTATGAGCTCTTGAACGCAAATGCCCTTGGCTTTGCTGGAATATCACTGAATGGCTGCTGGCGCCTATTTTCAGAAGTTGATGACTTGGTTGCAGCTCCAAGATACATCGTATCTCCTTCCGACAACTCATGTGCTTTACCAGCTTTAATCTTGGATACAATTATTTCATAATCATGTTTTATTATTTTAAGGTCCTGCTTTGGAGGTGTAAAAAGCCTAGCATACCCTATTCGATAATCAAGATTGAAACGAGCTTCTTGTTGGTAAAGATAATACACAAGCAAAATAAGTCTCGATTTTGTCCAAAAGTGACTAGTATCAAATGTTTCATCCACAATAGTCATATAATCAATCATTGTGAGTATCAATCGTTCCTTTGCAGATAAAGAACCATTTGAATTGATTTTATAGGGTGTCACTTTCAGTTCTACTCCTGCTTCAGGAAAATCAGCCCTAGCCTCGCTGTTGCATGAATAGTGAAAGAAACATTCTTCTATAATCTGCCCCAGATTCCCTTTATTCCGCTTCACTTCAGCAACATCAGCCCCATTATATATTGAAGCATCTTCCCTTATAGAATTATAATCATCTTCCATCACTTGTCTGAACGATTTGCCAATTAGCCTCTGAGCGTATGCCTCAATAGAACTTGGGTCTGATCTGTCATATCCGAATTCCACTCGTAAATCCATAATTGTGTTCCCTCAATGTCTTCTCAGCTTCTTTATACACAAGTATTTTTTGTGGTGGATTAATCAACATCTCCTATTTTAATGTCGAAAATTGATTCCTCTATAACCTTTATGCACTCATCTATATTATTAAGAATATCATTACCCCAGAAATGGATAACCGTCCACCCCATGCCAAGAAGCTCTAAATCTTTTTCAGCATCACGCTCTTTATTTCGTTCAATTTTCTTAATCCAATACTCAGAATTATTACCATTTTGAATTCGAGGCTTTAACACATTCCACTCTTTTCCATGAAAGAATTCACCGTCACAAAAAATTGCTATCTTGTATTTCGTCAATGCTATATCCGGACTTCCTGGAATTGTTCTATAGTTTTTTCTATATCTATATCCTCTAGCCCAAAGCGCTTTTCTAAGCGCAATTTCTATCTTTGTATCCTTCCCATGAATTCTACTCATCACCATGGAACTCTTTTTAGTTGTCTGGCCATGAAATCTTGGCTCATGAATAACCTCTTTTTTCATTTTTTCTTGTCCACTATACAAGGTTTTCATCCAATCACAAACTTGTAAGATAGTAGTGATTGGTCTTAAATTCATCAATAAATCTACTATGATACTTTCGATTGCATGTCATGGCTAAAGATACCCTGGCTCGTGTCATAGCTACATACAACAAACTTCTTTCAGTAGCCAAAAAATCGTCTGTTGCATCTTTATCTACTTTACTAATCCTATAAGGATAGTTGTTCTCATCATTAACATGCGGGATAATAACCCTATCAAACTCAAGCCCCTTTGATGAATGTGCTTTTACAATCTTCACTCCAGATTTAAGCAAACTCCATTTTGGCTCATCTTTCTTTACTTTCTTTATCCATTGTGGAGATATATTGTTCCGTTGAAGCCAATCCAACATCTTCTTAATTTCATATTCAGTTCGGCAAATAATTCCTATTGTACAATCATCTTCTAGATAGGATTTAATAAGGTGCAATAAGTATGCTTCCTCTTCTGATGCGGATGAAAACATCGCAACGACAGGCAAATCGCCTTCTACCTCCGGAAGAACTGCATCCGTATACTCATCAGATACATCTTTAAGCATCCTATTTTTATCCATCAAATCTTCAGCCAACTCTACAATTTGTTTAGTGCTCCTGAATGATTTGGTTAACGATTTAGAAGATCTACCAGAAAAATCTATTCCAGCTTCTTTCCAAGTAAAAGAAGTTTTATATATTTTCTGTGCTGTGTCAGCTGCTACAGTCAATTGTTTTTTAGTCATAAACTTGATCATAGCCATTTTTGCCAACGTCATATCTTGAGCTTCATCCACTAGTATGTAATGAACCTTTGCAGATTCTGGTATTAGATACTTTTCCCGATTTAATATTACATATAATTCTTGAAAATCCTGATACCCCTTGGCTTTTGCAATTTCTCTAAACACCTCAAAAATACTCCACACCATCTTTTTATCCACTTGAGAAAGCCTAATAGCGCCACTACGCCCCTTCCTCTCTGCGTTTAAATAATCCGTCTGAGTATCGATTAATCTTTCACGTATCCAATTAAATTCTTCTTTAAAAAAATCCAAGTCAATACTGTAGAACCTTGACCTCATTCCAGTCATACGTTGATGTTTAGCCAATGCATTTTTTATATTAGTTTCATAAAAATTATCTTTGTTAGTAAAATGATGATGAAACGTTTGGTAATATACATCCAGAAAGAAACTATCCACTGTTTTTACTTGAATAGCATCTTCTCCCAGACCATTCATAATTAGTTCATTAGTATACTCTACCAAAGTGTTCGCATAGGTTAAAATGATTACTTTTTCATAGCCGAGCTTCTTTTCATATTGTTTTTTTGCCCTATGCAATATCACTTGACTTTTGCCTGATCCTGCCACTCCTTTGACTAGTAAATCCTCTGATTTTGAATCAACACACTTTTTCTGTTCATCTGTAAGAACTATCTTCTTGTTATTCATCATCGTCCTCGTCATCATCCATCATATCTAGAAAGGGATTTCTATTATATGATGTTTTGAATGAACTTCCCTTCTTGCTGTCATTTTTAGCTGCTATTATTGCCGCGTTTATTCTTTCTTCAGATATGGTATTACACCATAATTGGGCGATTTTGTCCCAGAATGATTTATCCATGCTAATCCACCTCTAATTCATATCTTTTAAAACATATCTCAGAATATGGACAATATACACATGATGTGTCATGCTTATTCACAATCCCAGAATCGACATACTCGTCTCTAAGCTTTTGTGCCATGTTTAAAACATCTTTATTAATATAATGAACTGCCAGTCTTTTTGATGGATATTCAACATTATCTTCACTATAGGATTCCCTTAAAGCGGAACAATTTGAAAAATCACTTGCTTGTCTTTTTTGGATATGTTTTAAAAACGGAAACAGTTGAAACAAATTGTTCGCAACAACATCTTTTTTCAACTCGGAAACAGATGTTATTGCTCCTATCAGATTACTTAAAAGGAATGAATAATGAAATTCTGAAGTGTATGTCGGCAGATAATTTAAAACATAAGAATATTCATATCGTCTGTCACATAACATCCAGTCCATCTTTACTTCTTCAGGTGCAGTTTCGCCAGGAAAACATATCTCTTGACCACAAACGTTTTTGTCAGATGCAAGTATCTTCGACATCTTTTCTGCATCAAACTGATCAATATCAATCTTGGCGACTTCAGAATCAAGGAGTTTGGCATAAGGCGTGATATCAACTTTTTTATTATCCTTTTCACAAACCCATTCTATATTGATTTTGACTGGATTTTCTTTGTTATTTATCCCAATAAATGTAGAAAACAAATACCTCCTGGACAATCTTTGCTTTTCTATAATCTCTCTCATATCATTAACATATCTTTGCGTATCTCTTCGCCTACCGATTTTTAATGAATTAAGCACATCATCAGTCAGGGGCCAAGGTAGTTTTCGTTTAGGTCCCGGTAGATTAAATTCATTAGCATAGACCAGATGAACTGTTTGTCCTTTATTACTTAATATTTCTGCTTCAATATTGGAAAGCGGTGAAACTAATCCTTCTTTTTTCTTTGTTTCATTCTCAAAACTTTCATATTCTGAATATTTCCCGCCTATTAACATCATTAATGCATCTCTAATACCACTGATATGGCAAGCTACTCCTTTATTTGCCTTATCATTGAGCTTAAATAACAGATCATTAACAATGTCTTTTTCGTCCTGAAAAAAATCTTCTTTCTGCATGTGTGAATCAATCATCAATGCAATCTTGTTAAAATGGCTATATAAATCAGTTGTAACATTGCCCGAAAAGAGTTCTTCATAGTCCGCAAACAACGCATCTAATAATCTCGATATATCAATTATCACTTCCAACGATATGCTGTATACCCCTAGTTTATAAAATGGATCTCCCATCAATCTATGCCACCGTTCAGTCCCATGATTTCTTTGAGTAAATCCAGATAGAGCAGATTTTGCTTCTTTCAAATTATTAAGCCGATTTTTCCAAGATTCTATATTGTTACAGCCTTCAAAAAAGACTTTAAGTATCTTAAGTTCGTAAATATAATCTTTCCCGTTAATCCAACCATTTTGCTCATCACCTGCTATTAACCATCCAGAGGCAAAACATTTGTATACATTTTCAAATTTAACATTCTCATTATCATTTACAGAATCCCACAGAGAATGAAGATTATAAATATATTGTCCTACAGGGTAAGATAGAAGATGCTTATCTTCATAACATTCCGGATAATACTCCTTAAGAATTTCATTGCACCCCTTGGCATCAGGAGAATATATCTTCTCACCATGGTCATACGCATTTTTTACCATATTCGCAAATTCTATATCCGTATGATGTTTAGTAAAAGAAACATTTCCTACCGCAACGCCATTGTTTATAGCTTCTCCGAAATCATTTTCAAATGTTAAAGAAGACTGAATGTCTTTTACAGTACCTTTGCTATACTCTTCATAAGTTGCTTCCCATATTTCAGACGTAAAAGGATATGACTTGTTATGACAGTTCAAAAACACCAATGTGCATCCGAGATTTTCTAAAATATCAAATATCCTCTCCTGAATTGGAGTGATAAAGTAAAAACCAATCAAAAAAATATGGTCTGTCAAAACATCTTCTTTACCATTCACCTTTAATTTTTCAACTATTTTTTCTCGCTGAGCAAGATCAAACCTAAACGCCTTCCTAAAATCCATTATCTGAGGATTATCTACTTCTAATTTTTTCCATATATCCTTAAAGTAGCTTACTGGACCTTCACCTAGAACGTTTATATCCATCGGAAAGACATCCGCCTCAACTAACAGTTTTACTGCGTTCCACATATCATAAGCATTTCTTCTAAGATAGGCACTTATTTCCCTATTCAAATTATGATCCACACAATACTCTTCAATAATATTCCTCAGAGCAACATAATTTCTTACATCTTTTATTTCATCTTCCCATTGAGGAACCATTTTATCGATAAAAGCATGTATGTCATAAGTAGTATGTTTAAGACATGGATAGAAATCTTTTATCGCAGAGCTCAAATCACCAGTAGCAGTCAGTAAAGTACTCTTTCGTAACAGATTAAAGACTGGGGTATCCTTCAGTTTTCTTATATCAATGTAATCATAAACTTTTCGCATTTGCTTTACCCTTTGCTTATAGATAGCAAATCAGACCATTTGTTAATCTGATTCCCCTTTTTATCACCATCCGCTATAAAACAAAATAATCCATATTTTGCCCTTGTCATAGCAACATATAACAAACGTGTTTCTTCTCTTGCCACTTCTATATCTTCATCACCCTTTAAAATATCATAGTTTGCATTTTTAAACTCTATCTCATTTTCCTTATAAAACCATCCAACTTTACTATGATCTTCTGAAATAAGAATTTCTGACCTAAAAGAGTTTACAAATGGATTTTCCATGAACGGCATAAAGACATAATCAAATTCTAGACCTTTTGATCCATGAACAGTATATCCTTCAACATACCCCGATAATTCTTTATCTTTTATTTCTGCTTTTTCTTCTGTTCTATCTGTTAGTATTTTCAACCTAATGAATTCGCATATATCAGCAAGTGTACAAAAATCTCCAGCAAAGCTTTCGGTTACTATTCTCAATATTTTCTTTAAATCAGCATTGTATTGTAGTACATCTAGCCGTGTTTGGATACTAGCCTCACCATCTGAAAACCCCTGTCTAATCAACTGGCGCACTCTTTGTTTTCCATATATAAACACAGGATCTTTTTGTGCTATTATTTCTCTTAGCACAGCCATTACCGGCTTATCATGTATATCCTGTTTTATTTTATTCCATTCACTAAGATCAATTAATTCTCCTATTTCATGCAACAATCTCATCTTATCGCCATTGCATAAAACTAAATTGTTTATATCAAACTCCCTATCATTGTATGAGCTGTTCATATAGTTAAATAAATACATTGGCTCACTATCAAACTGTAAAGCTTCTACCAAGGCGCAAAAGTCAAGTACAGCTCTGCTTGTATAGAACGCCCCCTTCTCCTTGATCAGACATGGGATTTTCTCCTGTTCACACCATTCCTTTAGTGTTTTTAGTTCTTCATTTCTTCTTGTCAGGCATACATACCTCTTACCAGGATATTCTCTCATTACTCTCTGCAATTTATGCATGAAGATACTCTGTCTAGTGTTTTTCCCAACTGAACAAATCTCAAATGCTCCACATTCATCTATTTGGGCTTTAAGACGATCAACAAGCCCTTCTGATTTATCAGTATTATACGTTAATAATTTTTGACTTGTTTTTGCCCACGCCAAAAACAAGACATCTAACTTATCCAAAATGTCTTTCGATGTCCTGTAATTCTTTACTAATGACTCTTTTACCAATCTACTCTTCTCATCTTCAGACAGAAGACTTTCCAGTAGAACAAATGCAGAATCACTCGCTCCTCTAAATCTATAAATACTTTGTTTTATATCCCCAACAACAAATAGGTTTCCTTTATAAAGCCTATTAAGCATAGCTATAGTAGCAATTTGAACATTGTCACTATCTTGAAACTCATCGCAGAAAATATATTCGTATCTATGCACCAAATAATCATCCAGCTTCGGATTATATATAACCCTGCCTAACTCATGAATAATATCCTGCATAGATATTGCATTATCATGGAATTTTTTCTCGTTATACAAGTCATCTGCTTCGCTAAAAACATTGATCAGACTCTTCTGTATACTATGTGGCCTCCCATTTTCTACATTACCCCATTCAAGCTTTCTGACTTGATTTTCTGCCATTCCATTATTATTTAGCTTGTCCCAGTACAGCATTGCTAACTTTATAAATGCTTGTACCGCAAGGCCAACGGAGTTGGAAACATTCGCATTTTTATCACCAAATTTTCTATCGATAATATCTAGCACTAATTCTTTCTTTTCTTTTGTATAACTTCTTAATTCAATACCATTTCCATATCCCAATAAAGGACCGATTTCTTTGATTACCGTTTTAAAAAAAGAGTGAATAGTGCTTATGCTTATTTCAGACAACGACTCTATCTGCTCAAGATACTCGATTTTTTTAGTCAAGAAATATCTCTTGTTTAATGTGCTAATTAGCCTATGACGCATATTATCAGTAGCTTCGTTTGTAAATGTAATCATTGCTACTTTTGAAAAATCAAAATCATCACACACATGCATCAAAAACATTAATCTATCTATCATCACATGTGTTTTGCCACTCCCAGCCCCAGCTTCTATCTCAAGAATCTTATTAGGTGGCTGATGTTCAATCTTATACTGCTGCAAATTAAACTTTTCATCGGCATTTTCCAGTGCTTCTAATTCTTCCCAATATGTCGTGATTTCTTTACCATCAACTAAAATTATCTTTGTATTATTGTCTATAGAAATAAATGTATTCAAAAGGTATTCGTTTTTAAACGCAGGAAAAGTTTTGTCTAGTATTTTTTTATCTTCATGACTACCAAACCATAATACCTTTATGCCATTTTCTAAATATCCTTTGATAACGTCTATATTCAATTTTTGGCCCGCAAAAAGTATAGAATATCTAGCCTTATCATCAATCCCAACCATTGCTAAAATATTCCTTTCTCAAATATTCTATTTCGCCTCTATTTCTTCCGAATGGAGAACCTTCTTTCCTTACGTCTCCCTTTGAATAATCCCCCTCAAAGGACAAGTAATTAAAGCCTCCTTCTAATTTATATAATTCATCACACAAAACCAATTTATAATGAATGTTATCCCTATGAATTTGAAACAATGGCCCATATTCAGAAAACCGAGACAGAAGATGTTCTGCCACTTGATCTGACCGAAAACTTCTATTTCTTTCAAAACTCTCATTATTATCCTTTAACCCATATATAATTCTGATTTTTACACCTTTGGCTAGGGCTGCTTCCATTTTTTCAATCACTTCTTCATCTACAGCATAGAAATTCATCCAAGGTGATATAATGTCTATTTCATCTCTAGCCACTTCAAATGTTTTTAAAAAAACTTCCCTAATCTGTTCATTCTTCAGATGTAGCGGAATCTGATCTATATCAAATATAACTTCCGGAGGCTCATATATTTCAATTGGTAACTGCAGATTTTTTCCAACACTTATTTTATATGTATTTTGAGCCTTTTTTTCTATTACAATAGCCTTACCTTCATAATTTGATGTATCATTTTCATCCGACAATTCATAGCCAATGCCATCATTACCGCTATAATACCATGGAATTTTTCTTTCAGACATATATGTGGCAATACCATCCAGCATCCACTTTTCACAGGAAATAATACGCCCAGATGTAATATCATTCATCAACAAGAACGATAAAATCTCGTAATATACTTCTTTCTTTGAAACAATCTGTAATTCCATTTCAAGAGGAGCTTCCACAATTTGTTCTTCCTTTGGATACTTACTTTTGAGGAACTCCTTCACTATTTGAATATCGCACTCTCTTATTTCCCCTTTAACATCACACAGCTCTTGTATGAGCATGATTATGCGTTTTTTTAGTTCATTCGAATCCTCAATTACTTCTCTTGTAACAAAATACTTTTCTGGTACGTTGTCGCACAAGCCTATTCTTTTGATATCATCACTACTCAGCAATGGACAAAAAACAATTATTGAAAGATGTTCTGATATATCAATTTCTGAACCATCCTTAATATCTGTTATAATTCTTTGGCGCTGATTTAACAGTAAATTAATAGGTGAGGAAATCACCGTCCCACTTGTAAGTTTTAAATGCTTGTCATCTAATTTCTTTACTTCTTCAGTTTTAAAACCAAATATTACGCCAATGATAAATCCCTTGTCTGATATTCCAAGAAATTGATATTTTTCGTCGGAAATAATGAGTGAGTGGAAAGACATCAATTCCTCATAATCATACCTTTGAAAAACATCCCATATATATTTTTCTCCAACTGCATTGCTTAAAAATGTGTTTGCAGGTATTACCATGTTATGCTCCTAAATTTGTAATAATCACCATGTCTCTAGCCCTAGTTATTGATACGTATTTTTCGCATTCAACAAGTTTTTCATAGTTAACACTTATTTCTGCCGAATTAATATAATTACTTTTCTGAGTTCCAATATTACCAAAGTCCATGATTATTACTACAGCAAACTCCAGCCCTTTTACGCCGCTAGTTGTGCATAAATTGACATGATTATCATCTTCTGAAATTGCACTATCTTGAAGTACTGTAGCCATTATTCCCTCAAACTCCAAAACTGCTTTAATACTATTCAAATCATCATATTTAGGCGCCAAAACGCAAATCTCAGAAGCCTTGTATTCCTTCAAAAGTTGTTTAACCCTATCAACAATAACATGGCTTTGTTCTCTTGTATCAGCGCATTCAATGATCTGCGGTTCCACTCCAGTTGTGACTGATATATAGTCCTTGTTATATGCTATGTCATCGTCAAACTCATTAAACTGACATCTAGCATAATCATTTATTTGTTTTGTGGTTCTATAATTAACTCGCAGATAAAAAGTTCTCCCTACCACATTAATTTTAGCATCATTAGACCACGTATTAAGGGCAAATATACGTTGATTACGATCACTAAGAATCGTGATGCCATTTCTATCATTTTTGACACTTTCACAAATCACTTTTAGCTTTATAGCTTCTAAATCTTGTGCCTCATCTATGATAATTGAGTCATATTTTTTTTCTATTTTATCTTGCTCAAGCAGTTGATTTAGTCTATATGCTCTGTCTACAAACGTATATACGTTTCTACTTTTCTTTTCATCAAGAACATTTTTAAAATATGGCCATATTTGCTTTCTCTGAGAAGATGTTAATCGCTCTCCAGTACCAGTCCGTTTAACAGATAAATACTCGTCTTCTGTTTTTATATTGAATCTCTCAATTATTTCGTGATACTCATATGTCAAAAAATCAAAACTCTTTCCATAATCATGCTTATTATATTCTTCGAGTAAAATCGAGTTTACAGCACCTATGTCAACATTAATATTTTTATCTTTCAGAAGAGAAGAAATATAAGCATCAACACTCATCGATTTGATGTTGTTCGTTATACCTTTTATTCTGCAAAGCATATCAACTTTTGCTTCAATAGAATTAGCCAACTTTTTACTGAAGGTACAAATGAGAATTTTCTTTCCATCTTCTGCTCTATAGCATTCTTTCGACAGGCGAACTGCTCGATGCACTCCTACCACAGTCTTCCCCGTCCCTGGTCCACCTTCAATAAGCATTGGCCCATTGAAATTTGCATCTATATACTTCTGCTGAGATGGGTGAAGAAATATCATCCACTTTTCAAATGTTTGATTTTCAACAAAAGCTTTCAATTCGTCAATATTATCCGTATTATATTTACATCTATAATCATTTATTCTTTCATCAGGATTTCTATTGGAAAGTTCATTATACGCAGCATCAAAAGATTTGTTTCCAGCTGCTATATCCATCAATGCTTCCTGAATATCACCAGGCAGAGCGCAAATATGCTCAAGAAGAATGCCCTCGTCATAAATCTTCCATAGATTTTCAGCATATTCATGATCAATTCCGAACCGTTCTAAATCCTTAACACTGACTCCTCGATTAGCAAAAATACCAGCTTTTGTAAATAATCCCAAAAATTCGTTCTGAACATTTTGGTTGTTGTATTCTTGTATTTTCTCCTTTTGTATCTTGCTATCAAACACATAAGCCGAGCCATAATCACTGTTTCCTATGAACTTCCCTTCGCACCACTTATAAGCCGGATCATGGTGATCGACATGCAGAACTCTATATGCCCCATTGTCCCTGAGAAGAATGATTCTAAAGTCTTTGTTCGCTCTTATACTAGACAGACGCTTGTCACATCTTTCCCTATCAATGCTATGCATGTTCAGCGATGGAATTGTAGGATCCTCAATAAGCTGATATATAGTATTTAATATCATCTGCTGATCCTGCTTTCCAAACTTAATAAATGATTCCCAAAAGATTTTTTCTACAAATACATCTTTTCCCATACATTCCCTTCCCAACAAAAAATAGTCAATTATCTGGATAATGCTTTCTCTATGTCTTTAATGCTTCCATTTAGAATTTTTAACTTCTGTGCAATTTGTCCCTTTTCATCATCTGATAATTTAACAATGATATTGGAATCAATATCATCTATAAAACTTATAGCTTTATCAAGTAGTTGCCCTGGTCGACTTTTGGTTTCACCTTTTTTTATGTTGAAAAGATGAAGATTCATCGATTCTTTCATTTCATCAGCAATATTCGCATTTGACTTTATGTATTCTTTTATTCTATCGGTAGATACCTCAGCTTTCAGCAAAGAACTATTAACTAGCTCAGCCAGCCCCACCTGATCCTCAACATAAGATTCATATTGCGAGGAACCTATGATACTTTTTATATTTCTAATATACCTCGTCATATCTCCGACAGGTTGCATAACTATGTTACCGAAGCAAATCTTCTTAAGAGTTTCTTTTTCATCAGTCGATGAACACTTTCTTAACAGTTTATTCACCTCATCCAACGGTCCATATATCTGCAAATCCCTAGCAACATAATACTTACCAGCGGCATTGATAAAATTTAGGAACTCTACCATAAGCGTTGCTATCTCCATTTGACTCTTAAGTTCAGCCGCCTCCATATTTGAACTTGCGCGATACTCTTCCGGTGTTAGAAGCTTTGTTTCAATCAAATCCTGATAAATTCCCACTAATTTATCAATCGGATTATAGTCAACTTTCTTTTCCTCGCCGTGCTGTATCGAAAGCTCCAATATTTTTATTTTCTTGGCGCTTTTCTCTATATCTTCATCTAGAATAACTGTTTCGAAATATTTGAATTCAGGGTTTTTCTTATTAAGCCTTCTCAAACATGTAAATCTTCTATTTCCATCAATGATTCTTCCATCGTTTAAGATTACCCCTGGTTCCCGCTGATCAACCAATTCAATGTTAGCCTGCGTCCTCTTTATCGCATCAGGATTACTATCAACTATAAAACCTTCTATAAGCTGGTTATATTCCTCCCGATTATCTGTGCAAGGAGCTTTGCCACCGTTTTCCGATTTATATTTACTAATCCAGGTAGCGATTCTATCATTTTGATCGTTATAAAAAAGCTCATCTAATGCAACTTTATATACTGGATAAATCTCTGTCACACCATCAATGGTAATCTTTTTACTTATTGTTGTTCTAATTATTTTTTTCTGGTCCAATCCTTCTTTTAATAAATTCATTTTAAATCTCCTCATAATATCTATCATAACTATCGTAAACAGTTTCCATTATTTTGTCATAATACAAATCCGTATCTTTTATCATTTCAATAACTTTATATAGTGATGTACTTATCTGATATCTTGCCCTAATAAAATCATAAAAATCATATATATCAATTTTATTCTCTCCATATTCGTAAAAAGCTTGTGTCACAAACTCTCCCAAGGTGAATTCATCAGTCGAAGAATATAGAATTCTATTACCTCCAAATCTTATCGCTTTATATCTTTTCTTATCTCTAGCAACCAACGAAGCATAAAACCAACTATCAAATCCCAAATCTTCAAGTGGATGTGAAAAACCATCTTTTCTAAGAGACTCAATTGTAAATACTGTATTAGGAAGTAAAAAACTATTTACCTTCTCACAATAATCATCTAAGTTTTCTAATGTGATTCCAGACTTTTCTAATTTTTTAATATGAATAAAATGTTTAGGTTCAAATTCCAATAACTGCTTCGAATCAAGGGCATTTTGCAAATACGCAGAGAAAGTATTGTTTTGCCACATACCATTTGGAAGTCCATCAGCATCAAACACTTCTTCTGACAATATATGTCTAAAGAATTCATCTGCACTCGCATATTTCCCAGAATAAACATAGCCAGATTTTAATACAAATCCTAGCTGATCAATAATATACGGGTTGACAATAGCCTTTGACTTATCTTTTAATGCATTCCCCAAAGCTATAGCAAAATCCTCTATAGTGTAAAACTCATTGTCAAGGTACTCACCTGCCAATTTTGCTTCTTCTTCCGATAATACTGTCTTAGGTACCATCAGCAATCCATTATTATTGTATTTTTTATTTATTTCTTTAAAGTAACTTCCCAATACTGTTTGCGCAAGATCCCCATATTTCTCTTCATATAAATCAGCAAGTTCCACATTGGAAATCGGCGCATTCTGTACCATCAGACGATAAACTTGTTCATTTCTATCCGCGGAGCCAATAGTCAACGAAGGATTTCTATCAAATTCCACATCAGAAGTATTTCCATGATTTTTCCATATTTTTTTCAGCATATCATGAAGTTCATAATGATCTCGCACATCGTAGTCTTCCATAAGACTAATGTTATCCAGATATATCTTCTTTGCAGAAATGACCTGATTTTGATATTTTTTTATATCAATCTCCTTAACAAAATAATCCATATCATATTCTTCAAAATTATAATAACGGATTGTTTTTCCAGGCATCCAAAGTATGTTCTCCAGCCTTTCAATCTTTCCAAATGCAGCTCTATCACAAGCCATGCGATAATCATCAATCTGCACATAGTCATCAATCATGCCATTATAAACTTCTATGAACTTCTCTACCGACATTTGATTTTTGCATCTAGTCCTTAGCGCGTACGAGAGTAGCGAGATTATATCGTTTTTAACGTATATACCATCAATATTTACATCACTTTTATGTACAACCTTCATTGCATTACGGCGCACCTCCAAAGGGACTTGCTCGTCATCCAATATCTCATATAAGCTCTTCTTCTCTTTATCATTCTTTTCAGATTTCAAGTGTTTTAGATAATAGAATGTCACTGGCGTTTCGGTGCTGAACACAGCTAAAAAAGTAGACAAATCAAAAACATACTTATCGAATATATCTATATACTTATCTTCTTTGACCGCGGGAAGTTTTCTGGTAGCCTTAATAATAATCTGCCTAACCCTTTCCCTAGTAATACTATATTTCTGAGCTATATCCTCTAAAGAGTGTCCTTGTAGTCTCCACTCTATAAATTCACGTTCTCTCAAGTTTTGTAGTGTATCTATAACATCTACAACAGACAGCTGTCTTAATCTATACGAATTCAGTCCAATCGATATTTTTCGTTCTTGTTCAAGGTCATTTGCGCACTCTTCAACAATCGTTGTGTTTCTATATATTTCCGGAAACCATTCTGTAACTGTATCCTTTTTCAGACATCCCTCTTCTTTGATTAGATTGATTAGTCTCGCTTGAATATGCTTACGGCATACATTACTATTGCATAACAGTCTTTCTTTATATGATTGCGTCCTATCTCTTTGAGTTTTTTCTATATTATCAATTTCTTCATAAAGAAGTGATTTTTTTATCTTTAATCCTTCGCTCAATGAATCAACTAATTCCTTGTATTCGACTAAGCTTTCAAAAAAAGGATTCTCGGATTTATGATTCTCGACTATGACATCAGATAATAATTCTTCTCGCTTGTTTTTAATTTCTTCTAAAGTAACTTGACCAGCACCTATAATAGCATTATTCTCGAAATCAGTATCTAATAAGTCGCCAACAGTCATCACTCCTATTTTTCTCATAGCCCGAATCGCTCTTGAAGACAAGCCCAGCATAGTTATTGAACTATCATTTGTGACATGTATATTTTCATGTATATCAAGAGTTCCTATTCTAGAATCACTCTCAATACTAATTCCATCTATATCACCATCAGAGAGTCCAACAACAACAATGGTCCTATCCTTAATCCCCATAAGGAACTCGTATATTTCTTTAACAGTTTTCTTTCCTGATCCTTTAATAGACCAGTAATCAATCTTACATGCCACTAAATCCTTGATGGTTTTTATATTACTATCAGTCAAGACATGCAATGTTTTATTTGAAAAACCAATCTTATCTATTTGTTCATCACATTCAAAAAATCTCATCACAACCTCCCAAAAGGCTTTGTCTTTACATCAAAACATTAATTCTTCGATTACATTGAATACCCGCCGTAATCAACCATATCGTCATCATCTTCTACATACTTCTTATCTTTTTTATAATTGTATACGTACCAGCCTTTATGAAACATATCCTCAAAAGAAGGTATATATGGTATTGTGTCAATTGTAGTTCCGGTTTCTTCATCCACATAGTAATCATTGCTCACCGGGCACATATAGCATTTGCTGATATGTGGAATCTTTCCACAAGAATCCAAAAACACTGCCTCAGGAGTTCCCTGCCAGTCTTCTCTTTGGAAATATATCTGCTGACCTACCGGCCATTGCTTCATAAT
>JAEEGL012504057.1_pt1 | contig 35236 bp, 35 predicted proteins | sample 9134231 | NCBI WGS metagenome assembly JAEEGL01 (sample SAMN16246548, study PRJNA631951) | gut metagenome | biome: gut microbiome; feature: rumen; material: fiber-attached | host: Bos | place: Iran: Karaj | collected 2018-10 | reverse complement strand
GTCAAGGTTGCCGGATGGCTACAAGTGCATTCGATTTTTCAGACCGCTTCGGCGGTCTTATTGTCGTGCCTACATTTTCTTCCGTGAAAACTATGTGAAACTGTCATCTTACCCCTTGACTTTTATTTGCAGGTCTCATATACTGGGACGGGATTTTTGAGGTTCCGGTTACATTCTGAAAGAAGAAAAGAGGCGAAAACCGTCACGGGTCTCCGCCTCTTCTGTAATAAAACGCTTATGCCTCGATCAGCGACTTGCCGGACATTTCCTTCGGCTGCTCGATGCCCATGAGCTGAAGCATCGTCGGTGCGAGGTCTGCAAGGACGCCGCCGGAGCGAATCTTCTTTGCATCGCTGCCGATGACGATTGCCGGAACCGGATTCGTTGTATGTGCGGTAAACGGCGAGCCGTCGTCCTCCATCATCTTGTCCGCATTGCCGTGGTCTGCGGTGATGATAACTTTGCCGCCCTTGGCAAGAATCGCCTCCGTCACCTGACCGATGCAGTCATCGACCGCCTCGACCGCCTTGACCGCTGCATCGAAAATACCGGTATGACCGACCATATCGCAGTTTGCATAGTTGAGGATGATCGCATCAAACTTATCCGCAGCGATTTCCTTGAGAACCGCCTCGGTGACCTCATAGGCGCTCATCTCCGGCTTGAGATCAAAGGTCTCAACATCCGGCGACTTGATGAGAATACGCTCCTCGCCGTCGAAGGTCTTTTCCTCGCCGCCGTTGAAGAAGAAGGTAACATGCGCATACTTCTGCGTCTCGGCGATGCGGAGCTGGGTCATGCCCTGCTTTGCGACAACTTCACCGAAGGTCATGGTCAGCTCCTCCGGCGGAAATGCGACCGAAACATTCGGCATGGTTGCATCATACTGTGCCATGCAGACGAAATGTACCGGAAAATAACCGTTTCTTCGCTCAAAGCCCTTGAATTCCGGATCAACAAATGCGCGGGTGATCTGGCGTGCACGGTCAGGGCGGAAGTTGAAGAATACAACGCTGTCATTCTCCTGAATCTTCGCATCCTTTGCGACGACCGCCGGAATCATGAACTCATCGGTGACGCCGTTTGCATAGGAATTCTTGATTGCCTGAACCGGATCATCCTCCTGCACGCCCTCACCGTAAACAAGCGCTGCATATGCCTTCTCGACACGGTCCCATGCGTTGTCTCTGTCCATCGCGTAGAATCTGCCGGAGATCACGCCGACCTTGCCGAGTCCGATCTTCTTGAGCTCTGCGACGGCTTCCTCCATGTACTCCGCAGCGGAGGAAGGCGGAACGTCTCTGCCGTCGAGGAATGCGTGAATGTAAACCTTTTCCAGCCCGAAGCGCTTTGCCATTTCCACAAGGCCGTACATATGGGTCATGTGGCTGTGGACGCCGCCCGGCGAAAGGAGTCCCATCAGATGCAGTGCGGTGCCCTTGTCCTTCGCATTCTGCATGGCGGCAGTCAGCGCCGGATTCTCAAAGAAATCGCCGTCCTGAATGGATTTTGTGATCTTGACAAGCTGCTGATAAACGATTCTGCCGGCACCGATATTCGTATGACCGACCTCCGAGTTGCCCATCTGACCGTCCGGCAGACCGACATCCAGACCGGATGCGCCGATGATATTGTTCGGATACTCCGCAAAATAGCGGTCGAGATTCGGGGTTTTGGCGGCTTTGATCGCATTGCCGTATTCGCTCGGGTTGATGCCGAAGCCGTCCATAATCAACAGTGCCACAGGTGCTTTGCTCATGAATAATTACTCCTTTTTGAAAATAAGATACCGTCTGCCGTTTCTGGCAGATCTGTCTCACAGGAAAAATGAGATCGAAGTGAACTGATGCGCGAAGCCGTTTCCGTTTTCCAGAAGCGCACGGAAAAGCAGCAGCGCCAGCGTCACGCCGATGCCGCAGATTCCGAGTATGATGCCGATTGTCGAAAGCGTGCGGGCGCTCTCCTGCTTTTTCTTTGCGAGAATGCCGCAGAAGATCGCCGCCGCACCGAATACCACATTCACGATACCGGTGCAGGATGTCAGAATCGACGCAATGCCGCACAGCAGCGAAGCCATAGAGAGCTTGCCGTCATTGGCAGCCGGTTCGGGCTGCTCCTTCTCCAGCGGATCGCGCCATTCCGAAACGCCGCTCCACGCCTGCCGTTCTGCATCAGTCATATACCGGTTCGGGTCTTTGACCGGCGTTTCAGGCTGTGCCTGATGCTGATTTTGCAGGTCATCCATTGCTCAGACAGCCTTGCCGAGGAATGCCGCGCCGATGATACCGGCATCATTGCCGAGCTTTGCAATGACGATCTCGGTATTCTTCTCGGAATTCTTCGTATAGATTTCCTTTGCGACGAGCTCCTTCATCGGCAGGAGCAGTGCGTCGCCCTCGTTGCAGACGCCGCCGCCGATGCAGAGCACATCCGGCTGGAAAATATTGATCGTATTGGTGATACCGGCAGCGAGTGCCTTGATGTAGAAATCGACAACTTCCTTTGCATACTTGTCGCCCTTGCGCATGCAGTCGAATGCGGTACGCGCGGAGACCTTGCCCATTTCGGCAGCCGTTTTCGCCATTTCGCAGTCCGGATGCGCCTCAATCGCCTCCTTGGTCATGCGGATCAGACCGGTTGCAGAGGAATAGACCTCGAAGCAGCCCTTTCTGCCGCAGGTGCACTGCGGACCGTCCATATTCAGCACGGTATGACCGATCTCTGCGCCTGCAAAATTCGAGCCGGCATAGATTTTGCCGTCGATGACGATACCGCCGCCGACGCCGGTGCCGAGCGTGATGCAGACTGCATTGGTTGCGCCCATTGCCGCGCCTGCGACATATTCGCCGTATGCTGCCGCATTTGCGTCATTCTCGACGAATGCCGGCAGACCGGTCGCCTCGGAAATCCACTTGACCATCGGGACATTGTGGAAATCGAGGTTATTGGAATATTCGATGATACCGGTCGCAGAATTTGCGATGCCGGGGGTGCCGATGCCGATCCATTCGACCTGATCCTTTGTCAGACCGGCTTCCTTGATCACATCAAGCGCACAGGCAGCCATATCGGCAGCAATCTCCTCTGCCGGACGCGGACGGTTCGTCTTGCGCGAGACTTTTTTCAGAATCTGATACTTCTCGTCCACAAGTCCGGCGACGATGTTGGTGCCGCCGAGGTCAATGCCAATGTAATATTTCATAAGGTTCCTCCATATTTTTCACACCCGTAAGGTGTTTTTATCTGTTCACATTTTGTCAACTGCTTCTTTCGCAGCTTTTATAGCAATCTTTGCGATTTCTTCTTTATTCGGGACTTTTTTCATCACGACTGCTTCTGCGACCATGATACCGCAGGCAAGTATTTCTTTTTTATGATCTTTCCACACCTGCTGTGCAAAGGCCAGCTTTTCGCCGATAAAATCCTTTGCTTTTTTCTTCGCATCTTCTGGCTCCTTGGCAAGCGCAAAATACTCCGCCGGAATCATGGGGTGAACCGATATTCCCGAACCGATCATCATGACTTTTGCAGCTTCAGTATAAACGACAAGAAATACCGTTTTCAACTGATTCTCCGGCTGATAGCCTGAAATCGTTTCCTTCGCAATTTGAATTGCAAGCCGAAGATTGAACCCGTTATTTCCGGCAGCCAAGAGGGGAAATGCAATGGATTCACAACCCATTGCATCGGCAACAGTCAGACACGACAGATATGCCGAACTCAGAAGTGCATATTCATTTTTCGTACCACCCTGCCATTTCGGTACAACAGCGTGCAGGATATATTCAGCAGAAAGATTATATGCAGGTGTTGCAATCGCTGAACCGACCTCAACCGGAGCAAGTGCTTTGCAGGCTGCGGTCAGTTCTTTTCTGCCGGCTTTGCTGAAAACCGCCTCTGAAGCGCCGCTGCCCTCTTTCAATCCGGTATTGGCCGGAAGAACAACCGCATCAGTTTTGATTGTAGTGATGTCACCGCTAACAGCTTGAAAATCCATAATATCCGCCTTTCATGCTGCCTGAATTTCAGAACAGCCGCGTCAGCTTTCCTCGTCATCCTCAAATCCGCACGCGGCAAAGAAATCGCTGTCAAACAGCTCTTTGCCGCCGTTTGCCTTCACCGCACGGATCGCAGTTTTCTGGTTAAACTCATAATCCTCAATGATAATCGGGATACTGTGCCCGAAGCGCTGCTCCGTGAAATTCTCCCTTTGCAGCTCCATGACCGCAAGCGCCGCCAGATCATAGATGCGCTGTGTCATATCCTCGTCATCCTCTTCGAGATCATAGCCCTGCGATTCGAGCCATTCCGTCAGCGGCTCGTCATCAATCGAACGGAAATAATTGTCCGTCCAGTTTGCAAAGTTCCAACGCTCTGCACCGTTTGCGCGGTTTTCGGCATCGGTCTGCGCCGTATTGTAGCTGAGCCAGAGATCGCCGCAGGGTGTCTCATCTTCAAAATATCCGAGATGATACGCGATTTGCAGCATACAGACATCCGCTGCCGGCAGATCGGTCAGCGCATCCTTGAGCCATGCTTTCAGCTCGGTGACAAATGCACGGTCTCCGGCATCGACTGCCTCGGGCTCATACGCTTCGACTTCTTCGTCAAGGTCGATTTCGTCAAAGCCCATGCCGCCGAACATATCGCCCAGCTGCGAAAACATTTCGCCCATTTCCATGCCCTTGACGCGGTCCATGATGCTGTCCACATCATCCGGCATCACGCCGCCCTGCGCGAACATGCCGTCAAATGTCTGCATCATATCCATGACGGCAGGATTCTGCATTGCCTGTTCCACAGCGTTCTGCATTTCGGGATTCTGCATCATATTCTGAAGCTGCGGGACCTCTGTCAGCTTCTGCGCGTCCTCCGCATCAAAGCCGAACATGCCCATGAGTTTGCTGAGATCCATATTGCCTCCTTATTTCCGCGGCAGGGTCTGCGTGCTGAGCAGCGTGCAGTTTTTGCTGCGGATGGAATATGCACCGAAGGATGCCGACAGAAACACCGATTCGCCCTTGGAAATCGGCATCACAACGCCGTCGTCATAGATCAGCGCCGCATCGCCCTCGGTACAGAGCAGATGCGTATAGGAAAGACCGTTTGAGGCAGGGAATGCCGCCTCCTCGGTGATATGCAGCTTGGTTGTCGTGAAGAACTGACAGTCCGCGATCACATCGGCGCTGTAGCCGTCAAACTGCACCGGCGGACGCTGTCTGCGCGGCGGTGCCGCCCATGTTTTTGTCACATCGACCGCCTTGTCAATATGCAGCTCACGCGGTTTCCCGTCCGTTCCGACACGGTCATAATCATACACACGGTAGGTGATATTGGAATTCTGCTGAATCTCGGCGATCAGGATGCCTGCGCCGATTGCATGAAGCGTGCCCGGCTCAATGAAGAAGACATCCCCCTTATTGACCGGCACAAGCTGCACGACATCCAGCAGCGTATCATTCTGGATACTGGCGCGGAATTCCTCCTTCGTCAGCTCACGGTTGAAGCCGTAGGCGAGCGCAGCGCCCTCTTCACAGTCCACGATATACCAGCATTCGGTCTTGCCGTTTTCGCCGCCCTCATGCTCGCGTGCATACCGGTCATCCGGATGCACCTGCACGCTCAGATCCTGACAGGCGTCGATCAGCTTGATCAGCACGGGGAAATTCGAGAACTTTGCTGCGCCTTCTCCCACGCGCGCAGCCCAGTCCTGCTCAAGATAATCCTTGAGCGTCATACCCTTGCTGACACTGTTCATGATGACGGACGCACCTGCCGGATGACAGGAAAGCTCCCAGCTCTCCGCAATCCGTTCGAGATTGCTTTCCTTTCCGAACTCATCGCGCAGGCGGGTTCCGCCCCAGATATAGTCCTGAAATGCAGGCTTCAGTTTCAAAGGCTCCATGGTAATCCTCCCCTCAGTTCGTGAGCTGTTGATCTCCGGTCAGCTGTCCGGAAGCTCCTGAATCAGCGCATAGAGCTGCGCTGCGGTCTCCTGCCGGACGCCTGCGGTTCTGGCAAGCTGCTCCGGTGTTGCCGCTTTCAGCTGCGCTCTGGTTTTATATGTCAGCAGGAGCTTCTGCGCCTTCTTCTCGCCGATTCCGGGAATCTGCGTGAGTGTCAGCGCATAGCTGGATTTTTTATGTTTTGTTTTCATATAGGTGATTGCGTACCGGTGGACTTCATCCTGAATGCGTGTCAGCAGCGCAAATGCCGCCTGCTTCTCCCGCACGGCGATCTCGCCGCCGTTTGTCGCAATCGCGCGCGTCCGGTGCTTCTGATCCTTGACCATGCCGAAGAGCGGGATGCTGAGTCCCAGCTCTGCAAGGATCGGCGCAATCGCACCGACATGCGTGCTGCCGCCGTCCAGCAGAATCAGATCCGGCAGAACGCCGAATGCATTGACTGCTTTCGCGGTTTCATCGGTCTCCGCCTGCGCCTTGAAGTATTCCGCAAAGCGCCGCCGGATTACCTCCTGCATGGCAGCATAGTCATTCTGCCCTGTCTGTTCTTTGATCGAAAAACGGCGGTAGGCATTTTTCAGCGGTCTGCCGTTTTCAAAGACAACCATTCCGGCGACCATTGCCGCCGAGGAAAGATTTGAGATATCGTAGGATTCGATGCGGACAGGCGGCTTTTCCAGCCCGAGTGCTCTGGCAAGCTCCTCGAGTGCAAGCAGCTCTCTGCCCGTTCGTCCGGCTCTGATCGAGAGCTTTTCGCCGGCATTCTGCTTCGCTTTCAGCACAAGACGATGTCTTGCGCCGCGCACCGGCTGCTCAATACAGACTGCATGCCCTGCACGCTCCGCAAGCATCGCGGAAAGCAGCTCCGTCTCCGCAGGCATCTGCTCGACCAGAACGGTCTTCGGCAGATCGCTGCCGGAGCGCGTGCTGTAATACTGCGGCAGAAAATCATCCAGCGGATGCTCAGAGAGTGCCTCCGAGGAGATCACAAACGAATTCTGATCGTAGAGTCTGCCGTCGCGGTAGATCAGAACGGCAATGACCGTTGTGTCATTGGATTCCGCGGTGCCGATGACATCGGTATCGGCGGTGACGGCATCCATGATATCCTGTTTTTCGCCTGCCTTGCGGATTGCCGCGATGCGGTCCCGCAGACGGGCGGCTTCTTCAAAATCAAGCCGTTCCGCAGCGGCATGCATGCGTTCCTCGAGTGCCGTCACGGTATGATCGCCGCCGTTTTTGATAAAGCGCACGGCATCACTGACCGCTTCGGCATATGCCGCCTCGGAGATATTCCCGCGGCAGACGCCCATGCACTGCCCGATATGATAATAGAGGCAGGGGCGCTCCTTGCGGAAGCTCTCGGGAAACGGACGGTTGCAGGTCGGAAGCTGAAACATGCGGTTGACCGCATTGACGGTCTGTCTTGCGGTAAAGCCGCTCATATACGGTCCGAGATAGGTGCCCTCACCGTCTGCACGGAGTTCCGCAGTAATGCGCGCATAGGGCGGCGGCGAGATTTTGATATAGTGATAGCCCTTGTCATCCTTCAGCAGAATATTATAGCGCGGCTTATGCTGCTTGATCAGCGAGCATTCGAGCACAAGCGCCTCATATTCCGAGGCAGTGACGATAAAATCGTAATCCCAGACCTGCGAGACCATCTGCGCAGTCTTGACCGTATGGTCGGGATGATCGCGGAAATAGCTTGTGACGCGGTTGCGCAGGTTCTTCGCCTTGCCGATATAGATGATCTTCTCCTGCGCATTTTTCATGATATAGACGCCGGGCTCGGTCGTCAGGACGGCGGTTTTCCGCTGCAAATAGGGGAGTCTCGGATTCATTCCGCCTCATCCTCCGGTGCATCGTGCTCCGCTTCTTCTTCGTATTCGTCGTCATCATCATCTTCATCGACGCCGAATTCATATTCAAACTTTTCGTCCGTATCCGTCAGCACGAGATGCTCCTCGCTTGTCAGATTCTCCGCAAATCGCTTTGCGGTCTCACGGAGCGTCTTTTTCTCCTGCACCGGCTTCTCGACCATGGTCGGCGTATCCGCAAAGAGCGTCGATTCAAAGTTCTTCACCTTCGCGCTGTCACCGTAGCAGTCGATATCGAGCTCCTCGAGGTGCAGCTGATGCTCCATTGCCGTGAAGAAGAAAATATACGCAAATGCGTTGATCAGGATACTTGCATAGACACGGTAGCCTGCGATTGCGAACAGCATACCGCCGAGAATAATGCATGTTGTGATGCCGACAATCCACTGCAAATGCTTATTCTGGGAATCCAGCAGCAGCAGTGAAAAGGATACACCCGCCGAAAACAGCACATGCAGAACGATGACCCAAAGGTCCAGTCCGTTATAGCTTTTAATCGGAATCAGCCTGAATTCCAGCAACATCAGAAATATCTCTACGGCAATATAAGCAAACAGCAGCAGCTTCATGATTTTTCTGGCACGCACCAGACGGTCGAGCCAGATCACGCCGGTCGTAAACAGCAGAAATGCAGCCGTCTCGACGCTGTAGGCAATAACCTCGAACGGAATCGAGTAATTGCCCTTATTCGCAATCGAATAGTAGTAAATCAGACAGATGATGATAAAGACGATGAACAGGATATTTGCAATTCTGCCGAACCGCATGCAGTCCGCGAGCGTATACTTGCGCGGACCCCTGTCCTCACGGATATCCTCCAGAGAGCGGCGCTGCTTCTGCGGCTTTTCCGCAGCAGGCGCCTGCCGTTTTTTCTGCTTGCCGGCAGGCTTCTGCATCGTTTCTGCTTGCTTCTTTGCCATGATTGCTGTCTCCTATCGTTTCCGGCAGCAGTACGGTCTTATTTCTTCGCGGCAAGTGCGCGCTGACCGATATCTCTGCGGTAGTGGACGTTTTCAAAGGTGACCTGCTCCGCGGCTGCATAGGCAGCGGAAAGCGCATCGCGCAGCTTTTCCGCCGATGCCGTAATGCCGAGCACTCTGCCGCCTGCGGTCAGGAATTCACCGGTCGCGGAGAGCTTGGTGCCCGCGTGATAAACCGCAGCATTCGCAAGCTGTCCCTTTTCATTCAGACCGGAGATCACCTTGCCGGTCTCATATTTCTCGGGATATCCGCCGCTTGCGAGAATGACGCATGCACATGCGCCGGACTTCCATTCAATCGGCAGATCGTCGAGCTTCTGATTTTCCACTGCCTCCATGATATCGAGCAGATCGGTCTTCAGCATCGGCAGGACAACCTGTGTTTCCGGATCGCCGAAGCGGCAGTTGTATTCAATGACCTTCGGACCGTTCTCCGTCAGCATCAGACCGAAATAGAGGCAGCCGCGGAAGGTTCTGTTTTCGCCGTTCATCGCGTGCATGGTCGGCAGGAAGATTTCGCGCATGCACTGCTCTGCGATTTCCTTTGTATAGTAGGGATTCGGAGAGACGGTGCCCATGCCGCCGGTATTCTTGCCGCGGTCGCCGTCGAGCGCACGCTTATGGTCCATAGAGGAGATCATCGGTGCGACGCTTTCGCCGTCCGTGAATGCCAGCACGGAGACCTCCGGACCCGTCAGGAATTCCTCAATGACGAGCTTCGAGCCGCTCTCGCCGAAGATTTTATCCTCCATAATGGAGCGAATTGCGTCGATTGCCTCCTGCTCGGTCTGCGCAATGATGACGCCCTTGCCGAGTGCAAGACCATCCGCCTTGACGACCGTCGGATATGTATCCTGCTCCTGAATATAACGGATCGCGGATTCGGCATCGGTAAAGACCTCATATTTTGCGGTCGGGATGCCGTATTTCTTCATGAGATTCTTCGAGAACACCTTGCTGCCCTCGATGATTGCGGCAGCCTTCGAGGGTCCGAAGACCTTGAAGCCGTTTTCGCGCATCAGATCAGCCATGCCGAGCACGAGCGGATCATCCGGCGCAACGAAAACCCAATCAACAGCGAGCTTTTTGGCAAGCGCAAGCATGCCGTCCAGATCAGTTGCCTTCACCGGAAAACACTCGGCATATTTTGCAATGCCGCCGTTGCCCGGTGCACAGTAGAGTCCGGTGACCAGCGGGGATTCGCTGAGCTTCATAATAATGGCGTGCTCTCTGCCGCCGCCGCCGACTACTAATACTTTCATACTTTTACAATTCCTTTCAAATGGGTATCCGTCTGACGGATGTCGGATTCGCTTATTTGAGATTTCCCTGCGCAACTGCCTGACAGACCTTATAAAACGGGCGGATGTCATCGCCTTTGCCCTGTGTCAAACGCTTGCGCACCTTTGCAAGCGGATTGAATTTGTTTGCGCCGCAGGCAATGATCGGCACATCGTCCTCCCGAAGGAACCACGCATAACCGAGCTCTGCTGCAAATCCGCGCAGAATCAGCTCGCCGAGATAGGCGCCGAAAAATGCCGAAAGATTATCCGCCGCAATTTCATTGATCTTGCCCTCGGAGATCATTTTTTCCAGTACCGGAAAGATTCTTGTCTCCAGTACGTCGAGGTCTTCCGTCTGATATTGCAGCTCGACGGAAAAGACATCATGTGCCATTTCAATCGCTTTTGCACACAGTTCATCGGTCGTCATTCTGTATCCTCCAGCATCTCCGGTGTCAGCTCCCGAATCTCGCAGAAGTGAATCTTTTTGAGCGAGGGCTGATTCATCAGTGCGCGCATGATGCCGCCGTGACAGACAATCAGCAGCTTCTGTATGTCGTCCCGTTCCAGATACGGTCTGATTGCTTTCAGCGCACGTTCCCGCATCTGTGCGTGTGTCTCCCACTGCGGATATTTGTCCTCCGGCTTATGGACGCCGCCGTTTGCCTTGTACTCGTTCCACGCTTCCTTGATCTCGGTGTGAGAGGGCGCGGAATAGTCGATGCGCGGCAGCCACTCGAAAATGCCGACCGCAACATCAATTGGACGGTCGATCTGCCGCGAGACAATCGCAGCCGTTTGCAGCGCGCGCGTATAGGGCGATGCAACGATCAGATTGACATCCTGAATGCGGCTGTCCTTTGCGGCTTCCTCCGCCTGCTGAATGCCCTCGGGCTTGAGCTGCCCGAGCTCTGCGCCCATGCCCGGCAGCCCGAGTTCCGCCGTGTCGCGGTAAGTCGGTTCGCCGTGGCGCATTAAGTATACGGTCATTGCTATGTCCTCCTGCTGTCTGAAACAGTTTCTCCGTTGAACATTCTATAGCGGGGGCGCTACCCCCACGCCCCTGCCAGAGGGATACTATCCCTCTGGACTCCCGCTTCAAAATCCTCCTGCCCCTGAGGGGCAGGGGGATTTTGCAATGGGTTTCCAAAGGGTCAGTGACCCTTTGGCGGGGGTTGGGGCGGAGCCCCATTATAAAACGCTTAGTGGTGGAACAGTCTCAGACCGCAGAATGCCATGGCGATGCCGTACTTATTGCACTGCTCAATGACGATATCGTCGCGGATCGAGCCGCCCGGCTCGACAATATACTTCACGCCGCTCTTATAAGCGCGGTCAATGTTATCCGGGAACGGGAAGAATGCATCCGAGCCGAGGCAGACATCAGTATTCTTTGCGATCCATGCCTGACGCTCCTCCTTCGTAAAGACCGGCGGCTTCTCCGTAAACACGCGCTCCCACTCGCCGTCTGCAAGGATATCCATATAATCCTCGCCGATATAGAGGTCGATTGCATTGTCGCGGTCGGGACGCTTGATATCATCGCGGAACGGCAGATTCAGAACCTGCGGTGCCTGACGGAGCCACCAGTTATCCGCCTTGGTGCCTGCGAGTCTGGTGCAGTGGATTCTGGACTGCTGACCCGCGCCGATGCCGATTGCCTGACCGTCCTTGACATAGCAGACGGAATTCGACTGCGTATATTTGAGGGTAATCAGGGAGATGATGAGGTCAAACTTCTTGTCCTCGGGGATATTCTTGTTCTCGGTGACAATATTGGAGAGCATGGTCTCCTCATTGATTGCAAGGTCGTTTCTGCCCTGCTCGAAGGTCACGCCGAATACTTCCTTATGCTCAACCTTCGGCGGCTCATAGTTCGGGTCGATCTGCACGATATTATAATTGCCCTTGCGCTTGGTCTTGAGGATTGCGAGTGCCTCCTCGGAATAGCCCGGCGCAATGATGCCGTCGGAGACCTCGCGTGCGATCAGCGTTGCGGTGATTGCATCGCACTCATCGGAAAGCGAAATCCAGTCGCCGAAGCTGGACATTCTGTCCGCGCCTCTGGCTCTTGCATAGGCGCATGCCAGCGGGGAAAGCTCGCCGAGATCATCGACAAAATAAATCTTTTTCAGCGTATCGGAAAGCGGTCTGCCGATTGCAGCGCCTGCCGGAGAAACATGCTTGAACGAGGTCGCTGCCGGCATACCGGTTGCAGCCTTGAGCTCTCGGACAAGCTGCCAGCCGTTGAAGGCATCCAGCAGATTGATATAGCCCGGATTGCCCGAAAGCACGGTGATCGGGAGTGCGCTGCCGTCGTTCATATAGATTCTTGCAGGCTTCTGGTTCGGATTGCATCCGTATTTCAAAAGACGTTCGGTTTCCATGGTAAAAACTTCCTTTCCGGCGGCTGCTTTGCCGCGCGCAAAATTAGATTTCAGTGCGGTGCATTATCCGAACAGCGCACCGAGAAGACCGCCGGACTGCTTGGGTTTGGACTCCGGCTTTTTATAGTCATAGCCGCCGTATGGCTGACTGTGATTGAAATAGAAATCGGGCGAATCGGCATCGCCTTCAAAGCAATGCTCCGTATCGCAGTGCATACTGACGCCGTTCACGCGCTTGTAGAGATGCTCGTCCGAAGGGTACTGTCCTTCCTTCTGAAAGCCGTTCTGCATCAGAAGCTGACGGTACTGTCTGACGGCATTCTGCGCAGCAGCATCCGATTCCAGACGGACGCTGAAACGCCATGTTTCGGTATCCGTATCCGGAATCTGCTCCAGTGCAAGCTCTGTGCCGCCGCAGTTCCAGACAGGGAAATCCGGCAGCTTTTCCTTCCAGAGCGCAAGCACTTCGGCATCCGCTTCCGCCGCTGCCTGCTCTTTGGCAAGTGCAGCGGGGAGCTTTTCTCCGCAGCCTGCACAGAATTTTGTATCCGGATCATTCTGCCTGCCGCACTTGGGACATTTTGCCCCCTCTGCAACGGTCATATCCGGCAGCTTCGTGCCGCAGGACGGACAGAAATCCTTATCCGCAGAGGCAGCCTCGCCGCATTTCGGACAGAGCTTCATGCTTTCGGCTGCACGCGCCGCAAACCCGCTGAACAGTGAGCCGAGCGTTCCGAGCGCAGCCTCCATTTCCTCTTTCGAGGGCATCTGCGCGGCATTTCCGCCGGCAGGCTGTACATCGGCATTCTGGTTCTCCGCAGGCGCCGCATTTACAGCGGATGCCTGCTGCGCCTGATTCAGCGCACCGGCTGCCTGATTGACAGCCTGCTGTGCAAGTTCATCCGCCTTGGGCTGAATCGCCTGCTTCATCGCCTCGCTGACGGCATTCCCGACCGCGCCGCTGACTGCGTCCTTGATCAGTTTATCAAACAATCCCATAGGTCATACTCCTTTCAGAAAACAAAAAAAGCAGTGACGAAAAACAGATTTATGACATTGGCTGATTGGTAGTTCCGGCTGTCAGTACGACAGAATTATTTGGAGTAACGGTTGACGATCTTCGTGACCGCGCTCTGATCCTCCGGATTGATATAGCGGACAAACAGCGAAATCTTGTTGTCCGGATTCAGATTGCTCCAGAGCAGCTGCGTGAAGCCCTCGATGTCATCCGGAATGGAGACGAGCTTCGGCTCACCCGTAAAGCTCGGCAGCGGATTGCCGTCGCCGACATAGGTATGGATGAAGTGACCCTGCCCTGCAATCGGGTTCTCATAGGTAAAGGTGAAGCGCTGGCAGGAATCGGGATTGCCCTCTGCGCTCTTGAGAATCGAGAGTGCATAGTTGAAGCTGCCCTTCTCGCAGCGGATGATGCCGGAGATTCTGGGCGTATAGTTCGGTGCATCCGGCTCGAATTTGCGTGCGCGGAGTCCCTGCTCAAAGGTGAACTGATGATCGAGCGCCTCATAGATCGTATCGGTCTGGTCGCCGTTTGTCACGATCGTCTTATTGCCGAGCACACGCACCGGAGAATAGATAATCAGCGAAGGATCAGTACATTTGGATTCGTCATATGCCTGTGTCTTGAGTCCGTCTCCGTCCGGAACGAAGATGCGGTTACGGGAGTTTTCGCTTCTTCCCATGATGAAATATGCTGCAACAGCGTGCTTTCCGTCCGCAGAACGGCCGAGGATGATACCTCTTCCGGGATAGCTGTTCGATTGCAGCTCCTGTGCCAGTGAGATCATAGCCATAATGATTTCCTCCTGATTTTCAATAATTGCCCCTTATGAGAGAGACTTTTCATAGAAGGCTTCGATGCGTTCCAGAAGCGGCTCATTGACCGCGCGGAACAGGGATTTGTCCGCATCCGAAGCATGCTCACTGCTGAATAAACCGAGCAGCTCCTCCTGCGGCAGGGATACATCGGGATATTGCGCAGCAACATACCGGTTGCATGCATCGGAATGAAAATAATCGTTATGATGCGCAAAATCGCCGCTGATTGTATAAAATTCCGCATTCGGATTCGTGATCTGATCCTGCTGCGAAATGATACCGAGACTGTAAAGCACGAATGCATCCGATTCGCCGTGCAATGCCAGAAACGGGATATCTGTCCTGTTGATGCCGTCCACGGCGTTGAGCTTTGCATCCTTGCCGAAGACGATTTGATTGTATAAATGCGCAAACGGTCGGAACAGCGCTGCGCCGCCTTTTCCGAGCACATTGACCGCCCCCTGATCGAGCATTTCCAGCGGATAGGCATAGCCGGAAAGTGACGCTGCTGCTTTGATATCGTGATCGAAATTCAGTACGCCGCCGACGGCAAAGCCGCCCCAGCTGTGCCCGAGCAGCACCTTCGGCATATCCTTCAGCCGTTCATCCTGCTCAATGTAATTGAGCGCGCTGTTGAGATCAAGCGCCGACTGCACAAGCCCGACCGTCGAATCGCCGGGACTGTCACCGGAGCCTGCCGCATCATAGGCGAAGACACACCAGCCCTGATCGACAAACCAGCAGAGCTGATTGACATACGCCTCATGTCCCGAACCGATGCCGTGCGCGAAAACGAGCAGCCTGTCGGTATGCTCTGCGCCGTAAATCCAGCCTTTCAGCATCAGCCTGCCGGACGGGAATTCGATCTCCTCGCGCGGATAGTCTGCTTCATATGCCGGATACCAGCCGAATGCGGTCTGCACCGAGCTGCGGTCCTCCGGATAGTCGCCGCGCCCGAACTGTCTGCCCATGATAAACGCAGTCGCATCCAGCATCAGGCTGAACAGCGCCGCAGCGCCCACGGTCAGACCGAGCGCGATCTTTATACTCTTTTTCATTCTGCAACCGTGACGATATCATCCTGCACCGAGAGCTTATCCTCGCAGAACAGTCTGACAGCCTCCGGCAGAATATGCCACTCTGCCTGCTCCATGACGCGCTTTTGCAGCGTTTCCGGTGTATCGCCCTGCTCGACGGCAACCGCCTTTTGCAGGATGATCGGACCGCCGTCGCAGACCTCCGTGACAAAATGCACCGTCGCGCCCGTGACCTTCACGCCCTTTTTCAGCGCCGCTTCATGGACATGCAGACCGTAATAACCCTTGCCGCAGAAGCTCGGAATCAGTGCGGGATGCACATTGATCATCTGATTGGGATAGGCTTTGCAGATGCGCTCGTCCAGGATTGTCATGAAGCCCGCCTGCACGATCAGGTCAGCCTGTTCCGCACGGAATGCATCGAGCATCGCCGCGCTGTAGCTGGCGGTATCCGGATAATCCTTCCGCACGATCACGCGGGTCGCAATGCCGGCTTTTTCGGCACGCTCCAGCGCATAGACACCGGGCTTTGAGCTGATCACACAGGTGATCTTTCCGCCGCCGAGCTCGCCGCGCGCCTGTGCATCAATCAGCGCCTGCAAATTGGTGCCGCCGCCGGACACCAGAACAATAATATTTTTCTGTGCCATGCGGCACCTCCGTTGTTATGTATTTCCGTTTGACTGCTGTGCAAGAATCTCGCCGAGCTCCTCACACATTTTCCGGTCAGCAATCTGAATATCATCTAAACCGTAGCGCTCCGAAGCACTGAATTCGCCGATGCCGGTGAGCGCCGCCTTATCATAGAGAATCTCCTTGATGATTCTTCTGGATTCTTCTGAAAATGAATGCGTTTTATAGGAACGCATCACGGTAAAGCGGTAATTCTGCGGGCTGTCCGTTTCATGCAGATAATCCTGATATATCTTTTCAACAGCTTCCAGATACGGTGCAGGATCACCGGAGACCGGCTGCACTTCTGATTCCTCAGAAATCGTAAAATGGAAGGTCGGGATTACGGTACTGTCCTGCGCAATGCTTTTCAGTGACGCTGTGCACAGTTTCAGACCGGTGTCCGGTTTCAACGCATCCTCTGCCAGCGAGACCGCTTTCACATGCTGCTCAAGCAGCGGATAATAGGTCTTCTCCGAAAAACAGACATTGGCTTTCGGGTGCATTTCCAGATTCTCCGCAAAAGCCTGTATATTGTACTTCGCGGGATAATATTTCGACAGTATGGTATCGGCAAATTCCTGCATCGCCACGGCATTCGCTTCGGGATAGAATGAAGCCAGCAGCCAGTGATCAAAATCGAGCTTCTCTGTATATTCGTTGTCGAAATAGTAATGTTCTCCTGCTCTGAAACTTTCCAGCCCGAATCTGCGCTTTTTCCCGAGCGTCTGCTGCTGATACGTAATATTGCAGGTATAGCTGCGGCTGCCGTCCGCATACATATGATATTCCGGCTCTGAAAACTGATATCCCTCACCGAGCGAATAATCCAGATATTCCTTATGCGAAACAGGATAATCTGCATAGGTATCGGTGCGGCAGCCTGTCAGCAGCAGTGCTGCACAGGACAGCACCGCCGCAAGCCGAATCTGTTTCCTTTTCATAATAGTATGTCTCCTCCGTGCTGTCCCGTTTTGCTTCTCTTATTCGATGATAACGCCTTCATCGCTCTCAACCAGCTCGCCGAGCACATATGCATGCTCGCCGGCTGCATTCAGAACAGCGACTGCCTTGTCTGCATCCTCCGGCGCGACGGAAACGATCATGCCGACGCCCATATTAAAGGTATTGAACATATCGCGCTCCGGAATATTGCCGGTGCGTGCGATCAGATCGAAGATCGGGAGAATCTGCACATTGCTGCGCGGAATCCGTGCAGAGATGCCGTCCGGCAGGCTGCGCGGAATATTCTCATAGAAGCCGCCGCCCGTGATATGGGAAATCGCCTTGACATTGACCTGCTCCAGCAGCGAAAGCACCGGCTTGACATAGATTCTGGTCGGGGTCAGCAGGCACTCGCCGAGCGTCGAGCCGAGATCTGCAAAGTGGCGCGCGAGATTCTGCTCGCTGACCGTGAACACCTTGCGCACAAGCGAAAAACCGTTGGAATGCACGCCGCTCGAAGCAATCGCAATCAGGACGTCGCCGGGCTTCTGCGTATCGGGTTTCAGGAGCTTCTTTCGGTCAGCAATACCGACCGTGAAGCCTGCGAGATCATAGTCATCATCGGGCATCATGCCGGGATGCTCGGCAGTCTCGCCGCCGATCAGCGCACAGCCTGCCTGCACGCAGCCCTCTGCAACACCCTCGACAATCGTTGCGATCTTTTCCGGATAGTTCTTTCCGCAGGCAATATAATCGAGGAAAAAGAGCGGCTTTGCACCGCAGCAGATGACGTCATTGACGCACATTGCGACGCAGTCGATGCCGATTGTATTATGCTTGTTCATCAGCATGGCGATCTTGAGCTTCGTGCCGACGCCGTCCGTGCCGGAAACCAGCACCGGCTCCTCCATGCCCTTGATATCGGGCAGGAACAGTCCGCCGAAGCCGCCGATGCCGTCGATTGCTCCGGCAGTCGCGGTTCTGGCGACATGCTTTTTCATCAGCTCAACCGCCTTGTATCCGGCTGTAACGTCCACGCCTGCCTTTGCATAGCTCTCAGAAAAACTGTTTTTTTCGTTTGCCATTCAATAATCTCCTTATCGGCGGGCTGTACCCGCATCATTTTACGGTTTATCATCCGCGTACCAAGCCGCAGCCGGTACCGGTACTGCACATGCCGTGTGTGTTATTCTTCGCCAGTGAAGCAGTAGGTGCAGAGCGAATCGGGATCAATGCCGACCGCCGTCTTGACATCCGCCAGCAGATGATATTTCAGCGAGGTGAAATTCAGTCTGCGTGCAATCTGCTCGACCATTGCATGATACCGCTCGGTATTGTCGGTGCAGTAATCCTTGAGGTAACGGTCGTCGCCGTCGAAATCGCGGACGACCTGCCGCGCGATCAGATCCATATCGGATTTGCCCGGCGAGAAGTTCAGATATTTACATCCGAACATCGAAGGCGGCGATGCCGAACGGATATGCACCTCTTTTGCGCCGTTGTTATAGAGGAATTCCACCGTATTGCGCATCTGCGTGCCGCGGACGACGGAATCATCCAGAAACAGCAGCTTCTTGCCGCGGATGAGCTGCTCGACCGGAATCAGCTTCATATGCGCAGTCAGATCGCGGATCGACTGCTTTGCAGGGGTGAAGCTGCGGACCCAAGTCGGCGTGTATTTGATAAACGGACGCGCAAACTTGATGCCGCTCTCATTTGCATAGCCGATTGCATGACCGTTGCCGGATTCCGGCACGCCTGCAACATAATCGACATCAATGCCCTTGTCTCGTCTTGCGAGCAGCGCGCCGCAGTTATTGCGCATGACTTCGACGTTCACGCCCTCATAGCACGAGGTCGTATAGCCGTAGTAAATCCACAGAAATGCGCAGATTTTCATTTTCTTATTCGGCTCCTTGAGCGTCTCGCAGGAGTCCGGCGTCATGAAAACAATCTCGCCGGGACCTAAATCGCGCACATAGCGGTAGCCGAGATTCATATAGGAGAAGGATTCAAACGCCGCACAGTAGGCGCCCTCCTTGTGACCGAGGATCAGCGGGGTTCTGCCGTGATAGTCACGCGCAGCATAGAGCCCGTCCTTGGTCATGAGCAGCAGCGTCATGGAGCCGTCGATCTGCTTCTGTGCGTAGCGGATGCCCTCCGCGATCGTATCGCACTGGTTGATCAGGGATGCGACAAGCTCGGTCGGATTGAGCTGACCGCCGCTCTGCTCATTGAAATGACCGCCGCGCGAGATGATATCCTCAACGAGGTCCTCGGCATTGTTGATTCTGCCGACGGTTGTCAGTACATAGCTGCCCAGATGCGAGCGGACCATGACCGGCTGCGGATCGGTATCGCTGATGCAGCCGATGCCCATATTGCCGTGCATCGCATCCATATCGTCCCCGAACTTTGTCCGGAACGGTGCGTTTTCGATGTTGTGAATGGCGCGCTGAAAGCCGGTTTCAGGGGCATAGACCGCCATGCCGCCTCTGCGTGCGCCGAGATGTGTGTGGTAATCTGTTCCGAAGAACAGGTCAGCCGTAATGTCCGTTTTGGACACCGCGCCGAAAATACCGCCCATAAACTTCCTCCGATTGCAACAAATTGCTCCCCGTTATGCGGGAGTGACCGCAAAGCAGCGGCTTATGCATTTTCCTTCAGGCGCTTCATGATCTCCTGATATGCCTCTTCGACGCCGCCCATGTCTCTGCGGAAGCGGTCCTTATCGAGCTTCTCGTGCGTGGTGGAATCCCAGAAGCGGCAGGTGTCCGGAGAAATCTCGTCTGCGAGGACGATCTGACCGTGGAATCTGCCGAACTCGATCTTGAAGTCAATCAGGTCGATGTTCATTTTCTTGAAGAAGCCGACCATAAACTCATTGACCTTGAATGCATACTTTGCAATCGTGTCGATCTCTTCCTTGGTTGCCAGACCGAGTGCGAGTGCATAATAATCGTTGATGAACGGATCATGCAGCTCATCGTTCTTGTAGCTGAATTCAAGGATCGGGGTCAGGAGCTTTCTGCCTTCCTCAACGCCCATTCTCTTGGAAAAGCTGCCGGCTGCAACATTGCGGACAATGACCTCCAGCGGGACAATCGAAACCTTCTTGACCAGCGTCTCGCGCTCGGAGAGCTCCTCGACAAAGTGGGTCGGGACGCCTTCCTTTTCGAGCATCCGGAACATGACGTTCGTCATCTGGTTATTGATGACGCCCTTGCCCTTGATCGTGCCCTTCTTCGCGCCGTCGCCTGCGGTTGCATCATCCTTGTAATCGACGATCACGAGATCGGGATCGCTGGTTGCAAAGACCTTCTTTGCCTTGCCCTCATAGAGCTGCTCGCCTTTTGTTACATTTGCCATTTTATGTTCCTCCTAAAATAGATTACATATGAATTTGCGGAAAATCCGCATTGTTCAGCTTTTGAAAATCTGCCTGAGCTTTTGCAGGATGCCCTTCGGCTTCTGCATCTGTGCCTGATTCAGGATGTCCGCATGAATCTGCCGGAGTTCCTCGTCCGACATTTCCATGCTCGCCATTGTTTCCGCGACCTGCGGAAGATTCCTCTCCCGTGCACAGAATGCACAGAACGCCTGTTGTTCCGGCGCTTCGCCGTCCTTTGAAACGGATACGAAAACCGTGGCAGGCTGTTCTCTGCACTGTTCACATATCCGGACAGCAGCATCCGGTTTCTTCTGCCGCTTCACATATTCCCTGACGGTCGGGATCTTCTGCTTTCCGGCGCATTGCAGACACAGTGCCTGCCGCCGCTCCGAATCGCCGGTCTTTTTCGTGATAAACACCGCTGCCGTTTCTTTGCCGCAGCATTCACATACTTTCAGTTCTGCCATGTTCTGTCCTCAGAAGCGGGCGATGAGCGGCTTGCCGTCTGCATCCAGCAGCGGCGAAAATCCGGAAAACCGCACGTTCGTCATATATTGCACACCGGTCTCCCGATCTGCCACAATCAGGATTTTCTGATCGCCGACCGCAAAGGTATCCAGCAGCCGGAATCTCGGTGCATCTGTCTGCTGCGGAGCCGGCGCATCCGTTTTGCCGGTATGCACCTGCTGCTCTGCGGCATCGACCGTCTGCACAAATGCCGCAAGGTCTTCCGCGGCTATGCCCATTCTGCGTGCAGATTTGTCCGCCTCGGGCATGCCGTTCCGTTTGGCACATACGATACAGAATTCGCCGTCAAATGTATGCACCTGCGCATCGCGTATGCCGCATATCCCGCACGGATTCTGCGGAACAGCATCTGCGCACGCAGCTTCTACAGAAAGCTGTTCTGTCTCAGCCCTGTGAATGTCAATCTGCGGATACAGCAGCCACGCGCATTCGCGGCACAGCCCGTATGCATGTGCCTGCGAGAAAATCACAGGATGCCGCTTCCGGCAGAAGGAGCAGGTTTCCTCCTGTGCAGACTGCGGTGCCGGCGCTTCTGCGGGCGCCTGTGCGCTCTCATTCTCCGTCATTTTCTCACGGACGGGCGTTTCTGTGCGCAGCGGAAGATTCCGTTCCTTTGCACAGATCAGGCAAAGCCCTTCGCCCTGTGTTCCTCCGCCGTCAGCGGACACCGGAAAGCACACCGCAATATTCTTTCCGCACTGCGAACATATGACCATATCACATCACCTGTTACAGCTCCGCGATCATCTCCTGCAAAGCTGCATCCTTCTTCCGCACGCCGACGATCATCTCGGATTTGCGTGCCTTGAGCTGTGCTGCAAGTCCTTCATCGGAGATCGCAAGCATCTGCACCGCGAGGATTGCCGCATTCTTTGCGCCGTCCACGGCAACCGTTGCGACCGGAATGCCGGAGGGCATCATAACCGTTGCCAGCAGTGCATCGAGCCCGTCGAGCTGTGCGCCCTTGCAGGGAATGCCGATGACCGGCAGCGTGGTATGACCGGCAATGACACCGGCAAGATGTGCCGCCATGCCTGCTGCACAGATGATGACGCCGAAGCCGTTTTTCTCGGCATTCTGCGCGAATTCCGCAGCAAGTGCAGGGGTTCTGTGTGCACTCATGACATGCGCCTCAAACGGGACGCCGAAGCTCTTGAGCTCCGTCAGAGCGCCTTTGACAACAGGAAAATCGCTGTCGCTTCCCATGATGACTGCAACCTTTTTCATGATTGAGATAGCTCCTTTCAAGGGGTGAATATGTATCAATATCCCAGACGGGCGCCGCTTCGCGCACATCTGCGAATCTCTGACTGTTTTATGCTGCCGTGTTTTTTCTTCCGGTCACGGCACCGGTCGCACGCATCTGCGCATCGCTGAAACCGGTATAGGTCAGCGCGCCGGTCGATGCATTGCGCGTGAGGGTCAGCTGCATGGACGTCCGGATGACATCCTCAATGCCGCCCGTACTGTTCAGAACCTGATATTTTACCTGCATCTGCACAAAATAGGAGGGCAGACCTTCGGTTTCGAGCGCCTTGACGCGGCTGATCTCCGCAGAGACAAGGCGGCAGGAGATATAGCGGTAATCGGTGCGGAGTCCGGCACTGTTTTCCTGCGGCATCATCGACGCATCCGGCTGCTTCGTAATGAACAGATAGCGCAGATACGCGGCAGATGCTTCGCCGATGTCATCAAGTGTTTCCACAGGCGGCAGCCGCTTGAGCGCCGCTTCGTCAAAACCGACCGTCAGTGCATGCAGCCCGACGGGATACTCCGTCTGCCAGTCCGTCCACTCGATTGAGCGGTCATGCAGCACGCCTTCCCTGCGGCTGCTGCCGGATTCCAGCGTGAGCGTTCCGCCGGTATAATTGCAGGCATCCCATGCCGTATCGGACCAGCGTGTGCCGTCCGCATGATAGAGATGATAATACTGCCTGCCGTTCTCCTCAAATGCTGCGATCCAGAGATCGGGATTTGCAGCGGCAGCCTGCGTGATCGAATGATAAATAAACGCGACCAGCGGCTCACCGTTCGTCCGGATCAATCCGTATGCATTGGATTTGCTGCCGTTTTTGCGTGCAATCAGAACCGAATCGCTCATGATGCGCAGATAGCGCCAGTTCGGCTCGATCAGCACTCTGCCGTTTGCATTGGCAGCACCCCAGAGACCGCTCGCGCCTTCAAACAGCGTGACGGAATTCCGGTTGCCGGCGGGCTGCGCTTCCGGTTCGGGCGTTCCGCCTGCCGGAGAAGCCAGCCGGAAGCTGAGAATCGCGGCGCTCAGAATGAGCACGGCAAACATCAGCACAAGAATCAGCAGCTTCAGGCGGCGGTTCATAGGCGGCGTTCCTTTCCACAGCGTTCAGACCGTATGACGGGATCAGAAGTGCGCGCCCTTGTAGGTGCTGTCGTCCTCTTCTTCATCGAAATCATCGTCGGTCTCATCAAAATCATCATCATCGGCATGCTTTGCGGTGTAGCGGGTATCTGCAACGTCCGCATCATCCTCCGCATCGTCATGCAGATCATCAGGGTCATCGTCGAAATCATCGTCGAAGTCGTCGTCGAGCTCCTCTGCCAGCGCAGCAAACTCCTCATCCTCAAGCGGATCGTGCTGGAGCTTGCCCACTATCGAATCCTTGAGGTCCGCGAGCTTCTCCTTCAGCGAGGAGAAGAACCCGCCGGCACGCTCTGCAAAGGACGGCGTATCCTCAAAGAATGCCATATCCTCATCGAGCTCGTCCGCATCGCTGCGGCGCTTTTCCTTTACGGGCACTGCCTCTGCTTCATCGTCAGGGATATCCTCGAATACATCGTCGGAATCCGGCTCGGCAGGCGCAGGCTTTTTCTCTTCGGCAGTCTTTTCGTTCGCCCTGCGCTTTGCAGGCGCATCGTCCTCCTCATCATCGAAGTCAATGCTGTCATAGTCGATCTTGACCTCGAATTTTTCCTTCTTCGGCTGTTCTGCGGTTACGCTGTCTTTTTCAGATGCATCATCAGTATCATCTTCATATTCGTCATCTTCATATTCGTCATCATCTTCTTCATCGTCATCTTCATATTCATCATCGTCTTCTTCATCGTCATCTTCATATTCATCATCGTCTTCTGCGTCGTCATCTTCATATTCATCATCGTCTTCTTCTGCGTCGTCATCTTCGTATTCGTCATCATCATCTTCGTATTCATCATCGTCTTCTTCTGTGTCGTCATCTTCGTATTCGTCATCATCATCTTCGTATTCATCATCGTCTTCTGCGTCATCATCTTCATACTCAGCGTCGTCTGCTTCTTCATCGTCAGCTTCGGATGCATCATCCTTCGCATCCTCTGCTTTGGCATCATCTGCAAACGCAGCATCGACGATTGCGTTGAATTCCTCGTCAGCCTCCTGCTTGATGCGCTTTGCCTTTTCGAGCTTCTTTGCGGTTTCATCCGCCTCTGCGGAGCGCTCCTCTGCGGCTTCGCTGTCCTCGTCGGAACCGGCATCCTCTGCCGCATCATCCTTCGGCTCAGGGAACTTGTCAGCAGTCTCCTCGGTCTCACGCACCAGATAGATCGGGCGGTGCTTGACCTCAAGATAGGTCTTTCCGAGATACAGTCCCAGAATGCCGGTGCAGAACACCTGCAAGCCGCCGAAGAATACCACACAGCAGGTCGTTGTCGGATAGCCGAGCGGGTCGCCGCCGATGATCAGGCGCTTGCAGATCGTGAAGATCAGCAGAATCAGACCGATCAGACAGGAGATAAAGCCGATTGCAGCCGTTGCGGTCAGCGGCGCGGTCGAGAAGCCGATAATGCCCTCGAGCGAATAGCCGAACAGACCCCAGAAGCTCCATGCGCTCTTGCCTGCCGCACGCTCGACATTTTCATATTCCAGATACTTGACGCGGAAGCCGACCCAGGAGAAAATGCCCTTGGAGAAGCGGTTGTATTCGCTCATGGAGAGCACCGCATCGACCATCTGCCGCGACATAAAGCGGAAATCCTGTGCGCCGTCCACGATCTCGGTCTGTGAAATGTGGTTCATCAGCTTGTAGAACAGTCTCGCAAACCACGAGCGGACCTTGGATTCGCCCTCGCGGCTGACTCTGCGCGTCGTGGCACAGTCATATTCTCCGCTCGAAACAGCGGCATACATTTCCGGCAGGAATTTCGGCGGATGCTGCAAATCGGCGTCCATGACCACGCAGTAATCGCCCTTTGCATTGGAGAGACCCGCGTAAATGCCCGCCTCCTTGCCGAAATTGCGCGAGAAGGAGATGTAGCGGACACGCTTGTCATATTTCGCCATAATCCGCAGGGTACGGAGTGTGCGGTCCTTGGAGCCGTCGTCGATAAACAGATATTCAAATTCGAGTTCAGGATTGTCCGCCTGCATGGATGCCGAGACCTTGGTGATTTCCTTATAGAACATCGGCAGGACTTCCTGCTCGTTATAGCAAGGTACAATGATCGAGATGAGCTTTTTTTCTTCCACGTTGATCCTCCTGTCCGGACAGCACGGCAGCAGCCGCGAGTTCGCATAATCATACACTATATATTATACCCTATACATAAAAAAAAAGCAAGGGAAAAATCAAAAATAAAATGCAGAAAAAACCGCATGGATTCCGCATAATTTGCGTCAATCTGCGGAAGATTCCTTCGCGCCGCCGCTCTGAGACGCCCCTGCGGCGGAAAAAGCCGGACCGCATCCGTCAGGATACAGTCCGGCTGAACATTTATTCGGTTTCGGATTTGCCGTCCGCTTCGGTATTAAGATACTCCGCGATGATATAGCGCGGGCGCTGCTTGACCTCCGCATAGATTTTGCCGATATATTCGCCGATGATGCCGAGTGCGAGCAGCTGCAAGCCGCCGATCAGCCAGATCGAACACATCGTACTCGACCAGCCGAGCTCGGAATGCCCCGTCAGCTTGACGATAAACGCCCAGATGAACGCCGCCGTGCTCAGAAGGAACATCAGCAGACCGATTGTCGTAATCATGCGCAGCGGCTTGATGCTGAATGACGTAATGCCGTTGATCGCAAAGGCAAGCATCTTTTTCAGCGGATACTTGCTCTCTCCGGCAAAGCGCTCCGCACGCTCATAATATACATTGCAGCTCTGAAAGCCGATCAGCGGAACCATGCCGCGCAGAAAGAGATTGACCTCGCGGAAGTTCCCGAGCTCTTGCAGAACGCGGCGGCTCATCAGACGGAAATCCGCATGATTGTAGACCACATCCGCGCCCATTGCCGACATGAACTTATAGAAGCCCTCTGCGGTGAATTTCTTGAAAAAGGTATCGGTATCGCGCGCGCTGCGGACGCCGTAGACGACCTGATTGCCCTCGTAGTATTTTGCGACCATTTCGTCGATTGCATTGATATCATCCTGCAAATCGGCATCCATGGAGATCGCCATATCGCACTGCTCCTTCACGGTCATCAGACCGGCGAGCACGGCATTCTGATGCCCTGCATTGTGCGCGAGATTGATGCCGGAGAAGAAATCCGGCGCCGATGCGTGCAGCTCCGAGATGATCTGCCATGTCTGATCCTTCGAGCCGTCATTGACAAAGACAATCCGGCTCTCTGCGGAGATCATTCCCTTTTCGCGCAGAGCCGTATATTTTTCCTGTAAGCGCGCGGCGGTTTCGTGCAGCACCGCTTCCTCATTGTAGCAGGGGATCACCATATACAGCGTTTCCGCCGTCTGCATGATACAAAGACTCCTTTCCGTCTGAACGAACGGTTTATTCTGCGTCCTCTCCGGATGCTGCACCGGCTGCGTCCTCCGCCTCCGGCTCTGCCGCTTCGTCTGCCGTATCTTCGGGGTCCTCTGTCGGGAAGCCGTAGCTTCTGTCGTAGGGGTCCTCCTCATCCTCCTCGAGGATGCTGGTATAATTCGGGTCATTCACCGGCTCCGGCATGGTTTCCGGCGCATCCTCCGCTCCGGCGGGAGCCGTCTTTTTTGCACGCTGATGCAGCAGAAGCATCACAACAGCCGCCAGCAGAACCAGTCCGCCGATGATGATGCCGGTAATCATATTGCCGCTCAGACCGACCTGTTTGAAGGCAATGCCGTTCTCCGAAGCATACGTTTTCGCTGCGGAATCCGCGCCGCCCTCAAGCAGGAAGCCGGAGTGGATTTCGGTATCGGTTGTGCCGTCCTCCTTCGCAGGACCGGGGCAGAAGCCGATTGCATGGTCGCCGATCTCCGTGACGCTGCTCGGAATCCGGATCGACTGCAAGCCCGTGCAGCCGTAGAATGCCCATGCGCGAATCTCGGTCACGGACTCCGGAATCAGCATCTCCGTCAGGCTTTCGCAGCCGTAGAAGGCGCTTTCGGCAATCGAGGTAACCGTCTTCGGAATCGAAAACTGCTTCAGACTTGCACAGCCCGCAAAGAAGCAGGCAGGAATCGCAGAAACGCGGCAGGGGAACGTGATCTCCTCGAGATTCTGACAGTCGGAGAAGGCGCCGTCTCCGAGCTCCTCCAGATTCTCCGGCAGTGACACGTTTTTCAGCTTGACCGCGCCGGAAAATGCATACGGTGCAATCGACTTGACCGTAGACGGCACTTCATAGGATTCATTCTGCAAACCGGAAGGATAGGCGACAAGCCGCGTCCGGTTTGCGTTCATCAGAATACCGCTCTCATCCGACGCATATGCCGGATTGTCGTTATCCACTTCAAAAGCCTCCATGCCCATGCAGGAGACAAATGCCAGATCGTCAATCGTCGCAACCGATGCCGGAATCTTCAGATTTCTCAGCGAGCAGCAATAGGCAAAGCTCTGTGTGCCAAGCTTACCGGTCTCCGCCGGAATCGTGATCTCCTCAAGTCCGATATCGTAATAGAATGCATACTCCGGAATCGTGCGCAGATTCGCAGGCAGCCTGATGCTGTGCAGCGCATAGCAGTTTGCAAAGGCATAACTGCCGATCTCGGTGACGGAATCCGGAATCTCCAGAGATTTGAGTGCAAAGCAGTAATAGAATGCACCGGCAGCAATCACAGTCACCGAATCGGGAATTTTCACCGATTCCAGCACCGTGCACTGACTGAATGCGCCCTCGTCAATCCGCGTCACGGCAAAGCCGCCGGCTTCCGCGGGAATCTCGACCTCCGTCGCATTCTGATCGACATAGCTGACCGCAGCCTCCCTGCCGGATTCGAGCTTCCGGTAGCCGATCTTCCCGACAATAAAGGTATTCTCATCGGTGATGACGTCTGCATCCGCAGCATCTGCGTCCGTTTCATCCTCGGCAGCATCCGTTTCGTCATTATCAGCGGCATCACCGTCCGCTTCTTCACTGTCCTCCGCGGCATCCTCTGCACTGTCTTCCGGCGTTTCCGCCTCAGCTGCGGTCACGGTTTCTTCGGCAGGATCGGTCTCTGCAAATGCAGGCAGACCTGCCGTCACGGCGGAAAGCATCATCAGACTGCCGCAGAATGCAAGCAGCCGCTTCAACTGATTACGCTTCATCATCCGATGTCTCCTCTTCTTCTGCCGCAGCAGCCTGTTCCGGCGCATCCGTTTCTCCGGACGCATCATCCGGCTCCGCTGCACCGGTTTCTTCGGATTCTTCCTTCTGCGCAGGCGTTTTCTTCTTCTTTCTGCCGGAAAGCGCCGCAGCCGTGATGATTCCGAGAATTGCCGCGCCGCAGGCAGAAATACCGATCACCTTGACAACGCCGGAGCTTTTCTTTTCCGGCTCGGTTTCCACATCGCCACCGTCCGCATTCTGCGGTTCCGGTTCATTCAGCGGCTCAAATTTGCAGATATTTTCATATTCGGTGCCTTTGACATAATCCTCCGCAGCGGAATTTGCATAGCCGCGGACAATGAAATCAGGCTTGCAGTAGATCTGTCCGTCCGGCTTGACATCCCAGCCGAGCGCCGTATAGCCGATATCACTGACACTGCCCGGAACGGTAATCTCGGTCATCGGAGTCGCAATGAACGCCTGCTCACCGATGACAATCAGCGATTCCGGCAGGGTAACCGACTCCAGTGCCGTCGCAGAAAATGCCGCCGCGCCGATCTCGCGCAGCCCGTCCGGCAATGTCACGGAGCGCAGATTCGTACAGCTGTTGAAGGTAAAATCAGAGATCAGCTCCACGCCGTCCGGAATCACGACCTCCGTCAGTCCGGTGCAGTCAGAAAATGCCGCGGTACCGATGAAATTCAGCCCATCCGGAAATGTGATCGAGGTCAGCGAGCTGCAATCTGCAAATGCCGCATGACCGATACGCAGAATGCCGTCCGGAACGGTGTAATCCGTCGGCTTCCGTCCGATCGGATAGCGCATCAGGCTCTCGCCCTCGTCTGCATACAGAATGCCGTCCTTCGCCTCAAAATACGGATTCTCCTCCGCAACGACATATTCCAGCAGGCTGGTACAAGCCGCAAAGGTGTATTTGCCGATCTCCGTCACGGATTCCGGCAGCGTAAACTTCGTCACATCCGCAGCACCGGCAAAGGCATAGTCGCCGAGCGATACCACGGACAGATCATCCAGCTCCGCCGGAATCTCAATTTCTGTTTCACTGCCGGAATAGGATTCGATGCGCGCACCCCTGTGCGTTTCGTCATCCGCATCCACCAGAACGGAATAGGTATAGTCGCCGCTGGTATAGGTTTTTGCCTCCGGCTCCTCGTCCGAATCCGCGGCAATCTCACCGGCTGTGCTGCTCTCATCTGCAAAACAGGTCAGCGGCGTACAGAGCAGCGCGGCAAGTGCTGCGGTACAGACTGCACCGCCGCGCAGAAATGCGTGAAAATTCATACCCGAAAAACTCCCTCTCAAAATCGAATCTTTCCCCCTGCACAGCAAAAGAGGGCAGAAACGCAAGCTGTTTCCGCCCTGCCGGATATCCGTTCTGCATATGCGGCAGGCAGTGCAGCGCCCTCTTTCGCAGCCGTTTCCTCCGCGGCAGCGGACACTGCAATGCCATTATAGCATATCTTTCTGCAAATTGCAAGCAAAATGCATGCAAATCGCGGCTTTCACCGAATTATCAGATATTCGCCACAATTCTGCGTGCTTCCATATAGAACCGCTTGTCGGCTGCATGACCCATAGAGAAGGTCTTGCGCGGCAGTGCGCCGTCCTTGATGACGGTCGGGAACAGCTCGGATTTCTGCATATCCGGCAGAAGAATGCCGAGGCTGTTCTTCTCTGCGGCAAGGCTCTCGACGACATCCGCGCCGTGGATATAGTCGATCTTTCCGCCGTTTTCGCGGAGCCATGCGTCGAGGAAGCTCTGTACGCTGCCGACGGTCAGGTTCGAGGTCGGCTTGTGGATATAGAACAGCTGCTTTCTGCCGCCGCAGACGACGGTAAAGCCCTGTGCTTCGATCTCATCGGTGCGCAGATCGAGTGCCGCGGTCATGTCACGCAGCAGCTTTTCCGCGTCGATCTGATTGAGGATGCGGTGAATCGCCTCAAATTCCAGTGCCGGACTGTGCAGATTGACCAGCTCGACGAGTGCATAGCGCATCGGGGCATTCTCGGTATCTGCGTCCGGATTTGCAGCCTTCCATTCCTCATAGAATGCCTTGGCAGTTGCGAGGGAGTGGTTGCCGTCGCCCATCGCATAGACCAGCGGATTCGCCTCGCCGGATTCGGTGCCGAGTGCGGTCAGTGCGGCAATGATACGCTCCTGTGCCGCCTGCGGAACCAGCCAGCCCTTGATCGAGCCGCCGCCCTGCATCAGCTTTGTATCATAGAGCAGCTCCATGCCTTCCTTCTCGGATGCAAGCGGCTCAATGACGGTTTTCTTCGTATCATCGAGCAGAATCATGATATGCGGCAGCTCCAGCGCTGCACCGCGGCGGATGCGGACACGGGGCGGAATCCGCTCCGGCACAGTTGCCTCGGTCGCACGGACCGGCGAAACGGAGCCCTTGCTGTAATCATACTGCTCGAGGTCGATCTTGCCGATCAGACCGGCACGCATTTTGCCGTCGCTCTGGATGCGCTCGATATAGACCATTGCATTCTTGTATTCGGTGAAGATATCTGCGGCAAGATAATCCTTCATCGTCTGCTGGATCTTTGCGATGCGGTCGGTGACGTCGGCATCCTCAAGATAAACCTCCGGCAGAATCAGGCGCAGTGCAGAGGGCTTTTCACCTGCAATACGGTCGGTCTCCGCCCAGTAGGCAGGCTCACCGGTATACTGGTCGCAGGCGCAGACTGCCCAGACATCGGACATATTCTGCTTGTTCGGCAGCAGGATATCCGCTGCGCTGAAAGCTGTTTTCTGGTTCATGAGAATCAAATCCTTTCGTGAATAAATATGTATCTGCGGCATTCTTTCACCGCAATATTTTACTAATTATAAAAAACATGCCCAAAAGGTGTTTACAAATCAAACCGTTTGTGCTATAATATTAGGTAACAACAACCCGTTGCAAAACCAATGAAAGGAACTTTGGAATGCTGCACGAAAAATCATGCGGCGCGATCGTGTACCGGCGGTTTCACGGCAATGTCGAGATTCTGCTGATCAAGCATATCAACAGCGGTCACTGGTCGTTTCCCAAAGGGCATGTGGAGGGTGATGAGACGGAGCTCGAAACCGCGAAACGCGAAATCAAGGAGGAAACCGGACTGGATGTCATCTTAGATCAGACATTTCGGGAGACTGTCTCCTATTCGCCCAAGCGGGATACACAGAAGATCGTCGTCTATTTTCTCGCGCTGGCACGCAATTATGACTTTGTGCCGCAGGCGGAGGAGATCGCGGAAATCCGCTGGGTGGATATTGCCCGCGCCACAAGCATGCTCACATACGAGAACGACAAAACCATTGTCAATAAGGCACGCGCTGCAATCAAACAGCACAGTCACAGTATGTGACCTCAACTCAAAGGGAAAGCGAACAGCTTTCCCTTTTTTGTTTCCTTCTTTCAGAGAGAATCATCCTTGGTGCGCGCCAGTCCGCGCTTCATAAAGCGGCTGAAATGATAGATGCCGATATTCAGCAGAAACAGGAGCAGCGCAGGAATCCCGAACCACGCATATTCGATGCCGTTGAAATCCAGCCCGCGCCCGAACTGATGCTGCGGCACAATGACCGCAATATCATACGTATTGATTTCCGTGCAGATCAGCAGCCAGACAAGCGTGAATACGGCGGCATAGCAGAGCAGCCATACCGCAAAATTCCGCCTGCGCGCACCGTCCGCCCTGCGCCGCTTCACATAAAGCACCGTCAGTACAACCGGCGCCGCGCAGAAGATCGGCAGCGAAAATGCCGGACTTGCATGCAGCACATATTCATCAAAGACATCCGCCAGCAGCACCGGCAGCCAGACTGCCAGTGCGGAAAGCATGCCCCATAGTGCCGATTTTTTCACAGGAACCGAATTTGTCTGCTGCATCGTATGTCCTCCTCAAAAATGTCACCGCATCATGCCGGTCTACCGCAGAAAGCGCATAACTGCGTCCTCAATCGCCGGATACACCGGTTCTAAGCTCTCCGGAATGATGATATCCTGACAGGACATATCATACATGAATACGACCGGCTTTCCCTGCCAGTAACCGCAGATGCCGTGCAGAATATTGTCCTTTCGCTGCACAGTCTCCGGCATCACCTCAAAATGCAGATATTCTCCCATCGCTTCACTTTCCGATTGCGGTGCGCAGGGCACGCAGCTCCTCCGTTGTCAGATCACGCCATTCGCCCGGTTTCAGCATGCCGAGCTTGACCGGTCCGATCGAAACACGGCGCAGGCGCGCGACCTCCAGCCCGACTGCATCGCACATCCGGCGGATTTCGCGCTTTTTGCCCTCGTGAATCGTAATCATCAGGACAACGCGGGTCGGCTCCGTGACCAGCGTGACGATATTTGCCGGTGCGGTTTTGAAGCCGTCATCGAGCGTAACGCCCGCGGACATCTGTGTGAGCTGCTCCTCCGAGACAGGCGGACGCACCGTCACGCGGTAAGTCTTTGCAACCTCGCGCGAGGGATGCATGATGCCGTTTGCAAAGGCGCCGTCATTTGTAAAGAGCAGCAGCCCCTCGGAATTCCGGTCCAGCCGCCCGATCGGATAGACGCGCGTATCCACGCCCTCCAGCAGATCGGTCACGCAGCGTCTGCCCTGCTCATCGGAGAGGGTTGTGACATAGCCGCGCGGCTTATTCATCATAATATAGCGGAATTCCTTTTTCTTCGGGATATAGACCTGCTCTCCGGCGACCGTAATCAGATCGGTCGGGAGTGCCTTATCGCCCAGCGTCACCGGATGCCCGTTGCACTTGACCTTGCCTGCCGCGATCAGCGCCTCCGCCTTTCGCCGCGAGCAGTATCCGGCATCCGAGAGCAGTTTCTGAACTCTGATTTTTTCCATATTATTCTCCGTTGAAGGTCAGCCTGATCGTTTCGGGCGCTGCGGAACATACCGCCGCGCAGTCAGCAGCATCATTCGCCGACAACCTCGGTCTCTCCTTCACGCTTTGCCTGTCTGCCTGCAAGGAAGCCTGTCACCTTGTCCATAACATCCGGCACCATATTGATGATTGCATTCGGCGTGGATGCATTGACGGAAAGCTGCATGAGCTTGACATCGTTCGGCATGATTACCAGAAACGCAATCGGCGTAATCGTGACACCGGCGCCGCCGCCGCCGCCGAACATATCCTTTGCAACCTTGGTCGGCAGATCGGAACCGCCGGAGGCAAATCCGAAGCTGACCTTGGAAATCGGGATGACGGTTGTGCCGTTGTCGCAGTTGATCGGCTTGCCGATAATGGTATTGGCATCGACCATACCGCGGATTTCATCCATTGTGACGCGCAGGGTTTCCTGCACCGGATGCTCTTTGCTGCGTTCGCTCATTGTAGTATCCTCCTGAAAAATGATTTACCGAACAGCCGGAGCCGTTTCGGAAGATTGACTGTATCCTGTATTATTGATTTATGCCTGCGGAAGCGGCGACGATTCCTTTTCGCGCAGCTTCGCCTCTTTATCCTCCCGACGGAATCTGCAAACCGTCCGCCAAAGGAATTTGCAGCCGAGAATCAGCACCAGAATGATCGCCGCCATCGGCGAGATTCGCACCTCAACCGCGCCGCGGAAGGTGATCTTGTCATTGTAAAAATCTGCGAGAATGCGGAATTCATCCGCCTCCACATCAAACCAGCACTGCATCGCGCCGAGCAGATTATATGCCGCGGCACAGATTTTGCCGTAAAGCGTCGCCGTATTTGCAGGATCGTCCGTGCCGATTGCAAGATACAGCCTGATATGCCGGAAGTGGATATGCTTTGTCAGGAATCGCAGGGCAGGGGTCAGCGCCGCAAAGCCGTCCTCCGCAAGCCCGAGCACATCCGAGACCGAATGCGGCTTGAGGCGCTCGATAAAGCCGCGGATGCCGCGCGGTTTCTTCTCCGGCTCCGGTTCTGCATCCAAATCCGGAAGGTCATCCGGATCGGCAACTTCCGCAGCGGATTCTTCCTTTTTCGCCTTCCGCTTTCTGCGTTTCTTCTCCGGCTTGATGTCCGGTGTCTCAACGGTATCGGCAAGCTGCTCCGGATCGAGCGGCTCCGAGAAATCCTCCGCTTCTGCTTCCGGCTCCGGTGTTTCCGTTTCCTGTTCCGGCGGTGCACTGACAGGCTCCGGCTGCAGTTTCGGCTTTTCCGCAGTCTGCGCGGCATCCGTCTCCGGTACCGGCGGTGCTTCGCCCTCGGGCAAATCCTCCGGCTTCTTCGGCAGCTCCGGCTGCGGCTTTTCCTTCGATTCCTTATGGAACAGGCGAATAAAGGCGTAATAGACGGCGACAGACCATTTTCCGTCCCCGTAGGACGCCTTTGCGCGAACCGGCAGCAGCAGGAGCACGCACAGAATAAACAATATAATAAGGAGTATGGTTCCGACCAAAGACTGTACGCCTCCTTCCGCATGTCAACGAATATTCCGTTTTATTATACCATATAATCCCGTAAAATTCAAGAGGAAGCCGCTGAGAATTGCAAAAATCGAAATCAGAAACCGGAAACAGGAAATACCGGCAGCCTTCTGACTGCGGATCATGACAGAAAAGCAGGCACAGAACCGGCAAATCTGTCTGCATAAAAGGCGCCGGAATTTCAAATTTTGCACGGCAGTTTTCTCATTTTCTGTGAAAACTGTATTTCTCAAAAAAACACTTGCTTTTTTACGGGAGATATGTTATAATATGGGCAGACGCTCGATTGTGAAAAAAATGTCAATCCGGATGCTGCACGGAAAGCACCGTCCGGACATATCATAAGCGAGCCAAGATTTGAAAGGATGATTCCACGATATGGAAAAGAAGCTGTTGAAAGAGCAGTCCGCGGCAGAGCT
>JAEEGL012237317.1_pt1 | contig 35237 bp, 29 predicted proteins | sample 9134231 | NCBI WGS metagenome assembly JAEEGL01 (sample SAMN16246548, study PRJNA631951) | gut metagenome | biome: gut microbiome; feature: rumen; material: fiber-attached | host: Bos | place: Iran: Karaj | collected 2018-10 | reverse complement strand
GGAGCCTATATTGGCAGTGACATGCGACAATCCGAAGAGCAGGAATTCACTCGTAACATGCTGAAGTATACCTATCCACTTTCAGTACGTACAGAGGCACTTACCCATGAGATCAAAGGACTTGGACGCACTATCACCATTCCAGCTTGGCTCAATGAAGAACAATATCCAGTAGTCAGTTGCGATGTTATAGAAGCCGTGGAGCCAGCTTTCACAGCTATGACATATACCGCTACAAATTACTCTGCAGCAGTTGCTTATGGTGGTAGTGACTACCGAACCTTCTCCATGGGCTTTCCCTTTGAGAGTATCACAAAAGAAAGCGAACGCGCTGCTATCATGGCTGGCATCTTGCAGTTCTTAACGGGAAGCAGATAGTTATTTTAGAATAAAAAAGGGGAAATATCAGACATGAAACCACTTGTGTAGTTTTCCTCGCAAGGAAAGATGTGGCTCTGATTCATTGTCGGGCAAGGTGGATACAACAGAGACGGTGATATTATCGAATCCTCCATAGTCAAGAGCAAGTTTTACTAGTTCGTCTGTGCACATAGCTGTGTCCTTGAAGTATTTATACATAACGTCTTCAATCACTTCGTCTGGGCAATAACCACACAAGCCATCGGAACACAGAAGGAACACATCACCATCATTAATTTTAAAAGTTTTGACATCTGGAACCGAAGATGCATCCACATCACCTAGACATCTGGTGATTAAGTTGCTGTCGGGGTGGTTTATGGCATCTTCTTCTCTAATTTCTTTCTTGTCAATCAGTTCCTGAACAAAAGAATGATCCTTTGTAAGTTTTTCCAAACCACTGTTCGGATTAAAGCGATAGCAACGGCTGTCGCCACACCATGCAATGTGAATCTTTTCCTTCCAAACCCATGTCACCACGAGAGTAGTACCCATGCCGAAGGAATCAGGATCAGTTTCCAAATGTCGCAAAATAGCGTCATTAGCCTTATCTATGCTCGAGGTAAGGAAATCATGTATCTCTGCCTCTTCCTTAAGCGATGCCAGAACAGAACTGCCTTGGAAGGACTCTTTGAGACAGGTAATGGCTATTTCTGATGCCACCTCCCCTGCATTGGCACCTCCCATGCCATCAGCCACTATGGAAACAGCACCAAGACTACCTAGTGGCACATAATCTTTGTTACAAACATCCCATTGACAAGAACTCACATCAAAGCAATACGCAAACGTATCTTCATTGTTTGTCCGTTCCTTACCAACATCAGTTAAAGAAGAGATTCTTATCTTCATAGCTAAATGATTAAATATCCAAATGTGGAGTAGGTTTTTTCTGGATGACCACCTTTTCTGCTACTCTAGCCCTGCCACCAGAAGGTGTAACAGGTTTTGTATAGGTTACATCAAAGGGATATGATACTGGAGGGCATCCCTCTTCAAACACCTGTACACTGATAGCATTCACACCATTTGCCAACCCTTTGGCCTTACATTTATATTTTGTCTCTGAGATCTTTTCAATTTCTGTTTGTAAATTATTGGTCTTAATCGCTACTATGAAAGGATACATTTCTTCTCCTGGCAACCTTTCAGCATCAATATCAAACGTGAATGATACTTCTCCATCTTTAATGGCTATTTCAGATTCATTCACCACAATATTGTAAAATTTATAATGCCATGCGCTAGCCTTCACAGAAATAATGGGCGATAATAATCCCTGATATTTCACCTGAACAGGATAAGATATTTCCATCAATTCATCATCGGGCAAATTGTCGGGAATATCCAATACACAATTGTATTGAATATAGTTTCCTGCTTCGGTATCTCTTCCTTCAATAGAGGTCAGATCTACCTCACAACCCGTTCCGGGATTCACTTCTATCTGTGTTTTTTCTGAAGTTATCCCGACAGGCATATCCAACCTGATAACAGTCTTCAGTTTCTGATGCCTGAAAGGAATATTGTCACCTCTATTCAAAGTTAAGCGGAAACTATCATCCAAATTTACCTCCACCATACCATATTTCCTACCCACTTTCACAAAAGCCCTATCTTCGTAAAGCAAAGGTACATCATTAAACTGGGGCGGTAAAATCTCTGCATTAAATAAATCCGGCCACATTATACCTAACTTCCCATCTTTTTCCATCGTTTGAAGTGGAGTCCTTATTTCTTCTTCTGATGCTTTTCTACGATAAACATATTCTCCACTCTTATACATGATAGAAAGAGGTATCATGATAGGATCGAATAAGATAGATATCTCCTTGCCCTTTCCTGAATTGGCATAAAGAACGGATGATCCATCAGGCTGACTCAACAAAGATTTAATCATCCCCCCATCAATTTTCACTTGCTCTGTGCCTGAAATCTCATCCTTATCTGAAAAAACAGGGGTAAGCGTCTTATTGTCAGCATGAAAAAAGAAGACCTTCTTTTGGGCCACCACAACCCCTATACCCTCATCATTTACCGATGAGATAAAGTCAATATCTTCACTGGATAATTCCCTTCCATCAACCACAAGGGGAACAGGTTCATGGTCTGTAGAAATAAGCACATTATAAGGATCTCTCTGCCTATCCATATTCTTAAATGTAGTACCTGAGGCATAACCATTCGAGAAAGGATAAGCATTGCTATACTTAAAGCCCTTCATTTTACCATCTGTATTGACAAAATGCATCAAAGGACCTTCCTGAACCAATAAAAAACCATCCATGAAATAAGGATAGTGATGAGTTACTTTACAGTTTTTCAGGGAGGTAAAATTACCATAACGGTCATAGAAACCCGTGATGGTTTCATGACCAGGTCTGACAGTAATACCATAATTATTCCTGAAATGCATCAATGAATCCTCGGTAATTGCCAAACGTCTAGCATTATATGACCAAATAATCTGAGAGAACACAGAATCTGTAACAATAATATAACCATTGTTCTCCATCCTTATTGTGTCATATACAGCAGGTATCATCCACTTGGCGATCTGTGCATTCGAACTTAGTGCTATGCAGAAAGTCAATAATATAAACAATCTCCGTTTCATTCTGTTCATTTTTTATTGCTATTCAAATGTTGTCAGATTTCTGTCAATCTGGTTTACCATGACAGTGTCATCAGCTTTTACCGCCCATTCTCTGGATTTGAGGAGGAAATCCTTACCCTTATCAGCATCTTTCTTGAATATTTCATTCTCCTCAACATAATAACATGCCAAACGATAAATAGCCTGAGCATTTATTCCAGCATATAAAGAATCATTCAATTCCATAATCTTAGTAAAATATCCAACAGCTAAATGGCTATAACTATCCACCAATGGCATGTATCTCTCTCCTATTTCAATACCTAATACCTGCTTTCTCCTGACAGATTCCTCTGCAGAATACCATCCATAAGTAAATCCCATCTGATAGATGGCTGGGACATAGTTAAGACTACTCAAACTATCCATCTGTCTCAAACCGAGATTCAACGTATCTGCATCATCGCTGCTTAGGTGTTTTAAAGCTAAATCATAGCGTTCCTCCAAAGGGATCTCTGGTATTTGAAGTGGCATCTCATTAGAAGTAGAGCGTGCCAAGAAAAAAGTAAGTGCCGTCAATAAGGTAATACCCACTACAGAAAGTATAACATACAGAGTTTTTTTTGACTTCACTGGAAACTGCTTTGCTTTGGCAGCCTCTATCAACTGCTTAGCAGTAGGTCGGTCACCCGGCTCCTTTGCCAGACACGCATGAATTAGTTTCTGAATATCAGGCGACACATTAGGAATAGCTGGAAGCTCCACGTCAGCATTCAATTGATTACTCCCCCCTTCCTCTCCAAAAGGCACATTCCATGTCAGAATTTCACAAAGTGTAGCGCCAAAAGCCCAAATATCACTTTGTGGCATAGGTTCAGCACCTTCCATGAAACGTTCTGGAGCCATGTAAGCCAAGGTCCCAGTATTATCCTCATCATAGTAATAATTATGTATGCCACCTCTCTTCGAGCTAATACCAAAATCAGTAATAGCATAGTTCTGATTATTGTCAATTAGGATATTCCCTGGCTTAATATCCTGATGGATAATTTGAGGAGTATTAGAGTGCAGCCTCTCAAGACCTGATGCCACATCCAGTATAAATTTCCAAATATCATCATCAGTTAGATTCTTTCCTGCCAGATTCTCAGCTGAGCCATTCTTACAAAAAGGAAGAACCAGATATGGGATACCTTCGAAAATCGAAAAACTGGTAGGTTGCAATAGGTTGGCATGACGGCACTCATAGACAATCTTATACTCATCTCTAAAACGCTGCTCTCCCTCTATGTCAAGTGCATTCTTAGGTCTATAGATTTTGATGGCCACAGTCATTCCTGTTTCTTCGCCACTTTGTGTCTCTTCTCCGTCCTCGAAAGAAGTATCAATAGTATTCACATCGATGGCTAACCAGACATCAGCAGTTCCACCTTCTGTACTTAGAGGCCGTAACAACTTATAATGACCGTCAAACAACTCTCCACGACTTGCAAAATCTTCTAAATTCATTGTTATCTTATTATTTTCCTTTGTATTATTTCAATCTCAGTTTTTCTCCAACTGACAAATCAGAGAACAAATTCTTATGATTCATCTTTGTCAAGCTAGCCAATTTAATGCCAAATTGCTGAGCGATACCGTAAAGGTTATCCCCTTCTTTTACCCGATAGAAATCTTGAGCACCCTGATATCTGGCTTTCTTCTTATCAAGGAAGACAATATCACCCTCTTTCAAATCCTCTTCATTAGTGGTTTCATTAAACTCCAACAACTTCGATTTAGGAATATCATATTTCATTGCTATGGAAGAAAGTGTCTCACCAGGATACAAAATAGTGCATCTTATTTCATTGATTTCTACAACATATTTCTGTATAGTATTCGTAACGCTTGCCTGCTCTTCAGATATCTCAGAATCATCAAGCTGCAATTCTTTAAGTTCAACAAGTTCCTCTTTGGTGATAGTTTTAGTAATAGTGATTGTCTTTCCAGAACGCAATTTTACACCACCATTCACTGTATATAATTGGTAAGCATCAATGTATCCAATAAGAGCCGTAGCATAATTAGTAGCTGTAGCATATCCCGCACGCTGCAATCCATTCGCCCATCCACGATAGTCATATACACTCTTGGTGAACAAATCCCTATACCTGCTATTATTCTTCAAGAACTCAGAATGGTCCTTAAAAGACTCCTCGGCCGAATCGTAACACCTAAAACGGCTTTTCTCTGTTTCATCATCCCATGCCAAATATATCCTTCCACTCCATCCTCCTAATGCTTTAATTCCAAAGTGATTATTAGAGTTGCGTGTCAGTTCACTCTTGCCAGCCCCAGACTCTAAGATGCCTTGTGCCAATGTTATTGGAGCAGGAATTCCATAATTACGCTCTTGTTCCAATGCTATCTGCTTATACTTAGAAATATATGCCTGGATATCGGAAGAAGATTGTGCCAACATAATACAGCCACTCCCAATTAGGGAAAAGAAAAAAAACAAGAACATCCTTCTCATAACACTCTTTCCTCCAACTTGAGTCTCTCAAAAAACTTCATTCTATTTAAATCATTAGATTCCTCTATTAGTTGACTGAAATCCATGTCATAAGTCCTACCTGTATCAAACCTTTCCCTAAGAGTTTTCTCTTTGATGAGCTTTTCAATCTTAGGCATCAGTTCATACAATTCCCTTGCTGTGGGATCAAATATATTTTTAGGGACCAACTTAATAGAGTTGGTCTCTCTGACATACGATATAATTTTCCTACGAGACCATATCACTACCTTTCTAGCACGCCCACCACTTACAGCAAGGGCATAAACCATTTTACTTTTCAAAGAGCCGTCGCTTACCTTATAAACATTCACTTCCGACAATGGGAAATTGTCCAACCAGCCAATTCCGGGTAGTGAACAAAATGCAGAAAGAATCTTATTTGAAGAGCCCCCTTTTTCATTTTTAACACGGATAGTTCCACCTCCATTGCCCATCCCTAAAACTAATCCTACTAACATAAGCCCCCATTGAGACAATATATTATCTACTACCTCTATGTCATGTTTCAATAAACTGGCTTCCTTCTCTGAAAACTTTACTTCGGCCAGAGCTATACGGAAGGAAGATATTTTACGTTCTGTCATCTTCCCTGCCTTGATGGTCCGCTGAGATATCTGAAAAAAGTTGCTCATTCTACTCATCAAGATTCTTAAGTTGTACGACAATAGGCATTGAAATACAAGATTTGCTGTCTATTTTCTGTTTCATTAACCTATCAAAGGAGTCATGAACTGCTCTCTCAAAATTCTTCTTGTCCTTAAACTCAATATCAATATAAAGCCCACGTTGTAATGATTTCTCCCCACCTATGCCTTCCGTTGTTATCTTTATAAAAATACGGTGAAACTCACTCTTTCCAAACTTCTGCATAATTTCTTTACGCAAAAAAGCATCTATATCCATTTTTGTATAGAGACGGTCATTGGTCAAAGAATAATACCTCAGCAACTCATAGCGTTCATCGGCAGAAGCTTTGTCTGTACCTCCCATAGCGGATACTATGACCTGAACCTTCTGCTCAAGACCAGGCACCTTCTTATTCTCCATAGCTTCACCTACTTTCGGAGCATTGCCATTTCTTCCCTGTGTTGTCATATAACTCACTTTAGTAGATGAAGTCGGAGGATACTGATCCATGTTTTTCATTACATAAGTACCACTATCGAACTTGAATTTCGTATTACTATTGCCAACGCTCTTTCCCAGTTTATTTATGGTTTCGCGCAACTTTTTCAGTACTTCTCCATCCTTGATGCCATTGTATTCAATGAAAGCATAATAATCATCAATAAATCGATTATACAATTGACGAACCTCTCTATACAAATCTCCATTATGATAACATGAAGCATCAAAATCTCTGATTAAGATTTCATCTGAGGTCATATTAAAGCCTTGCTTATTGGAAGCAGCACTTGTTTCCAAGATTCCTAAGAAAAAAGAATCGTCTTGTTTCTGCAACTTAGCAATAGGCGTGACTTGTGTCAGAGTTAGACTATTCACATCCACATTGACTACAGGAAGGACATTCAAGACAATATCAAGAGATTTAGGTACAACATAATCATCTGGAAAATCCAATTTCAGCCACAAAGTATTATCATCAAAACAATCCAACGTCTCATCTTCAAGCCACTGCTGAAAGACTTTTGGATAAGAACGGGTTTTGAATAAATCCCTATCGTGAATCTGGTCAGTAATATAGATCAGAGCCGTATCTTCCATATTCAACAAAGACTCCTTCCAGATATTTAATACAGAGAAGAATTGTCGGGAAGCCTGCTGAGCATCAAAAGGTTCAGCCATCTCAATATTCTCTATTTCATTCATGGAAGAAAACTCCAATTCATCATTCTCCGCTCCCACAGTAATTCTTTTAGGGAGAATTCCCTTAGTTCCCCTTATCAAAAAGGAAATACCTTGTAAACTCTCCACCTCTGTCTCCATCACAATACCTACCCACACACTGTTCTTTTTGACCATTCTAATATGTCTTTCTTCACTCCCAAATTTCATCCAATCAGGTGAAAGGACAAATAGCTCAGAAAAAGACATCAATGAAGTATTAAACAAAGGGATATAATTCAATGGTAACCTAGAGGTACTAGACTTATAAGTAAACACAGAACCTGTTCCCACATTGATGACTCCTGAATCTTTCTTTCTGAAGGAAGGATTCAGCAGAGTAATGGCAGGAGTTGCACCGACTTGCCTCCATGGGATGAAATCAGTACAATAACGATCAACAATTCTTTGAGCCGTACTGTCTACATAATCCAAGATTTTCTGTTCCTCATTCAGCAAAGCCACTAACATCATCTTCAGGATGGGATCCATCTGTTCATAATCCCAATCCTCAATCGTAGACATCCGACGTAGTTGTTCTATCGTCTCGTTCAGCTTTCGTTTCAGTTCGACATCCATTAGATCAATTATTTACTATTTACACCCTATATTTCTTGGCTGTTGGTTCCATCAAGAATACTACATCTTTTTTATACGGAGTGGTCGTACCCAATCCATCTTCAATGATTCCTTCCACCGAAATAGTAACAACATATTTAGAAAGCACCTTCTTTTTGCGCTGTTTCTCTGCCTCAGCGGCATTAATTTCTATTGAAACATTTACCTGTTTTAACTGAGGTTCATATTGTTCCAAACTCTGGCAAATGCTTTTCTTGCACTCCTCTTTTGTTATCTCATCATTTAGGTCACCTCCTGAGTAACCGTTGTGTTCACTATTAAACTCCCTGTAATGAATATTGGAATACTCATGATTCCAATATTCAAAGCCAAAATCTGGATCGGCCATAAAACTGCCCCGAGGAGTGAAAATAATCAACTCAATCAAATTATCAAGCATCCGTATCCTATCCTCGATATCACGGACTATCCTGACATGGGCATCAGAATCTTGAAAGGTCAAAGGAGTTCTTATAAAAGTCATAGTTTAAATCTGGAAACCATTCCAGTCTTTAAAATCTTTGTGCAACGTTACCGTATATACCCCTATCTCACTCTCACTGCCGTCGAAAACAGCTTTTAACTTAATGGTTACCGTCTTATCAGGCTCAGGAACTTTCGTTTTACTGAATCCACCTTCAAGAGGAACAGTGCCATTTTTCATTAATCTTTTAGAAGGCTCGCTCCCATCAATAGAATAGAAGACCTCCGCATTAGGATCTGGGCTTTGCACAGCCACATAAACTGACTGATTCTTGCAATTTTGGAACAACTGATCATTAGCGATAGAAGGAGCAGCCATCTTCATAACTTTCACTTCTTCAACTACCATCTGGAATTTATCCACCTTCTCACTGATAGAAATACAAATATCAAGTCCTTCTTTAATTCTTTGATAGGCATTCTTATAGTTGTAGGGAGCCATCACATAATTCCTATAAACATCTGCATCGGCCAGATTCAAATTCTCGTCAAGCTCACAAGCACAGGCAAAAGCGCTGACACATTTCTGCACTTCTGAAAGCAACATCATTGGAGTCATCAAATCATGCTCTTTATCAGTTGTAATTAACAATTGCTGGACGATAGGCCAAAACACACGAATAGCTATCTTACCACTGGAATTAATATACTTCTGTGCTTTCAGATCAATTACCTTAAGCACTTCAAGGAACTGCTTAAGCAACTCTTCATACTTAGGATGTGAAGACACAAAAAGACAAGGAGGTACGAAGTATATATCATCTACCCTCCACCCATAATCATCTACCAGATGCCCAATAGGCATGGAATAATCGGGTATTGGAGAATTGGGGGATATTAAAGAGAAAGAATACACTGGCTCTTCATAACCGTCGTTTGCTTCTCTCCATTCTCCTGGATGTGCATTAATCGTCAAAAAGAACTCTTTCTCACCCCTATTGTCGGGAATCTGAACCCGTGTGTCAAAAGAACCTGTATATCTAGTGTCGTAGTTCACATCGATTAGCTGTCCACCCCTTGTCATAGCCAAACAACTAAATGACTCCACGTCTACCATACCCTTGGTAATATTCAACGACAACTCAAAGGGATGAGAAGATGGAAAAAGTCCAAAACGGCCAGCTACGGCAAGAACAAAAGCTTTTCCTATAAATTCCTCGCTACTATTTTCTGAAGCTCTCAGTAACTGATCTGTAAGCCTCATGCCTTTTTTCCAACAAATTCTTTTTGTCATATATGCTAAATATTGGTATTATAATTCAAATAATTATAGACTATCTCATCAGATAGTCTTAAAGGAGCTTCATCCTGATTGACTCTAAAATGCAGAGACTCACCTACAGCCATAAAGTAATCCTGAATAAAACAACGGAACAGCTCTACATCATCCAAAAAACAAAGGAAATGGTCATCACATTTATCATCAGACCAATAGTCAATATCATAAACTACCACTTGATCCTCATAAGAGTTACCAACATAACAGTCGTCTAAGGAAAAGTCCAAAGATTCTGCATACCTAGGAGCCTCATCCACAAACTCCTGGTTTTCTTTATGAATATTAATTTTCAACCCTTCCTCCATAAAAACCTTTCGCAAAAGCAACGTCAAAAGCGTTTTATTACCACGAATATACTTACATGAAGGCAAGAATGAAATTGTCTGTTTTATAAACTTATTCTCCAACTGTTCCTTCGTCAATTGGTCTCCAATGATGTCATTCAGAACCTTATCGTTTTCAGAGAAAGCCCTCAATCGTTGCCTGACATCAGTTTTTAACTTAAGGAGCAACAAATCTACAGGTGCAAAAAACTTATATGCCTGTTCTTTCTCGCGTTCTTGCTTCTCATATTCATCGGCAAACCGTTCTTTCTCCTCTACCTTAGGTATGTTATCGAAACGGTCAATCGGATGGAATATAAACTCAGGCAGTGCGTTATAAAGACTATTACGCCCTACTCCAATTACCACTGTTCCATCTTTCTTCTCCTCTGCATCAATAATATCATTGTAGGTATTACGTTTATGCAATCCTCTCATTGCTACTTTCAGTGTCCCAGTGGGGAAATAGGAAAGAAGCAGTTCTATATTGATATCATCGGGTATATTTCTCAGAATCATTTCAGAAATCACATATATAGTTCTGCATCTCCACTTAACTCCACAAAGAACTGTCCTTTATTTGTTGACACCTGAATCACATCAAAAGCAGGAATACCTATTTGTTGTAGAGTCAAATCCTGATAAGGAAAAGCTGCATCAATATTTTCATAGAAAGACTTATGAAATAATGTGCGATAACTTAACTTTCTGATTTCCTCATGCTTATTGATATAATCATCAAGTTTCGACTCTGGAATCATTATTTCAAATTCTTTCTCTGGCCGGTCTGATACAATCTTATCGATAAACTTATTGTTTCGCATATTGATTTCTAATGCTTTCACATGCAACAGTGACTTCAGCTCTTTAATGGTATCCTTGATTGTAAGCTTTGTCGAAAGATTCTTTCCTTCTATTACATCAGTCCACCGTTCATGAGCTGGACAGTTATTTTTCCAAGAAGCGAATTTATAGATAGTGGTCGTATTGGTCATTCCCTCATACCGCCACATCTTTCCTTGTAGTGTCTTAAACTGAGCATCAGCGTCCAGATGAATGATCTTCATAGCTTCCTGTACCTGTACGGCACCCACAATAGACGCACTTATTGGTGTGGTGGCAACTCGTCCGGCAGCACCTTGTGTGCGAACCACATCGGCACATCCTGTTCGAAGCATAATGTTATTAAATTCTTCCCTTGACAATCCACATTCATAACAACTAATACCAGGGGTGTAAACTTTCACAACACCTGTCATGTTCTCAATACTTCCGTCAATCCATGTCTTTCCTGCACGCATACAGAGCCTATTGAGAAGATAACGTGCGATACGACTATCTAGACAACCTATCACTACATCAACTGACCTATATAATCCGAAACCTACTTCAGAGAAAAGGTTGCCAACAATAGGGGTAACTCTAATCTGCGGATTTATCTCCATTGCCCTTTTTGCAACAATTTCAGCCTTATAAGCATGACTGAAAGCGTCTTCTTCACGAAAAAGGATTGAGCGGGTGAGGTTAGAGAGTTCTATCTGATCAAAGTCAACGACATAAATATGCCCTACTCCGAACAAAGCCAAATCCTTAACTACCTCATTGCCAAGGGCACCTGCACCAGCAACCAAAACACGTGCATTCTTCACCTTTTCTTTCTTAAACCAAGAAAGCAAAGTAAACACCCCTTCCCCCCATTCATATTTCCTATTGTCACTCATAAAACCTATTTCTTTCTTTGATTAATCAGTTTCGACATACTGGAAGGTTGTATCACCAATCTTAAATGTATCTCCATTAGATAAGATAGTTGTTTTCCCAACAGGTAATTCAGCACGGGTATTAAAAATCACACCCGTTGCCAAAGGTTTGATTACAGGAAGAGTTTTGACATGATCAATAAACAACTGTGCATGTTCTTTTGCCACCTTATTACTCTTCTCCCAGTTCATCTGAATCTCGCATTCACCGGTTATACCAATAGAAACCTTATTACCACCGCCTGTTGCATTCATCCATTTGTGAATAGGAATACGTTGTCCTGCTTTTATACCATTTTGGATGACAAGGAAGTACTTTTCAGCAAGCATTCGTACAGTTACCAACGAAGCGCCCAAGCCACCACCATAAATAATGAAGTCCAACAGCATACTCATCCATCCATACTTAGAACTGCTGATACTGGAGAAGTAGAGTACAAAGAAGCCTATGACTGCCGAACAAAGACCTCCTATCAAAGCACTCTTCATTGGGATAGAAGACTTAATGGTTAAACTCAATGCCAAGCAGACCGAGAACAACAGATATGCTGGGAATGAACAGTACCAAGGGATGTAAGTTGTATTGATTGCCGACAATAAAAGACAAAGAATCGCTGCCCCAATGGCAAAGGCCAACATTCCTATAAATGCTGATAAGAGAGATAACCCGATAATTTTCAAATAAACTTTCCATTTTTTGTCACGATATTCATCATTATATCTAAAAATAAACGAAAGGAAGAAACCGAGAACAAAACCGATGGTCAGGAAAGCTGAGACCTTCGTTACACAAGTATCATAAAGATTTACCCGCTGCACTTCGTTAAAGAAACAAATATTGACTATATTTTTAGCTAAAGAAGTAAAAATGCCTCTGCCAAGCAACTCGTAAACTATCCAGCTAAGCAGACCTGCTAAAATACCAGTAATAGTTTGGTAACAATCACGGAATGAACTCCTTGTTAACAATTCATTCCAGTCTATATGATCCTGAATACCCGTCTTACAATTTTGTCCGTATTCTGAGCACTTATAACCATTTTGTTGCCAACAATGTACATGCATGATATGCTTACATTTGGTCACGACCATCTGACCTGGAAGAATCTCCTGTTTGCAGAAATAACAGGTTCTACGCTGAACATTCTCTTCTGGGACATATTTCTTATAATACTTTACGGAGAAACTTCTTTGTTTTATATAAGGAATAAGAATCTTTACTACTGCGAAAAAGAGTCCGATAGTTAGTAAAGTGACTAAGAGTGCTACCAAATACTTAATTACAGAGTCACCAGCACTCTCCCCACGCACAGGCCAAGGGGTTTCCGCTGCACCTATTGAATAGGAACCACTTCCTCTGTTTTCCCCTTTCCATTCTGCCGTATAGTCCACTTTTCCAGAATAAACTCTTCCATCAGTAGCCTGATAGGTGAAAGCAAAGTCGTACATGGCATCTTTCACCACTTCCTCAAAGTTTCTCAGAACACTTCGCAAATCTTCTGAAGGGCTATAAGCACCTTGGCGATCTTTCAGGATATTCCCATCAATATCACGAGGGTTGGTTACACCTTGAAGAGTAAGTTCAACATTCTCGTCAATGCCATTGCCTGTATAGTAAAAAGCATATACTTTAGGTACGACATTCGCTTCATACTCTGTAACTTCAACAAATGAGATAGTTTCATCTTCTGGGCGAATATTTCCTTCTGTAAATACACAAAGAATATTTTTATCTTTATTGTTTCTGGCACGGTCGATAATATCCGCATTCTTACGATAGTCGTCTTCTGTTCTGGCAGAATCCTCAAATTCTGCCTTAGTGGAGCTAAATTCTGCCAGTTTAGAATAAATTGCCCCATAGAAAAACTTATTATCAGAACTCTTTAGGAACTTGCTCTTATAATCTGCATAGTTTTGCCTAGTAATTACCTCACTACGAGTCACTTCATCACCGAAGAAAGACAGATACACACAACTGTCAGGAGCACTCTTCACCAGATTGCCCACTGTTTCATAAATCTGGCTCTTGCCTTCCTCAGGGATACTTAAGTCAACCAACACAGAAAAAGTGAAATCGCTTGGTATGCGCTGTCCAGAACTCAGTTCTTGGATATCTCTTCTGTCAGATGAGATAATCTTTCCATCTTCATAAATTACCAGGTATTTTTCCAGATCAGTACCCGTCACTTCTGAAGATCGATTCCCATCACTATCCAACACTTTAAGGAACAGCGAGATACTATCTTTTCCTATTCCATACTCATATTTCTTATCACTGAATTGAATCTCCTTGACATCCTGTGCACTAAGCGTAAGCACTGATGAAAGAAATACGATAAAGGTCAAAAACTTTCTCATAGTCATTTTTCCTTTCTTGTCCATATCTTAAGTTCTTCAAATTTATACTCACCATGATAATCCTGATCTGTACAAAGTTCCTGATCTACAACAGGGATAGATGTAAGCATTCCATTAGAAGGCGTATACACCAGCACAAATTGTATCTTGTCTAGCTGACCAGTGATTAACTTATTGACAGATGGGACGCTACAATGAGTAGCACTGACAAGACATCCGACCAATTCATTATCACCAAAAGTTGCCTCCTTTGCTATTTTCTCCGTAATCACCTCCGTCTTTTCTCTCTGAATGCAATGACCCAAAAACATCCCTATCAAGCCATTCGACTGCTCAGTAATCAGCACATCTAAATCTGTAATCGCTTTACCACTAAGTAATATGCTATGGCAGGTTTCATGACGCGAATTGGCATTGGCTAATACATCAAAATAGTCCTCCTGCTTGAATGTATTAATTTCACTATCTACAGCCCACTTATACAATTCTTCCAAAGAATACAATTTAATTAAGTTAGCTTTCGAATTCAATTCTCCGTCTTGTCTAAAGGTAAAAATACCTAAATCTTTCTTCGGGGTCAAAATATCTACTACGATAGCTGTTAAGAATTTTGGGTGAGTCGGATGTTTCAACTGCATCTGAACACTACTGTCTGAATTACTAAAGAACACCCCAAGTCCAGGATGAGAATGGACCCAACATGTCAAATCATATTGCAAGTTAGTTTCTTTACGCAACTTCCTCAATTTTTCAGTCACCTTCAGTTTAATCTTGCCTCCAAAGTTGAGTTCATACTCCGAGAATACAGCATCATCTCCAGGCAAAACAATATGCTCCAAAGAAACATAATACTCATTGTTCTCAGAATCATGTACCCATCGTCCCAGCACCATACAGCCATTCTCTTTAGGACTATCAGATTTACGCAGATCCTCTGCATACATATCATAGATATCCTTGATGCAAGTGTTTTTGATATAAATTCTTCGCACAGCAGAGTCATTGCAGAACTCATTACAATCTATTTTCAGATAGGCACTATTATCAATTACATCCTCCAGACTCTGCTTTCTCAATATAGTGGCAGTCTTACGACGTACGACAATATCAGGAGAAGTATTAGAACCAGATGGCGAAGAACTGGCATAACGAGGTTTCACTTTTTTATCTTCGCCACTTCTACGTACAATTAAACCGATAATCACCCCTAAAAGGACAAGGACTGCTATACCGATGCTTATCGTTTTCCAGTCAAGATTCTCCAAACTGAAAGATTCACTCTCAGACTCTCTATTGATTTCCTTCTCCAACTTATTGAGAACCATTTCCTTTTGCTGAATCTTTTCCCTAACGATAGACTTCAAGCTATCCTCACATGCCGCCCTATTCTCGATCGTTCTATTCCTATATTTAGAGTTCAAGAAGTCGCTTGCCAACTTACTTACATCCTCTGTATGCCGTTTCAATGAGTCGCGAGTTGCATTGATAAATGAATTAAGACGATGTTCTGCGATATATGCTCCTTTATCTTTCCAATTGTTCAGATTTTTGATATGTTCGTCAACTGCCAAAATCTCTTTTTCCAAAGAAGATGATGCATAGAAAGGAACTGTTTCCAGATAGCTATTGAAGTCAGCAACAACTGTTTTCATTTCTACAGTTGCCCTATTTCTGCTATTTGTTTGTCTTCTCAGAGCATTATTCTGTGATTGGACAGAATGACTGATTTCAACCAAAAATAAAACAGAAACAAAAGCTATTACTCTATGAAAGTTAATCATAACTATTATTTATATTGAGAAACCTTTACTCTTTTTGTTCTTTGTAATCCTTCCGACATTTGTCTTTATGGATTCTTTCGTTTTACTCTTCACATCATTCACCACTTTCTGAGACTGGCTTTTGATCAAACTTTCAGTCCTGCGTTTGGCTTCTTCTTGGGCTTTTTTAGCCATTGACTGCTGCATTTGCATAATGTTCTTCTGGTTCTTCAGATTTCGGAAGTGCTGAAGCACCTGATTGCCAACAAAACCTAAGATAGCCAAGGCAATACCACCAATAATCATCCAAAGATTACGTTTCTGTTGCTGTTCAGCTTTCTGTTCTGCCACGGCATTGATGGAATCCTGACGAGCTAGAGCGATTTCCCTTTCCAACTTAGCCTCTTGCTCAGCCGTCTCTTGTGCTTTTTGGGCATCCGACTCAGCTTTTGCCTCCAGTTCCTGCTTCTTAGCATCGTAATCAGACAATGTCTCACTTATTTTCGTAGAAAGACTCCTTTCAGTAATTCTATACCTCAATTCACGAAGCATGGAAATCTCATGTGTCAGTTCTTCGGACAAAGGAAGTTTTTTCTGTTCCTTCAGTAAATCAGCAACTCTATTGATGCGGATAAGCGCTTCCTCCTCCTCTGACAAACCAGTTTCAATCTCTTCGGTAGATGTAACTGTAACCTGGGTAGTGACGGTAGAAGATGTCCGTTGATTCTCTACCAGAGGAATGACTAAGTTTCCACATAAAGCAAAAACCTCATACTTACGCTTCCCCTCATAGTGAGCTAAATAAATAGGAATCGACAAGTCTGATACATCCTTCGACCTCACATCAAAATTAATAACAGGAGTGTCGTTTAACAAAAAATAGCCATCAGAAGACCTACTGTAGTTTGCTTCTGAAGGAACCATAAAAGCATCGACAGTTATTCCTGAAAACTTCAAGTCATCATAATTACCAGTCCTATCAAAAAAGACAACGGCCACCTCATTAAGCTTTTTATACTTCTCGCTATAAGTAGAACCAAGCTTCTTTTTTACATCAGCAAAACGAATGGTAACGCGTCCATTATTGTAAGTAACATCATATGTAATTATTAGCCTGTCATTTTTAGTGGAATATAGCGTATCCACCTTCTCTATGGCAAATAAGCTGTTGCAAAAGAGAAGAAGCAATACAATGCAATGAAATCTACAACCTTTCATCCCTAAAAGTTATTTATTCTATTATAGCGATCTATAATTCTGTTCTTATAATCGCCTCCCCTTCTCCAAGCAGCAGCATGCTGTCTGCAATTGGGATCCGTACAGCATCTGTACAACAAATTCACGTCAGCAATAACCTCTGCCTTAGCTGCCTTGCGGTCACTGCTGTTGTATATCTTCTTATAGTGATCATCCAGTCTATGGTAAATCTCTTGCAAAGAATACGAATCGTACTTACAGCTATGACCTCTAGCAACGGTTCTATGCTGACTACATGCTTCTGTTTGCACAGACGAAAGGTCCATCGCTTCTACCTTTTTCTTCAAGTCATTATACTTTTGATAATTGGTACTAGACTCAGCCCAACCTCTGGAAGAAAGAATGCCTTCAATCTCGGCTTTCATGTTATCAATCATCTCCACATAAGGTTGCTTTTGTTCTTCCTGATGTCTGGCATTAGTGCAAAATACCAATGTATCCAATTCTGCCACCATCGCCTGATAAGTCTCAGTGAGTCTTATAATGTCCTCATCTGCTTTGACTGTTAATTCCAACTCCAATACCTGCTTTTCCAGTAAGATAACATTTTTCTTACCCTTGCCTTTATATTTAGCCACATAAATAGGAATCCTGCAACTAGCGGTTTCTCCCACTTGTACCTTGAACGAAGAGGCAGTAAACTTGTCTGATGGATCTACCAGACTTACCTGTCTATTATTGTACTTGAAGGTGTCGATCAATCGCTTGCCCTTAGTACCACCAAACTGTTTGTCAAAAGTAATCTTGGGTGATTGCTTTTTCAATTCCTTCTCTGGGAAAGCATGTCCAAAGACCAATAACACATTAGTTTCATCTAGATTCTCAATTTCTATTCTGATGTCAGCACTGTCATTGGCATCTGTCTCCCCTTTGGCTATGAAAATGTTAGCATATGCCAGTTTTATCATTTCCTCGGAATGAGTATCATCAAGTGTTACCTTTCTCTGTTCGTCTGCCAACAAAGACATTGTGAAAAGACATAAAAACAACAGCAATCCACTTCGTAGTTTCATATCGTCAGTGATTTTTTAATAGGTTTCTTAATTTCTACATTCGTAACCTCATTGGTCGTACTACTGCCACCTATAGGCCTTGTCATTGGTTTAGGCAATTCATCTTCAGACATGTCCTGTCCAAATCTGGTCCAGCCATTGGGTTCACCTTCTTCACGCACCCATTCTGCCACGGTTTGATCTTCTGGATATGGGTATGTGTTTTGTGCATGGTATAGTTGGTACTTCAAGTATCGTTCCACACGCAGCACTAAATCTTTCAGTGAAGCCAGTACGCCCATCTCCTTAATAGTAAGACACACATGACCTTTAAAGCTACCAGAATGACGGATATTGGGATGCCATATATCCGTACGGAAGGTAAAAATAGGGTTTCCATCGGCAGATGGATAATTATTTGGTAGCACGATGCTCATTTTGTGCAAATAACCAAAAATCGGCTCACGTGGTGCAGGCATGTCTTTCACTCCCACAATAGACTTAACCCTGTACCAAATCTCGAACTCTATCGGAAGGCCATTAAAACTTCTCCTTCGTATCACGTAAGAAAGCGAAGGTTTTCTCGGATTCGGACTGGAAGCCTTACGCTTATTACACAGGGTATCTAGGTCTTTCCATTCTTGCCATAGTCGGGCTTCACGACCAGAAAATTCTTTCTGATTAAAACTATCAACAGCTCCTATCATATTCTTTCAACATTTAGGTTAACCTGCAATAGGTACTGAAATAAGATGCAGATGGTCACCCGGCTGGATGTTATAGTCCATTAAACACTGCTCACGTCCTTCATCATCCTCGAACTCCAGGATTTCGGGTTCATCGCTATCCTCCATCATCTGTCCAAGCAGATACTGGATGGGATTTCCACCGTTATCCATTTTCGGAAGTTCAAAGACCTGCACAATACTATTGATTTGGTCACGAATGGTCTTATTAGGGTCAGTTACCTTCACTTCTACTTCATCGAAAGAAGTACCGTCAATCGTCAAACTGACGATAAACTCATCATCATACAATTCTTCGTTTTCCATAATATACTATTTTTGAGGTTATAAATCATATCTTTTACCACCTCCATGATCCAGGAGGTAGGTTATAATTCTCACTACGGAAACATTCAAACTTATTTCTGAACACCATAAGCTGGTAGACAGACTCGTCTATCTTCAATGGTTCCTTCATACCATAGCGGTAGAGCGCCAACTCATAGTGATTAGTCTCAGGATCCATATGTACCAGAATATCCACCTTCGTATCAGGGTGGGCGCCATAACAACGGCTGAATACTACTTTCAACTGATCATGGTCAAAGGAGAAATAAGCGCTATATCGTCTTTTAGCAACATGCCATTTCACTGTCATACGACTGGGCTTTCCTGCCGTGTGGTATTCCATCAAACTTCCATCACGAAACTTATCGTAAGTGCCATCGAAGCATTTAACATCTATAAAATCAAGTTCTGGAAGTATTTCTTCTTGTTGATAATCTTTCCAACTATACTCATTCTCATCCCATTTCTTCAACACTAGGTGCCATTTGTAGCTGTATTGCTGCATCAGATTTTCAAAAAGTTTAGGTTCAGGAATAACCACAGACTCCAATCCAAGCTGTTTGACGGCAGCATCACAATACGTTTTAATATCAAGTCCCCAAAGTAAAGCACGCTGTTCATCGAGGGTCAACTCTTTTTCCTCTGCATGAAGCCAAGCGATAATACTTTGCTTTTTCCATCCGTGAAGCCAGACTGCAACGCCACCATGAGGGGCAATCCCTACAGCCACATAATTAAATATACTTTTTATATTCTCTTCTTCTTCTTCGTCATCCTCTGTGACTGCATCATCTTCTTCATTCTCGCCTTCTTCGTCATCATCAACATCTTCTTCCTCCTGAGCATATTGAAGCCACATTTTTTCCATATATTTGGCATCAAGAGGCATGTTGATACAAAAACACTTTTGTTCCACGACAGATATCCATTCTATTTCAAGTCCAGAAGGGAAGGGGAAGGTGTCATCATTTAGTACCACAAAGGTCTGAACATCACCCCATAAACCTTTGTGGCTCACTCCTTCACGGATACGTTTCCTTTCTTCACCTTCCAAAATGAATTGGGCTTTACGGAGAAGGAATGGGAAATCCTTCGGTGAAGTTAGGGAAGTATGATATTGATATTTCATCATTTATTTATACTATTAGAGTAATGAAGGAGGATACGTTTCTCTCAAATATTCATCATATTCATCTGGATCCATATTACGTATTTGTTCAGTACTATGATTAGTCCCATCTACTATTCTATCCTTCAGATTCACAAAGTCATCCTTAAAAGATGTAGCTGACTCTTTGAGTATATCTGTAAAAGTAAAATCTTCTGATGTTACAACAATTCTATCATCATATTTTGAAAGAGAATCACCTAAAGCTATGCTACTATCTCGAACTCCTTTACCAGTAACACCAGCATTAGCAAGTCTATATGCATTATTTCTTATTGATATAAAACGACTCTCATTCCATTCTTTTTTTAGATCTTCCAATAAAGTTTCCAGTTTTACTGTATTTTTCGCATTAACCTCCATACTATAATTAGCATAATTAGTATATTTGGTATGAGCTTTATCTGAAGCTTTCTGTTTAGCTTCTACATTATACTTATCTGCTTTATATTTGTCAGCTTTAGCCAAAAGTTGAGGATTTTCTTTCTGACTTCGTTCTACTGCTTTTGCATAATTTGCTTCACTCTCCGATAATTTGAATTCACTTGAAAAAATCACCTCATCCTCGCTCTCATTGGGATGCTCTTTAAAATAGTTCTCTCTATCTGCTTTTACTTGTGCTTCACCTTCTTTGATTTCTGTTTGATATTTTAAAACATCTTCTTCGTTCTTTTTTACTCTTTCTAAAGCCGATGTACTTTCATTTCTACCTCTCTCAGCAACCTTTACATTATGAGCAGCTATCTTCTCCTCTGCTTTTAATGCACCTCTTTTCATAAACCTGCCAATTCTACCATATGGGATAATGAAAACCAAATCTAACATAGCCCCTTTACAATGCTCTATAGCAGCTTGCTTATCATTATCCATAAATGCACCTGCGCATTCAATTGCATGTAAAGATAAGTCAATTGCTAGACAAGCAAATGCAAATGGTGGCCAAAAAAAGCATAAAGTACCTATACCCAGAAGCATGTGACAAGCTGAAGATGAAGATTGTATGCTTATACTTCCATTTGATTCCCGCATGGCTTTGTTTGATTTGGCTCCAGCAGCTCCCTTTTCAGTTGTAATTGCCACAAACATCAAATGATCACGTTCTTCCTTAAGAGCTTGTTTTTTCTTTGTTTCTTGGCCATCCCCAAAACTTTCAAATGCACTATAAATGCAAGTATAAGTCACTTTAAATTTCCAACCATTTGTCTTCAACTGCTGAAATTTATCGGCATAATTCTTTTTAGCATGACCTTTTAATTTCTTATCTTTAATACCTGTCTTTGGTTCAATTCCTGTTAATATATATTTTGTAATTACAACAAGATCATCAATCAGATCATAACCTCCAATGTTGATTTTTAATTCATACGAATAATTATCTCTATCAATATATCCCATGCATAATTCATAAATTTCATTCAACCCACGATCCAAACTTTTTTTCATCATGTAGTAATCGTCTACTTTGCAAGTATCGAGGTTAAAATTACATTTGCGGCAATCCACATATCGATAAATCATTTCTTCTACATTCTCAGATATAGGTTCCCCATCATATACAGTATCTTTGTGATAATTCATGTAGCCACTTCCTCGCACTTTCACCTGATCTCCTAACGTTTTGTTCTGGGAAGGATCCATTTCTTCTTCCTTATATATAGAGTAATACAGACTCAAACCTATACTGAGTTTGGAATCCTGCTGTGTCTCTTGCTCTTTAGAGATGGTTGCTGATGAAGCTTGATCTGAACTATAATTTGCGCCTCCCATGAACGATTAACAACTATACAATTTGTCCGTCTGTAATGATACTGATGCTACCAGCCCATAAACACTGGCATGTACACGATTTCATAAGAGCTGGCTGATTGCCAATAAGATAATTAAGTTTCCCCCCTACCCACGGAAATGGAGTGTTGGGAACACAAGGCATAGGAGTGAGAACTCCCATAGCTGCAGATGTAGCCGATGCTACTGTGGGGTTAGCCAAAGATGAGCACATACCAAATGATGGAATATTAACTAAGGGTTTACTATCCATAATGGTTGCCATGGGTTTATTCGCCAACATCACCCGCCTGTCAGGCAAAACCACCAATTTAGCAGGTGACAAGCCACATGTGCATTGAAGCGTTGCTGTAGATGTTACATAAGAGTCAGCCATATCAGTTCACTTTACATATTGCACCTTTTATATTCATATCTCCCTTCGCATCGAGTGCCATGGTAGCAGTAGCTTTCTGATTATTTGTCATTGATTCAACTTGGAAACCATTATTTGCATCAAGAGAAATGTTATTTGCAGATAGAGTACTATCGCCTTCGATGACCGTTTTACTATCTCCTTCTACATTAAGTTGATAATTTTCAGACATCTCTGTTTGATAATTAGTCGCTGCAAGTCTGAAGTCTTCTTCGGCATGTATAGTCAAATTACAATCTGTAGCATAAACCATTTCTCCTTGTGCCCATGCTCCATAATCCTTACCACTTTTGTTGTAAAAATTTTCCTCAGCTTTCGTAGTAATATCTTTACCTGCTTCTGTCTTTATATTGCTTCCTGCTTTCACTTTAATACTATGCCCTGCCCGCATAATGATATTCTTATCGGCTCGTAATTCGATATTCCCTTTCGACTCCAACTTAATCAGTTGATCATCAGTCGATAGGGTAAGCACATAGTTTTCTTTGTTATTATCGTAAATACGGATATAGCCACCCTCATAATTATCATGTATCTCAATGGTATGTCCATTACGGGTACGGATGGCCTTAACCCTGTTCTCGGAATTGCTATTAGCCAACCATGCAGAATCAGGGTCATCAATGCCATTGAAGAACATACCTTTCACGTATGGCTTCTCGGCATTTCCTCCCTCGAAATCTACCATAACCTCCTCACCTATCTCAGGAATGAAGCTGAATCCCTTACCAGCACCAGCGTATGGCTGAGCTATACGTATCCAAGGGGTTATCATATCCTCGTCAAGTTCTGCCTGCCAGTCGAATTGCACACGGATACGACCCAAGTTGCTTGGGTCTTCATTATCCTTCACTTTCGCACGACAGGGACTTGCTTTCGGATAAGAGTCACCTTTACCATAGGGAGGATAATCACAGGTAGCAGGAATGCCGACAAAATGATTGGTATAAACCTTATCATCGGAGAAAGAATGAATAATATCAGTAATCAGTATTTCATCCTGATCAACTTGACCTTTGGAATTAGATGCAGAATTGACAATATAGTTGTCTTTAATAACTAGTTTAGCACCAATACCTATCTTAGAACTATAGGTGGTACCAGAGTATGTTAACATACCCGCTTTCTCGGCGCGGGCCTGTGCTTTAGTTGAAATGTTCAGAATAGTCTCACGTCCATCGGTATCGGCAAAGCCTCCGGCATGAAGATTCTGAAGGGTTGGTTTTTTGAAACGATCTTGGGATACCTGGAAAATCTGATCTGCCAAGTCGTTATAAGGTTTCTGCATTTCGCTTAAACCATCTTTCTGATTGGCATCGTTAGCATTGTAGGAAGAGGCCAGATGGCTGAATGCAGTATGTTTCATTTTTAGGTCAACACTATAGGAAGGAACATCATTTCCCGGATAAGCCAATTGTACAGGGTCTTTCTCCACCATATTGCCAAACACCAGTTGACTTCCATCGAAATAGAGCCATTCACCATAGCGACGTGCCAATCGCTGCAGGAACTGGTAATTATTCTCGTTGTACTGCACACAATAGGGGATAACTTCAGTGAAACGTGAGTCAATAACAGTCTGAAGATTATCAGAATAATCATCTACCACATCCTGAACAATTTCATTCAAGGTACGGTTTTCAAATGATTTACAAGTGGGGTGGTCGTTAAGCAAGGCATCCCAACTTCGGGCTTCGACTTTGATATTATACTGTCCATTACTTCTGTTTCCAGACGCAGCGGCAATCACTCCTTTAAATTCGATGTCTGCGGTCTTTTCATCAGAAGAAGCGAGTTTAGATTCCTTCTCAATATTATCCGTCTGCAGCGTAACAGCGATGTCTTTCCCAATAAGGTATGAGCAAATAGTGAAACGAGGCTCCGTTTGATCTTCAAGAGGGTCAGTATGCATACTGAACGACAAAGAATTGTAAGTAAGCAGACTTTGATAAAGAGAAAAATCCTCCATGTACCATGACTTCCCTTCCAACTTAATACAGAACATCTGGGAAGAAGTTCCGTCTATGGATACTGTAATATTCTTAACTGATATTGACATGATTGTAAGAAGTTATCAAAAAAAACCTTTCCATTGATTGGAGAACTTGGCTTTATCATACATTCCAATAGATATTTCCTCAGCACTTATCGTTACTGTGGTGTACATCAGCCTGCTATCGCTATCATTGAAATAATCTTTCAAACTGACACAATACCCATTTCTAAAAGCAACCGTTTTAATACTTCTCTTGTTCTGTTTTGAATACACTACAAACGTAAACGTTCCATCATTGGTCTCTGTCTTATTGAACATCCACTTGTAAAAGAACAGGTCATCATCGCTGGAAGAAGGCATGACAAAAGTAATGGATCCTCCTCTGGGACGAGAGACTGGTTTTCCAGTGTCATCAACCGACTGATTGAATTCATAGGCACACTCTACTACAGCATACGTATGATTCCCAATCTTTAAGCTACCTTGAATTGCCATTGTTACTGAGTGAAAATTGTAAAGAGAAGAGTGAAGAAGGGCGTGCCCTTCCTCATTCTTCTGTGTTATGAAACATTAGTTGTCGATAGTCCAACGATTGTTGTGACGGGCATTACCTACCTGAATCTCCTTAGCAGAGATGCAGAATTCCTCATACTGCTGAGTCTCATTCTTGTTGTCATATGTTTCAGCGTATTCTACCATATAACCTTCTGTGAAAGAAAGATGCTTCATCTCACCACCCTGACGATTAGGATAAGAGATAGTTCCGCTCTTACTCATATAGGTATCACACATCCACTCCAGAAGGTCAGAATTACCATCATCATTGGATTTTACCTTAATCCAAATCTTACCACCACGAGTGGTTCCTGTTGGCTGACCTTCAACATCGGTCTGCTGATTCAGTTCATAACGAACATACATCACTTCGCGTTCGGCAATGCCATCAGCGTTCAGAGTAACAGTTCTTGTTGCCATAATTTTAATAATTTAAAGTTTGTAATAATTATAATAATGTATTATTTCACATTCTGATCCCATTCCACACCTGCATTACCATTGTGGCCTGTCAGTTCGATAAAGAAGTTCTTTGCAGCGAAGAATGGTTTAAGTTCTACCTGAACAGAAATGTCCTTAGTCTTAGGATCTTGATTGATACCCTTCAGGTTATAGTTCTCAATCAATTTACCAGGACCCTTATAGTCGCTAAGGAAGTCATGAACAGCCTGCTGTAACTCTGCCTTTACTTGAGAGTTCCAGTTGGTGAATGCCTCATCGTTGAAGAAGTTCTGGAATACCTTACCAATCCAGTCGAATACACGAACGATAGGATATTCCTGAAGACCAATGGTTGCACCATTGTACAAAGAACGGTTAGAGAAAGCCATCGTACGACCATCTTCTTCCACCATTGGAATAACTCCCTGATCAATCAAAGCAGCGATTTCCGACTTACGCAGATCCATTCTGGCTCCCTTCACATTGCTCAAGGTTCCATACTTCTTACCAGCAGCACCCTGTGCAATCACAATCTCATCAGTATTAGTCATACGACCAGCCAAGGCAGCAGATGCAGGTATATAAAGATCATCGTCTTCACCTGCTACTTCCGACTTCTTTCTACCAAGCAGGTAGTTGCACGTCATGACAACATTGGCCATCTGAGCTTCTTGACCCTGAAGGTTAGCGTCATCCAACTCTTCTTTCAACATGCTAAAATTCTGACTGTCCTTAAAGTCGGTCAGCATAATCACTTTGTTTCTGAAAGCTGTATTTGCCCACATCCTGATAGTGTTAGCATCGCCCAAATATCCTGGTACTACCAACAAGCTATAATTGTTCTTCAGACTCAAACGATCATAATACTGCTCCAGTTCCTCGCGAATAGCAATCGTATCCTCAGAATCACCATACTCGAGTTCCTCCTTGTTTACGTTCATCAGTGTAATGCAGTCAATCTTTCCTTGTCCAGCATTAGCAAAGAAAGAATCTAGGGAACGATAAGTAATTTCCAGTTTCTTGATTTCCTCATGGATATTGAAGAGATTATCCTTCAAATTCTGTTCAGCCTTATCAGCCTTTGCCTTGCAGGAATCAATAATTGCCATCGGATCCTTTCCTTCACCTTCCAAAATAGAAACCCAGAGAGCAAGTTCGTTCTTCAATTTCTTGCGTGCATCGGCATAAGCAGTGTCGGATAAGAAGATATTCTTCACTGCTTTACGGCGAGGATCCATGTTCTCTACACCTTTAATCAGGCCTTTGAGCAACTGGAAACCACCAAATTTATCCAAACCGCCAAGACTGTCTTGCAATAGTCCGGCAGGGTTCTGTATCTTTTCTCTTTCCTGAAGTTCCAAACCTTCAGAAACGGCTTCTTTTTTTAATTCTTCTGATGCCATAGTTTCTTCAAATTAAAGATTCATTACTTATTCTGCGTCCTCAATCTCTGCAAGCAATGCTTTCAGGGCATTCTTCAAATTGCCCTTCGCTGCTTCATCTTTCAGTGTATTACGTAAGCTCTTGTTCTTTTCCAGCTGACGGATAACAGAGTTGTAAGCATCAATCTTAGCTTTCTCTGCTCCAAGAAGATCACTCTGTGCAATCAGTTGCTCATCTTCAAAGTCTTTTATAGACTTGAAATCAAAACTCTCATACACTGCACCACCCTCTTCCGTTTCAAGTGCCACGTCATTCTTACTGGGCTGATAGTGCTCAAACACTTCCTTCATGTTCTTTGGCTTAAAGCCTTCTCGATCTTCATCTGTATTTGGAGCCTCATCTGTGAACTGGTCCGCATACAGGGTTCTGTTCTGTGGAAACTCAATGATGCCATCTTGTGCATCAGCGTCCAACACCTTTGAAATTACAGTTTTTCTTGCCATAATTTTACTATATTTAAGTTATTAAAAATTGTTTCATTCATCTGGTGTATCAATGTCCCAGCAAATCTGCTTCTTCTCCTCGTCATACTTCATAGTAACAGTATCTCCAGAATTGATATCCCCAGAAATAATCAACTTAGATAACGGTCGCCTAATCTCTTTACGAATGATACCGAGGATAGGACGGGCTCCATAATGAGCATTGAAACCTACCTTAGTCACATACTTCCTTGCTGTTTCATCAATCACCAACTCGATATTCTGTTCATGTAATGTCTTCAACAGATTCTTGATATGTATGTCGAAAATACGATCTATCATCTCTTCTGTAATCGGAGAAAATGGCACTATTTCTGTCAAGCGAGCAAGGAACTCTGGTCTGAACTGTCCTTGCATCACTTCAAGCATTTGATCATGAGTTGGCACCTTGTTCTCACCAAATGACTTGAAGATATAATCACTACCAATGTTGGAAGTGAAGATGATCAGCGAATTAGAGAAGTCTCCTACACGTCCTAGACGGTCGTGCAACTTTCCTTCATCCAAGATCTGTAAGAACAAATCAAAAACTGACTTATGGGCTTTCTCAATCTCATCAAACAACACCACTGAATACGGATGCTGTCTTATCTGATTAACCAACAAGCCACCTTCTTCATAGCCAACATATCCCGGAGGTGCTCCATAAAGCAGTGCTACAGAATGTTCCTCCTTGTATTCTGACATATCAAAACGGAGAATACTGGTTTCATCATTAAACAAAAACTCTGCCAATGACTTCGCCAATTCAGTCTTACCAGTTCCAGTTGGGCCTAAGAAGAAGAATGAGCCCATAGGCTGTCCTTTCTTATTAAGACCAGAACGAGATTCATAAACAGCATCCAAAATGCTCTTGATGGCATGATTCTGTCCAACTACCCTCTTATGCAAGATATCTTCAGCATTTGAAAGTCTTTCACGTTCTTCCGACTGAATATTACCCATAGGTATACCTGTCATCTTTGAAACCACATCACGCACAGCGTCTTTGCGAAGCTGTTCCTGCTTTTCTCCACCTTCTTCTGACAGAGCTGCCATCTCATTCGAGATTTTCACAGAAGACATGGCGCGATCCAACAAATCGAGAGCTGATGAAGGCAATCGACGATCGGGCATGTAGCGTTTAGCCAGTCTGACAATCTCTGCAGGAACTTCATCTTCGATAGGAAGATGATGGAATTGTTCATAACTCTCACGCTTATGCTGTAAGATATCAACGGCCTGCTGTTCTGTTGGTTCTTCCACAGTAATCTTTTCAAAGAAAGCGGTAAACTCCTTATCTTTCTCTATATCTTTGGTATAGCCGTCAATGGTCGAAGTGCAAAGCATCTGCAACTGATTCTTGGACAAGAGCTTCTTCAAATTAGGCAATAAACCGTTCAATACCGACTGCTTATCCTCTACTCGATGGAAATTCTCTATTACCAATAGTGGTTGTACTTGATTCAAAAGATCCTCAGTCACTTTCTTGAAGCGATCCTCAATTTCTCCCTTATAGCTAACTCCTTGACTAAGTGCAATCAAATCAAGCTCAAAAGGCTGGAGGTTTTCAAGAGAAGCGGGTACTTTCTTGTCGATCAATCGTTGAAGGATACTCTGAATAAGACTAGTCTTACCTACACCCGTCTCACCAACAACAAGAATATTTGCCCGGTCTTTTCTTGCCAGCACTTCAACAATAGACCTAACCTCATCATCAAAACCAATGACAGAAGAACCCTGTACTTCTGCCAACATCGGAATACAGTATTCTGTAGTTTCCCCTGTAAACTGTGAAGTCTTGGCAGTACCTGCAGGAGTGACAGAAGTGGAAGGATGGTCTGACTGAAGTATCTTCAAAATCTTATCTGCCTGAAGAGGCAGTGTTTTTAATTGTTCATAAGAAAAACCAATTCCAGGAGTTACCAATGAAGCAAGCAAACAAATAGCGTTGATTTCCGACAAGCCACATTTCTCGCTTAAATCTATTGCCTCCTTGACAACATTTTGGGAATCACGAGATAATTCAAAACCTTTCATACCATAAGGTGACTTATCGCATTGTTGAACACGCATGTCTGCCCAATCAACAAGATAATAATAATCCTCATCAAGGGTATCCTCAATGAAATTTATCAGACCTGCACTCTTGTGGAGTAATGCACGAAATAAGTGAGCAGGTTCTATCTTCGGAGATTTGTGATCCATCGCAAAAGACTGTGCGATATGGAGCAAATCAAAAGGAAGATTTTCCAATTGTTGAACGTATTTATCCATACCAATTAAAGTATTTAAGGTTATTATTCTATTTTTTCGATAAACGCAGAAGGGATATAGGCTGTCGCAATAGAACAAAGCCCATCAATAGTAACAATCACTCTCTGCTGACCAGCCACACGTGCTACATATCCTTGAACTCCTCTGAAAGCACCTTCTATAACCCTGACTTTATCACCACTCTTGAAATGACATTGTGAAAGATTCACAACCCGAAGATGTTCGTCATCTACATTAGTAGCCTCAATAAAATTGTTCATTTCTTTATATTCCACCACCATGGGAGGATTAACTCCATTGGCATCTGTTTCAAGATGATTGTAATAATATCTAAGATATGACAATTCGGGCGTTTGTTTCAAATATTCATTTATTTTCTCTTTCTCAGAATATACAAAAAGTATATTAGGAAGAAGGGGGGCGAGTATACGTTTTTTCCGTCCTTCTATCGATTTCTGAACATATCGTAAAGGAAGATAAGCAATTGTTCCATCGTTTACAATGTAGTCATAAGCCTTTTTCTCCCTGCCATAAGTGGCTCTAAGAACATACCATTTCTTAGTTGGATTATAATCATAGTCTAAGGACACCCCATGCTTTTCAGCATCGAGAGAATGAGTAGGTGTAAACCCATCATCAGGAGATTTCATCCCCTCTCCATAGGGGTTCACATTAGACAATGTGCAAACCATTAATATAGCATAATCAACCTTCAATCCATGTACGAGGATATATTAGATCTATTATGTCACAAATATATAACATTTTTCTGAAAAGCAGAAAAAATGTAAAGAAAAATCTATACTTAGCCCACACTTTGATGTAGAAATATAATAAATATAAAACAAACTAATGTATAGTTACATTACCTCATAGTACAATTTCTTTATATAAATCAGATGACCTTTTTTGCATAATTCGCCGATTAACTGTATCTTCGCACCAAATTTCAAGACCAACATTCTAATGATGAGTTCAATGAAGAAACTATTTGGTAATCGATATATGCCAACTTACTGTTCTAAGGAAGCAGAAGCAAAGGCACAAGACTGTATGAAACGTGGTATGCACATGCCTAATCGCAAACTGCTTCGTACACAAGAACAGTTGAATGGCATCCGCGAAAGTGCCAAGATAAATACGGCATTATTGGATTTTATATCTGAGAATATTCGTGAAGGTATGACCACTGCGGAAATAGATCACATGGTATATGCCTTCACTACTGATCATGATGCCATCCCTGCTCCATTCCTTTTCGAAGGTTATCCCAAGAGTGTATGCGTAAGCATCAATGATGTGGTTTGCCATGGCATACCTAGTACTCAAGAAGTACTTAAGAGCGGAGATATCGTGAATGTGGATGTTTCTACTATTTATAAAGGCTATTTCAGTGATGCTTCACGTATGTTTCTGATTGGCGAAGTCAGCGAAGAAATGAAAAGATTGGTTGAGGTGACACGCGAGTGCCGTGACTTAGGCGTCCAAGCTGCTCAACCATGGGCACGTCTCGGAGACATTGGTGCTGTGATTCAGCAACATGCTGAAGCTAATGGTTACAGTGTAGTACGTGACCTTTGTGGACATGGTTGTGGTGTAAAGTTCCATGAAGAGCCTAATGTAAACCACTTTGGCAAAGCAGGAACAGGTATGGTATTGGTACCAGGTATGACCTTTACCATTGAGCCGATGATCAATATGGGTACCTATCGCGTATTCATCGATGAGGATGATGGTTGGACAGTTTGTACTGACGATGGCAAACCATCCGCACAATGGGAAAGCCAGATTCTCATCACAGAGACAGGAAACGAGATTCTAACGCAATAACAAAAAACAACTCAATGAAGCATATACGCAATTTCTGCATCATCGCACACATAGACCATGGTAAGTCTACCCTTGCCGACCGTCTGTTGGAGTACACCAATACCATCCAGATAACTGAAGGACAGATGTTGGATGATATGGATTTGGAAAAAGAGCGTGGCATCACCATTAAGAGCCACGCCATACAGATGGAATATGAGAAAGATGGTCAGAAATATGTATTGAATCTCATAGACACCCCGGGACATGTGGATTTTTCTTACGAAGTGTCTCGTTCCATCGCTGCATGTGAAGGAGCCTTACTGGTAGTAGATGCCAGTCAAGGAGTACAAGCACAAACCATCTCCAATCTTTACATGGCATTGGAACATGATTTGGAGATTATTCCCATCATCAACAAATGTGACATGCCAAGTGCCATGCCAGATGAGGTAGAGGATGAAATTGTTGAGCTTCTTGGTTGTGATCGCAACGGTATCATTCGCGCTTCTGCACGTACAGGTATGGGTGTACAGGAGATTCTTGATGCTATCGTAGAACGCGTTCCTTGCCCTGTTGGCGACGAAAATGCTCCACTGCAAGCGCTCATTTTCGACTCTGTATTCAATTCTTTCCGTGGTATCATTGCCTACTATAAAATAGTCAATGGTGTGATGCGCAAAGGCGACCATGTGAAATTCTTCAATACGGGCATGGAGTATGATGCTGATGAGATTGGTGTACTGAAGATGGACATGATCCCTCGTCAGGAGATGCGTACTGGTGATGTGGGATATATCATTTCTGGCATTAAGACTTCCACAGAGGTACGTGTTGGTGATACTATCACGCATGTGGCACGACCATGCGACAAAGCCATCGAAGGTTTTGAAGAGGTGAAGCCTATGGTGTTTGCTGGCGTTTATCCCATTGATCCTACGGATTATGAGAATCTGCGTGCCTCTTTGGAGAAACTGCAGTTGAACGATGCTTCACTGACATTCACACCAGAGTCTTCCGTGGCTTTGGGGTTTGGTTTCCGTTGTGGATTCTTGGGATTATTACACATGGAAATCATACAAGAACGACTGGATCGAGAGTTCGATATGGATGTGATAACAACCGTTCCGAATGTATTTTATCACATATTCGACAAGCATGGCAACATGACGGAAGTTCACAATCCTAGTGCCATGCCCGATCCTACAGCCATTGACTATATCGAAGAGCCTTATATACGAGCCAGCATCATCACGCAGACAGATTACATTGGTCCTATCATGACCCTCTGTTTAGGAAAACGCGGAGAATTAGTGAAGCAGGAATATGTCAGTGGAAATCGCGTGGAGATCTACTACGATATCCCTTTAGGAGAAATTGTAATTGACTTCTACGATAAACTGAAGAGCATCTCAAAAGGCTATGCCTCTTTCGATTACCACATGAATGGTTTCCGTCGCTCGAAGCTTATCAAACTGGATATCCTGCTGAATGGTGAGCCTGTTGATGCGCTTTCCACATTGACACATGAGAGTAATGCCTACGATTTAGGACGTCGTATGTGCGAGAAATTGAAAGACCTCATCCCTCGTCAGCAATTCGACATCGCCATACAAGCTGCTATCGGTGCCAAGATTATCGCTCGTGAAACCGTGAAGCAGGTACGCAAGGACGTAACTGCCAAGTGCTATGGTGGTGACGTGAGTCGTAAACGCAAGCTCTTGGAGAAGCAGAAGCGAGGCAAGAAGCGCATGAAGCAGATTGGCAATGTAGAAGTGCCCCAAAAAGCCTTCCTCGCTGTGCTGAAGCTTGACTAAGTATTACATTTCTGATGTGTAAACTATAAAGACTGTTAATTTGAGCGGTTGAAACTTACATCGCTCTCCAAAATTTCTGGAAGTCAGAGTAGCGCCCATAGATCACCAGTTCATCACTTTCCATCAGTCGGTCTTCTTCTGGGAGTTGGTTCACCACCTCCTTATCAGTAAAGGAGATGCCAAGGCTGTTGACCAAGGTCTTTCCACGCTTCAGCGCTATCAGTTTTAAGCCGAACTGATCGTTGAGCTTAAGGTCATTCACGAAGTAGCCATAAAGATTCTCTGGCACCTTGAACTTCATCACATAGTAATGTTCATCGATAGGAAAGGCTTCCAGATCCAAACCGAACTCAAAGAAGCGCACCATGTCCTTAGCGGCATCTTCCTCTGGAGAGAGGATGCCATCGATGTCAAATGCCTGAAGGATGGAACGATGCACTTCATCATTGGCACGGGCAAAAATGTGCTCCACATGCAACTTCTTCAGCAGTGCCGTGACGCGCACAGAAGCTGCAAAGCTCTTGCCCATGGCCACTACCACTGCATCCATCTTCTGCAATGGAAGTACGATCAGAGACTCCTCTTCTGTGGCATCCAGGCAGAAAGCGGCTGCCACCTTATCCTTTATTGATTCTATGTGACTCTGTTTATTGTCCACTACTATCACTTCATTGCCTAGTGCCGATAATTCAACAGCCAATGAATAACCATAATTTCCCAATCCGATTACAAGATACTTCATAGCCTATCTTTTTATTATAATTGTCAATTGTGAATTGCTTATTTTTAATTTATAATGATCTCTCCGCTTGGATAACGATACTTAGTATGCTTCTTCTGCTTCACCACACCCAGCAGCACAGTGATGAGTCCCACACGACCAATGAACATCAGGGCCGTGATGAGGAGTCGTCCTGCTGTGTCAAGTTGTGGCGTGATACCAAGCCCCACTCCATCTGTAGAGATAGCAGCCAAGCATTCATAGAAGAGCCCACGGAAAGATACCTGAGGCTCGAGATAGCTGAGGACAGCCACAAACAAGAACAGCGTAGAGAGCGACATCAGGGCTGTGGCATTGGCACGACGGATAGAATCTGCAGAAAGCTCACGTCCGAAGACCTCCACACGCTCAGAGCCTCGCACCATAGCCCACATGTTGAGGATAATCACAGCGAAGGAATTCACCTTGATACCACCTGCAGTGGACTGTGAGCAACCTCCTACCCACATGAGCAGGGCATAGAGCATCAGCGTCTGTATGCTCCACGTGCCAGGATCGATGGAGTTAAAACCCACGGAACGCGGACACACAGCCAGAAAGAACGACTGTGTGAGCTTCTCAGGAATGGTGAAATCACGCAGCACTCCATTCCACTCAAAGCAGGCGAAGCACAACCATGCCACTCCCAACAAAATGCCCGTAAACAGTAGCGCGATGCGCGTATTAAGGTTGTACAGATGGTAATAGCTCTTGGCACTCCAATGGCGGGTGCGGATGAAATGCCAAAGGCTGCGCAGCTTAAACACCAACGTCTGATGAAGATTCACCAAGACAGGGAAGCCTATACCTCCCAAAATCACCAAGATAGACAGATAAAGGAACAATGGAATATGCCCATGCAACACCATCGGATTGGCCAATCCATCTGGCAGGAAGGACATGCCCGAGTTGCAGAAGGCAGAGATGGCGTGGAAGGCAGAGAAATAAACCTCTTCCTCCAAATCCATGCCCAACGTGCCATGAAT
>JAEEGL014555603.1_pt1 | contig 35243 bp, 29 predicted proteins | sample 9134231 | NCBI WGS metagenome assembly JAEEGL01 (sample SAMN16246548, study PRJNA631951) | gut metagenome | biome: gut microbiome; feature: rumen; material: fiber-attached | host: Bos | place: Iran: Karaj | collected 2018-10 | reverse complement strand
GGCATGTTCATGGAATGGACCACCTGCTGGAAATAATTGTCTATCACCTTGGCAAGCGTCCTCTTCTTGACGTTCAGCTCAACTACCTCGTCGAGATGGTCAAGATAGTCGTCGCCGTAGTCCTTGCGGATGAAGTAGTCCATGTACATAAGGAACTCGGGAGTGGCCACTGCGCCCATGAACTGTGATGATACGGAGTACACCAGATTGATGAACTCGCCGCAGAAACTCTTCAGGTCGGTGGGAGCGACGGACACGCCGCCCAACTCCTTGAGGCCGCTTACCAGGAAAGGATACATGGTGATGGCCACGCAGTAGGGAAATCCGGGAGTGCCGCTCTCATCGTGCTTGTACAGTACATGGGACTCGAGGTCCTTGACGTACTGGTCGGCAAGGGCACGGCCGTAGAGGGCCTTGATCTTGTCCTGCATGATGTAGCGGTTCTGCTTGATGTTGTTCTCCTTGTAAAGTTCGTTGCCAAGGGTCACGATGTTCTTGCGGGTGACGTTGGCGTTGGCGTCGAACTTGGAGCCGGTAGCTGCGTTGGAGGCCTTGATGTAGCCCTTGATGAAGTCACGCTTCTTGCGCAGGTCCAGATTAGCATCGAATTTGTGGATATATGACAGGGCAACCTTCTTGTTGATACCCATAAGGGCATCCTCTACCTGGCGGCGAATCTCGCGGCTGGTGATGCCTTCGTAAATATAGAGGTTGTTGATGATGCTGACAACGATCGCGTCGTCACAATATTCCCCTGCCGATTTGTAGGCCTCGTGTATGCCACGGGCCAATTTGGCTTTATCGTACTCCTCGACGGAGCCGTTGGTTTTTCGTACGTCCATTATCGGTATTTTATGTTAGAATCTATGGTTATTTCGGATTACAAATTTAACCAATAGAATCCCTAAAAACCGAAAAATGACGAGAAGTTATCAACAACAATATCAACAGCGGCGCAGGTGAAAGAACAATCCCCCTGCACCTCAGGAAACTACAGGACGTCGAAGGCGAAAATGTGCCCCTTGCCGCCGCCCCAGGTGTCCGTTACGACAACGCGGACGGCATCTGCCTGCACCGGGTCGAAGGCGACCTTGTTAAGGCGGACATAGTTGAGCGGGCACTCGTAAACGGTCTTCCAGGCGCCGCCGGTGCGTGCCTCGATGCGGTAGGCCTTTGGCATCATCCACGGCATCTGCACGCGCTCGGTGGTGGCTTCGAGCTTGCGCATGCGCTTGGAGCGTATCTTGAACATGGAGTCGAATACCAGACGCGCTCCGCTCACGGTGACGGGCTTTTTCCAACTGTATTCTACGGAGGTGTCACCTGGATCGACCCATACTCCGTTGTCGGCGCCGTCCCACTTGCGGTCGATGCCGTTGCGGAGCACATCGTTGATCTCGGATGCCTGCGCGCTCAGCGTGAGGGCTGACGGTTTGCGCCAGCGGTAGGGGAGCATGCAGTCGTCGTCCTCCAGCATGTCCTGGACCTCTGTAATGTATTTGGCGCGTACCTGTGCGGGAGTCACTCCGTGCGACAGCGCCACGGCTGCTCCCGTTCCGCAGGCCTGCCCGAGCAGGGCGGTGGTTGCCATCACGCGGGTAGCGGAGAGGCCCATGTGCGTGCAGGAGATGTCGCGTCCGGCGAACATCAGGTTAGGGACGTTGACGGAGTACAGGCAGTCGAAGGGGATGCCGAAGTAGTCGGGAGTCGAGTATTCCACGCTGATGCGTCCCTTTTTGTGGAAAGCTTCGGGATCGTGGTCGTCTAGCGTCCAACCGCCGTAGGCAACCACATCTTCGAAGTGGCCGCCGCTCAGCACGTCGTTCTGAGTGAGGATGTGCGGACCGATGAAACGGGTGGACTCGCGCTTGCCGGGCAGGGACCCGATCCAGTCGAGTTCATAACCCTTGCCGCGCCCGTCGGGGTTGTTCTTTATGTACTCCCAAATACCGTATGCGATGCGCTTGAGCTCAAACTGGATGTCGGGAGCGTCGAAGATGGTGTCGTACAGGCCGCCGAATTCTATCCACCAGAAATTGTTGTCCTTGGGGTTGTAAATGCGCTTGTAGTTGAACTTTACCCCGGGAATCGTCGACTTCTCCGTGCTGTAGTCGAAGTCGGCATCGGTGAAATGGTACGCCCATTCGGGGGCTATGAAGGGATGCTCCTCATCGGTCTTGCGAAGTTGAAGCAGGATGGAGTTGCCCATAGTGTGGCTGTCGCCGCCCTTTTCCATGTATGACTCGCCGAATTCGTCGGGGAATTCACGGCCGCGGCGGAATTTGGCGCCGCTGAGGCGGAGTATTCCGTCACCGGTGCAGTCGGCGAACAGTTTCCCCTTCACGAGGTAGCGGGTATATGCATTGGTGTTCCAGGCTTTGACTGCAGCGATGCGTTCGCCATCCATTACCACATCTTCCACGGAGGTGTTTAAGAGAAGCTTTATGTTCGGCTCACTAACTACCGTTGAATAAATGACATCGTCCCACATCGTATAGCGCTGAAGCGGATTGAAATAGAAGTTCCTCAACTGCATTTCTTCGAGAATTCCGGCTTCCTGATACTGGTCCTTGAGCACACCGACAATACCCATGCGCATCTCGCTCGATGCATTGCCTCCAAGGACGGGACGATCCTGGATCAGCACCACCTTGATGCCGTGCCGGGCTGCCGAAACGGCGGCGCACACTCCTGCCAGGCCGCCTCCGGCAACGATGAAATCGCCTTCGAGTTCGACGTCTTTGACAACCTTGGAATTCTGCTCGGTAAGCATTCCCTGCGCCCAGGCCTGCATGCAGAGGCATGCCAAAAGGGCAACGGTCAGTAATCTGTGGACAATCTTCATAATCCGAATAATGATTTTTCGCAAATATAAGTTATATTTGTCAAAAATAAACCTAAAGATATGTACACTTCCAGCAACGGACTCTATGTAGCTCACGGCCCCAACGGCCCAATCAGCATTACAGGAAAAATGGCCAACCGACACGGCCTTATCGCAGGCGCCACGGGAACGGGAAAGACCGTAACCCTGCAGGTTCTTGCAGAAACGTTCAGCCAGGCCGGCGTGCCCTGCTTCATGGCCGACATGAAGGGCGACCTCAGCGGCATTAGCCAGACGGGACGAATGAGCGGATTCATAGAGAAGCGTTGCGCCGAGTTCGGCATCGCCGAGCCGCATTTCGCGCCCTGCCCTACGCGTTTCTACGACGTTTACGGCGAGCAGGGACATCCGATGCGCACCACCATATCCAATATGGGTCCTGCGCTCATGAGCCGTCTGCTGGGGCTCAATGAAGTCCAGTCCGGAGTGCTGGACATCGTGTTCCGCGTAGCGGACGAAAAGGGCCTCCTGCTCATCGATCTCAAGGACCTCCGTTCCATGCTGGCCTACGTCGACGAGCACGCCGCCGAGTATCGCGCCGACTACGGAAACGTCACGTCTATGACCATCGGCGCCATCCAGCGTGCCCTCCTTGGCATAGAGAACGAGGGCGCGGAGCGTTTCTTCGCCGAGCCTGCGTTCGACATCAACGACCTCTTCGCCGTTGACGCTGAAGGCAGGGGAGTAATGAGCGTCCTTGCAGCGGACAAGCTGATGCAGAATCCCAAGCTCTATTCCACCTTCCTGCTTTGGCTGATGTCCGACATCTACGCTACGCTGCCCGAAGTCGGCGACTGCGAGCTCCCCAAACTCGTGTTCTTCTTCGACGAGGCTCATACCCTGTTCACTGACACCGCACCTGCAATGGTCCGCAAGATCGAGCAGGTCATCCGCCTGATCCGAAGCAAGGGCGTGGGCATCTACTTCGTAACCCAGAATCCCACCGACATTCCCGATAGCATACTCGGCCAGCTCGGAAACCGCATCCAGCATGCCCTGCGTGCATATACTCCCAAGGACCAGAAGGCGGTTAAGGCTGCTGCCGAGACCTTCCGTCCCAACCCGGAATTCAAGACCGCAGACGCCATCACAACCCTCGAAACCGGCGAAGCACTGGTGAGCTTCCTTGACGCCAAGGGCGCTCCCGGTATTGTGGAGCGCGCCCGCATCCTGTTCCCGCTCAGCCAGATAGGGGCCATAACCGAAGGCCAGCGCCTCGACATACGCAACGCTTCTCCGCTGAAGGGCAAATACGACAACGTGATCGACCGCGAATCCGCCTTCGAGCTCTTGCTTGCCGACCGCCAGAGGGCGGAAGAGGAGCAGCGTCGCCAGCAGGAAGCCGTGGAGGAACAGAAGCAGAAGGCGGCGGAAGAACGCCAGCAGGCGCTTGAAGAGAAAGAATTCCAGAAACGCCAGAAGGAGCTGGAGCGCCAGCAGCGGGAATTGGAGAGACAACAGCAGCAGCTGGAACGCAGCAGCGGGCGCAGCACGTCTAAGAGCAAAACGAAGAAAGGTCTCGGCACTGTCGTTCTCGGGGCTGCCGTAGGAGCTGCGGTAACCAGTCTGTCGCGGAGCGCTGGCAATGCGGCAGCTGATGCTATTACCGGCAAGAACAAAAACTCCACTTCCAAAAAGAAAACAGGTAAGAGCGCTACGGAAAAGGCTGTTTCCAACGCCGCTTCAACAGCAATCCGCACGCTGACCCGCAGCATTCTCGGAAGCCTTATCAAATAATGCGCAGAACTCTGTTAATCGCCCTGGCCGTGCTGGCCCTCCTTCCGTCGTGCCGCAGGCACGGCGGCGGTGTCCAGCCCCCGGAAGAACAGAAGGATACGGTTCTTCCTCTAGGATTCAGGACAGAAGACTTTGCCGTCGATTCTTCGAAGGTGCGCGAAGGCGAGACCTTTACAGGGCTGATGACTCGTCTGGGCCTTGGAAGCCGGGCCGCCTATGACCTGGCGGAAGGCTGCAAAGACGTGTTTGACGTCCGCCGCATGCGGGCCGGAAACCCCGTCGAGGGCTATTACAGTGCCGACACGTCCGGCAGGCGGCTCGAATACGTAGTATATCACAACGACCGCATACGTTCCACTGTATTCCGCTGCCGCGACTCCCTCTTCGCCAGCATTTACGACAAACCCGTGGTGCATGAGCGCAAGGTTGCCGACGTGTCCATCAACAGTTCCCTCTGGAACGACATGCTCGCCGCCGGCGCCTCTCCGCTGCTCATCGTTGACCTTGCCGATATCTACGCATGGACCGTCAATTTCTTCGGCCTTCAGAAGGACGACCGGTTCAGGGTGATTTACGACCAGACCGTGTGCGACGGGGAAATCGTCAAGATAGACAGCATTGAGTTTGCAATCTACGACAGCGGGACTTTCCGGGCATGCGCAATCCGATTTGACCAGGGCGACGGCGGCAACAAGTACTGGAGCGAGAAAGGGGAGAGCCTCCGCAAGGCCTTCCTGAAGGCGCCGCTTAAATACAACCGCATAAGCAGCCGCTTTACATATCACCGCAAACATCCCATAACTGGAGTTGTGCGCCCTCATACGGCGGTTGATTACGCCGCTCCTATCGGAACGCCAGTGCATTCCATCGGCGACGGAACGGTTACCATGTGCGGTTGGGACGGCAGCGGGGGAGGCAACCGTATCCGGATACGTCACATGAACGGATACGAGACCTGCTACATGCATCTTTCCAAGTTCGCATCCGGCATCAAGGCAGGAGCCAGGGTTGCGCAGGGGCAGACCATAGGCTATGTGGGCTCCACCGGGCACTCGACAGGCCCTCATCTTGATTTCCGGGTGTGGAAAGACGGAACGCCTATCGATCCCTTGAAGATGATTTCGCCGCCGTCGGAGCCTCTGAAGCAGGAGAATATCGACTCGCTCGGCAAGGTGTATGCCGCTTATCTCAAGGAATTCGGCGAATGAACATAGAGCCCGTTGCTTACTTCAGATCTCCGTTAAAGGAGAAATTCGGCATTCCCCGCCAGTCCGGTCTTGCGCCTTCGCTGGAGGGGGAAATCCGTTTTGTGCCTCCTTACGATGCGGCAGAAGCGGTCCGGGGCCTTGAGGGATTCGATTACTGCTGGATTATCTGGGGTTTCTCCTTGAATGAACAGGGCCACTCGCTGACGGTGCGTCCGCCGCGCCTTGGAGGTAACGAGAGAGTGGGGGTCTTCGCATCGCGTTCGCCGTTCAGGCCCAACGGACTCGGGCTGTCGTGCGTAAGGATCAAGTCCGTGAATGCAGGTGTGGTTGTGGTTTCCGGCGCCGACCTTGCCGACGGGACTCCGGTGTATGACGTCAAGCCCTATGTCCGTTATGCCGACAGCAGGCCTGAAGCCCGCAGCGGGTTCGTTGACGATTCAGCCTGGGAAGCGCTTGAGGTGGTGATTCCGGATGAGATTGCGGCCCGTCTTGGCAAAGATGAACTCGATGCGCTCACTGAACTTCTTGCCCAGGACCCGCGTCCGGGATATCAGGATGACCCTGAACGTGTCTACGGTCTTTCCTATAATGATTATAATGTAAGATTCTCGGTGGCTTGCGGCAAACTATTTGTGCATTCACTCGAAAAGTGTTAATTTTGCCCGCATGCTTTACTCGATAGCCGACATACTCAACTCCCGTCCCAGGGAGGAAATCGAGGCCGCACTGGATTATTTCAACGAACTGCCACGCAAAAGGGGCAGCAAGCAGAATCTGGTGCAGTTGCTTGCGGCGTATCTTTCTGCGCCCGAGGTCTGGCTGGACAAACTTATGGAGCAGGACTTGAGGATGCTGCAGAGAATATGCAACGCCGGTCCGGGGAACGAAGTCGAACTGATTCCGTCGGATTATCCCCTGGTAGTGGAGGTGCTCCATTTCGTCACGCGCACGGAGTCCGATGTCGAAGGATATGTACGGCTGAGCATTCCGGAGCCTTTCTACGATCTGATAGCGGGGCATATCAATGAGGTAATAGCCCGTAAGGAGCTGGATGGTTCATTTAAGTTAGAGAGGATAATTCTCGGTGTAGTAAATATTTACGGAATCGTGCCGCTGCGCACATTCGTCGACTGCGTGTTCTCCGAGGTGGATGGGCTTGAACAGATTCATGAACTGGCCCGCAGCGTGGCCGGACATCCTGCGCTCATGCTTTATCAGGAGGAGTACAAGGGCGAGACTTATCTTGTGTCGCCTTTCGTAGAGAATTACGAAGAACTGCTCCGCGTACGTCGGGTCAGCTACAAGCAGGTGCGTCATTATCTAAGGCATACCCCCGAGGAGGCTGAGCGCTGCGGTGAGCATTCCCCGTTCTGCTGGGCCGGAGCTGGTTCTGCAGAAGGCCATGCACTCCTTGACGTCCTTTCGGCTATAGGATATGAAGGGGAGGCCCTACATGCTGCCGCCCATACCGTATGGCTTAACTCCCAGTTTGAGCCCGACAGGAAGAACATGGAGATGTTGCTGTCCGTTGTCACGCAAGTTTCGGACGAACTGGAATCCTTCGGGCAATTCTCTGAATATGTGAGGGTTATTATCGAATACGCCAATTCGGTGCCGAAATGGAATCTCAAGGGCCACAGTGCGAAGGGCGGCGGCCTGATGGCCTACGAAGTAACCGAGGATCAGCTCGAGGCGCTGTATGGTCCGGTAATGAGCGAGAAGGAGAGCGAGGAACTCATGCGCTTTTTCGAGAAGGTAGGCAAGGTTCACCCTGTAACGCCCGACGAGCCGTGCCCTTGCGGGAGCGGCCTGTCATATCGTTTCTGTCACGGGCGTTATTGCAGCTAAGCGAAGGACTTTACTTTAAGATTTGCTTCGACGTACTGTGCCCACTTTGACACTTCCTCGTCATTGTCGGCTACGATGCTCAAAATGAGCAGGCCCTTGCGGACTACCTCCATGCACATCACGAGCATGATGCTTCCGTCTTCGCATTCGCCGGAGAATCCATAGGCTTTCTTTCCCTGGAAGCGCCATTCCGCAATGGTGTCTTCGTCGTCGTCATCGTCCCAGCCGATGATTTCGGCATAATTTGCATATGCTTCGTCTTCGGCGGTCGTGTCTGCGGGCATATCTCCTACATAGAGGTTTATCTGGGCCTCGTCGGCGTCGCTGCCGGGGCGGGGGAGAAGGCACTCCATGTGGGTAATGAGCGCACCGTCAACCTCTTCGTAAGTGTCTTCCTCCGAAGTCCACGCGGGAGGGAGGGGGAACTTGATTTCGTAGCGCATCCTTACAGCTGGTTATATGAAATTGAGAAGGTGTCGCCCTGGGCAGGATTCCCGGTCTGGAATCCTTTTTTGAGCCAGCGGGCGCGCTGCTCGGAAGTTCCGTGATTGAAGGCGTCGGGCACTGTATAGCCGTATGCCTTTCTCTGCAGGTAATCGTCGCCGATCTTTGATGCAACCGTAAGGCCTTCCTCAAGATCTCCTTCTTCAAGGGACGAGAACATCTTGTTGTCATGATGCGCCCAGACACCTGCGTAGAAGTCGGCCTGCAACTCAAGCCTGACGCTTATTTTATTTGACTCCTTTTCACTCTTACCCCGCATCTGGTTGTGGGCGTCCTGCAAGGTGCCCAGCAGGTACTGCACATGATGGCCGACCTCATGTGCGATAACGTAAGCGTATGCAAAATCGCCGTCGGCACCGATCTGTTTTTTCATTGAAGTGAAGAACGAAAGGTCCAGATAGACGGTCTGATCGGCGCTGCTGTAGAAGGGACCTGTAGAGGCCGAAGCAGTGCCTGTAGACGTCTGTACGTAGTCATTGTAGAGTACGAGACGGGGAGGTTCGTAGGTCAGGCCGTTGGCTTTGAATATCTTTGTCCATACATCTTCAGTGCCTGCGAGAATCTGCTTGCTGAAGACCGCAAGGGCTTCCTCCTCTGCGCTTGGAGTGTAATCGGTTTCGACCTGGGTGCCCCCGATCGCTCCTGTCTGTTCAATGATTTCGGTGGGATTGATGCCGAATACCAGATAAAGGATACCGGCAAGAATGATTCCTCCCAAGCCCAGGCCTCCGGCCTTGGACACCGAGCGCCCGCGACGATCGTCGACGTTGGTACTCTGTCTTCTTCCTTCAAGGTTCATATCAATGGATTTTATATATACAAATTTACAAAAAAAGGCTAAATAATACCCAGGGTGCTCATAAAAAATCTGCTTTCATTGTAATGCAATGTTTAATAATGGATAAAACAACTATGTTAATACCTATAACATTTTTGTTATAGGTGGGATTTGGGCGTTTTGGGGCATTATTCGGTGCCGACAGCCGATACATGCCAGTGATTTTGCGCGGTCGCTACTATTGATAATGAGCGCGAAAATCGCTATATTTGTTCGATATGAAAAACAGGTATATTTCTGTCTCTGTGATGTGCTCCGACCTCATGAATCTCGGAGCTGACATCGACCTCTTGAAGCAATATGGCGTAGATTGGCTGCATGTTGACGTGATGGATGCCCATTTCGTCCCTAATCTTACTTTCGGCCCCGATTTCATAAAGGCCATGCATGCCCGCACCGATATGCCTCTCGACATTCATTTGATGGTAACCGATCCGGAATTGGTAATGGAGCGTTTTGAACTTCGTCCGGGGGACTGTCTGACCGTCCATGTTGAGCTTGACCGCAGTTTCCGGGATCTTAGCGCTTCCGTGCGAGCCTGTGGCTGCCGTTTCGGCCTGGCGGTCAATCCTGAGACCCCAATTGATGCATTGGAGCCTCATTTGGGGCTTTTTGACACCATTACCCTTATGCTTGTGCATCCCGGATATGCCGGGGCCAAGATGGTGGAGGGCATTATGGACAAGGTCCGGCTTGCGCGCGAGTGGCTGGATGCCAGAGGGCTTCAGGACGTAATGATCAGCGTAGACGGCAGCGTGAGCGCCGAACGCGCCGCCCTGATGGCTGGAATGGGCGCTCAGATATTCGTCGGCGGTACGGCCGGCATCTACCGTAAAGGCATGGATTTGAAAGATACAATACCCACATTCAGAAAAGCGATTTCGATATGAACAAGATTGAGAGCGCCCTTCAGCGCACTACGGACACCAAAGACCTTTTCATAGGTCCCGGTGTGGTGTCAAGAACAGCGGAGATGTTTCAGAAGCTATTCCCTGGCAAGACGGCGATAATCATCGCTGATACAAATACTTGGGAGGTCGCAGGTAAAGCGGTGCTTAAGTCTCTTGAAGATGCTTCCGTTCCTCATTTTGATTCCTTCGTCTTTGATGACCCCGACCTGTATGCGGAGTGGAAGTTCGTCGAACAGCTTAAAGAACGCCTTTCCCCGATTGACGCAGTGGCAATTGCAGTCGGCTCCGGTGTCATAAACGACTTGACCAAGTATACCTCCCATATTCTCGGGCGTAGATACATGTGCGTAGGGACAGCCGCATCAATGGACGGTTATACTGCCTATGGCGCATCCATAACCAAGGACGGCAACAAGCAGACCTTCAGTTGCCCTGCCCCTTACGGGTTCGTGATGGATCCGGTTATCGCCGCCGCCGCTCCCAAGGAGCTGGCAGCGTCCGGATATGCCGACCTCATTGCGAAGATCCCCGCAGGCGCAGACTGGATGCTTGCCGATGCTGTAGGCGCAGAGGCCATCGATCCTTTCGGGTGGGACCTCGTCCAGGATGGTCTTCGTGAGTCTCTCAGCGCGCCTGCCGCCGTTCATGCTGGTGACGTGGAAATGACAGAAAAGCTTTCCGAGGGCCTCTTGATGAGCGGTTTCGCCATGCAGGCTATCCACAGCAGCCGCCCCGCCTCCGGTACCGAACACCAGTTCTCGCACTGCTGGGACATGGAAAATCTTGCCTATCCCAACGGAAAGCACGTTTCCCATGGCTTCAAGGTCGGAATCGGCACCCTTGCCAGCACCGCCTCCCTCGAATTCCTGCTCGAGAAGGATTTGACCAAACTCGATGTGGACAAATGCGTCGCAGCATGGAAAAGCTGGGAAGACACCGAAGCGGAGATCCGCGAGGTCTTCGCAGGCAAGCCCGGCCACCTTGCCCGCGGGCTTGAGGAAACCAGGGGCAAGTATGTGGACAGGGAAGGGCTCCGGAAGCAGCTGGAGGCACTGAAAGCCGCCTGGCCAGAGCTCAAGGAAAAGATACGCGCCCAGATTATCCCCTTCGATGAGGTATATGAAGACCTGAAGCTGGTAGGAGCTCCTTACGAACCGGAAATGATCTGCGTCGACAGGGCGAGGATGCGCAAGACCTTCTCCTATATACCGTACATGCGCAGCCGTTTCACCAATATAGATATTGTTTACCGCCTCGGCCTCATGCCGGAGCTGACCGAAAGGCTCTTCGGCAAAGGTGGCATATGGGAAGTCAAATAAACGGTTATGCAGACCTCAAAATCGCTCAAATACTGGCAGTGGAGAACCATCGTCGTCACGATGATCGGTTATGCCATGTTCTATCTCGTCAGAAAGAACTTTTCGTTTTCGATGCCCGGCCTGGGCGCCGAATTTGGAATCACAAAGACGCAGCTGGGTATATTCCTGACGCTTCACGGCGTCATATACGGCCTCTCGCGTTACGTCGTCGGCATCATTACCGACCGCAACAGCGCAAGGAAGGTCATGTCTCTGGGACTCATGCTCTGCGCGATAGTCAACATCCTCTTCGGCACCAGCGACGTCGTTGCCGGCTGGATTGTGGCCCTGGCCGGAAAGTCAGGGGACTTCGCAGCCATTTCAGCGGTGCTCGTTTATGTGATGGGCATACTCTGGATGGTCAACGGCTTCCTTCAGGGCATGGGTGTGCCGCCGTGCACCAAAACACTGACGCAGTGGATCCATCCCAAGGAGCTGGCTACCAAGATGAGCATCTGGAACATGTCCCATTCCATAGGAGCGGGCCTGGCAATGGCTCTCTGCGGCTGGCTGGTGATGCCTCACCTCGGAATCGACATGAGCGTCAATCCTGAGACCGTAGCCGCCATTTCGGCAAATCTCAATCTCGACATGGCCGATCCTGCCAACGTGGAGAAGGTCACCAACTTTGCCGCCCACTTCGGGGCATGGCGATGGTGCTTCCTGATTCCCGCGGGGGTGGCGGTATTGGGCTCTGTGTGGCTGTTCTTCACCATGAAGGACTCCCCGTCGGATGTCGGATTCCCCGAGGTTGTCGGCAAGAAGAAGGCTATAGTAACCACTCCCGAAGAAGCCGCCGAGCACAAGGCGTTCGTGAACAAGCACGTATATCGCAACCGCATTATCTGGACGCTCGCAATCACGAACTTCTTCGTATACGTTGTGCGTTTTGCCGCCCTTGACTGGGGCCCTACGCTTCTGACTGAATCCAAAGGACTTACGATGGCCAGTGCAACTACCCTTTGCGTGGTGTTCGAGCTTATCGGAGGCAACCTTGGCATGCTGTTCTGGGGATGGGCGACCGACCATATCTTCAACAGCAAGGCCCATCACACCTGTGTCGTGTGCATGATAGGCGTGGCAATCTGCATCGCGGCATTCTGGATGATTCCATCCAGCGCGTCGTGGTGGCTTATGCTCATTCCGTTCACACTGCTCGGATTCTGCATTTACGGTCCCCAGGCCCTTCTCGGAATCTGCGCCGCACAGCATGCAACCAACCGCGCTTCCGCAACCGCCAACGGCATTCTCGGTATCTTCGGTTATCTGAGCACGATAGTGTCCGGCTTCGGCTTCGGCTTCGTGGCCCAGCATTACGGGTGGAATGCCGCTTACGTCACCATTTTCGTGTGCGCCATTATCGGTCTTCTCACGGTACTCACAATCTGGAGGGCAAAGGCTACCGGATATTCAGAAGAAGATTTTCATAATAAGCAATAAATGAAAAGATTAGTACTTGTAATCGCGAGTGTTGCTATAGGAATTGCGGCCTTTGCCGGCAAGCCTTTGCCCAAGCTCGTGCAGGGCACGGTAACGGACATTTCCGGCAAGCCGCTCGAAGGCGTCGTGGTGTCTGACGGATTCACTGTAGTCAGGACTGATGCCGAAGGAAAGTATTGCTTCCCACGCATCCCGGCGGCATACTATGTTTTCGTCAGTGTTCCCGCGGCCTATGAGGTTCCTCTCCGCCAGGGTTTGCCGTGTTTCTTCAAAAAGCTCGAAGACAGGCCGGCATACGATTTTGTCTTCAAACCTTTGAAGAACGGCCCGGAAAAGGAGTTCAACCTGTTCCTTCTGGCTGATCCCCAGTGCCAATGGGTATGGCACGTCAGGCGCTTGCGCGAGGAGGGCATAGCTGACGTAAAAGCGTACGCTCGCAAATGCAAGGGCCCCGATTATGCCATGACGCTTGGCGACATTGCATACAGCGAAGGGCACCGCAACACCAACTATCTCCTGCCCATGATACGTGAGGAGATGTCGGCGGACAAGGCTGGAATGCCTGTTTTCCAGACAGTCGGCAATCACGACTTCGAATATCCGCTGGCGGCGGTCGAAGACGGCAGCCCGACCATTTCCATGCGTCGCGACCGCATCTTCGAGGACAATTTCGGGCCTGCGAACTATTCTTTCAACAGGGGAGACGTGCATATTGTCTCGATGAACAACGTCTGCTTCGAGACCTTCGGCTATCCCGGCAAATACCACGGCGACTTTTCCGACGAACAGCTTGCCTGGTTCGAACAGGATCTTGCCGCGGTTCCGGAAGACAAGCTTGTGATACTCTGCGTCCACATTCCTTTCGAAGGAATAGTGCAGAACAGCCCCAACGTGGCCCGCATATACGATCTGCTCGACAAGAGGAGCCATGCCCGAATTGTAAGCGGGCACACCCATACCATAAAGCATATCCATTATCCCAACGGAGTCAGTGAATTCGTCGCCGGGGCTATGTCTGGCTGCTGGTGGTGGAGCAAGAACTGCGCTGACGGCGCTCCCAACGGATACGCGGTGTGGAAGATACGAGGGAACGAAGTGGTTTCCGACATCTACAAGGGCCAGAATTTCAAGGATGATTACCAGATGCGCATCTATCGCGGCGACTCCGAATTCGGCGGCAGTTTCGAACGCTTCAAACTTGAACACGGCAGCGGCTGCCTGCTTGTGAACGTTTGGAACTGGGATGAAGGATGGCGTTCTGAGGTATACGAAGACGGCAAGCTGGCTGGACAGCTGGAAAAGATGCCGCTGAGCGGAGAATTTGAAGCTCCGTACAACGGCAGCAAGGACTGGTGGGCGATAGGATACAACGTAGGCGTCGTCGGTCGTGGCCACAGTCAGGGCAGCACGCGCAAAAATTATTGCTCGAAGAACTACCACATGTTCAAATACACCCTGAAGAACCCTTCGGCAAAAGTAAAGGTAGTGGTGTATGACAAGTCCGGCAGGAAGTACAGTTGCAGCAAGATAACGACTGCGGACGATTACGATGCACTCGCAAAGCGTCCGCAGTATCCTGTTGAACCCGGCTGGGAAGAGTAATCAGATAAGGTTTATACCGGCCCGGCGGCAGGCTTCGCGCTGGTCGTCGGGCCATATGCTTGCCTGTATCTCGCCTATATGCGCCTTCTGCAGGAAAAGCATGCAGAGTCGGGACTGGCCTATGCCTCCGCCTATGCTCAGCGGCAGTTCGCCTGCCAGCAGGCGGGTGTGGAAATAGAGTTTCTCCCTTTCCGTTTTTCCGGCGATCTTCAGCTGCCTGCGCATGGCTTCGGGATCGACCCTGATGCCCATGGAAGAAATCTCGAATGCGCGTTCGAGTATGGGATTCCATACCAGCAGGTCGCCGTTGAGCCCTTCAAGTCCGTTTTCTCCCGGCGTGCTCCAGTCGTCGTAGTCGGGAGCCCTCAGGTCGTGGGGCTTGCCGTCCGACAAAACTCCGCCTATGCCTATGATGAAGACGCTTCCGTATTTGCGGCATATAGCGTCCTCACGGGCCTTGGCGTCAAGGTCGGGATACATCCTGAGCAACTCCTCGGCGTGAATGAAATGCACGGAAGGGGCCAGGAAGGCGCGCAACTGGGGATAGCAGGTGCATACGAACTGCTCGGTGTCGAGCATGACGGAATAGATGTCCCTGACTATGCGTTTGAGGAAACGTATGCTGCGCTGCGCCGAAGTGATGGTGCGCTCCCAGTCCCACTGGTCAACGTACAGCGAATGCAGGTTGCCCAGGTTTTCGTCCGCACGGATTGCGTTCATATCGGTATAGAGTCCGTGGCCGGGGCGAATCCTGTATTCGGCAAGCGAGAGCCTTTTCCATTTGGCCAGGGAATGGACAACCTCGGCCCTGGCGTCATTGAGATCCTTGATGGGGAACGAGACTGCGCGTTCCACACCGCTGAGGTCGTCGTTGATGCCACGTCCCTGCAACACGAAAAGGGGAGCGGTGACGCGACGAAGGCGAAGGGCTTTCGAGAGTCCCTGCTGGAAGAAGTCCTTGACCAGTTTGATGCCTTTTTCGGTCTCTTCCGGTGTCAGGGCAGAGCGATAGCCTTTGGGCAATATCAGGTAGCTCATTTGCCGATAAGCTCTTTGTCGTCGAAATAGTCGATGCGCATGGCCCTGCGCACGTCCTTAAGGGTTGCCGCCGCTTCTTCTTCGGCGACCTCGGTGCCCTTGCGGAGTATCTCCCACACAGCGGGGAGGTCTTTCTCAAGTTCGGCGCGGCGCTGCCTCATGGGCTCGAGCAGGTCGTTCAGGATGGCAGCCAGGAAATTCTTGAGCATCATGTCGCCAAGGCCGCCGGCGCGGTACTGGGCCTTTACTTCGTCGAGATTGTGGAATACGAAACAGGATTTCCGGCCTTCGAAGCAGGAGGCGAACCGCTCGAAATGCTCAGGTTTGCAGAAAGCGTCGAGGTAGGTGAAAACGGTGTTTCCTTCAACCTTGCCGGGGTCGCTGACCTGAAGATGCCCGGGGTCGGTGAACATGCCTTTGACCTTGCGGGTCACTTCTTCAGCTGAATCGGACAGATAGATGCAGTTGCCGAGCGACTTGCTCATCTTCGCCTTGCCGTCGGTGCCGGGGAGGCGAAGGCAGGCCGCATTCTCAGGCAACAGTATTTCGGGCTCCACCAGAGTGGGACCATATACAGCATTGAATTTGCGGACGATCTCGCGGCACTGCTCGAGCATGGGTTCCTGGTCTTCGCCGACAGGCACTGTGGTGGCCTTGAAGGCGGTGATGTCTGCCGCCTGGCTTATGGGGTAGCAGAAGAATCCAACGGGGGTACCGGCCTTTTTTTCGGAGCCGTCATCGGTCTCGGAGAAGCCACGCAGTTTGATTTCCTGCTTTACGGTGGGGTTGCGCTGGAGACGCTGCACCGTTACAAGATTCATATAATAGAACGTGAGTTCGGTGAGCTGGGGGACCATCGACTGGATGAAAATGTTCACCTTGTCGGGGTTGAGACCCGCCGAGAGATAGTCGAGGGCCACCTGTATGATGTTTTGCCTTACTTTTTCCGGGTTGTCTGCGTTGTCGGTCAGGGCCTGGGCGTCGGCTATCATGATGAAGATCTTGTCGAAGCCGCCGGATTCCTGGAGCTCGACCCTTCTGCGGAGCGAACCTACATAATGTCCGAGATGAAGCCTGCCGGTAGGACGGTCGCCGGTGAGAATTACTTTAGCCATATCTATAAAAACCATTCGCAGGATTTTGGTTCACCTGCAATCCATATCGTATCGCCGGGGCCGAAGAGGAAATCAGCGCCCGGATTTGTAATCAGTTTGTCGTTTTGCAATACGCTGAGAATCATGCATCCGCTCTTGCGCATGTCGGATTCCCTGAGCGTTTTCCCGCTTAGGAACGAGTCCTCGGTAAGCACGCCGCTCAGCACCGTAAATCCTGAGTCTTCGGAGGAGTTGTGCATGACGGTATTCTCCTCCATTATCTTGTTGAACGCCTCCAGCTGTGCGGCGGTACCCACTGCAACGAGTTTGTCGCCCGGGAATATAGGTTCGTTTCCGGAGGGGATCAGGATGTTGGAACTGCCGCGCTGAATCTTGATGACGTTGATTCCGGAATGCTTGCGGAAGGGCATTTCGCGCAGCGGCTTGCCAATGTATGCGAAGTCGGGAGAGACCTCAGCAATTTCGGTCTGGATGTCGTATCCCGACATTTTCTCGCGGACGGAAGAGGTAACGGGGCGGTCTTTCCTTTCCTGTTCCTCCTTCGCCTTGAAATTCTCCATGAAGCGTTTCTCCAGCCATGAGATCTTGTGTACCGACATCTTGCCCGCATACAGCAGGGCCAAACCGGCAACGATTACCGCAAGCACGCCCCAGGCTCCCAGATGGAAGTAACTGGTTATGGCGGCAAGGATGAATCCGATGGCGATGAAGATGCGGAAGACCATCAGCGAAAGAATGGGCCAGCGGTTGGACGCCCTTTCTTTCAGCAGCTTGCTGGCGTGAGTATTAATGGAGCCGTTGGCGACAGCAAGTCCGTACAGGAAGGGCGACATCACCAGCAGGTGCACCGCAAGGCAGATTGCCAGCCGCGCCTTTTCTCCCAGGAAGGGGAGAAGCTTTTCGGCAAGTCCGGTGAGCAGAGGTTTGGCCACTATAGAGATGGCAATCAGGATAACGCCGTACAGCACCACGCGGATGATGTAGCTCTTGATAAGACTGGTCCATTCGTTGTTTTCGGCCTTGGACTTTTCGGTGTCCTCGCCCTGGGGCGGATTGATCCTGGCAAGGAATGACGCCGGCAGCTTGCGTGCCAGCCATCGGCTTGCCGGGTCGCCGGCCTTTATCATATATGGAGCTGTGAACGTGGTGATTACAGATACGGTGATAATGACCGGATAAATGAAATCGCGCATCACTCCGAGGCTGCAGCCCAGGCTGGCGATGATAAATGAGAATTCGCCCAGCTGAGCCATCGTGAACCCCACATGGACCGAAGTGTCGAGGCCCTTGCCGGCAAGCAGGGAACCGGTGGTGGAGAACAGCAGGATGCCGCCGACAGCGATGATCGCAATAATCAGGATGGTTCCCCAGTGGGCTCCGATGACTGCGGGATCCACCATCATGCCCACGGACACGAAGAAGATGGCTCCGAACAGGTTCTTGATGCCGGAAAGCAGCTTTTCAATCCGCTCGCCTTCGACTGTCTCGGCCAGGATGGATCCCATGACGAACGCTCCAAGGGCGGAAGAGAATCCGGCGTACTGCGCTAGAGCCACCATGCCGAAGCAGAGACCGATGGATATGATGAGGAGGATTTCGTCGTTAAGGAACAGGCGTGCCTTCTTCAGCAATATGGGAATCAGGTAAAGGCCGACAAGGAACCACAGGATGAGGAAGAACGCCAGCCTGGCGAGGCTGAGAATCATCTCTCCGCCGGAGAACTGCTTGGACACGGCAAGTGTGGACAGCAGAACCATCATCAATACCGCTATGAGGTCTTCAACCACCAGCGTGCCGAAGATCAGCGGGGCCCATGGTTTCTTCTTGAGGCCCATTTCGTCATACGCCTTGATGATGACGGTGGTGGAGCTCATTGACAGGAGGCCGCCCAGGAAAAGGCTTTCCATCATGGTCCAGCCAAGGGCGTTGCCGGCCACCATACCGACGGTGAACATGCCTATGCAGATGGTTCCGGCCGTAATCAGGGCACTGCTTCCTACTTTCAGCAGTTTCTTGAAACTGAATTCAAGACCGAGGGCAAAGAGCAGGAAGATTATGCCGATTTCCGACCACTGGTTAACGGATTCGGTGCTGGTGATGGCGGGGAGTAGCCCCAGATGTGGACTGACTATGAAACCGGCGATCAGGTAGCCAAGGATGAGAGGCTGCTTGAGCGCCCGCGAGATAACAGTGAACACGCCGGCAGCGATAAGAATGACGGCGAGGTCGGCAACCAAATGCAGTTCTTCGGACATAGTCATGCAAAGATATCAAAAACCTTGTAACTAGCCAAACAAAACGACTAAAGCCCGCTTCACAGCGGGCTTTAACGGTTAGTTAGTAGTGTATACCTTTAGAAGGTTAATTATTGTTGGTTAGAATAGTTGTTGATTTCCACCTGCAAAGATAGCTCATTTTTTCATATCGGCAAACATTTTGATGAAATTTTTTGAAAAAATGCATTTTTGTTTTTAAAATATTTTATAAATTACCATCTAACAGTTCGGGTCTCAATAACTTAGTCCTTTCGAGGGCCTGCCCGTCCTGCCATTCACGGATGAGCTTGGGATTGCCGCTCAGAAGTACGTCCGGGACTCTCCATCCGTTGAACTCCGCCGGGCGGGTGTAAACGGGAGGGGAGAGCAGCCTGTCCTGGAAGGAATCGGACAGTGCGGAGGTCTCGTCGGTAAGCGCCCCGGGGATAAGCCGGATGATGGCGTCAGCCAGCAGGGCGGCCGGAATCTCGCCTCCGCTGACCACATAGTCGCCGACGGATATTTCACGCGTAACCAGGTGCTCCCGTATCCTGTGGTCGATCCCCTTGTAATGGCCGCAGAGTATGATGATATTGCCCTTGAGGGACAGCTCGTTGGCTATTGCCTGGTCAAGCCTTTCGCCGTCAGGGGACATATAGATGACCTCGTCGTAAACGCGTTCGGCCTTGAGCTCTTCGATCATGCGGAAAACGGGCTCGACCATCATCACCATGCCGGCGTCGCCGCCGTAGCTGTAGTCGTCGACATTGCGCCGGGGGCCTATGCCGTATTTCCGGAGGTTGTGAACGTGTATCTCCACAAGTCCTTTCTTGATGGCGCGTCCCACTATCGAGTGGCCGAGGGGGCTGTCGAGCAGTTCGGGAACAACGCTGAGTATGTCTATTCTCATAATTGATATTTATAGGTACAAAATTAGCATTTTTTGTTAATTTTGCAGACATGTTCAAGAGGATTATCGTAATGCTCGCAGTAGTGCTTGTGTCGCTGAGCGCCTGTTCCGCCGCCGGCCCGAAGCATTACTCCGTGAAGGTTGTGAAGGAGTACCCGCACGACACCGGCGCATATACCCAGGGCCTGTTCTTCCACGACGGGCGTTTGTATGAAAGCACGGGAGAGTGGGGGCGGTCCAGCTTCCGTATCGTGGATCTGGAGAGCGGAAAGATACAGCGCAGGCTCGATTTCGACAGCAAGTATTTCGGCGAGGGCTCAGTGATCCTGGACGGAAGGATGTTCATGCTCACATGGACCAACCGCGTGGCATTCATATACGACGCAGCCACACTGGAGTACCAGCGCACCTGCGCCTATCCCCGTGAAGGCTGGGGACTTACTACTGATGGCAAGTCGCTGATCGCTTCCGACGGTAGCAGTTTCCTGTATTTCATGGACACGTCTTTCAAGGTCCAGCGCAAGCTCAAGGTCACCATGGAAGACCGCCCCGTGCGCTTCCTGAATGAACTGGAGTGGATTGACGGACGTATCTGGGCAAACGTATATACGACAGACATGATAGTGATCATAAACCCGTCCAGCGGCAAGGTAGAAGGGGTGATCGACTGCAGCGGCCTGCTGCCTGCGAAGTCGAGGAAGCCGAATACCGACGTGCTGAACGGAATTGCGGTTCTCGGCAAAAGGGTTTTCGTGACCGGAAAGAATTGGCCCAAACTCTTCGAAATCGAGTTAATTGCAAAATAATTGATTATATTTGTATTCTTAAACCCCTAAATATCTCTAATTATGAGTGAAACGATTATTCCTGAAAAGACCGTCGAGGTAGTTTCAGACGTAGAAGAAAAGATTGAAAAAACGGAAGAAAAGGTGGCTGAAGCCGTAGAGGAGAAGGCTGAGGAGAAGATCGAGGAAAAGGCCGAAGAAGTGAAGGAAGAGAAAAAGGACGAGGCCGAGAGCCTTGCCGACAAGACCCTTGCGGAACTGTCGGAGATGTTCCGTTCCCTCAAGGAGAGTGCAGACAGCATGATGCGCTCAAAGGAGGCCGAGAACATCAAGTCGGCGTTCTACAAGCTTCTTGGCAAGCTCAAGGGTGAGAACTCCGAGGACCAGGGTTCCCTGAACAATCCTTTCGTGGCGGTGGAGGAGAACTTCAAGGCCGTATACGCCGATTACAAGAAGGAGAGGGCCGAATACAACCGCGAACAGGACGCCAAGAGGGAAGAGAACCTCGCCACCAAGAAAGCCATCATCGAGGAATTGAAGGCGATAGTCGAGAACAACGAGGACGCCAGTGCGTCGTTCCCCGCGTTCCGCGACATCCAGAACCGCTGGCGCGAAGCAGGCCCCGTGCCCGTCAACGCGTACCGCGATATAAACGATACATACCAGTTCTACGTGGAGAAGTTCTACGACATGGTCAAGATCAGCCGTGACCTCCGCGACCTCGACTTCCAGAAGAACCTGGAAGCCAAGGAGAAGTTCTGCGAGGCCGCTGAAAAGCTGGCCGAGAACGAAAACGTGGTCAACGCTTTCCACGAACTCCAGAAGCTCCACGAGCAGTGGAAGGAGTTCGGCCCCGTGGCCAAGGAGAAGCGCGACGACATCTGGAACCGCTTCAAGGCGGCGACCGCCGTGATCAACAAGCGCTACCAGGCTCATTTCGAGGAGCAGAAAGAGGAGCAGGTCGCCAACCTTGCCGCCAAGCAGGAGCTTTGCGAGCAGGTGGAGGCCATAGCCGACAAGGAAGTGAACTCCTCCAGCGAATGGAACGAGCTTTCCCGCAAGATCGAGGAGATCCAGGCCAAGTGGAGGACGATAGGATTCGCAACCCGCAAGGAGAACCAGAAGATTTACGACCGTTTCCGCGCCGCCTGCGACAAGTTCTACGGACGCAAGCGCGACTACTATGCCGGCTTCAAGGATTCCATGAACGCCAACCTCGAGAAGAAGATGTCCATCATCGAGAAGGCGGAGGCGCTCAAGACCAGCACCGAGTGGAAGAAAGCCACCGACCAGTTCATCGAGCTGCAGAAGCAGTGGAAGGAAATCGGCGCCGTTCCCCGCAAGAAGAGCGAGCAGATATGGAAGCGTTTCCGCACCGCCTGCGACGAGTTCTTCGCGGAGCGCGACAAGAACGCCAAGCCTGAGAACGACTTCCACGGCAATCTCAAGGCCAAGAAGAAGATCATCGAGGAGATTCAGGCATACACCCCTTCTGACGACGAGGCCGCCAATGCCGAGGCCCTCCGCACTTTCAACGAGCGCTGGCAGGCAATCGGGCACGTGCCCTTCAAGGAGAAGGACGCCGTCAACGCAGCTTTCCGCAGTGCGATCCGCGAGAAGTTCCCGATGATGAACCAGCGTCCCGCCGCAAAGGCCGGAAAGGCCCCCCGCAGCGCCAAGGAGCTTCTGCTCGACAAGTATCACGCCCTCCAGCAGGACGTCACCACCTACGAGAACAACATTGGCTTCTTCTCCGCTTCCAAGAACTCCGAGCCTCTCATCAAACAGATGCAGGAGCGTATCGAGCAGGCCAAGGCCGAACTGAAGGAACTGGAGCAGAAGATCCGTGAGACCGAGGAGGAGGAAGCCTGATGGACAAGAACTCGATAATCGGTTTCATACTCATAGCACTGATCCTGTTCGGCTTTACATTTTTCGAGTCGAGCAGGGCGCGCAAGATAGCCGAGCAGCAGCGCCAGCTGGATTCGATAGCCCTGGCGCAGAATCCCGTTGATACATTGCAGGCTGGCGATGCTGATATGGCGGCGCCCGTCGAAGGCCAGGCCGCTCCGGCGGAGCCTGCGTCCATCTACCGTGACGCCATGCTCGAGGCCGCCCACAACGCCGAAGCTCAGGTCGTCACCCTTGAGAACGATCTGGTCAAGCTTGACTTTACTACCAAAGGTGCACAGCCTTACAGCGCTCAGCTGAAGAAATACTCCAGCTATGGCGGGGGAGAGCTGTTCCTCTTTAAGGAGGGCGGTGCGGAATATGCCATCAGCATTTATACCGGCCAGTATATCCGAACCTCTGAATTCAATTTCGAGGTTGCGGAGCATTCCGATTCCGTGCTGGTGTTCCGACTCCCGTTCGAAGGCGGCGGCTACATCGAGCAGAAATACACCCTTGCCGCTGACAGCTACAAGGTCGACAACTTGCTTTCGTTCGTGGGTATGCAGAATCTCATTCCCCGCAACGTCAGTTCCTACGACATCGACTTCAACGTGACCGTTCCCCGTCTGGAAAAAGGCTACAAGAACGAGTCGCAGTATTCCAAGGTCGACTATTATTTCGACGGGGAGAAGAAACCCGCCGAGATCGGCCGCGGACGCAGCGCCTCCAAGGCTATCGGTTCGCGCCTCAGCTGGTTTGCGTTCCAGCAGCAGTTCTTCTCCGCGATCATGTGCTCTCCCGGCGAATTCGCCAACGGCGAGCTTTCCGTGAACTTCATTCCCGAGAGCGACCCGTCGCACGACCTCATGGCCTGCAGCGCCCGCATGAGGGCTGATTTCCGACCCTCCGACAACGTCAGCGTACCCTACGAATTCTACTTCGGTCCCAACCACTTCAACACCCTGAAGTCGTTCGGCCGCAAGTACGAGAAGATAATCCCTCTGGGAGGCTGGCTGGTCGGGTGGTTTACGCGTTATGCCATCATCCCCATGTTCAACTGGTTCAGCCGCTTCTTCAGCAACTTCGGACTCATAATCCTGCTGATGACGCTGGTCATCAAGACTGTGGTGTTCCCGCTAACGTACAAGTCGTTCTCCTCTTCCGCCAAGATGCAGGCCCTCAAGCCCGAAATCGAGAAGATAAACGCCAAGTATCCCAAGCAGGAGGACGCAATGAAAAAGCAGCAGGCCACGATGGACCTTTACAAACGGGCCGGGGTCAATACTATGGGCGGATGCCTGCCTACGCTATTGACTTTCCCCATCCTGTGGGCGATGTTCCGTTTCTTCCCGGCATCCATCGAACTGCGCCAGCAGCCGTTCCTCTGGTGCGACGACCTTAGTGCATACGATTCCATCCTGGATTACGGCACGCGTATACCTCTCCTTGGCGACCATCTCTCCCTGTTCGCCCTCCTCATGGCAGTGGTTATGTGGGTGTACTCCAAGATGACTACGGCCAACCAGGCGGCGTCCAACGATCCCACGGCATCGTCCATGAAATTCATGACGCTCTGGATGATGCCCATCATGATGTTCTTCATCTGTAACAACCTGTCGGCAGCTCTGAGCTACTATTATCTGTTGTCACAGCTGATAGCCATCATCCAGACCTGGGTGATCAGGAAATTCTTCGTGCATCCCGAGCAGGTCCTTGCCCGCCTGAAGGCTTCCGAAGGCAAGCCCATGCCCAAGAGCAAATGGCAGCAGAGGCTTGAGGCCGCCCAGAAGATGCAGGAGCAGCAGATGCGCGAACAGCAGAAAAAACGCAAGTAATATATGAAGTGCAACAATTATTCGGCACCGGCAATCGAGCAGGTCTCCTTCGTGGAGGCCTGGATGCTGGCTGACAGTTTCTCCAACGGAGAACCGATAGTGGGCCCCATGGGGGCAGAGGAGGATTTGTACTATGAATTCTAGCAAGTACCTTTTCGCTGTCTTTGCGGCTGTTGCCATTCTGGCCTCATGTACTGTGGAAAGGCTGCCCGAGCCAAAGGAAGCCGCTCCGGTAATCGAGTCTGCACCATTTATTACCGCAATTCTTTCCGATGAACCCGCCACCAAAGTCTCGTTCGAATTCACGGACTGGCAGCTCAAGGCGGCATGGGTTCCCGGCGATCAGATAGCCGTAACTCCCGGCGGATACGGATGGAATGTTGCCGGTATCTACACTCTTCCCGGAGGAGGCGGCAATTCCGCGGATTTTGAAATGACTCAGAGTGTCGGTTCGACAGCCAGCGAGTACAGAGTCTTTTATCCGGGAGACAGGGTGAAGTGCAATTCGGATTTCTCTCGTTTCTACATGGAGGGGCAGGTGCAGTCAAAGACGGCGCCCATGGACCACCTCAAGGATTTCTTCGCTATGTACAAGGTGGTCAGCGACTACTCTACGGTTGATTTCAGCGACGCAATCAAGTCGTCCTGTTTCAGGGTGGACGTAAGCGGGACGACATTCAAGAACCCCTACCGTGTAGCCATTACCCTTGTAAGCCGTTCGAGCTTTACCCTTAACTGCTATCCTGAAGGTCAGTTTTATTTTTATAATAACGACCATCCCGACAATCCCAAGAATAGCAGCACCATTTCGGTTGATTTGGAAGGCTATGGCACTGAAACTTCGCTGGTGGCATGGATTGCGATGTCGAACGTTGACGTGGAACTGGCGTCAGGTGACATGGTCAGGGTGAAGGTATTCTGCGAAGACGGTTATGTATACAGCGACTATACTCTCGATTCCGACATGGTGCTTGAAGGCGGTCATTGCCACAGCATAACTTTGAGCTCAGGCTGGAAGGTCGGACAGGCCGATTACACCGTATATCCTTTCGACGGGGAAGTCGTTGCTCTTCAGGAAGCCGGATACGGTCTTGACCTGGTGCTCATGGGCGACGGATTTATCGCCGAGGATTTCAATGGCGGCGACAGCAGCGAGTATATGACGCTGATGCAGGATATGGCGGACAATTTCTTTACCGCGCAGCCTTACGTGTACCTGAGACCGTATTTTAACGTATACGTTGTCAAGGCCGTTTCGCCGGAAAGGACGAATGCCGAGACCACGGGGGCCAATGGAGCCCGCAACACGGGAACAGAGACGAAGTTCTCCATGCGCTACACTCCCAACAGCACCAGCGTTAGCGGAGACGACAGTACAGTCATGGAATATGCCATGAAGGCTCTGGTTGGCGCTTCAGATATGCGGGTCAGTAATGTAACCGTGATTGTGGTAGGCAACCAGGCCTGCCGCTCAGGCACCTGTTGGAATTCCTGGAATGGCGATTCGAGCAACTATGATTTCGGCTGCGGAACTGCGATAGCCTATTTTGGCCGTGGCAAAACTGTTCAGGAAGGTCGCCAATTGGTCAGGCACGAAGCATCCGGACACGGCTTCGGCAAGTTGGCAGACGAGTACACGGGAAAAGCCTTCACCAATACGGGACCTTGGAATGAAATCGCTACTATGCACGATTTAGGGTTCTTCAGGAACGCCGACAAGTTTGTCAGCCCGTCGATACAGTCACAGGTTGGAGGCGATCTGACCACAACCTCCAACGTGCTGTGGCACGACCTCTTCGGCACGGAGAACAACTATGAATCCGACTCTGTTGAATCCCTGGGCGTTTTCGAGGGTGGCTATACATACAATTACGGCATGTGCCGTCCCACCTATCAGGGTAACCGGAGTATAATGAACGGCAATACCGGTATCTTCAACGCCATCAGCCGGCGTCAGATATACTATCGCGCCCAGTGCCTTATGGGAACCCAGGCCGGAGCATGGGGCAGTGCGGCAGAACTTGCCGCGTTCCTCGAATGGGACAAGGTCAACATGCTGCCTACTCTTCCCGGTGCACTGTCTGCGTCGGCTCCGGCAAGGACGGAAAAGCCGAACTGCGTCGAACAGTATGCCCAGCCGCTTGCGCCGCCTGTGTACCTGCGCCGCTACTGGGACGGAAAACGCTTTGTTACTGAATAATGGACATAGCTGAGAATATCAAGCTTATAAGGAAGGAACTGCCATCAGAAGTGAAACTGGTGGCAGTTTCCAAATTCCATCCCGTGGAGGCTATCGAAGAGGCCCTCGCTGCCGGCCAGACAGTATTCGGCGAGAACCGTCCGCAGGAATTCGAGAAGAAAGTGCTTGCCCTCCGCGAGCGGGGGATAGAGTGGCATTTCATCGGCCATCTCCAGACCAACAAGTTGAAGATGGTACTGCCATATGCCGACCTCGTGCAGTCCGTGGACTCTATCCACCTTCTGGAAGCGATAAACGAATGGGGTGGCCGCAACGGCAAAGTCATTCCGGTTTTACTGGAACTCCACGTCGCCGCGGAAGAGACTAAGCAGGGTTTTTACGAAGAAGAGATACTGGATATCCTGTTCCGTGCGGAATCCTTTAGAAACGTGCGTTTCCATGGCCTGATGGGCATGGCTACCAATACCGATGACGAAGCCTCCATACGGGCCGATTTCGGGCGAATAAAGGCATTCATGGACTATCTCCAGGATCTTTTCCCCGAGTATGCTGATTTCCGTGAGCTGTCGATAGGAATGTCAGGCGACTGGAGGATCGCTCTGGAATACGGAGCCACGATGGTCCGTATAGGAACTTCCATTTTCGGGAGTCGCTAAAGGCAGTCGTCTTCGGTCCAGAGGGCGCGCAGCCTGTCCTTCTCCGACATTATCATCCTGTCGGCCGGTACTTTCCAGTCAATACCCAGACGTGAGTCGAGAAGCTGGAATCCCGAGTCTACTTCGGGATGGTAATACTCGTCGCATTTGTACTGGAACACCGCGGTTTCGCTCAATACCGAGAATCCGTGGGCAAAGCCCTTGGGTATGAAGAACATGCGGTGATTGTCGCCGCTCAGTTCCACCGCCACGTGCTTGAGAAAGGTAGGGGAGCACTTACGTATATCGACCGCCACGTCCAGGACGCGTCCGCTTACGCAGCGTACCAGCTTTGCCTGGGTGTATGGCGCTTTCTGGAAATGAAGGCCTCTCACAACTCCGTAGCTCGACAGGCTCTCGTTGTCCTGAACGAAATTGACGGGGCCGATGAGGGATTCGAGGTCGCGGTGAGAATAGGATTCCATGAAATATCCTCTTTCGTCTCCGAACACCCTGGGTTCAATGATGTACAAACCTTCTATCTCGGTACTCTGGTAATCGTAAATCATTTCTTGGTGTAGTATTTGGGCCAGCATGCGGCCAGATATGCTTTAAGGCGGTCTTCCTGGGCATTCTGCTGCGGTTCATAGAAGACGCGGCCCCTGAATGATTCGGGCATGAACTCCTGGTCGGTGAAATGACCGGGGAAGTCGTGGGCGTATTTGTATCCGTCGTGGTACCCGAGTTCTTTCATCAGCGAGGTAGGTGCGTTCCGCAGATAGAGCGGCACCGGGGCTGTCTTGTCTTCATCCACCGCAGCAAGGGCGCCGTCAATGGCCAGATACGCCGAGTTGCTCTTCGGCGACGAAGCAAGGTATACCGCGCATTCGCTGAGCGGAATGCGGGCCTCGGGCATGCCTATGGAATGGACAATGCGGAAAGTGGCGTCCGCCATCAGAAGGGCGTTCGGATTGGCGAGCCCTATGTCTTCGGCGGCCAGAATACAAAGGCGCCTGGCAATGAAAAGGGGATCTTCGCCGCCGGCCAGCATCCTTGCCATCCAGTACACGGCAGCGTTGGGGTCGGAACCGCGTACGGACTTGATGAAGGCGGATATGATGTCGTAATGCATCTCGCCGCCCTTGTCGTAAATGGCCACGTTCTCCTGGAGGCAGGTGGTAACCGCCTTGTTGTCTATCACTATCGTGCCGTCCTTTTGAGGCGGTGTTGCGCCGACTACTATCTCGAGGATATTCAGCAGCTTGCGCCCGTCGCCACCGCTCTGTCGGAAGAGCGCCTCGTCCTCTTTCACCTCTATCTTCATCCTCGACAGTTCGGAGTCCTGGGCAAGGGCCCTGTCGAGCAGTTGCTTGAGGTCGGAAGCGTCCAGCGACTTCAGCACGAAGACCTGGCACCTGGAAAGCAGGGGAGTGATGACTTCGAACGAGGGGTTTTCGGTGGTGGCGCCGATCAGGACCACGGTTCCGGACTCCACTGCGCCCAGCAGGGCATCCTGTTGCGCCTTGTTGAAACGGTGTATTTCGTCGATGAACAGGATGGGCGCCGCCGATGCCGAGAACAGGGATTTGTTCTTGGCCCTGTCGATGATATCTCGGACTTCTTTGACGCCGGAACTGACCGCGGACAGCGTGTAAAACTCTCTGTCAAGGGTATGTGCGATGATGCTTGCAAGCGTGGTCTTGCCTACGCCGGGAGGGCCCCAGAGAATGAAGGATCCCAAGTTCCCGGAGTCAATCATGCCGCGGAGTATGCAGCCGGGGCCTACGAGGTGCCTCTGGCCGACATACTCGGAGAGGTCGCGGGGGCGCATCCTCTCGGGCAGCGGTATGGACTGGTCGGGAAACATATCAATAATCGAGTTTCTTGATGTAGGAACGGCGGCGCTTCACGCACTCGTGTGCGAACTGTTCCATCTGGCCCTGGTTCTTGATGTTGGTCTCAAGCACGGCGTTGGTCTCGGCCCACTTGACTCCCTGTTTCTTGAAGAAGGGGAAGAGATAGTTGAAGAGCAGGCTGTTGATGCCCGTATTCTGATAGTCAGGACGTACGCCTATCAGCAGCATTTCAATTCCTTCCTCGTGCTTCCAGAACATGGATTTGGCAATGTGCCACCAACCGAAGGGGAACAGTTTGCCGCGGGATTTCTGCAGGGCGCCGGCAAGCGAGGGCATGGTGATGCCGAAGGCCACAAGCTCGTCCTTGTCGTTTTCCAGCATGACGAGATACCTGAGGTCGAGTATGCTCAGATAGAAGTCGAGATACTTCTTGGCCATGTGGTCTGGAAGCACGGTGAAATTATACAGGTCCTTGTAGCACTCGTTGATGAGCTTGAATACCTTGGTGCCGTAATCTTCCTTACGTATGATCTTGCGGGTCAACTGCTTGACGTGTACGTTGGTGCGCTGCTGCACGATGTTGGCGATCCTGCCCAGGCGCTCCGGGAGCTGGTCTTCCATGAAGAGCTTGTATTCCACCCAGTCGGTGTCCTTGCCGAAGCCCATGCGCTCCATGTGCTCGTTGTAATAAGGATAATTGTAAATGAGCGCCATGGTGTTCAGGCGGTCGTAGCCGGCAATCAGCATGCCTTCAGGATCGAAGTCGGTGAATCCGAGAGGTCCGACGACGGACTCCATTCCGTACTCGCGTCCGAATTCGTAGACCTTGTTCATAAGCGCTTCGGAGACTTCGGGATCGTCGATGAAGTCGTACCATCCGAAACGCACTTCCTTGTGGTTCCACTGCTCGTTGGCCTTGAAGTTTACGATTGCTGCGATGCGCCCTGCGGGCTTGCCGTCCTTGTATGCCATGTAGAGGGCGGACTTGCAGAATTCCTGTGCGGCGCCCTTCTTCTGGTCGAGGGTGTCCATCTGGTCAAACACCAGCGGTGGAACATAGTATGGATTGTTCTTGTATAGTTTTTCGGGGAAATTGACAAACGCCCTTAACTGGCGTCTGGTCTGGACTTTTCTGATTTCTACAGACATAGGTTTCGATTTGGTTTTAGAATGCTAAGATAGCTTTTTTATTGGATATAATCAAAGTTTTGTCTACCTTCGTATTGTGCAACTTAAACCATATACCGTGTTGGCAGCCCTTCTGCTTGCCTGCGTTTTCTGCCCGTATTCGGGTGCGCAGGACGCCGGACTGTTCAATTCTCCCAAAGGGATAGGCGCAAGCCTCTATCTGCCGGAGAAAGACGGAATCTTCCATACCGTCACAGCGTATGTGGATATCTACGGCATCCCTTCCAGCCGCTGCCTGTATCCCGGTTTCAAGGCGAACTTTTCACGTCAGTACTCTCTCAGGTCGTGGGAGATGGACGGTTACCGCATCAGGATGTTTGCTGGACCGGGCATCAGCGCGGGCTATGTGCGCGACCACGACAAGGGGCGGGGGATAGACCTTACCACGCTCATCAGTGACAATCCTGGTCTGGCATTTGCCGCCAGCGGCGATATCGGCTGGCGTTTCGATTTCGGCGGCTTCGTGTCGCTGGACCTGTCGTTTACGGCCGAAGCAGGCGTTCACGCCCGTCGCAATGAGCGGGAAAAGGGTTATGCGGCCACCAGTCTCAGCATATACAATAACGGCCTTATGCAGGCTTTTTATCCCCAGCTTTCCATAGTATTCAAGCTCAGATGAAAAGGACGGTTTTCATACTTGCTGCGCTTATGCTGTTCTCTCTGGCGATGCAGGCCCGCATGCCTCATATAAGCTATGGACTGGAGTGGGGGTATACCGCCACTTTCTTCAAGCACGCCCACTACAATTTCATCTGCGACGAGGGATATAGAATCAACGAAAAGACGGATACCTGGCGTTATTTCAGTAACGGCGCCGTAATGGCCAATGTGGGCGTCGACATCACCCGTCACCTGAATGTTTCCGCATACTCCGGTCTGCTTGGAGTTTACTCGAAACGCTGGGTGATCCCCGCTGAACTGCGGCTTCGTTATTGCCCGCTGGGATTAGATGCCAGCGGCCCGCTGATCCACGCCGGAGCCGCCGCCGCGTTCCCCACTTCAACACTTACCGATACGGGCGCAAGGGGAATCCTTGGCGGCGGATACCGACTGGCAATTTACAAGTCGATGAGCGTGGATTTCCTGCTCTCGCTCAATCTCACGCTTGATCACGACAATATAACGGATCCCGACACGAAGAGGTACGTGCCACGTAGCGACATAACCTCAAACGTGTCGGAATACTGTGCGGTCAACGTTTCGGTGGCGCTGAATTTCTAAAGCGCAGATACCTTGGCGATTATTTCTTCCGCCGGAAGATCCGGGCTGAGCACCAGGTCTGGCGTCTTGAATACGTAGCCCTTGGCACGGGCCGTAAGTGTGCCGCCTCCGGTGCAGTTGAGCATGATGTATTCGTCTTTACCGACTACTCCTTTTTCAACTGCCTGTGCCAGCGAAGAAACCGCCACGCATGCAGCGGGAAGGAGGTCGTAGCCCTCGAGGTTGCGGAACTGGAGCAGCCAGTACATGATATCGTCATTGGAGGCCAGGAATACATCGCCGTGGCTCTGCAGAAGTACGTCATACAGGCCGCCCGCGATGCTGTACGGGGGTTTGCGGTTTGAGAGCACCTTAGCAAGGATTACCTCTGCCTGGCGGCGTCCCAACTCCGGAGTGATGTCTGCCAGCTGTCTCGAACATGCTTTCCATGAGTCATAAAGGAGAGTGAAGGGGGCGTTCTGGGACACATACACGCGCATATCGTTCGAGCCGAAGCGTCCGTCGGCCGCAAGCCTGCAGGCGTTCTCCCAGGCTGCTATTGCGCCGGTTCCGGATCCGACCGCCTGGAAATATGCGTCGGGAATGCGTCCGGTCTTTTCGGCAAAGCTGAGGATCGTGGTGCCCATTCCGTCGCGGCGGGCAACGTTCTTCGCACCGCCCTCAAGGAAATAGCCGGGGTCCTGTGCGAGCTTCTCCCCCAGGGTGATGGCGTCGTAATAATCGCAGCCGTGGGGGACTGCAATCACCTTCACGCACTTGTCGAGCTTCTTCTGGAACCAGAGGTCGTGAGTATTGTCTTCGGGTATGCAGATGACCACCGGAATGCCGTTGTCGGAGCAGACCTGGGCGAATGCGCGCGCCGTATTGCCGGCGGACTGGACAATCAGCGTGCGCTTCTCTTTCTTGTCTATCCTGGCGCACACGCTGAATGCCTCGGTCTCCTTGAAGGAGCATGTGGACATCTTCGCTCCGAGTTTGGGGTTCCAGCCCGAGAACGTTATATATAAATTATTGAGTCCCAGGTGTTTGGCGAGTCCTTTTGACTTATATGTTACAGGTGCGCAGGAGTGCCTGAGGGTGCGGCGCACAGGCATCCAGTCGGCATATCTGTAGATGCCCTTCAGGTCGCTTCTGGGGTTGAAACGGGTTGAAGCGTATACGGCGCGGACAAGGGCGGGATCGCCGCCTTCCGGGTCGCTGAGGGTCCAGCCGGCATCGTCGAAAATGCGGCCGGTCTTGACATTCTCCAGTTTGTACTCGGTGGGTTTGAATTTGATGAGGTTCATATCAGAGCTTTATGAATAACCAAATGTAATAGGCAATGAACGCGGCGAGGAATACGGCGCCGTCCCAGCGGTCGATTTCGTTCTTCTTGAAAGTATAGGAGCTCAGCCATACCAGAACTATGCTGACCACGAGAATAATGATATCTACCAGGTCAATGCCGGAGAATGAAATCGGCATGATGCTGGCTGAACAGCCAAGGATGAGGAGTATATTGAAAATGTTGGAGCCAAGGATGTTGCCGAGGGCAAGCTGGCCCTTTTTCTTGGCGGCGGCGATTACGCATGCCGCAAGCTCCGGCAGGGAAGTGCCTCCCGCCAGCAGGGTGATGGCTATGAACTTGTCGCTTACTCCCAGCCTGTGGGCTACGTCAACCGCGGAGTCCACGAACCACTGGCCTCCGAAAATCAGCCCGGCAAGCCCACCCAGAGTGAACAGGATAGCCTTGAACAGCCCCATGGGCTTAGCCTCGTTTTCGTCTGTGGAACTGCCGTCATCGAACTTGAAGCAAGTGTATAAATAGACAATAAAAAGTGCCAGAAACACAATGCCTTCCACTCTTGATATGCCATTGGTCATTCCGCATATTACCAGCAGCAGGGTAACAAGCATGGTGGTCGGTATGTCACGCCTTTTGTTGTTGCGGGTAACCGCAATGGGCAGGATAACTGCAGTAAGCCCCAGAATGAGCAGGGTATTGAAAACGTTGGAACCTATAACATTGCCGATGGTGATGTCTGAGATGCCTCTGATCGCTCCGGTCACGCTGACCACGAGTTCCGGGCATGAGGTTCCGAAACCTACGATTGTGAGTCCGATTACGAATTCGCTTATCTTGAGTTTTCTGGCTATCGCGGACGCTCCGTCCACCAGGGCGTCGGCGCCCAGAATAATAAGCAGTAGTCCGGCTGCCAGCCATAAAAGCGAGTTTACCATAATTCCAGTTTGCAAATGTTTTCTACATGTTGGGTGTGGGGGAACATGTCTACCGGTTGCACGGCGGTGATACGGTATTGTTCCGACATCATTGCAATATCCCTGGCCTGGGAGGCAGGGTTGCAACTTACATATACTATTCTGGCAGGCGCGGCGCGGAGTATGGTGGAAACCACGTCCGGGTGCATTCCCGCACGGGGAGGATCCACAATCATGACATCCGGACGGCCGTGCTCGGCTATGAAGGCGTCGGTAAGAATGTCCTTCATGTCACCGGCGAAGAACTCGCAGTTGCCGATTCCGTTGGCGGCGGCATTCACTCTGGCGTCTTCGATCGCTTCGGGAACGTATTCTATGCCAATGACTCTTGCGGCCTGGGCGCTGACGAACTGTGCAATGGTTCCGGTGCCCGTATAAAGGTCGTATACCGTTTCCTTCCCGGTCAGGCCTGCGAATTCACGTGCCTTGCGATACAGTTGAAGGGCTTGGCCGGTATTTGTCTGATAAAAGGATTTGGGGCCGATTCTGAAACGAAGGTTTTCCATCCGTTCATAAATGGCGTCGGCTCCGGAATACAGGATGCAGTTCTGGTCGGAAATGCTGTCGTTCAGCTTTGTGTTAACGACGTAATACAGGGAGGAGATTTCCGGAAAACGCTCTTTCAGGGCATCCAGAAGGGGGGAAATGGCAGGGGAGTCCTCGCCGAAGCACATGATGAGCATAACCTGGCCGTCATCGGTCGTACGTACGAACATATTGCGTAACAATCCGTGGTTTTGGCGCAGGTCGTAGAACGTAAAGCCGTGAGACACAGCGTATTGCTTAACAAATAGCCGGATCGAGTCGGATGGCTCGGGCTGGAGCATGCAATGCTCGATGTCAAGGACTTTGTCGAAGAACTTGCCCACGTGGAAACCCAGGCCCTGTTTTTCCGCCTCGGGGATTGATTCGGGGTCTTCGTCAGGGAGTATCCAACGCTTGTTGGAGGCGCTGAATTCCAGCTTGTTACGGTAATACACCGTTTTTTCTGAGCCAATGATAGGGGAGAACTCAGGTACTTCCAGATGACCTATCCTTGTCAGTTGGTCATATACCTGGCGTTGCTTGGCTTTGAGCTGGATATCATACGGGAGCGGTTGCCAGCGGCATCCGCCACAAACTCCGAAATGCTTACAAAATGGCTCCAGACGGTATTCCGAAGGCTTTTTGATTTCAATGATGCGGCCTTCCAGAAAACTCTTCTTTTTTCTCGTCACACGGATGTCGACGATGTCTCCGGGAACAGCAAACTCCACGAAGATGATTCTGCCGCCGGTCGCCGGATCGTCTTCGGGCAGAAGCACGTGAGCGATGGATTTGCCTTCAGCAGCAACGTTTTCAATCATTACGTCGTGCAGGACTATGTCGATCTTTCTGTTCCTTGCCATAGCATACAAATATACTAAATATTTTGTTTATCTGTCAGAAGGCGACAGGAGAGTGCTTTTGATATACTTTAGTTAACATAATATAAATTGTATAACAAGAGGGTCATATTTGCGTTTAGGCTACATTATTCGTAAATTAGCACATTGAAATAAAAAGAAAGGTATATGCGATTGAATTTCAAACTGGTTCGAACCTGTCTTTGTGTTTTTGCTCTCGGGATCTGCTTCTCATGTGTCGACGCCGATTACGATTTCAAGAAACTCGACAAGGAAATCACTGTTGGCGGTGAGAATCTCAAAATCAACATCGGATCTACAAAAAAGTATCAGCTGGC
>JAEEGL013181188.1_pt1 | contig 35247 bp, 31 predicted proteins | sample 9134231 | NCBI WGS metagenome assembly JAEEGL01 (sample SAMN16246548, study PRJNA631951) | gut metagenome | biome: gut microbiome; feature: rumen; material: fiber-attached | host: Bos | place: Iran: Karaj | collected 2018-10 | reverse complement strand
TAATGGGAAGCAGCTACGTAAGGCTGCTTCCAAAACCATACAAACTCAAGTATAAACTAGGACAGATGAGTCGCAAAAACAACGGCTGAAGTGTCGAAACAACTTTGCGAAAAAATGTCGAAAATATATTTGCTTATTACACCTGCCGTAAATCATTCTGAAGATTCCCGAGACACTGAATGAAGCAGATTTCCGTTTCCTCTTCATATTTGAGGAGTCGATAAAAACGAGGAATAATTCTAAAACGGCAAGGTCAACAATGTTGCCGAATAAAGCCAGTTCTCCTGTTCTGGTTTGAAGAACTCTATCTTCATTTATACCACCAGCCTTCTTGTATTATAACCTTACCGCCTTCAACTTCCCGAAGTGCGCATCGTCTATCTCCCCATAGAAACAGAAAGACCAGGAACTAACTCTTTGATCAGTTCCTGGACATCCAACAACTGAGACTCAGTCAACAAACGCAATAAAACAATCTCCATCATTTCAACAATAGATTCAAGCCCAATCAATACGCAAGCACATCTGCCGGATTCTGAGGCTCATACGGCCCGTCTTTGCACTCCAGGATCACAGTCCCTGACTCCAACGCACGAACCGTATGCCACTGACCAATCGGGATGTTGAGAGCAACAACCGGTCCATTAGGCGACAGCTCAATAGCATCCGTACAAATCCTCTCCAGCTCATCATAGAACTCCTCAACGAGCCGCCCGCGCAAACACACCACCGTCTCCGACGATTTCAAGTGCCGATGAATAGGCATAGGACTTCCCGGCTCGATAGCATTGAGCATTCTTTGAGACTTATCCTCAGGACTATTGCGAAGGTCCATATTCATCCTCAACCGAGGCGAAGCCTTCGCCTGCTCGGTCAAATTATCAAGGATGGCTTGTGTTATCTGTACATGCATAACTATTTCGTTTTAAGAGATTCCAGGTATTCTTCATGAAGATGGTAGTATTTCTTCATAAACACCACATACGCACCCGCCAAAACCAAAGCTACAACAATCAAATAAATCCAATGCGCCACCACAGTATTCGGCACCAAATACACCATCCCCAGCGAAATCACCAACTGTAGCCACATATAGATCAACGACACAACCACGTGACTCATCCCTAATTCATTCGCCATCAACTGGTACGCATGCTTCCTATGTGCTTCTCCCAGATGCTCATGCAACATAATACGATGCAGAATCGTGCAGCATCCGTCTACACCATAAACAATCAGGAACGTCAACCAAGTAATATCCCCTGTCTTCAAAATCAGCCGGCCAATCGCAAACAGCATAATGAAAGCGATTCCCACAGATCCAACGTCCCCGGCGAAACACTTCGCCTTTCCACGTGGCCGGAAATTAAACCAGCTGAACACTAGAACGCCGAGAATAGCGACTCCGAGGAAAGAGTTCAGCACGAAAGGTTCCTCTCCTTTATTATTCAGCATGAACAAAGGAATCAAAACAGCTAACGAATACCCTGCTGTGATACCATTGATTCCGTCCATGAAGTTAATCACATTTGTCGCCCCAACAAAGACAATCAATGCAATCAGCACAATCCACCACATATTCCAATGCATGATGTCCAAATTCAAGAACATCAGCCCCATGGCAATGAACTGAGCCACCAGCCGGACACCATCCGGCAATGATACGATGTCATCCACAAAACTCACTCCAGCAATAAGGACCAGACCTATCAAGAATGGTAAATAACTCAATGCGACTTTCCAGTCTCCGTGTACGCCTTGTAGCCCCACCCAAACAAGCATTGATAATGTAAAAATGACGCCGCCGCCTCTTAACACAATAGATGAATGTGAACTTCTCTCGTTCGGCTTGTCGATAATGTTATAATTGTCCGCAATTTTGAAGTAAACCAACTCCAAAATTACAAGAACAATAAATATAATCAAGTACGTCCAGAATAAAACCATAATGTTTACGAACATTTCGAGTATAACCTCAATTCTTTATAAATTGCCCATATAGCCCAATGGTCAATATCACTTCTGAAGGTGCATTTGTTAACTCTGGCGTACCGGTAACAGATGCGGTGAATTCGCCGATAGGAACCCTGAAACGACCAGACCTAGATACCGTCACCACACGAGAATTGCCTATGCTGTCATAGACAAGAGCAGCCTTATCTCCAACTTGATACTCCAGATACTCTCCGCTCTGGATTGTATCCGTGAACGTCAGCGATGCATTTCCTATTGTTATCTGGGGATTATTCAACGTATTAGAGACCAATGGAACCGCTTCAATAGACCTTATCTTGATGTCACGACATTCTCCAGCAACGAATACTTGCATTGACGTCACATGTGAATAATCCATATCCATTCTGTGCATCTGATAAAGATTATCTTCCATGTCCTTGAACTTCAATTTCGGATACTCCGCATTATCCAGATCTGACAATACTATATCTCTCCAACCATCAAAATTTGTTCGGACAACATAATCAGAATAACCCGATGAGCTTGAAGACATTAGCCGAACACATAAAGCATCGTGAGAATCAATGCCATTACCCTTCAACGTTATTCTAATAGCTTTATGATTCGACAAATCAAGAGGATTATTAAACACCTTCTTTGTTAATTGTCCAATCAATGATGCTCTCTCATTATAGCGAGAAAGTGTTATAGGAGACCGGGAATCCGAAGAATATAGGTTTTCAATGCGGATGAATGGTTTTTGTCGTTTAAATGGATTATCCCCAGATAAAACAGTATTGCTAATGTCGTGGATCTTTTCGCGAAGATAAACCGCTTCTTTAAATCCCCATCGACCATTCTTTTTCACGAGCCGATATTCAAAGTCTCCTTGTCTCAGAATACTCTTAACCTTATCGGAGAAATAGTTTGAAGTCCTCAGATTGTTATACCTGGCATAGTTCTCTAGATTACGACGCAACGCCGGGATTGCATCAACATCTTCAATCTTCAGTTGGTTATATACGATGGTCTGGTCATATGCTACAGCTTTATACCCAAGGTAATCCACATCGTCAAAAAACAAATACTTTGTCGAGAAAAACCCTTGCTGATTTGATGTGTGAGGATAGAAATTAAACCAACCCAATGTTGTAACGTATTGTCTTGAAATCAGCGATTTGTTTGTTTTAATATGATCATCAATAAAGTTCTTATATCCCCGATTCGGTGTATCCCAAGCCCCGCCACGTCCTCTTGCTGACCATATGGAAGGGTATAGCGTACTATACTCAATCAAGGGCGTTTCTTTACAATACTTCAGAACCTCATTGACAAATGATGCTCCATAATACCATCTATAGTCCTCAATCCCGGCATTCTTAAGATGAAGTGATAAGCCATCTAGCGCATCAAGATAGATTCCTCCAAAACCGCCCTCATTATACGCTTTAGCTATTCTGTGCGCAATTTCATAGAACAATTCCGATCCGGGTCGTGGGGCAATACGAGAGAAGTGCCCCCCTATTAACTTTATCTCCGCACCTGCTTTATGCGGTGATGCTTTTGTCCCGCATTGTCCTCTACGGCAAGAGCTAAACCCGTTTGTTCCTATTGTATATTTAATTATCTCATTATCTATCAGCAAGTAGGGGGAATAGTTAGTTCCGAAATCAGGGTCATTAATAATTCTCTTTCTTTCTCCCTTGACCCCAATCTCTGTAGCACTTGCGGATATTCCCCTACTAAGAGTTAATGATTCTCCTAACTCTATCTGTTGTTGCCACTTGGGGTTACTAAGGATGTCTATTGCATCATAACCGATGTAAAAAGAGTAGGTATGTAAGACAGAAACAATTCCTGCCCTTTTCAGAGGATCTGTTATCAGGGTTTTAAAAGCAGCTGCACTTCCTGTAGTTGGGAAAGAGAAATCTCCTTGTATAAAAGTCCTTGGGCCAACATGAAAATCAATTTGACTGATACCCCATCGTAAACAAAAATCTATATAGTCCTGAACTCTATTGGTGTCCAACTTACTTACAATTATGCAATCGCCCTTATTGATCTCACTATCAAGAGCATACGGTCCACCCGCTAAAGAGACTGGTATTGATTTTGGCGGAACTATCTCATAGACCCTCTTTAGAATGCTTCTCAATTCATCTTTTCTACAAGCCACAATAGCCAGTTTTGCGCCCTTCATTCCAGTATGAGCAGTACAACGTCCAGATACTTCCCTGCTCTCTCCGGAAGAATAAAAAACTGGGTCAGTTTCAAGAGACATCGCAACGCCCGTTGCCAAGAAAGGATTAGAGTCCGAGAAATTGTATTTTAGTTTAAGGTCTATGAACGTTATTGATTCTAATGAAGAGGAATAATCGTTTTGAATTTCAAGCGTGAAATAATCACTATAAGCTTGAATTGTCAGATCCACTTTTATAGCTCCAAAAAACAGCCTCAGAATATCTCCCTCAAGAACTGCCTTATTAGCCTGGATTATTCCTCCATTCTTCGTCGTAATGCTTGCAATCTTCGTATGGTCATGTGCGGCAATGTCATCCCCAGTTGCAATCTCGACGCAAGAAAATAATACTGCGTCTTCCGATATAATAATAGATGCAATGTCATTTCTCATCTCTATCCCTTCTTTAACGTTGCGGACAACAGGGTTACCTGCATAGATGAGAAGAGATATAAACATGCCTATCATACTGAGTATAGTCCTCATGCTCCCTCCGGGTTGGTATCGTTAATCTTCCTTATCTTTTTCATCCCTAACTTTGCAATGGCACTACCCATGAAACAGTCAAGCGTGTTGTGCATCAAGTCATCAAATTGCATAATACCTTTTGCAAAGATGAATTGCGATAATTCAATAAAACATGATGATGCCAGGCCAATGAGGACAACTTGCTTCAAAGAATGAGATGGGTATAGCAGAGACACTATTAGGCCTAACGGCATAAACAAGACCACATTCAGAACGCAGTCCCAGATGCTAACACCAAAGACGTTGTTTGCTGCCGCATAATATGTCCAGAACGGAATAAACTCAATTCTTGCCAACGGCCTTGAGGCTCAAAATATCACGGTTGAACTTATTACCAGGAATACATACTCTATCAGCAATATCCACAAAATGAATCGAGTTTTATTTCCGACACATTTCAAGCAAAGTCCAAGCAATAATAAGATTACGGTTATTATGATGGACGGATATAGTACCAACGATGGAATCCCCGAACGACAAAACTCTAGAAACTTTTCCACAGCGAACTTTAAAGAGTTTCAGGTTTTATCAAATGGCTCCACACACCACTCCAAAAGGAACTCCACATGCCTTCCCTGAAACAGAGTTTATGCTTCCATTCTGAAGACTTCCACCTGCGAAAACGCCATAATACTCGAGGGATCAATGCAGCGGGCCTTTCATTGTTGGTTTTAGGACAAAGAATCTCATTAAGTACACGAGACTTAACTAACGTATCATTAATGCCAACACCACAGACTGGTTCAAACCCCAGATCTTCTACACAAATGGCATTGATAATGTCGAACATCGTCCTCATCCCAAACTGATCCAAGATTTCCACCAGCCACTTCCAATCCACCTCAGATCTATGCTTTTCAACAAAGAAAGCCCAGTCCAATACTTGCCTAAGATTTATTTCCCCTGACACAAAATGTAGCAACAAATGCTTAAGCAAGAATAGAGCATGAAGATTCGGAGACGGCAGGTAAACCCTCTCCCCATACAAATCTGTGGAGTATGATTCATCACGTCCGAGAACCTTCAGGATTCTTTCCAACGCCACATGAGACTTATGATGGTGAACATTGATAAAGTCATAATGATTCTCCACCATAAAATCTCGCCAATAGAAAATAGTGTGATGGTGGTGAGAGTTGTCAATCTCAACGCCCTTCTCCTTCGCTAACACGGTGTCTGCTTCCTTCTGCTGTCCAAACTGCCAAATATCGATATCTCCGGTTGGCCGGTGCTCCGGCTTGGGCCAGTCAAGGCTGCAAGCATAACCCTTCAACACCATCATCCTAAAACCATGAGCATTGTAAAATGCCGCCATTTCAGCAATAGCACGGCAACATAGCTCATAACGATACTCATAACCTTGAATAACCTCTCCAATCCATTGTTTTTTTAAAGATATGGGCATCGCGTATGCAGACATAGGCAGCTTGTCCAAGCCGTCCAATACAACAGCCAATAGTCCCTGCTCGGCAGCAAGGTTCTGTAAGGCTTCCCAGTCCACCTCCTGTTCAAAAGCATCTCCCTGATGCCCTATGCCTATACGGACAAGATTGAGTAACGTTTCAGTCATATACCATTAAACAGATGCCAGGAATTCAATGCATCCCTTTATCTGCTTATTGAAATTCAACTCTTCCTTTGCAGTCTTAACACAACGTTTTGACAATTCTAGATACTCCGATTCCGATAATTGATTCAGTTTTTCAATGTTGTCATAAAGGGTCTTGAAATCACCAGGATCTGAGACATAGCCCACATCGAATTTCTTCACAATTTCAGCGCCCTCACCTCCCCCGCAGAACAAAACAGGCATACCGCTTGGAAGTATGTCATATATCTTTGAAGGCACAGCTCCCCTGATTCTCACGGCCAACGGGATTATCGAGGCATCATATTTTGGTAATTCCTCAACGATTCGTTCCTTTGAGACAAACCCATAATAGAACACATCGCATTCAGGATTATCCTTGATATACTGCTCTATCTCAGCTTGTTGTGTTCCTCCGCCATACAAGTGGAATTCAACACCGAGCTTATGAAAATCAATTCCTTTCACCAATGCCAGCATATCCTGACCTGCATTCAAAACACCTGCATAAACAATCTTCAGTTTAGGATTTCTTTCTTTATGATCTATTGTGACCTCGTAAGGCTGCAAATGTCTGTACAAGAACTTCTTGGGTGATGAGGGGAACTCGGAAATATGAGTCAATATCTCATTCGACTGCCCCATAATGCCATCCGCTTTCCTGTAAAGATACTTCTCACACCAATGCATCACTTTCCAGGCCCTACCGCCTTCTTTCATTGCGCCTAAATCCACAGCAGAAGATGGCCACAAGTCTGAAACGTTCAGGATGCACTTTTTATGATACAACCCTTTGAACATCCACATGGCAGAAGTGGCAACGAATAGCGTAGGACTCTGGATAATTACTCTGTCATAACTCTTAATCTTTCTCCGTTTAAAAGCAAAAAGCCACATGACAATAGAGAAGGATACCATACTCAAAGCCCGCTTGATAGGAGACTTCGAAACAGTAGCATAAGTCCAATATCGATAAAGGGTAGCCCCTTCAAAATCTTCCTTTTTGCTGATACGCCCCCTATACCCTTCATATATGCGTCCTTTGGGATAATTAGGTAAGCAGGTCAACACATCGACTTCCTGCCCCTGTTTAATTAATCCACGGGTCAAGTTTGTAATTCTCGTTGGCCCACCACCCACCTCCGGGTGTATGTACTGTGATACAATTAATATCTTCATGCTTCTACTCTATACTTGACGTTAGAATCAAAATGAATCTTTATTACCGAAGTCTCTTTAAAAACATTATATTCAGTTGACACCTCTACTTTTGCAACTTCAACTGATTTGGCACTCTCAATTATAATTGAGCACGAATCTGTATTTACCAACTTGCTATCTGCAGATAGCACCTTGACTGTCGGAGCCAAGTGAATATAGCTTACAGCCTCAGTCGGCTTTGATAATGAATCTACGATACTAAAGGATCTGTCTCTTAATGAGAACTCTCGCTTATGGATAATCGGAGAGAAGCCATCATGCTTGGCCACAATCTTTTCAGAGCCATCCTCAATAATGGTTACTCTTGCTCTTCTACCAACACGGAAGCCGTCCCACACCTCGCTGGAATCCTTTCCATTGACCACAACAGTATTGTGAGCCGCTGTTGACCGCTCATACTGTCTGCGCTTGTTCTTGTTATAGGTTGATATTCCTGTTTCTACAATGAAAGGCTTCCCATTGATGCGTAACTCATAGTTGAAAGTGTCGGCCTGTGAATGGCCAGGTTGGTAGGTTGCGGTCATATTGCCGACATCAATTATTGCCTCCAAGGATTCGCTATTCATCTTTCTATAACCACTATCTCCGAGATGCCCCTTTACCCATTGAATATTCAACCTTTTTGCATAATCAAAAATCTCCTCTGGCGTTGGTGCAATACCGTATGCGGCATCATTAAACAGGGGAATAGATTTGTCATTCCAGACAATACTCTCTAAGAATCCCAGCATCTCTGCAGCTGTATCTCTCAAGTAATCTGTACTACGGAAGTTGATGCAATCCAAAAGCCTGTCAAGAAGAATACAATGGTACATGGGAGACTGCTCATAATGCATGCCATCAGAAAGCACCTGTTCCTTTAATTGGGCGTTCACCAACTTCTCGGCCTGCTGCAGCATGGCTTTATCATCAAAGTATACACCTCCGATATAAAGGGCATACCCATCTTCCAACAGATGATTACCCAGTAAGTGATACTCCAGCTTCTTTTCAAGCAGTTTTAGTTGTGAATACAGAGAATTATCCCGCTCTGGTGTAATAGTTTCCGGATGTCGTAGAAAAAACTTAATCCAATTAATACTTCGCAAGGCTATTGGATATGGGTCCATTCCCATCCTCGTAGTTGGAATATCAGCCGTAAACTTGTCTATCCAATAGACTCCTTCTTTCACATCCAAATCATCCTGCCCCAACAAATCCATATAATTCAGATTGTAGCACCACAGGTTCCCGTTCTCGGCATCATTCCAACTCATGAATTCCGAAGTCAAATTCAAAAATGTGAAAGCCTTCCCATCCCAGCATTTCGGTTTGGTTACACATGATACAGACATCCCGCCCCTTTTAGTAGCAGGAGCTTGAATCAATTCATACCTGGGCTTTACGATACGTTTCCGGATCTGGTAATAAAACTGTTGAGGTTGTAAATAAACCAGAGTCCTCAGTATCAAAGGAATATTATACATTTACCCAACGATTCTCTTTGAGTGATTGAATAGCGGCAAATGTTGCCTTGGTAGTATTCTCTATGCTTTCAAACGGTATTAAGGCCTCGCCTCCGTTCTGCTGCCTTTCGTTCAGCATACGGAATTCATCCTTCTGCCCCTTATCCATGGAACCTTTCATCTTTGAGAAGCCTTTAGCACCAAAACCTTCTAGTTTACGCCAATTGTCAAGAATAAACACTCTATCCTGAGAAAATACTTCAATGCGCTCTTTAGGATACGATTTAGAACCGTTTGCAAAATAATTAATGACAGCATTTGTGCCATTCTCGTATTTAAGTAAAATGGTAGCATTATCCGTATTCTCTTGAGGATTTTCGCCCAATGCATTCATACATACAGCTTTCACCTTGCTTCCAGCGAGGTATGAACATAAGTCTATGAAGTGACAAGCCTCACCGATAATTCTTCCGCCGCCGACTTCCAAATCATGTACCCACATGTCTGCTGGAATAAAACCAGCGTTCATTGTTGCTATGATGTTCTTCGGGCCATCGCCAATCATCTGTTTCAACTTCACGGCATATGGAGAAAATCTGCGGTTGTACCCCACCGTAAGGGTTATACCCTTACCTGCTTTTTTGTATGCCTCTGTTATCTCATCCAACTCTTCTGGTTTCAGGCAGAGTGGCTTCTCAACAAATACACTCTTTCCTGCTTCAAGCACTTCCTTTACCATCGGTGCGTGAAGGTTATGACGGGTAGTGATAATCACCATTCCTACTTCTGGGTCTTTCAGAATCTCTCTATAATCAGAAGTCGCCATCTCTGCACCAGCTTTCTTTGCCATCACTTTTGCTGTCAAGCCTCCTGCACTGGCAATATACTTGATATTTGCTTGTGCTTTCTTCAGACAAGGAACAACTGTGGCTGAGGTATAATTTCCGGCTCCGATAATTCCAAACTTTCCACCACCTGCTGAACTATGTGCTTCATCAACTCTTACTACACGTTTCTGTGGAGTGTCTTCGGGATATTTCAAAATTGAGGCGATGGAACCCTTCTTACGCATGTCACCGTAGATTTCATTATAGTTTTCCAATTCCACGGTTTCCGTAATCAGAGATTTCACATCAAGTCCTCCGTTGGAAATAGCGCCAAGTATCGCTTGGAAGTTGCGTTTCTCCGTCCAGCGCACGTATGCAAATGGATAGTCATGCCCTTTATTCTCATAATCTTCGTCATAACGACCTGCACCGTATGAGCAAGACACTTGGAAGGTTAATTCTTTCTTGTAAAAGTCGTCACGACGCATATTCAACCCTATTACACCAACAAGGACAATCCTACCCCGTTTGCGCGACATCAAGCAAGCCTGATGTATCACTTCATCTGATTTTGCCGATGCCGTAATCAAAACACCATCAGCACCAATACTATTGGTGTAGTCTTCCACAAACTTAACAGGATCAGTTCCTTTACCTGGGTTGATAGCCGTCACGCCAAAACCGTTGGCTATATCTACCTTCTGCTGGTCAAAGTCTGTTCCTATTACATTGCATCCGTTGGCTTTCAACAGCTGTGCAGCCACCAAACCGATAAGGCCAAGACCTACCACAACGATGGTCTCTCCTAACTGTGGATTCAAATTACGAATGCCTTGAAGGGCGATGGAGCCAATCACCGTAAACGCAGCCTCGTCGTCACTCACATTATCTGGAATTTTGGCCACTAGATTTTGCGGCACACAGACATACTCTGCATGATTACCATTGCTTGCTACGCGGTCGCCCACCTGAAACTCCGTAACACCATGACCCACAGCCACAACTTTGCCTACGTTACAATAGCCAAGCGGCAGAGGCTGACCTAGTTTATTGAAAACTGCTTCTAACGTTGGCATTATGCCGTCAGTTTTCAGTTTGTCGAGGGTTTGTTTCACTTTGTCGGGTTGTTGACGAGCTTTGTCTATGAGATTGGCTTTACCAAACTCGACAAGCATACGCTCAGTACCGAGCGACACCAAAGTTCTTGTGGTTTTAATTAATACATAGCCACTCTTTACCATGGGAACGGGAACTTCTTCCAGAATAGTTTCACCACTCTTAAGATCTTGAATAATTTGTTTCATTGTATTTCTGATATTACTATTTTTAATTTGCCTGTTTTTGTTCTCTCCACCGCATCCACGTATTTGATGCTGCAATTCACGCCCTCTTCGAATGTCTTGTCTAAAGCCGCCCGCAATTGCGTCTCATCTCTATCTGTGTAATTTTTGCCGCGCACAACCCACAACTCAATCTCCGTTAAGCTCTTTTGGTGAAACTGAGCCTCAACAATATTGTTAAAGTCATGAAGAACAATACTCAAACTGGCTTCAACAATGTCATGCCCGCTGGGCTGTTTGATGGCATTGCTTGAACGGCCATCTATGGAAATAATCTTTATTACTTGACCTTCCGCATCTCGTTCAACAGTTACCAAATCCCCTGTATCATAACGAATTAAAGGGAAAACCATATTTGCAAAACCAGTCCCAATGATCCTGCAAATATTGGTATTCGCAGGAGATACCGGAATAAACTCAACATAACAAAAATCATCATCTACATACCAAATACCTAATTTATCCTGACTAATATTGGCCACACCTTCGTTGAGGCCATAGTGCTGTCGTATGATTGCATTTGGAAACGCATTTTCCATTATGGCGACTTGATTGCCAAGCACATTTTCCGCCCCTGTTGTAACATATTTAACACAAGAAATGGGTTCCAATCCTGCATCAATAATAAATGCTGCTAAGCGAGCTATGTGTGATGGATAACCATGCAGCCACTCAAGTTGGCGATTCTTTATCTCTTGATGATACGAAGCAACCGTGTCAATAGTCAAGTGATAGCTACTGAACATCACCTGACGGCCTGGCTTGTTAACTCGATAAAAAGGAGGCTTACTTGTATCGTGTGCAATAATTGTCTTCCCGCCAAACCAACCACACCAAGTATCCTGAGTTATTCCAAGATTTCTGCGATAGCGCCACCAAACAGCCCATTGCTTGTTTTCCATCTCAACAGAGTATGGGAAAATGAGCCCCCCCCCTGTCGTTCCACTGGTTTGCATCATCATTTTTGCACCCGCAAATTGGCTATTGGTAAAAGCAGAGATGTTTCCTTTGACATCAGTTTTCTGGATTATTGGAAAACGCGCAACCACATCATAAACCAAATTAGGATTCTTTTTCAAATTTTCCCAATCTACACCTTGCAGAATAGAAGTATATACCTCCATGTTTTGTACTGCCATCAGCATCTTCAATAGCTCTTCACTCTGATGATAATAACCGTTTTCATAACGAGACAACTCCGTATAGAATCCTTTGTTGTATCGTCTTCGGCATATTTTCCATCCCTGCACAGAACACATTACATTCTGTAGCCACACTGGAGCCTTGTCATATATTTTCTGTAATCCCATTTTATCTGTCGGCACGATTTGCGCTTTTCAAGTTTACTTTTGTTAGTAGATTAATCAAACCGCCGCGCATTTTTATCCACTTTGACTTTATAGCATAGCTTAAAGCAGATTCTTTTGCATGGAAAATTGGTAATAACTTCCTCTGTACACGATTTCCCTTGAAGAACTTTTCATATTGTCTATCGGAATAACCCGAAAAAACGGCTTTACCCTCAAACTCGACGTCCTTGCCAAGTTCAACACTTTTCACATAATGCAAATTGTTCTCTTGCTGGTTATAATGAAAAAAATGTAACCTATAGCTGTATTCTGTCAGTTCAAATGCATACTCCTCTTCACAAAATCGGGGAAAACACAACTTCCCTCCGGAATAATGACCCTGACAAAACAGGAAGTTTCCCAATCCATATACTATAGGTTTGCCTTTGTAAAACTCAACAGGTTGGGTTCTATGTGCATGACAGCCTATCACCGCTGAAACACCCATATCAATCAGTTCCATTGCCAATTGTCTGTCATACGGTTGAGGGTATGCCTCTAATTCGTAATCCCAATGGAAGAAACAAATAACAGGCTCGTTATTCCTCAAGGCTGATTTTACACAGCGTAATACATTTTCTTTAGTATATGGATTTACCCCTTGTTTGTTTTTTGAAGCTGGTATACACTGTATATTCTCCCATCCAAAAGCTAAGATGCAATACTTTGTTCCATCGACATCGGTCAACAACAATGGCTTTTCTGCTTCTTGCAGATTACAACCTCCACCTACAACACCAACATTCAACCTCTCCAGATTGTTTAATGTAGTTTTTACACCAGATGCATCCAATAAATGATTGTTTGCAATACCAAAAGCCTTAAATGGAAGTTGTTTTATCAATTCATCAATGGCCTTCACATCATTGTAAACCCCACTTACTCCTTCTTTTTTATCATAAATCAAGCTTCCCTCTAAGTTGCCAACCCACATCTTGGATTGTAGTTCCTCTGGAATTGCAAACGAAGAAGCTCCCACGTAAGGTTGTGCTATGTCACCAGTAAAAATCATAATTATTGAACGGTTTTACTATGTTTCAGCAATTTATCATATACATCAATCCACTTTTGAATATTGTCGTTGATAGAAAACTCATGGACACAAAATGCAAACACCTTATGCCTCAATTCTTGGTACTCTTCGTTGGTTAAATTCAATATTTCATCAATTGTCTTGGCTAAAACCGAAGGTTCGTTACTAACATGATAACCAACGCTTTTTTCTTTTAACATGCCCCATGGTGTTCCCAACGATGTGACTACGGGTGTGCCTTGTGCCATGGCTTCTACAACAACATTTCCAAAATTCTCACTCTCTGAAACTAAAAACGAAAAATATGCTCCTGAAAGCAATTCATCTTTGGCGACACCTCCAACCTCTCCAAGAAATTGAATTTTATCTTGAAGTCCTAAACTTAATACTTGGCTCCTCAATTGATTCTCACAGGCCACTTCTTCTGCAATAACCGATTTTCCTGCTAGTAGAAGCTTATAATCGGATTCAAGAAAGGATTTGGAAATATTCAAAGCTTCAAATAGTTTATCCAAAGATTTAATTGGAGATATTCTTCCCAAGTACAACAAATATCGTCCTTGAGGTCGATCATACTTTGGGGACAATTCCAAATAATTAGGAAGCTTTATAATCTTGCAACTACCAAGTATCTGTGTAATCTCTTCAAGCTCTTTGTCACTGGTCCCATGAAAATAAACTCGCCTTCTAAAAAGGTTTCCATACAACTTAAATAGTATTTGTTTTGAACAACTTCCATTAATAGCGGAATCCGCCAACTCGCCACGCGGTGACCATACAATTTTTTTTCTAGTAAAAATCTTAGAATAAGCTGCTATTACAACTGAAGGCCAATAACACAACGATGTCAGATGTAGTATGTCGTTATTCTTTATCTGCCGCAATGTCAACCGCAATAGTCGCCACGATGAAGAACAATACTGAACCATTATTCCGTCAATGTCATTCCATGTATCAGCTGGATACTTATTCTCCAATCCGTGAGTAGTAGTCACTACTGTGACATCATGACCTTTACGAACAAGGGCTTTGGCCATCCAATAAACGGATAGACTTGGCCCCCCTCCATGATGAGGGTAAAAAGCTCTTATGGGAAATAGAATCTTCATCTATATGTCGTCTCTATATTTTATTATCCGTGCAGGATTTCCAGCCACAATAGCATTATCAGGAACATCTTTTGTCACCACACTGCCTGTGCCGACCACAGCGTTGTTGCCAATGCGGTTACAATTGAACAGAATTACACTTTTGGCACCTATAAATGCATTTTCACCAATTTCAAGTGATTTTCCAGTAGGCTTGTTTCGATAGTCATATCCATGGTCATGCGTAGTTATATAACTTCCCCACGCAATGTGGGCATTTTTGTGAATTGTAAGTCCACCAGCATAGTCAACAAAAGATTGGGTATCAATGCTTGCACCGTCTTCGATAACCAATCGGCCTGTTGGAATTTCTCCTCTTGATAACTCAACGTTTTTTGAAATCACGACATTATTACCAATCTCAATGGTTTTAGGATACCTGAACTTCAAACCAGGCATCAATATAACGCCTTTGCCACATTTTCCTAAATTGGATTTATAGATCAATGTGGACAATTTATAGCCAACCCTATGAAAAAAAGCACCAAAAAACAATGCTATTGCATGGAAAACCCCTAATAGTCTACCATTCCAAAACTTGTTCATCATCGCGGCAATTTTATCATTTCACCAAATTTCGTATCCCATTCTTCTGGAATGAATGGCACCAGACCACCATCATGGTGGAATGTCATCTCTCCAAAATAAATTTTCCCCTTGCTGATGAACAAATCAACCCTCACATGTGGAAAACCTTGGCTCAATTTTCCGGCCAACTCTTGCATTTCCAAGAATTCCGGGAACATTGACAGCCTAGTATCTGCATTCTCGTGTCCTTTACTCCTTACCGGGAGATGGTTCATCTGCATATCATAGTAGTCAAACCTTGGCGGAGTGTGATCTGCATTATAACGATTTGAAGCAAAGAATAAAACTTTAGGCTCCCCATCAAAACAGAAAAACTTGTAATCGACCAAATAACCACGGTCTTCTCCTTCCATGAATTGTTCCGCGATGATTCTTGGTTTGACGTTTTTGTATGGGTATTCACGTCCATTCCAGAAATAGTTGCGCGACAAACTCTTTGTCAAAACCTTACGAGCATCATTAACATCCAGTTTGCTTTTGTCTCTACAAATCACGACTCCACCGCTATCATGTGTGGTCTTCAACACAAACCGTTCAGGAAGAAGCCCGAAATCAATATCGTCAAATTTGTCCCAAACGCCAAGCAATGGAACCAAATGTTCTGCACCTATCTTTTCTTTGACATATTCTCTTACTCCGTATTTATCCACCAATTGTGTGCAAAGTGGAGATGTGTTGTACAATTTAAGCCATTGTATTTTTTCGGTAAAAGTTTTTGGATTATTCAAATCCAATTTCTTGCCCAAACTGAGTCGATAATAGACTTTTAAGTACAGTTTATCCGACCAAATAAGCTTAGAGCATTTTCGCCAACATACTGGCAAAATAAGATAAGGTTTCGAAATTACTTTTTTGATCAATTGTGACATATTCTTCTATTATAATCTTTTAATATTTGATTCAGATGCTGCGCATGTGTCATCCGATTTCTATTTACTATTTTTGACACTAACCTTGAGGCGTCATTCGCCATTTTCCCCATTTCAGCATAGTTATCCATGGCATACGACAATCCTTCTATAATGCTGTCAGCAGAACGTGGTTCTATGCGCTTGCAGTTTTCACCATCTTTCATTAATGCAGGAATGCCGCCAACAAAAGTCGTAACAATGGGAGTTCCGAAAATCATCGCTTCGTACAAAGTACGCGGAAAACCCTCATGATACGTGGGCAACACATACAAATCGGCATTTTTATAGTAATCCGCCTTTTTTGCATCGTCATATACTGGTCCCTCCAAACTCACGCAATCCTTTAAATCAAAATTGGCCACCAATTGGGCTGTTTGTTCCATAAACTCGCCATTACCTACAATTCGCAATATAAAACGATCGCCTTTATCTCGTAGTTGACGAGCCGCTTGCACAAGTTCCTCCATGCCTTTATCTTTAGCAATACGTCCCAAGAAAAGAATGTTATACACCTCTCTTTGTACATAATCTCGACCCGTTATGACATCGGCATCGGTGTAGGGTATCATGGGCCGAATGGTATGTGCCATTTCTTTTTTTGTGACAGCATTCACCATATTGGTAAAATGGTCTGACACTGTAAAAGCGGTATAAGCATGTTTGTAGATGTTACAGGAGGTGCTGTCTTCCACACCATTCATGCCTCTGACGTACAAGCCGTAAGGTTTCCGAAACATCCGGCATAAAGATGTAGCCCATCGAAATGAATTGGGATAATAAAAATACACAAAACCTGTTTGTCTAATCGCTTTTGCAAGTTTTGGGATTGCCAATATATATCTTAAAAATTTGTGTACTTTTGACTTCAATTCAACGCACTTCACCCCGTGTTCTTCCAAGTCATACACACTGATGCTATCAGCTCGCTCGACAGCGAACTGAATATAGGTTAAGTCATTGCCCAATTCCATCATTTCTGAAAGGAATAATCCGTTCAGATTATTAGTGCAATGATGACCTGCTTGGGTAGTCACCATCGAGGCATTGTCTATAATAAGGATTTTCATTAACGAATTGTTTCTTCAACCATTTAACCACAATACTAGCTTAAATTGTCTCTTCGAACATTATCAGTTAATTCGTTGATAATATATCTAGTCTTCCCCCTATCTGATAATATTGAATCTACTTCCTCCACCTGAATTTTGACTGAATTCTGTGTCATTTTTATTAAAGAATCAAATGCCGCCGTCTTTGCTTTATCAACCAAACCCTTATTTTGGGGCGAAGGCACAATCCTAACAGTAATCGAATAATCCTTATGCTGGATTAACTGAAAGCCAATTATTGCATCTGGATAATCGTCAAATAATGTTGTAAGATATATGCCGTCTACAGTTATTCCTGAGGGCGTTAATATATAGTCAGAGACACGTCCTTGAACTGGAGCGATAAGCGGGTATGGCAACCGGCCTCTCCTTGATAGCAGTTTTGACTTATCCGCATTCCTATATCGAATGATCGGGAACGATTTATTCTGCAAATCTGTTGCAACAATATTACCATAAACATCTAACCCAACTGGGTTATTCTCATCATCAACGATATCTATATGTCGGTAATCTGATGGGACATAGAGTCCTAAATGTTCCAGTGATTCCATAGCCAAACATGTCACCTCTCCTGAGCCATACTGATCCATGATCTCACAGTTAAAAGCTCGCTCTATTATTGCTCTATCGCCTTCACTAATAGGTGCAGATGTAACCCAAACCAACTTTACACAATTAACTTTTATCTGATGGGTAACAACATATCTGGCAACCTGCATAACAGTTGCTACATAGCCAGACAAAATAACCATTTTTTTCTTTTGAATCTTATTAACAAAATCAGCCAATTGAGAATCGGAAATGCTCCCTGAGTTCAGTCCTATTACTTTTGTTGGCCAATAATAAATATCCCTCAATAATTGTTTCAATCTATTATCCGTGGCTACGCCTCTCCCAACATATGCTCTATTATCCGCAAAGGATATTCCATACCAATTCAAAGATCTGGCCAAAATAGCATCATACGGAACCCTTTTATCTTTTACTATTCTTAGCGGGGTCCCTGTGGAACCTCCGGTGGATGTAACAATACAATCCTGTGGCCATGCCTTTTTAACCAATATTTCATCAAAATATTTCCGAATATCCTCTTTGACTATTATCGGGACTTTATTCCAATCTGAATCTATCTTCAGCATTGATGGGTTGAACCCCATTTTATCATAATAATTACGATAAAAAGTCGTGTTATTATAGGCGTATTCTACTATTTCTTTTCTTTTTTTAAAATTCAGCGCCTTCATTTCTTCAAACGAAAGACTTTCATTGAACCTTGCCTCCTTTAAGTCCCTAACCAAATGAACACCGAACCTAACCCGATTCCGAATAATGTACAATCGTTCTCTGAATGTAAATTTTTGCATAATACTATTATTATTTTTTTGTTATTTCACTAATTCTATGAATTGTTTTGCCACATTGACAATATTGTATTGATTAACATCAATTGATGAATATTTGTTTTCATGAAACACACCATCCAACGCATCATCTATTAAATCCTGTTCACTAAAAGGCGTAGAAACATCTATTATGGGACGTCCTGTCAAATAATAATCAATTAATTTACTAGGAGATTGGACAGTAGACACGTTAGTTAAATTAATCAGAAAATCCATACAACTTAGTTCGTATATCAATTGTGTTCGGGGAACATAATCTCTCAATTCTATCTTACCTTTAAGTTTTTCAAGATATTTTTCATAGAACCCCTTTTGTGGAGTATAAATAATAATCTTGAATTCTTTTTCTATTGTTGACAAATAATCTAAAAATGTACGAGGATCTCTTCTACCCTCATAAACATATCCAGAATAGGCAAATGTTGGGCAGGTATTGTTAGTGGCACCTTCCTTAATTTTTACATCCGAAAAATCGAATCCTTGAGGTATGACACTTATTTTAGGTTGAGCCATAGGTAAATACGCCTTTTTTGCTGATTCGATAGGAACAACAACACTATCAGTAGCTGCCGACCATCTTTCTTCGAACCTTTTAAAGTAAAAAGGATGTTTGTTAAAAGGATCACCCCAATAAGGATCCCCACAATCTGATGTCCAGTATTTAGGAAAGCCTGTTTCCATTGCTTTTTTAGCTGTTGTTGCGCCCCAATGAACAGGATAAGGCATCGCTATCGTGATAAGATAATCAATATCTTTTTCGTTCAGTAACAGTTTTTTTACACTATGCTTCAATTCTATCTCTGGGAATTCTATTAATCGATGAAGTAGCGCGTTTAATGCTTTATTAAACGCTTTTCTTACAAATGATATTTTTCCCCTATTTAAATAAAATCGGGTCTTTAGAGGAACTATTCTAAGGTTATTATCTTTCTCAAAACTTGAATAATCAATTTTATCAAGTACTGCACATAAAGTCACATCATGCCCCATTTTGGCCAATTGCTTAGCCAGTTCAGTTGCGCGAATTGCTCTCGGAGTTGAAGTGGGATAAATCTTTGCTGCAATAATTACGATTTTCATACACTTTCTTTATTTGACCACTTTATTACACTTTTAATACTAATGTGGTTATCAAAAACACCTTTTGCAACTATCATTTTAGCATTGATAAGAACACCGTATGATGGTGAAATATAATCGTCCACAAGTGATATAGTGCCTTGTGGCAAACCCTCAATCATTATCTCAACGTTATAATGAGGCGTTGCAAACAATACCCTATTCTCAACAATGGTTATATTCTTTGCTGATTCCGACAAATTATAACATAGTCTAATAGTATGATTATCATCGGCTTTTTCTATATCGTCATCAACAACCAATTGGTTTGTCGTCAACTCTAATTTTCTGGTGTGATGCATTTTGCCTTGTAGCGTTAAATAATCGCCCCATGATTGTACAGATTCTTCAGTTTCACACAAATGCAATCCTCCAATTCTTACGTTTTTCTCAATGACAAACATATCTTTAGCAGGAAGGAAGTTTTGTTCCTCTTCATCTACCATCACGGTGTTATGTTTACCTGTCGATCTGAAATAATTCCGTTGCTTGCAATCTGCCGTATACACGTATGTCCCTGGATCCACAATCACATCATCATTCCCCAACGACAGGACAAACGAAAGCAGATCATTATGAGTGTGGGAGCCAACTTTCTTTTCAGGTGTTTCAAATTTACTTTGCCCTCCATTGCTCATGCAAACATATGCGTTACCACTTCTCATGATTGCAAACCCTGCGTCACTAACAAGTCGTGATGAGGCGTTTTTTTGCTCATCAAACAACAATTGGCATCCAACTGCGGCTATTAGATTCTCAATACTATGCGAGTCGACCAAATAGGAATGGCATCTTAAATCTCTTGGCACGAAAGGCAGGAATCGCCCGTCGTCGTTGTCTTCAATCGTTGGAGCCAGTCCGTTGGACGACAAATAGGCTTTGACATACGAGTACATGGACACCAACCGACATAAAATGTCTTTTGGTATAGCAAATTGATTTCTCTGAAGGGCATAAACCGGGTATGAAAACAATTCTGTAACCAAACGATGATAGGAAATGCTTCTTTCAAACTGGGCACCTGACGGCAAAACCTGAACACGGATTTCTTGGAACAATTCCGTTGTTGCAAAACCAAGCCATTGCTTTCCTCGTTTTGTTTTATTAAACAACAAACCCAAATAAACAAGACCAGCCAAGTCGGAGTCGTAATGATTATGACTGTATGGAAAATTCTTTTCTAGATTTTTATAAATGTAATATCCATGTTGGTATAAGGACACAACCCCCTTTTCGGCAAATTGATTGGTAAACACATTCGAGTTCCTAATCATACACAAGGCATACATCCAATTGACAGCACGGATAGCCACATCCATGGCGCATGTCCAATTAATAGAATACATGAAACGATTGTTGTCAATCCAATCCGAGATTTCATCAACAATCTCTTTTGCATACACTTCCTTTTCAGTCAAAACATAGGCTTCTCCAAGCCATAGCAAATGATGACAACGACTTAGTTCCCAGGGAACTTTAACATCTGCATTGTTGTTCGGGTCAACAATTCTATAGTCAAGATAGAACTTGCCGTTCGGCCAAATGAAGCCCGTTTTGATGTCCTTATTCCAAACAAAAGGCTCTAACACTTCACCATTGGAGCCTAATATTGTGAACCTATGCTCAAGTGCATTGTCGGCTTCAGCAACTATCCGATTCTTTGTTGTTTCATCAGCGTTTTTGATTACGTTGTCGAAAACGCCAAGACATCTGGACAATTCCCCACGAAGCTTCTCTGCCGACCATGGGGTTTCCATGCCTCTTTTCGACATATAAGACACAGGAAAGTATTTCCACCTCCGCCTTTTTCTTGAAGAAAGGCGATGCAAAACCTTCAGCCATATCGGATAATCTGAAAGCGAGAGCATCATTCTTGTGCGGATAAAATGCTTAATTCGGTCGTAAGGAACAAAGAATTCAAATCTATAGGAGATTCCCCGCTTTTCAAAGCGTCATAAAGGGCAAGCCACTCCTCTTCATGGCCTTTCTCAGATGTAGTCGAACTGATGGACTTGGGCTTTACTCCATAACCTATGAGTTTTTTATAGTCATCCATAATTAATGACTTGTTTTCCCAATGCGCTTCCATGTATTCTTTGGGCAATTCTTTACTACCACAGGAGAAATAATCGATAAATGCAATGGAACCATCTCCAAACTCCATCGTGATACTGCGGTTATCCTCACTCAAGAAAATGCCGCTTTGCGGATTGATATGACTCGCCGAACAAGACACGACTTCTTTTCCAACCAAATACTGCATCAAATCGATCAGATGGCAACCTTCTCCGATGATTCGACCTCCATCGGCATGAACCCATACATCAGCTGGGATAAAACCAGCATTCATGCGATAACGCAACATGACCGGTGATGTTCTGTTGTCAATAAGTCTTTTGATTTCCTTTGCATACTTACTGAACCTACGGTTGAAGCCAACCATCAAAGCTGGAACTGGTTTGCCCTCGTTTTCCTTATAAAAACGCTTGATTTCATCAAGTTGATCCATGGTCACGGCCAAAGGCTTTTCAACATACACATGCTTGCCTGCTTTCAAGCCTTTCAAAACGAGTTCAGCATGATTGTTGTGCCGAGTGCAAATCATCACCAAATCAATATCAGGATCATTGAAGATGTCGTTTTGATCGGAAGAGATTTTTTCAGCCTTGAACAAACGTGCCACATTTAGTGCTTTATCACCAGTTCTATTGACAATGGTCTTCAAATAGAACTTATTGCTGTGTGCGGCAATTATCGGGAGAAGTGTTCCCTTGGCAAAATTTCCTGCACCTATCAAGCCGATTGTGATAATGTCTTTATTGATTGGCTTTGATGGATTTACATTGACTTCTGTAGATTCTGGCTTCTTTTTATCGGCATCTAATGTGTAATCCAAAATGGTAATAATATGGTTGGAGGGATCGTTTTTTACACCCTCATAGGCTTGTTCGGCTTGTTCTATGCCATAAAGCTTGGGGCAAATCTTTTCAATATTAATCACCCCATCCCTGACCAATTCCAAGAAATTGTAAATATTTCTATTTTCGGTCCAACGGACGTATGCGTATGGGTAATCCACGCCTCTCGATTCATATTCAGGATCATAACGACCAGGACCGTATGAGGTGGAAATGATGAAATCAATTTCATTCTTATACATGTCATCCCGCTTGATGGTCATACCCGAAACGCCTAACAAGACAACCTTTCCTTTCTTTCGGCACATCTGGAAGGATTGCGACAATGGTTCGTCGCTGTGAGTTGCAGCTGTAAATAACACCGCGTCGGCGCCATGTCCATTTGTCCAGTTTTGCACGGCAAGCACAGGGTCTTCTTCTGCTGAGTTGATGACTTTGTCGGCACCCAACTCTTTTGCTAAAGCAAGACGGGTAGCATTAATATCCGTACATGCCACTTTAACGCCAGAAGCTTTCATCATTTGGATGGCAAGCAGTCCCATCAATCCACAACCCACTACAACGCCATATTCACCCAATGTAAGATTTGCTCTTCTAACACCATGCATAGCAATGGAACCAACCGTTCCCATTGACGCGTATGCGAGATCTAATCCTTCTGGGATTTTAACAACCAAATTTTTTGGTACCACCACGTATTCTGCATGAAGAGCGAGACTGGCGCCTCCAGCAGCAACCAAATCGCCCACCTTAAAGTTATCAACACCTTTTCCAACTTCTTCAACAACACCAGAAACAGAGTATCCTGTGATTCCAAGTTTCTCTATCATACTGTCCACTTTATTCAAAACTTTCTGAAGGCCAACTTCCTTGACTTTATTCAGTGCACTTGTAATGGTTGCTGGATTGCTTTTGATTCTTTCCAAAATGGTTTTTTGAGCGGCATTGACTGCCGACATTTCCGTACCAGAGGAAATACAACTGTAAAGCACTTTGATTCTCACGCTACCATTGCTGATACCAGGAACGGTTGTGTCCATAACACGGACACCTTGCTTTGTTGTAAATACTTGTCTCATTATTAAATAATTTTATTTTTTATCGTGTAACATAATAAACAATCGACCAAAAGACCAATGGCACAAAGGAAAACGACATAACTTGATTATTGGCATAAAAGTAAAACACCATAATAAGCATTAGCGCAAAGAAAGGATAGGCCGTTTGGTTTTTTCCATATAAAACATCTTTCCAAGATATCGCGAACAAGAAACCGATAAGGAAAATCACGAAAGGAACGCCTATAAAAGTCACATCATTTGCAAGCCAAAGATAGATGGAGTGCCAGTTGATGTGACGGTCTATTCCATATTGCTCCAATGGTACCATATATATATCAGGTTCTGGGTCGTACCCAATCTTTTTCATTAGCATTATGGTAAACCAACCGGAACCGCCAAATGTTACTGGCCTGATACCCAATTCTAAGCCTTTGGACAATGCGAAATAGCCTTGACACAAATAAGATTCTATGGAACATAGAGAATACAAAAGCCAATCAGGTGCATCTTGATATGAAGGCTTTATTTCCTTAGAGAGTGAAATCATATTAATCTCAATAACTTCATATCCTCTCCGGGAAGCACTAGACATCACAAAATAGAAAAGGAAGGCAAACAGTGTAATAGAGCCTGCGGTTATCAGTTTTTTTCGTTTCGATTTATCAAGTATCCATTGGGGTGACACTGCAATCATAATAAAAAACACAATAACAATCACGTCGAACAATCCCTTCCGCGTACCGATTCCTAACCAAGCCAACACCTCAATTATTATTGTAAAGATGACAATTACTCGGAATGCTGTGCTAAGCCTTTTCCAATTGCCTAATCCCAGAGGGATTGCAGCCCAACGAATCGGCTCAAGTATTAGCCAGAAAAGAGACATCGATGATGATCTTTCAATCTCGACCGCATTATGATAAACATCGCCACTATTACCCAAGGCATATAATATACTATATAGAGACACCGCCAAACCACGGTGTCCCCAAAAATTGACCATCCTTCGGAATGTCAACAACAAACCAGCGATTAAAATAAAGTATAGGAAAGACTGATTAATTCTACATTCTGAATGTTTGTTGCTCCGCGCCCCCCTCTTAAAACCAAAATAGAACGCCAAATTGACTATTACTAAATATATGAAGAGCACAGGATAATTTGAAATGTCATAATCGAAAGGTCCTATTAACAAGAGGACTTCCGAAAAAACCAAAAAAGCCAACGATACTCTAAGCGGTAGAAGAGCTAATCTTTTTTCAGCTGTCATACTATTGAATATGAAGAATATGTGTAATAAGCTTGTTTACATAGATTTTCTCTTCTTTCCTGAGACCGATGAAGTAAATCAGAGCCAAAAGGTAAAGCATAATGATTGACAAATGGAGAATAGGATGCATAGAAGAATGAATAAAGAAGCACGGCAAGAACAAAGCGACAACAATCAATGAAGGTAGATACGACCTTTTGAATAGTTTTCCATTGTCAAAATGCACCGTCTTGTTGAGGGCTATCTGCTTCATGAAGAAGATTACTACAGCAAATGCAATATACGAATAAAACAAAGCCTCTGCAGGTGCACCCATTCTTAAGGCAATATAAGCAGCAACAATAGCCAATACCCTACTCGTATTTACCAATATTTGGTATAGAGCAATCTTTCCTGTAGCGAATACTATCTCCATAATACCTTCATTCATCGAATTAATCAGACCCTCAATTATTAGTAATTTTGTAAAGACAACGGCATAAGGGGGGACACTACCTAACCATAGATTAAATATCCATTCGGTTTCAATTAAAAAAGGAACAGACATAAAAAGCATCATAAGAAACGACACCTTGGTGCACATAATGACAAGATTATTACATCGTTCCATGTTCCCAGAAGCATAATTCTTCGTAATTTGAGGAGACATAGGTCTAGTCAAATTATGTTCAAACATACTGATGAAATGCTTGACGGTGTTTGCAAGGCCCATTGCCGTATTCATAGCCGTATTAAAGAATGCGTTTACTAGCAAAGCAGCACCTTGTGTTTTACACGTATTCGCTGCAGCACCTGTGAATTCCCAAAAAGAGAATATAAAGACTTCTTTGTACTTAGATTTCTTTTTAATAAACTTTAGTCTAACTATATCCCGATAATGCCTATAGCAGTATGCAATATAGACACCTGTGGGGTATGCTGTCAAAACGGCCATTGATATAGCATAAACGATTAGTTTGTCAGTGAAATAGAAAATCAGACTTAACGCCATCAGCATTTTTAATACTGAAGAAATGATGTCTATTAAACTGAAAACAATGAACTTTTCCCTGGCCATCAACAGCCCATGGTACGGCACACCGATAAAAGAAAGCGTTGAGCCCACCACCGACCAATAGAAAACCAGCAAAGCTACGTTTATATCCCCCGAATAATTAACATATTTCGGAATATACCAATTTCCGATAGGAAAAATGATAATTAAAGTGATTATAGCAAACGCAATGTGAAAAAGCAGATTTACATTAAACTGCTCATTTGCTTTTACAAGATTCCCCTTCCCGATAGCAACTGCAATAAACCTATTGGAAGTGAGAATCATTATGGAATTAATGATGCTAATTATTGAAACAATTCCACCAAGAACGGCATACAGTCCATAATCATCAACACCCAATGCTTTTAAGGCAAAACGGGTTGTTAATAACCCTGTAATTGTTGTTACAATAAGTTTAATATATAAAAATACCGTATTAACAACAATTATTTTATTCGTGTTTTCTTTCATGTTTTCAATTAGCTCATTAATTCTGCGCTTCAAAAGATGGAATATCTGACCAAATAAAAACATAATGGTCAGATATTCCAAAAATGGTTTTATTTAGGTTAAAACATAATAGAGTTCTCTACAATAGTTAATTAAAGCCTGCCATCAACAATACTCCTGTTCAATGTACACTTTACATCAAAAATAACGTGAATATCTTTCAAAAGGGTTGTTACATCAAGACCATCAAATTTCTTATGAGCGACCGCTGCGATAGCCGCATCATACTTTTGTAAGGGGAGCTGATTCACTACCTTAATACCATACTCGTGTTCTACAATGGCGGGGTTTGCCCAAGGATCATAGACGGTGATATTGAGGTTATACTCCTTTAATGCCTTGTAGATGTCAATCACCTTGGTGTTACGCACGTCGGGGCAGTTTTCCTTAAAAGTGAAGCCAAGGATAATGATGTTGGAGTTTAGCACTTGAATCCCTTTCTTTAGCATCAGCTTAATGGTCTCAGTAGCCACATAATCACCCATACCATCATTCATTCGACGACCTGCAAGGATAATCTCGGGATTGTAGCCATGACGCTGTGCGCACTGTGCCAGATAGTACGGATCAACGCCGATGCAGTGGCCACCAACCAAACCCGGACGGAAAGGAAGGAAGTTCCACTTAGTGCCTGCAGCTTCCAAAACATCAAGGGTATCAATACCCATCTTGTTGAAGATCTTGGAAAGTTCATTCACAAAAGCGATGTTAATGTCACGCTGACTGTTTTCAATGACCTTGGCTGCCTCGGCTACCTTGATGGAGGGTGCAAGGTGAGTACCTGCTGTAATCACGGAACTGTAAACCTCGTTGATATACTTTCCAATCTCAGGAGTGGATCCAGAAGTGACTTTCTTAATATGCTCTACAGTGTGCTGCTTGTCACCCGGGTTGATACGCTCAGGGCTGTAGCCAGCGTAGAAATCCACATTCATCTTAAGGCCAGAAACCGTCTCTACGACAGGGATGCACTCGTCCTCTGTAACGCCAGGATAAACGGTGCTCTCATAAACCACGACATCACCTTTGTTGATGACCTTACCAACTGTCGTGCTGGCACCGACAAGCGGTGTAAGGTCGGGATTGTTGTCAGCATCTACGGGCGTAGGAACAGCAACCACATAGAAATTGCAATCCTTTATCTTCTCGATATCGCTGGTGCAGATGAATCCGTAGTTGTTAATAGCATCTTGCAGGATGTCATCTGCTACCTCAAGGGTGGCATCATGGCCCGCCATTAGCGCGTCACAACGCTTCTGATTCATGTCAAATCCCACTGTGGGATACTTTGTTGAAAACAGGCGAGCCAGGGGCAGGCCAACGTAACCGAGACCGATTACACAGATTTTAGTCTCTTTCATTGCTTATATGCTTTTAATATATTTACAAATTTGCCTTATACCATTCAATCGCCTCTGCGAGTCCTTTAGCGAAGTCGTATTGAGGATCATATCCTAGAAAACGCTTCGCTTTGCTAATATCTGCATTACTATGCTTAATATCTCCAGCACGGTCGGGGCCAAAGTGAGGTTCTATGTTCTTGCCTAATGCCTTGGTCAGTTCGTAGTAGATGTCAATCAAATATTCACGCCCACCGTAAGCCACATTGAAAGATTCACCACTGGCCTCATCTGGAGCAAGACAAGCTTTGAGGTTAGCCTCAATTACATTATCAATGTAAGTAAAGTCGCGACTCTGTTTACCATCACCATTGATGGTGGGCTGCTCATCATTCAAGAGCTGCTTAATAAATTTTGGAATCACAGCGGCGTATGCGCTATGGGGGTCTTGACGACGGCCAAACACGTTGAAGTAGCGAAGGCCTACTGTCTTGAGACCGTAGTGCCGGTGATATTGTTTTCCCCATTCCTCATCGCAGCGCTTGCTGAGAGCATACGGAGAAAGCAGATTGCCTTCTACACCTTCCTTCTTGGGGAGGTGAGCCTCGTCGCCATAGACGGATGAGCTGGATGCGTATACAAAGGTCTTTACGCCATTCAGTCTTGCAGCCTCCATCATATTTAGTGTGCCCTGGATATTATTGGCGCAATAGAATAGGGGCATCTCTATGGAACGAGGCACGCTCCCCCATGCGGCTTCATTGAGGACATAATCCACACCCTCGCAAACTTTCATACATGTATCAAGGTCTTTGATATCGCCTTTGATGAACTCGTAGTTGGGATTATCTTTAAACAAATCCACATTTGCTTGTTTGCCTGTGCTGAGGTCATCGAGACAACGTACTCGGTAACTCATATTGAGGATGGCTTCACAAAGGTTAGAGCCAATGAAACCAGCCCCACCGGTTACAAGAAATAGCGAATCCTTTGGAAACTGTAATTCAGTATAAAGCATATTAATTATTTCTTCCTCAATGAATTAAATATGATACACACCCTCCAGCGGACAGATATTATGACAATCCAAAATCACTTTGCCCTTCAACTTATTCCAATTCTGCATAATATGATTATGCTTAACCATAATGACAACCATTTCAACTTCCTCGAGGAACTGATCGAAGTCAAGAATCTGATTCTTCACAATCTCCTTATTGGTAAAGAATGGGTCAAAGGTCTTCAGCGGATGAGCCAGATGGCGTTCCTGGATGTCGAGCATCTGGAGGGTGGGACTTTCACGGACGTCGTCAACATTCTCCTTGTATGTCAGTCCATACAATCCAACTTTCCGATTATCCGATAATCCGTGCTCCTCCATAATCTCGTGGATGCGCTCAAGCACAAACACGGGCTGGTAGTCGTTGGTCTTCATACTCTCGTTAATCACCTTGGCCAACTGAGGATAGTCACCCACCAAGAACCAAGGGTCAACAGAGATGCAGTGACCACCTACACCAGGGCCAGGCTGCAGGATGTTCACACGAGGATGCATGTTGCAGATCTTGATAATCTCATATACATCCATATTGTCGTGACGGCAGATGCGGCTCAGCTCATTGGCAAAGGCAATGTTAACAGCACGGTAGGTGTTCTCAACCACCTTGGTCATCTCTGCAGTACGGATGTCAGTAACCACAATCTCACCTTGGCAGAACGATGCATAGTAGCTCTTTACTTTCTCACCAATCTCCTTGCTGTCTGCACCGATTGTACGGTTGTTATGCAGGAGCTCATACACCATATTACCGGGGATGATACGCTCGGGGGCGTGAACCAGGTTGATGTCCTCACCGATCTTGAAACCGTTCTCCTCAATTACGGGACGCACGAACTTGTCAATGGTTCCGGGGCTCACGGTGGATTCCACTACTACGGTTGCGCCTTTGGGGCAAACCTTCATCACTTCCTTAACAGCTGCTACTACGTAACAAGCGTCAACCTTCTTGGAGAACTTGTCGTAAGGAGTAGGAACAGAGACAATGTATATGTCTGTCTTCTGATACTCGGTAGTGAACTTAATGCCGGCCTTTACTGCGGCAGCAAAAAGCTCGTCAAGTCCATCTTCTTTGAATGTAGTTTTGCCGGCATTGAGGGTAGCAACAAGTTCTTTGTTATAATCGGTGCCAATTACCTCAACACCATGCGACGCCATCATAAGGGCGGTCGGAAGGCCAATATAGCCCAGTCCAATTACGTTAATCATTGTATTATCAATTAATATTCAACATTCTAAATTATACTTCGTACCTATCTACGGCTTCGCCGTTAAGTGCCCTGACAATACGTGAACAAGCCTTGCCATCCCCGTATGGGTTGACTGCTTTACTCATTCGCTCATAAGCTATGGGGTCATCTAGGAGTGTGCTCACCTCGCTTACAATGAGGTCGTGGTTAGTGCCCACCAAGTGCACGGTGCCGCTCTTGAGGGCTTCGGGACGCTCCGTAGTGTCACGCATCACAAGTACGGGCTTACCAAGACCAGGAGCCTCTTCTTGGATGCCACCAGAGTCGGTTAGGACAACTGTAGATTTCTCCATTAAGTAAACAAACTCCAGATACTGGAGGGGCTCGATGAAGAAGAAGTTGCTGTAGGCGGTGAGATCCTCGCCAAACACTTCGTGGATGGGCTTGCGCACGTTTGGGTTGAGATGCATAGGATAAACGAAGTCCACATCAGGATACTTCTCGCTAAGATCCTTCATGGCTGTTACCATACTGATGAAGCCTTCACCGAAGTTCTCACGACGATGGCCGGTAATGAGGACCAGCTTCTTGCCACCATCAAGGCGGGTTACATCGTATCCGGCATTCTTGAGCACATTGATTTGCTCATCGGCAAGAGCCTTGTCACTCTTGAGCTTGTTCACCACCATGTGGAGGGCATCAATCACAGTATTGCCGGTTACGAATATTTGGCCTTGAGCCTTCTCCTCTTGAAGGTTCTTTTCTGAAAGCGGAGTCGGAGCAAAGTCGTATGTGGCAATACGACCAGTAATCTGCCTGTTCATCTCCTCCGGCCAGGGGCTGTAGATGTTATGAGTACGCAGGCCGGCCTCAACGTGACCAACAGGAATCTGCTGGTAGAAGGCGGCAAGGGCTGCTGCGGTGCTGGTGGTGGTATCTCCGTGCACAAGAATCACATCAGGATGAACCTCTTTCAAAACGTCTCGCATTCCCGTCAGCACGCGAGCGGTCACGTCATACAGGTCCTGTCCCTGCTTCATGATGTTCAGGTCGTAGTCCGGCTTAACATCAAAGATGGTGAGCACCTGGTCCAACATCTCCCTATGCTGCCCCGTCACGCAAACAATGGTCTCAAAATCGTCAGGAAACTTCTGGAACTCCTTCACCAACGGGCACATCTTAATCGCTTCAGGTCTCGTGCCAAAGACCAACATTACTTTCTTCATATATTGCTTGTATTATTGATTCTGTTTATTGTTTAGCCCAGGCTTCTCCCACTGGGATTTCTCGTTAAGGTTCACCTCTCAATTCAGTTAGGCAAATAGTAAAAACTCTTAAGGCACTATTTTGACACTTGAAAAAGTAGTACTAAAGTGAACTAACAACAGCTCTGTAAATCTGCCATATAAGTAGAATCCTTCCTTATTTGTCCTTCTTTCTTTGGGATATGATTTCCAATAGTAGAACTTCACCTCTATACATTTATTCTCCTCATCAACATTCAATGACAAACACCCGACAAGGTCCCATGCATCAGTAGTATGCACTAATAGTTTGTTGTCTTTGTCATTAGAATCATTCTTCAAATCCCATGTTTTAATCTCTGCTCCAGATTTGTCTTTCTTATCTTTGATGCAAGACAAAATTTCCGCCTTACACTTTTGGGGGTTACCAGTATTGATAAAGTATTTCATAAGTTTCAATGATATTAATGTTAAAAACTATATTTCATTCTCGTTTAATCAAGGTGGCTTCTCCTCCTTCAAAAATCTCACATACATGCTCCCTAATAGCCTGAAACTTCAAACAATAGTCGCAGTCTACAATTTTGTTTTATTATTATCCAGCACTCCCCTAAATAACAGCATACAAAATTATTGATAATAATAAAGTCGGATAAATGTACGTGAAGGCCAAAACAAGGAGCTACTCACTAATCATTGAAAGAGTATTATCAATATAAACCCGAGGTGAATTTGAAACAGTTTCACGTAAACGTTGAAGCTCTTTTTTAGTTTGTTCAACTCTTTCTTCGTTATTATCAGTCCCTCCATACCAATACAGTTCCCGATGTATAATTCGCCCAGTCTTTAAATATGCATGTACTTCTCTGAATTGATTTCTAGTTTTCACATCAACCTCTGCCGTATGGTGGACCAAAACGGAATACGACTTCACATCTTCTTGAAGTAGGTACGCATCAATTAATGCTTGACCAAAGAATAGTTGTTTCTGCAAATCGCAAGTAACCTTACCTTTAGCAATCGCTCCTTTTAAAGGGAAATTGAAACCTAACGCAGCAATCATCACATTCGTTGTAATTCTAGCCAAAGCGTGAAGAGACGCTATTTTTGTGTCAGCACTGAACAAAACAATGCTATCTGAAAATTGCGCTAGTTGAATATTTAGATTGCCTTCTTGAGCCACAAAAGAGGCAATTTTTCCTTGGAAACTCATGAGCTTCTCTAACATTTTCCCATGATCTTTATGAGCGACTTTATCCTTAAAGCCCATGATGTCCAAAAAGACGACAAAACGACTAGCTGTAATTGCCTTATCATCAACTAATGGCTGCTGATTATTCTGCTCTAAATCCGGCATATTATTCGATCGTTGTAGGGGTTACTACATAACAATAAACAATATTAGAATCATCATCTCCTCCTCCTGATCCTCCCCTCATGCCAAGGTCTAGATAATGCTTTTCAACAGCTCTAGCAATTTCTTCGGTCTCTGCTATTCGATATATCCACCAACTATTATCCCTTGACACATTATGATCTCCAAACAACCGTTGCTCTACATTTTTTGTAATACCGACATAAAAGTCAGAATAATACCGTTTCCCGCTAATTGAAATATGATTGTTTATTTCATTAATAATTGTATCGTAATCCTTTGCCATGACGTGAATCTTCAAATTTGTGAATATGCCCCCGTTTGAGTCTTTGCGATAAATAATATCAACTCTTAATTCCGGCTAGCCGACAACTTTGGCCTAGCATCTACTACAATAATTGGAAGAGCTGTTCTTTGTTCGGAATAATTCTTTCTTTGATAATCAAATACAATTTGTATGGCATCCTCATCCGAGTCATCCTCCTTAATTATCAGGTAAATACCATGCTCAGCAGCCTCTGCCGCCATGTATGCTGGCAGTTGGCTTACATATCCATGCAACAAATTCTCATTGCTTGCTCGTTTTATCTCAACGACAGTCTTTCCATGGGCGCCTCTTGTAAACTTGAAATCAAGCAAGCCTGGGCCAGAATTATTTTCTCTGGTAACATCAATATCAGCGTTGGAAGCCCTGAGATATGTGTCGGCGACAGTCATAAGGTAATATTGCCAATCAGGCTCGTCGGGAGACCGTTCTTTACGGTGAAAGATTTTCCACATATATTTATCCTCAACTAGCCGTCTAAATTGCTCAATAATAGCACAAGTAATGTCATAAACAGCCGTTGGTTGATGATTTTGCAAAAAACGCAATAGGTCTAGTGGCTTTTCAATTGCCATATCCTGCAATCTTGCAGTAAGATATTCATCCTTCTCATCGGTTTGGAAGTCATAAGGCAAGGCTCGTAATCCTTTAAAAAAGCCGAGAGCTTCTTGATAAACATAACGGCTATCAAAGATTGCCTTTTTCCAGTCAGGCTTTTTATAAAAACGATACTCGCTCCAACTAATTCCAATTGCTTCCGCCACTTTCTTCTTTAATCGATTTGCATAATGTACCACACGGTCAATGTCATCGCGACTGGTAGCGATAGGGATATCTGCTAGTAGCTCAACCGGCAAGAATAATACAGGTTTTTCATTATAGATGGGCAAGTTGATAATCTCGTCTGCATATTCTTGGACAAAAGAAGAGGTTTTTATTCCTAGCTCCTTCGCAATTCTTGCAGTATATCGGACAATACGTTTAATTAGAATTGCGATTGTCATATCGCTAATCCTATCAATTGAGATATTATCTTCAAAAATCGGCATCAGCAAAAAGATCTCTGCGTCAATATATCCAGCTGAAATAATATCCATTGCTGTATCTGCCAATTGAATAGAAAGCGCGCCACTGATACCACGGCCTTTCGTGTTCTTCTTGGAGAACCCCAAACCAGTGTTTGATATTTCATGAAAAGTAAAACGCCCAACTATCTGCTTATAAAACCTGTCCTTATCATCTTTATCTTTAACAAACGGAACAAGATGAGTAATATAATTAAAGTATTCCAGAAACTCTTCATAAGCACCATGAAACTCTGGTACACAACAAGTCTTCAAAAGCAAAGGATCAACATGCAAATGAGAATCCATATCAAGTGTGCCGTCAAACACACCCTTTTCAAAGAATAAACGGTGGCTTACCTTGAAATGTTTACTATAGTGCAATGCCATATATTACTTTCCTTTTCCCCCTTTATACTATGCATTCAAAATAAAAAAGGGATTGTCGTTAAATGTCCTCTATTTGAGCTGTCTGTCCGCTAGCCCAAATTAGAGATCCATCCTAACTCGTCAACTGTAAATAATTAATTCGCTTTGCCCAAGCTCTCCTTTATTTCCGTCGCCAGTGACGGAGTAATCCAGTGGGATTCCCGTAGCTAGAATCATCTCATGGTGCCGATGAACGGGCAACTGGCCGGTTGAAGCAGTCCCCGATAGGTCATCTGTATCGCACATGCCCACCACAAAAACAATTGCTATCATCTAGCGTTCGGCAAGTCGGAACTCAGCATCGAGAACTTGAGTATCGCGGTTCACTGCCAGCTCTCCAGCCTCTAGCAAAATGTATGATCCATTACAACTCGCCATTATTGCTTCACCGCCCCAATCTCATTATCTTTTACCACATCCTTATGAACGCTCCCTTGTGCCAATTCTTGATAATATGCCTCCTGATAAGGTTTAAGTACAGCTGATTTCATCAAATCCGCACGCATCTTTCTCGTATTATCCTTAGCCTGCCCCGCAATCGTATCCATCGCCCGCAGTAGCGCGTCTTCAAATACTTTTCGGTTGTCCAAATCTACATAGTCAAGCCTTCCAAACCCCTAT
>JAEEGL010489930.1_pt1 | contig 35248 bp, 23 predicted proteins | sample 9134231 | NCBI WGS metagenome assembly JAEEGL01 (sample SAMN16246548, study PRJNA631951) | gut metagenome | biome: gut microbiome; feature: rumen; material: fiber-attached | host: Bos | place: Iran: Karaj | collected 2018-10 | reverse complement strand
GATATTGATGATGAAGGTACAATTAATATTGCTCAAGGAACAAGAAATTGTATTGAAGTCATTGATTTGAATGAAGAAATCAAAGATGTATATATTGATTTAGATTCAAGAACATATAAAGGTGAACAATTAAAAAATCAAGTTATCTGGGTATCTTTTGGTTATACAGATGCTGCTAATAGTAAGTATAAATATACTCAATCAAGATCTATATTAGCATCTAAAGATACTGGAGATATAATGCACTTTAATCTTGCAGGTAAATCATCTAAATTAAGAATTTACTTTAATGGTGGAGATGATCAATACTTTGCAATTAATAAGATTGTAATTAATAAGAAATATAACTTTAATTTCTCTATAATTAGAATGTTAAGTATTTATTTTGTATTCTTATTATGGATTATATTTGGACCTAAAGCAAAGATTTGGAAACTTAAATTAGGGGATAAAGAATCTAAGAAATACATAATTGGTATGTTAGTAGCTCAACTTGCATTATTTATATTTGCATTTAGTTTAAATGGATACTTTGTTAAAGAAAACTTTGGTATTCAAACAGGACAAAGAGATCAATATAAGTTCCTTGCTGAAAGTTTTTCTCATGGACACCTTTATCTTGAAGAAGAACCAAGTGAACTTCTTAAGAATATGAAGAATCCATATGACACTAATAAGAGAGATTCAATATTCAAAGATAGTGATGAAGAATATCTTTGGGATTGTGCTTATTATAAGGGTAAGTATTATGTTTATTTTGGAGTAGCTCCAGTAATCTTCTATTATTTACCTCATTACTTAATATTTAAAACACATATTAAGACAAGTACATGTATATTTATAACTGGTTTACTTTGTACATTAGCAGTCTTCCTTCTAATGAAACGTATAGTTAAGATGTGGTTTAAGAATGATGTTAACTTAGGATTATTTATAATACTATTCTTAAGTTTTGTTAATGGATGTGGAATCTTACATACTTATGGAAGACCTGATCATTATTATTTACCAATATTAATGGGAGTAATGTTTAGTTTATATGGTTTAATTGCTTGGTTAAAAGCACGTGAAACAAATAAAACTAGATATTATCTACTTGGTAGTTTATGTATGGCATTAGTTGCTGCATGTAGACCACAACTTCTACTTACTTCATTCTTAGCAATTCCAATCTTCTGGGATAAAGTTAAAGAATTAATGAAGAAAGAAAATCTAAAGAAAGTATTTGCATTTGTACTTCCTTACTTAGTAGTGGCTGGACTATTAATGGCTTATAACTATTTAAGATTTGGTTCAGTAACAGACTTTGGAGCTAACTATAACTTAACTACAAATGATATGACTAAGAGAGGATGGGTAATGGGTAGAATTCCAAGTGGTATCTTCTATTACTTTATTAATGCACCACTTTTATCTGTTAAGTTTCCATTTATCTTAAGAAAAGATGTAGTTATTAATTACATAGGAACTACTATTTATGAAACAATGCCTGCTGGATTCTTCTGGTCAAATGCATTATGTATATTAAGTTTATTCTTATATAAGATTAAAAATAGATTTAGAAATAAACTACCATATATATTAAGTATTATGTACTTAGTATTTGCTCTTATTATTTCAGTCGTTGATACTGAAATGGCAGGTATTTTACCTAGATATATCTTAGACTTTGGGTTCATGATTTACTTTGCTACAATCATAGCTACATTTAAATTTGAACCTGAATTAACTAAGAGTAAATTGAGATTATCTGTATTAAGAATAATATTTATATCTATTATTCTTTCAAGTATTTGTTTCTTACTTACAGATACAACACTTACTAGATATATGTTCTATTATCAAATAAGACAAATATTTGAATTCTGGGTATAGATTTTAGGATGACAAAAGTCATCCTTTTTTATTACATAAAAAAAATACATTCAATTAAGAATGTATTAATTTAATTTTTCTGGATTTACTACAAGTCCAGTAGCAACTGGTCTAGTAACATTTCTTAAAGATGCATTAATAGGTCTTGAAATAGTAATTCCTTTTTCTACCATTACAGTAGAAGTACCACCATCTAAAGCTGCAGCATTAATAGCACCATAGTTAAGCATTATATCAGTTAAGTCTTTCATACTTGCACCATTAGTTCTAGTTTCATTAGAATCAACTACAAGTATTAATGTAACTCCATCTTTTCTTTGTCCAATCGCAGTTCTAGCAGCATAGCCATAACCACCGCTTCCTTTAGTAAATGAAGCAACTCCATTAACTATTAGGAATGGAATAGAAGTAACACAATCTCTAACTCCTAAATCTAGAAGTTCTTGAGCATTTTTATTTTTGTAAAGTACTAATATATTATCTTTATTAAATCCAATAACACCCATACCATTTTCAATAGGATGGTCTGTTATTATTTTACGCTTTTGAATTGTTACACCCGCAGGATTGTTTCCGTTGCTCTTATTGGTAGGATCTATAAATCTACCACCATTAACAGCAATTAATGCATTTGTTCTTTTTGCCATGTCTACTATATATTCACCACTTACATGTACATTCTTACTTGCTAAGAATTCACAATATGCTGGATCATATACTACAGCAAGATATGCATTTTGACCATTTACTTTAAATCTTATAAGTCTATATATTTCATCTTCAGTATGATTCTTGAACATCTTTACTTCATATTCATTATTTTCATCATATTCAAATAAGTTCTTATTAGTTTTAACTAAATCTGTATCCATAACTTCGTTAGGTTCTAGAATATAGTTTGAACTAAGTAAATTATTTATATATGTATCATTATAGAATATTCTACATAAGTATTGATGATTCATAGTTTCCATCGCAGTAGTTATTAACCATTCTCTAAATTTAGGAAAAGGACCATAAAGTAGATTAATAAATATTACACATCCTGTGATATAGATAATAGTAATTGAATTTATTATCCATCTTTTAACTGGTAGTTTTAAATCACTATCAATAGACACATAACCAACGATTGAATATATAAATGCAATAAAACTTGCTAAGAAGGCTATAAAGAAAATCCATTTGAATACTTTATTAAAGAGGTAAGAACTATTACAAGATATAATAAATAGTACTAAGAAAGTAGCATTTATTACACTAAATAGTCTTGCGAGTTTAAGTTTCTGATGTTTTTTCTTTAAAAGTAGCATTCTAAGTTTTTTTAATCTTTTAACTTTGTTATATTTAGTTTTTCTTTCAGTTTTTTTATTCATAATACTCACGTATTAATTATACCAATGATAAATGTAAAACTCTAGTATATTTGCTAAAAGTTTATGCTATAATTTTAGTGTATGAGAGTTGATAATTAATGATTAAAAAAATAGATAATAACAAAATAGGAATTATATATTTTTATATACATTTTGTAGTAGAAGTTCTATCTTTTTACTTCCTTTATAGTAACTATAAAAGTGGAATAGTTTGGCTTATACCATTGATATATGATTCTTTTGCTTTTGTACCTCAAGCTTTGATTGGATACATTAGTGATTTAAGAAAAGATATTAATATAGGATTAATTGGAATACTTTTATTCTTTATAGGATATATATTCTTCTTATATATAGATGTCAGTGTATTAATACCTTTATTTATAATTTGTTTAGGTAATGCATGTTTACATGTAAGTGGGGCAGAAGCTACCATTAAGTACGGAAGTGGTAAGTTATCAAATACTGCAATCTTTGTTGCTGGAGGGTCATTCGGAGTAATGGTGGGTAGACTTCTTTCAGATTCACTTACTTTTGGAAGTATTCTTTTTGTTCCACTTGTATCAATGATTCCTTTAATAATACTTACTCATGAAGAAACGAAGAATCTAACTGGATATACTAAGTATTCATGTCTTAAGAAGAATGTTAATTCATATATAGCTATATTAATTGCTTTCTTTGTAGTTATTATCAGAGGCTATATGGGTTATGGAATACCTACATCATGGAATAAAACTACACAAGAAATGATTCTTTTATTTACTACGATGGGAATAGGCAAAGCACTCGGAGGAATACTAAGTGATAAGTTTGGAATAAGAAAAGTTGCTATTTTAAGTACACTTTTATCAATACCATTCCTTTGTTGTGGAGATAAACTTATGTTAGTATCTCTTTTTGGTATATGTTTATTTTCTATGACTATGTCTATTACTTTAGGTATTATTCTTTCAGTATTAAAGAGTAAACCTGGGCTTTCTTTTGGTATTACAACAATTGGTTTATTCTTAGGAACAGTACATATATTCTTTATTAAACTAACATTTATATATAATGTAATAATGATAATAGTATTCTCAATTATTTCATCAATACTTCTAGGAAGTATTCTGAAAGGAGAAAAATAATGAAATATATATTTAATCCCTTATTTATAAAGGAGAATGAAACATTGTTTATAATAACTATTCTTATTACTTTAGCAATTATTGGAATAACTACATATTTAGTTATTAAAGAGGTAAGAAATGGATCTAAATAATGAATATTTAGTAATGATTATATGTTTAACACTAACTATATTAATCGAAGTAAGTTTAGCTTTTATCTTAGGTGTAAGAAAAAAACGTGACTTTTTATATATAGTACTAGTTAATATAATGACTAATCCAATCGTAGTAACTTTACCAATACTTTTATATATATTATTTAATTATAGTGTATATCGTTATTCAATATATATCCTAGAAGTATTAGCTGTCATACTTGAAGGATTAGTTTATTTAAAAAATTTGAATTATAAAAAAGTAAATCCATTTGTTTTATCTTTAATACTTAATGCAGTGTCTTATGGAATAGGTTTAATATTTAATATATAAAAATATTATTGAAAAATTACTAAAAGGTAAAATATAATAATAAAGAAGGAAGATGAAAAAATGAAAAATTTTATTAAAGTATTATTAATCATTGCAATGTTTGTTCCAATGATTGCTCATGCTGATCTAGGAGCACCTATGATAAGAGAATTTGAAGCAGAAGTAATCGCAGAAACAGGATTAACTGTTAAAGATTACAATAATAAAACTGTTAAATTTAAAAAAGGAGATACTGTCGTAGTAACTGGTTCTGGAACTAGTTATCAAATAGTTTATAAGAACAACTATTATGATTTAAAGAGTGAAGATATCGTAGCTATTAAACCAAAAACTCAATCAGTTAATCCAAATGATAAGAATATCTTTAAATTAGATAAAACTAGAGAATTTGAAGTAGTAGTAGAAAAGTTAGATGTTTACGCAGGACCTGCAAGTGTTTATGAAAAAGTAGGTCACATTTCAAAGGGTGAACAAGTAACTGCATTCTATGCTGCTAAATCAGAAAGCTATAGTGATTACTTCTATATCCAAGAAGATGAACTTAAAGGTTGGATCTACATTGGTAATGGCGGTGAAAATGATCACTTTAATGTAAGAGAAGTCAATGCTACAACTTTAAAAGCAATTATTACTAAAGATATAACATTAAATGGTACTCTTATTAAAGCTAATACTGTAGAAACTATTTATTATTGGGCTAATCCATGGATTACAACAGTTCCAATTATAAAAGTAAATAATGAAATGATTACATTAGATGATAGTGATTCATATAATTTAATTAATGAAGGTAAGAAACCTGGAACTAGTTTTAAAGTAAGACAATTTAATATTTTATTTAAAAAAGATACTAAGATGTATTCTACAATGAAAGGTTCTGAAGTATTAGAAACAATTCCATCAGGAACTAAACTTTCTACAGTTAACTTAGTATATGAACTAATAGGAGTAAGTGATACAGATACAATTGATGTATTAGTATTCTTTAACAATAAATTAGGTTGGGTAAGAGTAACAACTAATACTGCTGAATTCCTAGAAGAAGATGAATTAGTAGCTCCATACACTGATATCGAAGGTGATGATGATACTGAACCAACAACTGAAGTTGAAGAGGAAGAAAAAGTTAAAACTGTTAAAATAGATAAAAAACAAATGGCTATCATTGCTGTTGTAGTTGCAGTTTCAACTGCAGTTCTAGCGTTTTCTACAATAATTCTTTTAGATAAAAAGAATAAGAAAACAACACTTGATGAAATTAATGAAGAATTAGAAAAAACTCAATCAATTAAAGTTGTAAAGAAGGATAAAAAGGAGGATAAATAATCCTCCTTTATTATTAATAAAATTTGGTGTATAATTATCATAGGATGGTGTAGAAATGATAGAGATAAAGAAAGTAACTAAAAAATATGGAAATAATATAGCGGTTAATAATGTTTCGTTTAAAGTTGGTGATGGAGAAATATTTGCATTCATAGGACATAATGGGGCAGGTAAAACAACTTTAATTAAATGTATCACTGGTATTCAAGAATTTGATTCAGGGAGTATTCTTATTAATGGTAAATCAATAAAGAATAATCCAGTAGAATGTAAAAAAGAAATGGCATTTGTTCCAGATAATCCTGAACTTTATGAGCAAATGAAAGCAATTGATTATATTAACTTTATTTGTGATATGTATGAAGTATCAGAAAGCGATAGAACTGAAAGAATAATTAAATATTCTAAATTATTTGAAATGGATGATAAACTTAATGATATTATTGAGTCTTACTCTCATGGTATGAAACAAAAGATAGCACTTATATGTGCTTTAGTACATGAACCTAAAGTTCTTATTATGGATGAACCATTCGTAGGATTAGATCCAAAAGCAGTATTTGATGTTAAAGAAATAATGAAAGAATTAACTAAAAAAGGAACTACAATTTTCTTTTCAACTCATATTCTAGAAGTTGCAGAAAAACTTTGTTCAAGGGTAGGAATAATTAAAAAAGGTGAACTTGTAAGTGTTGGAACTATGAAAGAAGTTAAAGGAGATAAATCATTAGAGAGTGTCTTCTTAGAACTAGAGGATTAATATGAAAAAGTTAATTACTTTAATTAAAGTTTGTCTTAAAGATAATATGTCTATCTTTAAATTAAAGGGTAATGCTTCTAAATATAAGTATTTACCATTTATACCTGCATTATTAATAATGTCTTCATTTTATATAAATGCAGATCAATTAATGAGTGTCTTAGATGAAGTTAATCTTCAATATGTAATAGTTACAATGTTTATCTTAGGTACAACTATAATGACATTTATGGAAGGTATCTATAAGAGTAGTGGTCTTTTATTTAATTGTAAAGATGATGATTTATTACTTACTTTACCAATAAAAAGAAGCACAGTCTTCTTTATAAGAGTATTAAAGTTCTATGTATTTGAACTTATATTTAATAGTTTGTTCTTATTACCTGCATTAGCATGTTACGCAGTGCATGTACATCCAGGGGTGGGTTATTATTTAATTTCTATTTTAAGTTTATTATTACTACCAATTATTCCAATTGTACTTTCTACGATCGTAGGAATAGTAATAGCATTTTTATCTTCAATGTTTAAGAATAAAAATATTATGCAAACTTATATTTCGTTTATATTCATAGGAATTCTTTTGATTGTTTGGTCTAATATGGGTACTCTTTTTGATAATCTTCTAGAAAACGCTAAGAGTATTAATGATATTATTATAAAGGTTTATTATCCTGCGGGTCTTTATGTTAATTTAATTACTAATTTTAAAGTGCTTGATTTAATAATCTTTATACTTATTCATGTTATTCCATTTATAATTCTTATTATTAGTTTAAAAAATGTATACTTTAGTATTAATTCTAAAATTAAAATAGTTAAGAAAATAGGTAGTCATAATAAAGATACTTCTTTAAATATTAAAGTTACATCTAAGGGAAAAGCATTTATTAAAAAAGAACTTAAAAGACTTGTTAATACTCCAGTATATATATTAAATTCTTGTTTTGGTCTTGTAATATATATTATTGCAATCGCAATGATTAACTTTAAAATAGATATGTTTAAGGATATGCTTACAACACAAAATGGAGAAGTTCTATTTGATATCACAGGTAATATATCTATAGTATTATTATTAATAATAGTAGCTACCTCATTATTAACCAACCTTACTTGTTGTATGATTTCTTTGGAAGGTAAATCTATTAATATACTTAAAAGTTTACCAATAAGACCAATAGATATAATTATGTATAAAGTAAATACTACTTTAACAGTGGAAGTTCCAATAATAATTATGGGATTAATAGTAAGTTTTATTAACTTTAAAATAAATTTATTCATTGGATTATTGCTTATTATATGTGCTTTTATTCTACCATTAATCTCAGGACTTATAGGAATTATTGTTAATCTTAAATTCCCTAAGTTAGATGCTAAAGATGATACCGAAGTAGTCAAACAAAGTATGTCTTCATTTATATCTGTGATGGTAGGAATGTTCTTAACTTTTGTATCAATTGGATTGGTATTTAAATTAAAAGAATTAGTTAATACTAATTTAGTTGTTTTAATAGTAACATTAATATTTGCATTAATTGCTTATCTTTTATATTTATATGCAAAAGTAAAAGGAACTAAAGATTTTGAAAAATTAGTTGTATAGGTGAGTTATGCATAGAGGATTAGATAATTTTAAAGATAATAGTTATTTATTAAATACAATCAACCAAAGGAAAGAAGAGAATAGGGTAATATTTTTAGATGTTAATGGTGCGATTATGCCTGTGCCTGATAATCAATTAAGATTTGAACATGATGGTGAAGCTTTAAAAAGATATCTTAGTGATAAATATAATGATCCAAGATATTTAGAAATAAATCATTATGATATTGGTGCTGTTTATTATGATTGGAGTCATATAGCTTTAGGATACTTAAGAGAACTTTTAGATAAGACAGGATCTAATATAGTGCTTTCAAGTAACTGGAGAGATGGACATCCTTGGGAACATTTAAAAGCTTTCTTTAAATTATATGATTTAGAAGATTACTTAATTGATAGAACTCCTTTTAGTTATGATAAATATATTGATCATGCTGAATCAATTAAAATGTATTTAAGTGAACATCCTGAAATAAAAAAATATATCGTTTTTGATGATTTTGATTTATACGAAGATTTTGGTCCAAACTTTAAAAGAGTAAGTAATCATTTAGGTGCACTTAATCAAGAAGATTTTATTTATGGACTTTTAATGTTAAATGGTAATCCTGAAACTTTAGATGATGGCGAATATATTAGATATTATAATGCTATAACTATTGAAAAACATGAGTTTGTAATAGATGGTGTAAGAATTCTTTATATGAAACCGATACATGCGATTGATTACTATAAAAATCCTTCTTATTTTAGCTTTATAGTAATGGATACTTATATGAAGAATAAGGAAAAGTATGATTACTTTATTTTAGATAATAAAGATATTAGTCTCAATAAAGTCGCTTTTTCAAATATAAGTCGTGATAACTTGATTATTTATCCTCAACCTTGGTGGAACGATGAAAAATTTGATGATGTAAAGAAGTGTCTATTAAGTAGAATTAAAAGGTAAGGGTTTGTTATAATAACAAACTGGTGAAGGTTATGAAATATACTAAATTTAAAAAGAAACTAACACTCTTAGGACTTGTATTTATGACTACTTTAAACTCAAGTGGTTCTAAAGGAGTAATTAATGAAAAAGTCGCCTTTGATAAGAATATGATTCAAAAGGAATTAGATATAGATAGTGATACTTATGTTATCCAAGGTATATGTGAAGTAGATGATTATTTATTTGTTACTGCCTATAATGATTCAATTAGTAAATCAAGTAAAGTAATTATTTATGATTTAGATATGAATTATGTAAAAGAAGTATTACTAAATAATAATAGTCATGTTGGTGGTATTACATATGATCCAATTAATCAAATAGTATGGATTACAGATATCCAAGGAACAATCAGTGGATATAATAAAGATGAATTTATGGTTAATGATGTAATTAATCCTAAATTCTATAGATTAGATGTATCTAAAGGATTAGTTAACGTTTATGGAAATACATCAGTTGCTTACATAGCATATCATGATGGATATTTATTCTTAGGTGATTATACTGCTGAAGCTTTCTCAACCATGAAGAAATTTAAAGTATTAGATAATGGATCTATTAATCCAGACGAATATGAAAAGAGTTACTTCTATGGATTAGTTCAAGGTTTATCATTTTATGAATATAATGGTAGCACTTATATGTTTGTATCATCATCAATTGGTAATAAATTTAAATCTAATATGAAACTAGTTAAGTATGATCCAAATATTAAAGATTATAGAAATGAAAAGTGTTTAAACTTTGAAATGCCTAACATGTTAGAACAAATCTATATGAATAAAGATAATAAACTTTATAGTACTTATGAATCAAATGCAGAGAAGTACTTCAGTGGAACAAAACATTCAGGTGATATCTTAATTGAAAATTTAGATGAAAAAATAGACGAATATATAAATAAGTTGTAAATATTAAAAAATTTACAACTTTTTTTATTTTGTAACTTACTTGTAACTTTAGATTCATATAATGAAGTTGTAAAAAGGAGGAAAAAGTATGAAAAAATTCGTAATTACTTATACAGCAGTATGCGTTATGGTGTTCTCATCATTAGCAGGTCTTTATGTAGTTTTAGAAAAAGAGGCAGCTAAAGATATTAATAATGATATAAATATTATGGAAACTAATATATAATAATGAAAGGTGAATAATTATGGAAATATTAAAAGTAGAAAATTTAACTAAAGTTTATGGAAAAGGATCAACTGAAGTAAGAGCACTTGATGATGTCAGTTTTAAAGTAAATAAAGGAGAGTTTGTTGCAATTGTTGGTGCATCTGGTTCTGGTAAATCAACATTACTTCATATTCTTGGAGGAGTAGATAGACCTACTTCTGGAAAAGTATATATTAATGGTGAAGATATATTTAATTTAAATGATGAAAAATTAGCAATCTTCAGAAGAAGACAAGTAGGATTAATTTATCAATTTTATAATTTAATTCCTATTCTTAATGCTGAAGAAAACATTACTTTACCATTATCATTAGATAATAGAAAAGTAGATAAAGAAGAACTTGAAGATTTAATTAAACTTCTAGGTTTAGAAAGAAGAAAGAAACATTTACCAAATGAATTATCTGGTGGACAACAACAAAGAGTTTCAATAGGTAGAGCACTTATTACTCATCCAACAATCGTACTTGCAGATGAACCAACAGGTAACTTAGATTCTAAATCTAGTGATGAAATTGTAGCTTTACTTAAAAAATCTAACAAAGATTACAAACAAACAATTATTATGATTACTCATAATATGGAAATTGCTAAAGTTGCAGATAGAATAATAAAAATTGAAGATGGACATATTGTTAAGGAGGTTTAATAATGGACTTGCTTAATAAATTAACTATTAAAAATCTTAAATTAAATAAGAAAAGAACAATAGTTACTATCATCGGTATTATTTTATCAATTGCTCTTTTAACTGCAGTTTCTACAGTTTATATGAGTGGTTTAAAATCTATCGAAGATTATGAGATTAAAATTACAGGTAACTATCATTATCTTTTTAGAGATGTAACTAAATCTGATATAGATAAAATGAAACTAAATGAATCAGTTGAAAAAGTAAGTGAATCAAAACTTATTGGTTATGCAGATATTAAATCTCAAAATAAAGATAAACCTTATGCTGCAGTAACTGCACTTAATAAAGATGCACTTAATACACTACCAATTAAATTAAAAGAAGGAAGACTTCCAGAAAATGATTCTGAAGTTTTAATTCCAACTCATCTTTATACAAACGGAAGAGTATCATTAAAAGTCGGAGATAAAATAACTTTAAATGTTGGTAAGAGAATGGCTGGTTCAGAAGAATTAAATCAAGATAATCCATTTAATCATGAAGGCGAAGAACTAGTTGATACAATAAAAAAAGAATACACTGTAGTTGGTATCGGAGGAAGAGTATCATCATCAATTGAACCATACTCAGCTCCTGGTTACACTTTCATTACTTATAAAAATGAATTTAAAGAATCTGATAAAGTAACAGCTTATCTAACTATTAAAAGAGATAAAATGAAAGATGCTTATAACATATTTGCTGATATCGAAGGTGTAGATAGAAAAGACTTTGATAGATATATTAATGGAGGATTCTCAGATATATCCACTAAAGAAGCACAAGAAATAATTGATAGAGTAGAATCTAACATGAAATATACAAATGTTGATATTAATCAATATTTAATTGAACTAGAGAAAGATCCTATCCAAGGATCTGCTATGGGAGACCTTTCAAGAGTTGTAGCTATTGTTTTAATAATAATTGTTGTATGTTCTGTATTCTGTATTAAGAATAGTTTTGATATTTCTATTACAGAAAAAATAAAACAGTATGGTATGTTAAGAAGTATTGGATCTACTAAGAGACAAATCAGAAAGAATGTATTATATGAAGCATCAATCTTAGGAATCGTTGGTATTTCATTAGGAGTATTCTTAGGATTATTTGCATCATTTATTTTAATGATTATTTCAAATAAATTACTATCTAATTCTTATAGTGAAGACTTAGTATTAAGATTCTCTATATCATGGTTAGCAATACTAGTTTCTATTATTTTAGGAATGGTAACTATTTACTTATCAGCTTTAAAAAGTGCATTCAAAGCGTCAAAGGTATCACCAATCGAATCAATAAGAAACAGTGGTAACATTAAGATTAAGAAAAGAAGTCTAAAATGTCCTAAGATTATTTCTAAAATCTTTAAAATTGGTGGAGAAATCAGTTTTAAAAACATGAAGAGAAATAAAAGAAAATTTAGAACTACAGTTGTTTCTATAGTTATTTCAACTTCAGTATTTATTGCATTATCATACTTCATGGGAATAGCTATTGATTCTGTTAAAGAAGAAATAAATGCAAGTGATCATAATATTGATGTTTCGATTACTAATCCTACTGATGAAACATATAAAAAATATTTAGATTTAAAAAATGTAACTGGAGTAGAAAAGTTATCTCTAGAATATACAGTATATTTTGATGTTGATACTGATATTGTAAAAGGAAAAGTAAATGAAGAATTTAAAAAGTTCAAAGGTGATTCTTACCAATATTTTGAACCATATATTGATGTAATAGTTTTGGATGACGAAACATTTAATGCATATTTAAATAGTCTTGGTGAATCTTCAAAAGATTATGATAAAGCTGGAGTATTCGTTAATAAAGTAATGTGTTATGACTATAGTAAAACTACTAACAATAAAAAGAAAATAGATGCCTTTAACTATAAAGCTGGAGATAGTATCAAAGGTAAAGTTGTAGATTTAAAAATTGGTACAATCACAGAAACACTTCCATTTGGATTTGTTGGTAGTGAAGTAGGAACAAACTATATGTTTATTAATAGAACTGCTGAAAAGAATATCTTTAAGAAAGAATTATTTAAAGATGAAACTATTAGAAGTGCTTCGATTGATATAAATATTCAATCAAGTGATGCTAATAAAACTCAAGATGAGTTAGAAAATATTCTTAAGGGTGAAGAACTTACTTTAAATAATAAAGATGAAAATGTGAGAGAAATGCAAAATGTAGTATTACTTATTGGTATATTCCTTTATGGATTTATTACTGTAATTACATTAATTGGTATTACTAATATCTTTAATACAATTACTTCTAACATAAATTTAAGAAGACAAGAATTTGCAATGTTAAAGTCAATTGGTATGACTAAGAAAGAATTCAATAATATGATTCGTTTAGAAAGTTTATTTATTGGTATTAAATCATTATTCTTTGGAATACCTTTAGGCATTGGACTTTCATATATAATATATAAATCATTTAATGAAGGAATAATAACTTATTCAATTCCTGTTAAGCCTATAATTATATCTTCAATCGGAGTATTCTTGCTTATTTCTATAATAATGAATTACTCAGTTAAGAAGTGTGAAAATCAAAATATAATAGAAACAATTAGAAATGATAATATTTAATGGAACTTAATAGTTCCATTTTCTATTGTTTTTTGTTATACTTTAGTTAACAATAGGAAGTAGTGATCAAGATGAAATATATGAGAAACAAAAAAGTTTTAATTGTAATGGTGTGTGCGATTATAGCTTTTAGTCTCTCATTTTTTATTGGTTACACTTTTTCGGAAACTGCACTTCAAACAGAAGTTACTAATCTAACTAAACAAAGAATTAAAGAAATAAGAGCAACAGGTAATACTGATATATCTAAAAGAACTGGTCAAGTTTTCTATGTATCAGCTGATGGTGATGATACTAATAATGGTAAATCAGAAGACAAACCTTTTAAAACACTTTCTAGAGTTCAAAAATTGATAAATGGAACTGGTTTAGCAGCAGGTGATACTATTCTATTCCGTAGGGGAGATGAGTTCAGAGGTCAATTAACAGTTTCAAAAAATAACATAACATTAGGTTCTTATGGTGATACTAAAAAAGCTAAGCCAATCATTAATGTGTCAACATATGATGGAACAAAAACTGGTGAATGGGTAAAAGTTAAAAATAATATTTGGAAATATACAGTTGATGGTAGCGATCAAGTATTTAAGAAAGATATCGGAGAAATTTGGTTCTTCTGTAAATCTGGTAATAATAATTGTGATAGAACTACTACCATGGGAGATAGAAAATATAAAATATCTCAAAAAAAATTAACTAATGATGATATCGTAGAGACAGAAGCAGATATTAGTAATTATTTAAAACATGATTTAGAGTTTATGCATTATGGACATCCTAATGGTAATTCTGCTACTGGTGGTGCTTTATATGTATATTCTGCCACTAATCCAGCAAGTAGATTTGATGAAATTGAATTTAATGTTGGTACTAGTGGAATATATGCAGCAGGCATTACTAATTTAGTTGTAGATAACTTGGATATAAGACATGCTGGTCGTCATGGTATTAATTCAGGAACTACTGCTAACTTAAAAGTATCAAACTGTGAATTGTCTTTCATTGGTGGTATGGTACAAAAATATGACGCTGAAGGTCACTGGGCATTAAGACTAGGTAATGCGGTTGAAATATATGGAAGTGTTACATCAAAAAACAACTATAGTGTTGATGAAGGTTATGTTGTAGAAAACTCATATATTTATGAAGTATATGATGCTGGATTAACTTTTCAATATACTGCCGCAGCTGATGGTAGTTCAGCAGTTGAAAAGGTAGACTTTAATAATAACGTAATTGAATATGCAAGTTATAACATTGAATATTGGAATGATGTTAATAAACCAGAAACCGTAACAAGTGAATGGTTAAAAAGTATAGATAGAACATATTTAAATAAAATTTATTTTAGAAATAACATAATGAGATTCGCAGGTATGGGATTCACTGAAACAAGGCCAGAACATGGTTATGAAGCATTAATAAAAGCTTGGGATGGAGGACATGAAACCGCCCATAATAAACTTGCAATGAATGGTGAATTCATAATTGAAAATAATATTTTTGATACTACTGGAGTATTAAAAGATAATAAAGGCAATGATGTTGGTATTTGGATGTTACATTTAACTGCAGGTTATGAAGAATCAATACCAACAGTAAGAAATAATAGATTCTATAATTATACTTCAAGAAACTTAGGAAGAATAAGTTCATCTGAAGCAACTAACTGGACAGTTGGAGCTATTCCTTATAGTACACAACTTAAATATGATACGAATTGGTTAAAAGATAATGAATTCTATGCATATGATGGTTCAAGTGATCCGACTGGTACTAAGAGTGGTACATCAGGAAGTACATCTTGGTCACTGAACTTAAATAATCATACACTTACAATCTCAGGTTCTGGTGATATGGCTGATTATACAGCAGATTCACTTCCACCATGGAGTAGTTATTCAAATTATATTCATAAGATAGTAATCGGAGAAGATGTTACTAAGATTGGTAAGTATGCATTTAATGATCTTAAATACATTAATGATATAGTAATTAATTCTAAAAATTTAAAGAATATGACTGGCGGAAACGCTGCATTTAGAAATGCAGGTGTTTGGGCAACTGGTGCTACATTAACATTTGGACCTGAAGTTACAAATATTCCTGGTTATTTAGGAAATGCAACATCATCTTCAACAAGTGCACCAAACATTAAAAAAGTAGTGTTCAAAGGAAATAAAGTTAAAACAATTGGAAGTTATGCATTTACGTTCCTTTTAATGACTGATTTGGTTATACCTGATAGTGTTGAAACTATCGGAGAAGCTGCATTTGCTAATTGTAAGGTAATGAAATTATTTGTATTATCAAATAATGTAGTAAATGTACCTAATAAAATGTTAAAAGGATGTACTCATCTTGAAACGGTTATCTTAGGAGAGAAAACAGTATCTCTAGGAGTTGAAGCTTTATACAATAGTACAAGATTAGAATGTTTAGTAATTCAAAATGTAGATTTCGCATTTGATTCTACAAATAATCCAATTAATAATTTCAATGGTTTATATCAATTGAGAATATTTGGACCATCTTCAATTAAAGCATTCGTTGATGCTGCTAATGAACAAGTTGGTAGTGAAGTAATAAAATATGTAGATTTGATTTATTATAGACCAGTAGTATATGGTGATCATAAAACATTCTATGCACTTCATGATGAAGCTTATATTAATGAAAATACTACATATCAAGTTAAATCGTTATCTAATGCAAGTAGTGTAACTGTTACTGGTGCTAAATATAGATATATGGATGCACAAAAACATTATCATTTAGTAGATGGTGTTAATATGAGTGGCAATACAATATCAAATATTATGTTAGATGTTGCACTCGAAGGAACAGTATCTGAAGATGCACATCGTTCGATTGATGATCAAACAGTTGTATTCTTAGGAAATTCATTATTAAGAGGTTTTAATACACATGGTATGGCATCAACAACAACTCAAGATGATTATTACTATTATGTAATGCAATACTTAAAGAGTATGAATCCTAATTTAACAACAGTTAAATATACAGCTAACCCTTGGGAAGGATATGAAACTTCTGAAGATAGAAATGCTGAAGCTGAAAAGTTTATTAATGCTATTAAGAGTAATAAAGGACCAAATCCAGTTAAAACTGTATTCTTGGAACTTGGAGATAATGTTAATTCAGCTGCTAGAAGAACAACATTCCAAACTGATATTACTTATTTAATTAATAGAGTAAAAGAAGAATTCCCTGAAGCAAAAATATATTATTTATTTGGTTGGTATAATTACTCACAAAATATAGCTGCTATTCAAGCCGCTACTCAAGCAACTGGAATTGAGTTAATTGATTACTCAGGTGTTTATAGAGAGGTTACTAAGAAACCTTTCAGAGGAGTAACACCAAGTTCTTGCAATAGAAATACTTCATTCGTTGGAGATAAATATATTACAGATGCTGGAGTTAGAAAAATACTTCAAACAGGTGGTGGAGAAACACATCCTGGAAACTATGGATTTATAGCTATCTCAGATAAAGTTATTTCATACTTAAAAGAACATGATTATGGTAATCTAGATACTATAAAATCAACTAAATACCAATTAACAAGCAAATACATTAAGGCAAAACCAACAAGCAAAATGCTAAATAGAGATACATTATTGAATAATATTGTTTCATCTAACTCAATTTTGTTGTATAATTTAAATAATAACGAGGTAACATCGAACGTGTACATAGGAACAGGTTATACTCTTAAGAGTGGATCGTACGCTTTGAAGATTATTCTAAAAGGTGATGTAACAAGCGATGGAGTTATTAATTTAAGTGATGTTTCTAAGGTTTATAACTACTACAAAAAGAAAACAACACTTAATGTTGAACAACTAGAAGCTGCAAAAATAACGGGATCTAGTTCAGTAACTCTCGGTGATGTGTCGAGATTATATAATTATTACAAAGGAAAAACAACTAATTTAGATTAAGGAGAACATTATGAAGAAAAAAATACTTATTTTACTAGCACTTATACTTATTCCAATTAGTGCAAAAGCTGATTCTATGGATATCAGTTGTACATCTTATTCGTTAACAGTTGGAGGTACAACAAAATGCTCTGTTAAAGCTTCAGCTAATAAAATTGGTGGTGGCGAAGGGAAAATTCATGTTGACAATGGTACAGTTCAAAGTTTTACAGTAGGATCTTGTATTCAATTAGGAACTGGGGCAGTTACTAATAGTGAATTTACATGTATAAACGAAGAAGATCCTAATGGAGTTACATTTGTAACTTATGTTATTAAAGCAACTCAAGCAGGAACAATGACTTTTAAAGTTAATGATGCTAAATTTGTTTCTATAAATTCAAGTGGTCAATATAACACAGTTAATGCTGGTACAATATCAAAGAATATTGCAGTTAGTAATCCAACTCAAGCGACTACTAAACCAACACAAGTAACTCAAAGACCAACTCAAGGAACTACAGCTCCAGCTGGTACACAACCAACTCAAGGTACTACTCAAGCTGCAAATCCTGGTGAAGAACCAACAACTGGTACTCCAACTGAAGAACCTACAACAGAAGCTACTGAACCAGTAACTGATGAAACTACAACATTAGCACCAAGTCCAAGAACAGATTCAAATACAAAACTTGCATCATTAACAATCAAAGGTGTTAAATTTGATTTTAATAGTGATAAAACTGAATATAACATTGAAATAACTTCAGATATTTCGAATTTAGAATTTAGTTATAAACCATATAAAGAAAACGCAACAGTAAAAATTAGTTCTGATAAATTAGTTGAAGGAATGAATAAAATTGAAGTAGTAGTAACTTATGAAGGTGAATCTACTACTTACAAATTAAACATTAATAAAAAGACTAAAGCTGATACTAAAGCAACAATTATTAAAGTTGCTAAAATTGTTGGAAGTGTAGCTGGAATGATTGGTTTAGCTTATCTTTTAATTGTAGTAATTAAAAAATAACAACTTAGAATTGAGGTGAGAGAGATGAAGAAGAAATACAAGGTAATAGTATACTTACTAGTATTTTCTTTATCTCTTTTTTTATTGTCTGGAAGTAATTCACTTTCTATCACAGATAATAGTTCAATTACTTCTTTAGTTAGGACAAGAATAAATGAGATCAGATCTACACAAAATACAGATGTATCTAAAGTAACAGGTACTATTTATTATGTATCTAATGATGGTGATGATTCAAATGATGGGAAATCACAAAGTAAGCCGTTAAAAACTACTGCTAAAGTAAATGAATTACTTGGTAAAAAAACAATTAAAAAAGGTGATGCAGTTCTATTTAGAGATGGTGATACATTTAAGGGTAGTAATTTAACACTTAAAGATCATAATATTTTATTCGGTTCATATGGAACAATATCTAAAGGAAAACCTAAGATTCATGGATCTGAAGCAAATGCTGCTACGACAGGTTCTTGGGTAAAAGTATCAGGTAATGTATGGAAATACCAAGTAGATGGAAAAGATAAAAAATTCCCTAAAGATGTCGGAGCTATTTGGTTCTTCTGTAAGAGTGGTAATAATAATTGTAAAAGAACTACAACTGATGGAAAAACTAAATATAGCTTTGGTGATAAGAGAATGTCTAATGATAATGTAACTGAATCAGAATCATTTGCAGTTTCTCAATTAACTAAAGACTTACAATTCTATCATATGGGACATGCTAGTGAATCATCAACTACTGGTGGTGTTTTATATCTTTATTCTGCTAGTAATCCAAGTACTAGATTTGATGATATTGAAATATCTCTAGGTGATAACGGAATTAAAGTAGGAAACTTTTCAGATACTATTATTGACAATTTGGAAATAAGTTTCTTTGGTAGACATGCCATAGCCATTAATAATGTAGCTAATGTTACTGTTACTAATTGTGAAATAAGTTATATTGGTGGAATGGTTCAAAAATATGATACAGATGGTCATTGGGGATTAAGACTAGGTAATGGTATTCAATCTTATGGAGCAATTGATAATGCTAATGGATATACTGTAAAAGATGGATATGTTGCAAGAAATAATTACATATATGAGATATATGATGCTGGATTAACTTTCCAATATACTGCAGCAGAAGGCAAGAAAAACAAAGTTGAAAGACTAACTTATGATAATAATGTCGTAGAATATTGTAGTTACAACATAGAATATTGGAATGGTACTAATGAAGCAACTAATCAAGAATTAATTAAAGAAACATATTTAGGTAACATTTATTTTACTAATAATATTTTAAGATATGCTGGTATGGGATTTACTGAAGTAAGACCAGAACATGGTTACGAAGCATTAATCAAAGCTTGGGATGGTGGTTCAGAATCTTGGAATAGAGTTAAGAACGAATTTATTATTGAAAATAATATATTTGATACAACAGGACAACTTAAAGATAAATATGGAGTATTAACCGGAATTTGGATGCTTCATATTGATACAACTAATATAGAGTCATTGCCAGTATTTAAAAACAATAAATTCTATAATTATAGTAATAGAAATTTAGGTCAAATTGGATCATCAGATAATGTTAGAGCATTTATTCCTTACAATAGTATGGTAAAAAATACTGAAGGATATTTCGAAGGTAATGAATTCTATATATTTGATGAACCTTCAAGAAGAACTGATAAAATCTCAGGTACTACCGGAAGTGCAACATGGACATTAAACTTTAAAACATTAGAACTTAAAATATCTGGTAGTGGTGCAATGGCAGACTATACTGAATCAAGTGTAGCACCATGGCATCAATATAAAGATTATATTAAGACTATTACAATTGATGAGAATGTAACTAAGATAGGAAATTATGCTTTCGAAGGATTAGAGTATGTTAAAATAATAAATTATAATGCAAAGACTGCAAGTAATCTTGCAAATAAAAACTATGCTTTCTCTAGAGTAGGTAGATCTACTGCTGGAACTAAGATTATAATTGGAGCAAATGTTACTATGATTCCTGATTATTTATTATTTCCAGTATCACTAACTCAAGAAGAAAAAGAACAACTTAAAAAATCCACTAAAGATTTTACACCTAATATTACTGAATACGAATTCAAAGGTAATAAAGTAACAACGATAGGTAAATATTCATTTGCATATTTATCATTTGAATTTTTATTATTACCTGAAAGTGTTACAAGTATTGGATATGGTGCATTCTTCTATAACAGAGGTTTAAAAGTTGCAAAACTACCAGATAATCTTACTACACTTAATGGAAATGTAATTGGTAGTTGCTATAATCTAGAAGTTGTTATCTTAGGTAAAAATTTAACAACATTAAATGCTAATTCGTTAAGCAATCTTAAACATTTAGAAAGACTTGTAATTACAAATCCTAACTTTAATTTTGATCCATCAGCTAATGTATTTGGTATTACAACTACAACTGAAAATAATGTAACAACTTATAAAGTTCCATTTGAATCAACTGGTATTCAATTCTTTGGACCTCAAAGTATTGAAACTGTAGTAAATTCACTTAAGTCAATCGGAGTAAATGCTTATTATGTTTCTCTAGATACTTACTATAGACCAATGATTTGGGGAGATAGTAAAACATTCTATGCATTATATGATGATTTCCATTATGGTGAATCAACTAAATATGAAGTGAAAGCACTTGCTAATGCATCAGTTAATATAACTGGAGCAAAATATAGATATATTGATAGGTTCAAACACAAATATTTATTTGATGGACCAAACATTGATTTAAATAGTAATACTTTAAGTAATATTTATATGGATGTTGAATTAACTGGAAATATTTATAATAAAGATAATAAGATACTTGATGCTAAGAATGTATTATATTTAGGTAACTCATTTTTAATTGGTTGGTCAACACATTCTATGGGATCAACTGATGTTGATACTGATTATTATCATTACATGAATCAGTATTTAAAGAGTTTAAGTCCAAATGTTAAATCATATAGATTAGCAATTAATCATTGGGAAGAAGTAAGAAAAGGAGACTATTCTACGACTCCTACAACTTATATACCCGTAGATAGAAATGCTGAAGTTCAAAACTTAATCAGTCAATATAATGCAAAGATTGATGATCCAAATAATGTAGATTTATTCTTTATTCAACTTGGTGAAAACTTAGCTAATACAAGTTTTCCTGAAAGACAAGTAAATATTGAATCATCATTTGATTATATGATTTCAGAATTCCAAAAAGCATATCCAAATGCAAAAATAATTATTCTTTATCCTCATTGGATACCAAGTAATATAAAGACTCCAATTTTAAATGTAGCAAGTAAATATAATATAGATGCTACATTATATGGAGGATATAAAGGTGCATCTAAAAGATATGAATCATTTATTGGTGCGAAATATTATAACTTCCAAAACAAAGTTTCTTATGTTACAAATGAAGGAGTAGCCTGCCATCCAAATGATTATGGAAGCTTAAATTTAGCTAATATGGCAATAGATTATTTAAAGAAGAATTTAGATACTAAAACAATAGAAATTAAATCTACTAAATATAAGATTCAAAATAAAACAATCATAGCAAAACCAACTTCTAAGAATTACATGAGAAATGAACTTAAAAATAATATTACATCAGATTATGATTATGATATTTATGTTGGCGGAGTAAAACTTGATACTAACACATATGTTGGTACCGGTTCTAAAGTAAAGGTTAAAGATATAGAATATAAAGTTATAGTAAGAGGAGATGTTACTGGAGATGGAATTATTAATCTAAGTGATGTTTCAAAACTTTATAATTCCTATAAAAAGAAAACAACTTTAACAGGAGATTATTTAGAAGCAGGAAGGATTACTGAATCATCATCAGTAGTGCTAGGAGATGTTTCAAAACTTTATAATTTCTATAAAGGTAAAATAAACAACATATAGAAAAGAGGTGGTGATAGTTATGAGAGAAAAGAAACTTAAATTATTTATCGCATTATTGGTGTTTACTATCACCACTTTTATCGTTTCAGTGACTAGTACTTATAGTATTACTCCTGAATCGATAAAGGAATTAGCAGTTACAAGAATTAATGAAATAAAAAATAATGGTAATACTGATGTTTCTAAAATCACAGGAAATATTTATTATGTATCCGCAAGTGGTAGTGATGCAAATGATGGACTATCTAAAGAAAGACCAATAAAATCATTAAGCAAAGTAATGAATATGATGTATGCAAAAACATTTCAAAATGGAGATGCAATCCTATTTAATGATGGAGATACATTCAGAGGTAGTTTATCACTACAAGTTAATGGTTTAACATTAGGATCATACGGAGATATTAAAAAGGGTAAACCTAAGATTTATGGTCCATCTCAAAATTCTGCAAATGCAAGTCTTTGGGTAGAAGTTTCTCCTAATATTTGGAAGTACCAACAAAATGGCAAAGATGCAGTTATTACAAGTGATATCGGAGCTATTTGGTTCTTCTGTAATAAAGGTAATAACAATTGTTCAAGAACTACAACTGACGGTAAATCTAAATATAGTTTTGGTGATAAGAAGATTCCTTATAATACTTTCGAAGATACAGATGAAAATATTTTCAAATTATTAACTAATGACTTAGATTTCTATCATTCAGGTCATGCTTCAAATGCTGGAAAAACAGGTAAAAATTTATATTTATATTCTGTAGGTAACCCTGGTGAAAGATTTGATGATATAGAAATAGCTCCAGGTAATAGAGGTATAGCATTTGGTAATTATACTGATATTGTGATTGATAATCTAGAAGTTAAATTTTATGGTCATCATGGTATCGGTGGTGGTACTGTTGCTAACCTAACTATTAGTAATTGTGAAATTGCTTATATTGGAGGTATGAAACAATACTATAATGATGACGGAAGACCTACAAGGTTAGGTAATGGAGTAGAAATCTATGGAGAAGTAAAGAGTCGTACTGGTTATCCAGTTAAAGATGGATTTGTACTTAAAAACAATTATGTTTACGAAATATATGATGCAGGATTAACTTTCCAATATACGGCAGAAGCTGGTCATGCATCTAAGGTTGAAAAAGCAACATTCGACGGTAATGTTATTGAAAATTGTGCTTATGCAATTGAGTATTGGAATGAAACTAAAGAAACAAGTGATACAAAACATACTAATCAAACATATATAAATCAAATGTATATTAAAAATAATATCTTAAGAACTTCAGGATATGGATATACAGAAACAAGACCAAGACATACTGAAGCATTAATAAAAGCTTGGGATGTTTCTAGTGAAACAAAGAACGTGGTTGAACATAATGGAGAATATATTATTGAGAATAATATATTTGATACAACAAATGTTAATTTAAAACCAGATGATACTACATATGTTGGTCCAGTCATGTTACATATATCCGCAAGTAATGCTGAATCATTACCAATCATTAGAAATAATAAATTCTATAATTATAACGGTAGATTGTTTGGATATATTTATTCAAATGATACTCAAAAGATTTTATTTGATTATAATAAACAACTTAAATATAACGAAGGAATGTTAAAAGATAATGAGTTTGTAATTTATGATGATTCAAGTAGTAATCCAACTAATACAGTCACAGGAACAACAGGAAATGCTACTTATACAATTAACTTGAGTAAAAGAACACTTACAATCTCAGGTTCTGGAGATATGGCAGATTATAATGCTGCATCTGAAACTCCTTGGAATCAATATAAGGATTATATAAGTAAAGTAATTATCGATGAAAATGTTACTTATATAGGTACTTATGCATTTACAAATTTATTCTATGTACAAGAATTCCATTTTAATGCTAAGAGTTTAAAAAGTTTAAAAACAAATAACATGAGCCTTTATATGGTAGGTAAGAAGTCTACAGGAATTAAACTTTATATAGGCCCTAAAGTAACAAAGATTCCTTACAATTTCTCTAATCCATCAAATTGGTTAGGAGGATCTCCTTACTTTACATCCATTACATTCGAAGGTGACTTAGTTACTACGATTGACTCATATGCACTATCTTATACATATATAGATGCTATTAATATTCCTGAATCAGTAGAGAATATTAATACTGGTGCATTCATGAGTAACCCAAGACTTAGAGTTATAGTATTTCCATCTAAGGTTACAAAACTTAGTGAAATTGTTTTAAAGAACTGTAAGTATCTTGAGTCAGTTGTCTTAGGTGCTAATATTACTACCGCAGAAGTTGGGGCTCTTAAAGATTTACCTAACTTTAATAAATTAGTAATTCCAAATGAATCATTTACATTACCAACTGATGTAACAGTTATTACTAATGTAAGTCCAGTTGGATTCCAATTATTTGGTCCATCTTCATTTGAATCTATTATTGAAAATATGAAGAGTACTTATGGAGCTAAACTATATTATATACCACTAAAAAACTATAGACCTTTAATCCAAGGTGATGGTAAGAATTATATAGTGTTATTTGATGAACTTCATTATGGTGATAGTGGTTCTTATGAAGTTAAAACATTAAGTAATAGTGATAATGTAATCACAGGTGCTAAATATAGATTCGTAGATAAATTTAAAAGAGAATTCCTAATGGATGGAGTTAGTATTGATATTACTAATCATACAGTTAGTGATGCTAAGATGGATGTTAAACTTATCGGATTTAATACTAATAAAGATTCTAAAGCGATTGAAGCTCAAAATATAATTTTCTTAGGAAACTCTTATACTAAAGGATTTGGTTCTCATGGTATGGCCGCAACTGATATTGAGTATGACTACTATTATTATGTTACTCAATACTTAAAGAGTTTAAATCCAAATATAAAACCTGTAAGAACTACAGTTAACCGCTGGGAATCTGCAGTCACTCCAGAGTTAAGAAAAGAAAAAACTCAAGAAATAATTGATGAGTTTAACGGACTTATCGATCCTAATCTTCCAACTAAAACAGTGTTCCTTCAACTTGGAGAAAATGTTGGTAGTTTTGAAGATCGAAGAGCAACATTCAAGTCTGACTTTGATTACTTCTTAAAAGAATTTATTAAAGCATATCCGGAAGCAAAGATTTATGTTATGTATAACACTAAAGTTAATGTATACACAATTGGTGAGATGCAAGAAGTTGCAGATAACAATAATATTGAAGTAATTCAATATAACAAAAGTAGCGCTAGGGAAAATTCATTCATGGGAGCTAAATACTATGACGTTAATAGATCAACTTTATATGTAACAAACGATGGAATCGCGGGTCACCCTGGTGATTATGGATTTGTTAAAATAGCTAGTATGATCGTAGAACATCTTAAGAATAGTATTAATAGTGAGGTATCACCAGTAACATCAAATAAGTATACAATTGATACTACTACTATTAAGGTAAGTCCAGTTGTTAAAACACTTTTAAGAAATGATTTTGTTAATAATATTACAGCAACAGATCAAATAAAAGTTATTAAAAACGGAACTGAAGTTACTACTAATATAGCTGTTGGTACTGATACTACAGTTAAAGTTGGAAACGCAGAATATAAACTTGTACTTATCGGAGATGTAACTGGGGATGGTTATATTAACTTAAGTGATGTATCTAAGATATATAACTACTATAAAAGTAAAACTACTTTAACTGGTAATTACTTAAAAGCTGCAAAAGTTAATAATTCTAGTTCAGTTACTTTAAGTGATGTATCTAAATTATATAATTATTATAAGGGTAAAACTAAATCTTTATAAATTGACAACACTTAGTGTTGTCTTTTTATTTGCTTGTTAAAATATATGATATAATTTAAAAGGTGGTAGTATGAATATTTTACTTATCGAAGATAATGAAATGATTATCAAAGGACTTATATATGCATTTAAAAATACTGATTACAATTTAAGCTATAAATCTAATATCTTAGATGCTAAGAATTATTTATTAAATAACTCAAATATTGATTTAATAGTTCTAGATGTAACACTTCCTGATGGTAATGGTTTTGATTTCTTTAATAATTCATTAAAGGATAAAGATATACCTGTAATATTCTTAACTGCCTTAGATGATGAAAACAATGTTGTTAAGGGTTTAGATCTTGGTGCTGAAGATTATATTACTAAACCATTTAGTACTAAAGAACTACTTGCAAGAATAAATAAAATACTACTTAGAAATAAAAAGAAAACAATAATAACTATAAATAATTTAAAATATGATATTGATTCAATGAAACTTCTTAAAGATGATAAAGAAGTTGAACTATCTCCATTAGAATTAAAAATAGTTAACTTACTATTTTTAAATAAAGGCTCAGTTGTTACCAGAGATAATCTCTTAGACAAGGTTTTTGAATGGACAGGTAATTATATTGATGATCATACAGTTACTGTTTATTTAAAAAGAATCAGAGAAAAACTTGGAGAAACATCAATTAAAACAGTCAAAGGAATAGGTTATAGATTAAATGAAGAATAATATTTTTTATAAAAAGTATTTAATAATAAGTGTTATTGTAAGTATTATTTGTTTAATATCATTTATTATTTTTAATATATATTCATATAAAACATATAGTTATTATTATAATGAAAAAATTGATGATGTTATCTCCAATGTAAAAGAATTATATCCTGAAGTAAATGAAGAAGAATTAGTTAGTAATCTTTTAAAAGATAATAATGATAGTGTACTTAAAAAATACACATCAAGAACTAATTCATACATAAATATTAATAATAAAAAGTTTAATACTAATATAATTGTTACTGTATTACTATTTATATCTCCATTATGTTTATTATTTATTATATTTACTATTTATAACTATAGAAAAGAAAAAGAAATAAATGGAGTAATAAATATAATCAAAGAAATAAATAAAAAGAACTATGATTTAAAGATTGATGATTTAACTGAAGATGAATTATCTATTCTAAAGAATGAAATCTATAAGACAATGATATATTTAAAAGAAGAGTCAGAGAATAGTGATCATGCAAGGAGAGAACTTAAAAATTCACTTGAAGATATTTCACATCAGCTTAAGACTCCACTTACTAGTATATTAATTATGCTAGATAATATCATAGATAATAGAGAGATGGATGAAGAAACAAAACAAGAATTTATTGGTGATATTAAAAAAGAAACTATGAATATTAATTTCTTGGTTCAAAATATACTAAAACTATCTAAGTTTGAATCTAATACTATAGAATTTAATAATAAGAATACAAGTCTTAAAGAATTAGTTAATTCATCTATTAAAAATGTAGAGTTAATTAGTGATTTAAAGAATGTTTCTATCAAAGTAAATGGTTCTATTAAAGAGAATATTAATATAGATCCTTTATGGCAAAAAGAAGCAATAACTAACATTCTAAAGAATGCAATTGAGCATTCTAAAGAAGACTCAAATGTAGATATTATCTTGGATGAAAATAATGTTTATTCAAGTATAACTGTTATTAATTATGGAGAAACAATTGATTCTAAAGATATAAAACATATCTTTGAAAGATTCTATAAGAGCAAAAATTCTAATAAAGATTCAATTGGAATAGGTTTACCTTTAGCAAAGACTATTATCGAAAAGAATAATGGTACTATTAGTGTTGAATCTAATGATGATACTACAAAATTTATAATTAAGTATTTTAAAATGTAAGGTGATTATATGAAGAAAAAACTTAAAATAGGAATATTTATGGATAGTTATTATCCAGCGATTGATGGAGTAGTACTAGTAATAGATAACCTATGTAAAGAATTATCTAAAACTAATGATGTAGTTTTAGTAGTTCCTTATACTAATACTATTGATGAAGATACTTCTAAACCATATAAAATAATTAGAATTAAAAGTATTGATGTACCTTTCTCTGATTATAGATTAGGTATACCATCACTTAAACATTCAAAAGAATATAAAAAACTTCTTGAAGAAAAGTTTGATATTATTCATATTCATTCTCCATTTACTATAGGTAAATTAGGAACTGATTTAGCTAAAGACTTAAATATACCATCAGTATGTACAATGCATACTAGATTTGATTTTGAAATTAGAAAAGTAACTAAAAATGAAGCAATTAATAAACTTATTATTAAGAAGATTATAAAGACTTTTAATAAGTGTTATGCAGGAATTGCAATTAACTCTAAGATGATTAAAGTATTTGAAGATTATGGTTATAAAAAAACTCCAACAATTATTTATAATGGAACTGATCTTAAACCACTTGATGATTTTTCTTTAGTTACTTCTTTAAAGAAAAAATATAATTTAACTGATGAAAAGATTCTTTTATTCGTAGGAAGAATAACATCAGTTAAAAACATATTCTTTATCCTTGATTCTATTAAACTACTTAAAGAAGATAATTATAACTTTAAAATGTTTTATGTAGGTACAGGCTCTGACTTTAAAAAGTTAGAAAGTAAAGTTAAAGAGTATAATCTAGAAGATAGAGTAATCTTAACTGGTGAAATAAAGGATAGAAAAGAATTATCAGCTTATTATAAAATGGCAGATTTATTTTTATTTCCATCATTATTTGATGCATCAAGTTTAGTGCAAATAGAAGCAGCAGTTAATGAGACCCCAGGATTATTTATTGAAGATTCTGTTACTGCAGATACTGTAGATAATAATGTAAGTGGTTACACATGTGAACTTGATAATGTTGTTTATAAAGATAAAATCAAAGAAGTGCTTAGCGATGAAAAGAAACATAAAGAGGTTAGTAAAAATGCTCATAAAATGTTAGGTAAAACTTGGGATGAAATTTCAAAAATAACTTATGATTATTATTTAGAATTAATAGATAAATTTAGAAGAGAGAATAATTAAAAAATATTCTCTTTTTTTATTAAAGTAACAAGAATAATCATTTTATTTATGATATAATTTTAAAAGAATAGGGAGAGTATATATGAAAAGATTAGTTTTTACATTATTAGTTTTTGCATTAATACCTTTTTGTGTAAATGCTCAAGAATACCAATACATAAATGTTGGTAAAGAAAAAATTAAAGTTGTTAATAGAAAAATGGTAGACAGTGATAACAACGAGTTTGTTATGAAAGGAATGGCAGTAGTTAATGTGTTCCAAGCTGGGACGTTTAATGAAGAAAGAATTTCAACTGAAACTTTAACACTTCTTAAAGAAGCTGGATTTAATACAATTAGATTCCAATTAAGAGGAGATTTATTCTATAATTTTGAAACTAAAGAATTTATTCAATCAAATATAGATGTATTCACTGATTATTTAAGACGTGCTGAAGAAGTAGGTATGTATATAATCGTAGATTTACATAGTTTAAAAGATGGTAATGTTCACAGTGCTAAAACTGAAGGTGAAAACCAATTCTGCTTAGTAAGTACTGATGGTAGTCCATATGAAGAAGATTTCTTCCTTCTTTGGGAAAAACTAGCAACAGTATCTAAAGATTATAAATCTGTACTTGCTTATGAGTTAGTTAATGAACCAACTGCTTGTATTAAGGGTTCTGAAACTCAAACAGAGGTAAGAAATTATTATAATAGATTACTTCAAACTGCTATTGAAAGAATTAGAGCTATAGATTCGGAAACTATTATTTCATTTCAACCAATCAATAGTATTAGAAAATCAGATGAGAATTATAATTATCAAACAATGAATATTGATCCTTATCCTGATGTAACAGGTTCAAACTTTTTATTAGATGTTAAACATATATATCCGCGCCCTCAAAAAGAATCTTTCCAAGATATTGTTTATGTAGGTATTGCAACTGGTGCTAAAACAAATCAATATTATCATGCAGATGATTATGTTAATGTTACATCAAATGATTTTACAATTTCTACTGAAATTTCATGTACAAAGGATTGCACAATTCCATGGTTAGCAGTTCAAATACAAAACTTTAATAGTGGTACATTACAAGTAAATGAATTAAGAATTTATAAAATAGTAAATGGTGAAAAAGTACTTGCTCTAGAAGCAAATAAAAATGATGATCCAGAAAAACTTAAAATGTACAATATTAAGAGTATGTTTGACGAAATAACAATGTCTCATGGAAAAGATATTGTTGGCTCTGAATTCCAAAGTTTAGTTTTAGGTATGTATGCTGGTGAAACTATTCAAGTCGAAATGGATGTACATGTATCTGAATTTGAAAGTAATAGTAGATATTTCTTAAGATATAACGTAAGAGAAGTAACTCAAGCTAATGAAGTTGGAAACACTATTATGACAGGTAATAATAAGTTTGAAAAAACTATTCAAAACCTTGATTCGATAGCTAAAAGATATGGTAGTCCAGTATATATTGGTGAATATTGTATGATGTCACAAATGTTTAATGATTATAGTGGTTATAAAAACTATACTGATGAATTCTTAAGAGTGTCTTCTCAATATCATGTTAGTTGGATGTGGCATAGAATGAGTGAATATCCTGTAGATAATGGTTATGGTGCATATGTAAATGGTCTTACACCAACAGTAGAAAACAGAAGATCATCAATGTGGGAATATGTAATTCCAACAATGTTAACACAACCAGGAGAATATGCAGCATCAACTGAAGATACACAAGTTGATGATCCAACAAATGCTGAAGAAAAAACGGCAAACAAAATAATGAATCCAAAGACTGGAGTAACAAGTAATTTACTTTTATGTCTTTTATTAATAGCTTTAACAGCTGGAGTCATTTATTTAATTAAACGAATAGATAAATTTAAAAACAATATGTAGGGATTAATATGAATAGACTAAAAATAATTTCAAAAACTTTAATTATTTTTGTACTAGTATTAACTGTAGTAATTACCAGAGTCAGTTTAGCTGATTCTGGTTTTGATTATAGTTATAGTGGTGGTTCTTCTGGAGGTTCTAGTAGTTATTCAGGTGGTTCATCATATAGCTCATCTGGGTCAAGCTCAGGTTCCACTTATTATGATCCTCACTTTGATGCAACTATGACTTTTGTAATGATATTAGTAATAGTTATTACTGTGTTAATGATGCCTGTTCTTAATGCTATGGAAAGAAAAATGGATGAAATCAATTATTTGATAAAAAATAAAAATCGTATTGAATCTGAAAGAAGAGAACAAAGTAGAATACTTGCTCAAGAGAGAATAAAAAGGGAAAAAATCGAAGGAACATTTGAAAAAATCACTGAGTTAAATGGTTCTCTTGATAGAAGAAAAATTGTTAGTTTAATTAAGGAAGCATATATCAAATTACAAAAGTGTTATTCAAATCATAATTTAGATGAAATTAGAAAGATCACTTCTGACAATTTATATGAATTTTATAAATTAAGATTTCATTCTTTTGACACTAAAAAAGAATACCATATTATTAGTGTCGATGAAGTTAAAAGTCTTTATATTAATTCAATAAATTTAATTGATAGAAATATTAATATGGATGTTTCTTTAACTGCTAAAGAAACTAGTTATTATATTGATGACAAGAAATATATTATCTCTGGTGATTCAAATTATAAACTTTACTCATATTTCTTAGGGTTAGATGTTAATATAGATACTAAAGAAGTTAAGTTTAATACTAAACTTGTAGATTATAAAAATACTAATAATCATGAAATATTTATTGAAGATCTTCTTTCAATAGATGAAAACTTAACTAAAGAAAATATTATTAATAAAGCATTTGAGGTTTATGAGAATCTTCAATATGCATGGAGTAACTTTGATTATGAAGAAATGCGTAAGCTTGTATCTGATGAATTATATAATAACTATAAATTACAATTAGATACATTAAAAATTAAAAATCAAAGAAATGTAATAGAAGACATTAAATACATTGGTGGTACTATCCGTGATTATTCTATAAACAACAAGAAATTATATATAAGTTTAGAACTTATTGTTACTCAAAGAGATTACATTATTAATACTGATAAGAATAAAGTGGAGAGAGGAAATAAGAAAGAAAATATGGTTTCTTATAGATTATATTTAGAAAAAGGTATTGATGATAAAAAGTTAGATAAATGTCCAAACTGTGGAGCTCCACTTAATGATTCAGCAAGTCAAAAATGTATATCTTGTGGTGCTGATATTGTGGATGTAAGTAAAGATTTTATAATTGTTAAGAAAGAAATAATTAGACAATAGAAAGGAATGGCTATGAAAATAAAAAATATATCTAAAGTATTAATAGTATTTTTAATTGCTATGGTTATAGTTATTCCTAAGATTAGTCTAGCTGATTCAGGATTTGACTATACTTATGGTGGTAGTTACTCAAGCAGTGACTATGGTGGATATTCATCTTGGGGTTCTGATTACTCATCCCATGACTATTCATATTCATATGGTGGTGGAACTAGTGCTTCTAATACTTCTCCTGAATTTGAATTAGGAATGCTTTTAGTATTTATGCTATTCGTAGGTGGAATGATAATGCTTACAATATTGATGGGTAAACCTAACAATGGTATTAATATATATACTGCTTCTAGTGATACAAAATATATAGATAATCATATAGATGCTGAAGTAATTAATAATGTCCTAGCAGCTATTAAAGAAAAAAATTCTAAATATACTAAAGAATACATTGTTTCTTTAATTGGGGATGCTTATAAAAAATTACAAAAGGCATATACTAAAAGAGATTTAACTACTTTAAGAAGTATTACATCTGATAATTTCTATACTTTCCTTGAAGGTAGAATAGATGAATTTAATAAGAATAATAACTATCAAGTAATTGATGATATAACGGTAGAAAATGTAAAAATTAAAAGAGTTAATCTAATAGACAATATAGCTATCTTTGATGTATCACTTACATCTATTGAAAAGAACTACTATGTAGATGGTGAATCTAAGATTACAGAAGGAACTCTTAAACCTATGTTTATAGTATATTCTTTAGGAATAGATTTAAATATAGATGATGAATCAATTATATTTAATACTAAAGAAGTAGATTATAATATTAATAATGAGTTTAGAAACACTTCAATTCCAATAGATTTTGATGAAATATTAAAGTTAGATCCAACACTAACAAAAGATAATATTATTAATGAAGTTTATAAGACTTATGAATCACTTCAATATGCATGGAGTAACTTTGATTATGAGGAAATGCGTAAACTAGTATCTGATGAATTATATAATAGTTATAAATATCAATTAGATACACTTAAACTTAAAAAAGAACAAAATATAATGAAAGATATAGAGTTTATAAGTGGCAAGATAAACAATATTGAAGTCCATAATAATATACTTTCAATGATTGTTATTATTAATGTTGAACAAGTTGATTACATAGTTAATGAAAAAGGTAAAATTACTCAAGGTGATGAAATTACACACTCATGTTCTTATGAATTATATGTAGAAAAAGGCGTTAATAAAGTAGTTAAGAATTGTCCTAACTGTGGTGCTGAAGTAATCGATTCAGCAAGTAAAACATGTGCATCATGTGGAGCTAATTTAATTGATTCAACAAATAGATTTATTATCATAAAGAAGAAAATAATAAAACAAAGGTAAGGTGGGTTTTTATGAATATTAATAATTATGATCCTACGATCAATAATAGTATGTTCTTATCTAAAGTAGATAATATATTTATACTTTTATATACAGGAATAATGTTTGATGATTTAAATAGAGTTAAACATAAAATGACTCCTGAATTATTTGAAAAATATAAAGAAATCTTAGATGAGAATAATAGTAAAAATGTTAGACAAATGTATGACGAGTTAAATGTTAAAACATCAAGTATTACAAATATTACTAAAACTGAAGATAAAATAATAGTTAAAGTAATGCTTATATGTAGATATATGAATTACTTAGTAGATAAAACTACTTTAAAATTTAAAAGTGGTAATGATGATACTCGTGAAGAACATACTTTAACTCTAACTTTAGAAAAAAGAATAGACGCTAAAGATATAAAGGTGAGTATGCATTGTCCAGCATGTGGCAGCCCTGCGAATGTTAACGCTTATGGAGTTTGCCCTTATTGTGGTACTCGTTTTAATACCGAAGATTTTGATTATATATTAACTAACATTGAATAAACGTTAAATAAAATCTAAAGTGCACATAATAATGCAATAGGTTTTAAAAAGTGTGTTTTCGTAAGAAAATGCACTTTTTTTATTGATTAAATAGCAGATTATTTGAATATATTTATAAAATAGAGTATATTAATTATCAATG
>JAEEGL011120621.1_pt1 | contig 35249 bp, 23 predicted proteins | sample 9134231 | NCBI WGS metagenome assembly JAEEGL01 (sample SAMN16246548, study PRJNA631951) | gut metagenome | biome: gut microbiome; feature: rumen; material: fiber-attached | host: Bos | place: Iran: Karaj | collected 2018-10 | reverse complement strand
GAGCCTGACTTTCCTCTTGAACCTGTGAACTTGGAGAAGTTAAATCCCTTAGCAAGGTAAGCAACAGTCTTCTTATCAGAGCTTGAGGCGTATGTAGGATCAAATCCGCTTGTTACGTCACTTGAGAGCATGAACGAATTTGCAAGTGTACGTCTTACCGTAAGCTCGCTGTAGCAGCCCATTCCCTCGAGAAGCTCACGAACGGCATTCTCAAAGAACATTGAACGCATTCCTGTAGCACCTACGGAACCGATTTCCTCTTTATCTGTAAGGATGCAGCATGATGTACGCTTTGCTCCCTTAACCTCCAGCATTGCCATAAATGAAGAGAATGCACATACTCTGTCATCATGTCCGTATGAGAGAATCATTGAGCTGTCGAATCCTGCGCTTCTTGCCTTGCCTGCAGGTACAACTTCTATTTCAGCTGACAGGAAATCCTCCTCCTCAATGCCGTACTGCTTGTTAAGGATTGAGAGAATGTTCTTCTTTACGAGATCTTTCTTTTCATCCTTGGGGCCTGCCTTGAGAGGCATGTTGCCGATGATCACGTCGAGAGCTTCACCCTCAACAACCTTTGATGCTTTCTTCTCCATCTGATCCTGTGCAAGATGGATGAGGAGGTCAGAGATAAAGAATACGGGGTCATCCTCATCCTCACCTATATTGACGATGACTGTAGAGCCATCCTTCTTTACAACTACGCCATGAAGAGCAAGAGGAATTGTCACCCACTGGTACTTCTTGATACCGCCGTAGTAATGTGTATCAAGATATGCAAAAGGGCCGTCCTCATAAAGAGGATTGCTCTTAATATCAAGACGGGGTGAATCGATGTGAGCACCCAGGATATTCATACCTTTCTCGATGTTCTCAGAACCGATCTCAAACATTACGATGGTCTTGTTCATATTGCAGAAGTAAACCTTATCGCCTTTCTTGATTGAACCCTTCTTTATCTTGCCGGGTACAAGCTCTTTGTATCCTGCTTTCTCGATTTTCTCGATAATATAATCAACACACTCACGCTCAGTCTTTCCGTTGTTGAGGAAATCCATATACTGCTCTGCGTAAGCCATTACAGACTTCATAGTCTTGGCATCGTACTTTTCCCATGCAAATTTGTTTTCCATAGATTTTTGCTCCTTTCTATGCTCTAAGCTCTATCTGAAGGTTGAACTTAAGGTTGCCGAGAATCTTCTTAACGAACTTATCTACAGCGCCTTCCTCAAATCCGTTCTCGCCTGCAGCGAATGTGATCTTGAATGCCATACTCTTCTTGTCTGCGGGAATCTGTGAACCCTCATATACGTCAAAGAGTTTGATATCAACAATCTGCTTGCAAGCCTTTTTGATAACTTCCTCAACCTGACCGCATGTGATGTCCTTGTCCATTACAAGAGCAAGGTCTCTTGTCTCATCTGCAAACTTTGATACAGGCTTAAACGAAGGAGTATTGTCGTAATACTTTGTGAGGAGTTTAAGGTCAAGCTCTGCTACGTAAGCTGCTGTTCTGAAGTCGTACTTCTCTGCCACTTCATAAGCGACCTTTCCAAGGTATCCCACTACTTCATCATTACACTTAACAGTTGCTGTCTGATAAGGATGAAGGAATGACTTCTTGTCAGCCTCGTAAACGAAATCAACGTGAAGTGTCTCAGCTACCTTATCTACAATACCCTTAAGTGAGTAGAAATCTTCATCATCACCAAATGCAGCTATGCAGAGTGTCTCTCTCTCGTCGGGATATTCTGTAAGAGGCAGGGCTTTAGCTATAAATCTGTTTCCCACTTCAAATAATCTGCCTGACAAGTTGCCCTTCTTATGGTTACGGCTTATAGCTGCAAGCATTGAAGGAACAAGTGTTGTTCTCATGAGAGAAAGGTCCTCATTAATGGGATTAAGAATCTTAATGGCATTTCTCTCAGGCACATCTGCCGGAAGATTAATCATATCAAAATCAGAAGGCGAGAAGAATGAGTAATGGATACACTCAAATGCTCCTGTCTCGCAAAGGGCTTTCTTGAGTTTAAGTTCTTTCTTCTGCTTATTGTTAAGTCCGCCCATTGTAACCTTTGAGTCAGGCATGAATGTAGGGATGACATTATCATAACCGTACATTCTGATTACTTCCTCAGCTACATCGGGATATGACTCCATATCTTCTCTGTATGAAGGAATATTGATTGTAAGCTCGTCGCCGTTAAGTACGGGAGCAAAATCAAGATTCTTCATAATCTTAACGATCTTGTCATCGGGAACAGTGATTCCAAGAACATCGTTTACTTTCTTAACGGAAACCTTCATTTCTCTGGGTTCAACACTGTTGCCTGTATTTACATCAACGTGAGTAGATGAAACTTTACCGCAGTTAAGCTCTTCAATAAGATGAAGGGCTCTCTTCATTGCAAGAACTGTTGAGTATTCATCAACACCCTTTGAATACTTTGCAGAAGCATCTGTACTCTTACCAAGGGCTCTTGCTGTCTTTCTGATATTGTCACGGGCAAATTTTGCAGACTCAAATATTACGGCATTTGTCGTATCTCTGATCTCTGAGTTGAGTCCTCCCATTACACCTGCAAGAGCAACAGGCTTCACGCCATCGCAGATTACAAGATTATTGGTTGTAAGCTCATACTCCTGCTCATCAAGAGTGACAATCTTTTCTTTATCATTGGCTCTTCTTACATTGATTGCATTGCCCTCGATGTAGTTAGAGTCAAACGCATGCATGGGCTGTCCGATTTCATGCATGATGTAGTTTGTAATATCGACGATATTTGAAATAGGCTGCTGACCGATGAGTGCAAGACGTCTCTTCATCCAGAGAGGCGACTCCTCGATCTTTACATCGTATACGTAATGTCCGATGTATCTGGGGCAGATATCCTGTGCAGATACTGTTACGTTAAAGCCGTCTTTCTTAACATCTGTCTCAGTGTAGTCTGTTGCAGGCATCTTGAGAGGCTTATCAAGGATTGCAGCTATCTCTCTTGCGATACCAAGCATACACTGGCAGTCAGGTCTGTTTGCAGTAATTGAAATATCGAAAATATAATCATCAAGTCCAAGGAGGGGCTTTACGTCCTCACCGGGTGTCATATCATCGGGAAGTACAAGGAGTCCGTTGTACTCAGCGCCGGGATACATTCCCTCCGATACACCAAGCTCAGTTCCTGAGCAAAGCATACCCTCTGAATCAACTCCGCGGAGCTTGCCCTTCTTTATTGTCATGACGCCTTCAACAGTCTTGTGATCTTTTGCTGTCATAAGTACGCTTGCGCCTACAAGTGCTACAGGGAATTTCTTGCCTGCAACTACGTTGTCGGCTCCGCAGCAGATTTGGAATGAACCCTTATCGCCGCAGTCTACCTGACAGATGTGAAGATGTGTATCGGGAATAGCCTCGCACTCTTTTACAAGACCGCAGACAACATTGCTGATGTCCTTACCAACCTCGATAAGTTCTTCTACTTCAAATCCGCAATCGAAAAGCTTTTTCTCAAGTTCTTTTGCGGTAACATCTATATCTACATATTCTTTTAACCAGCTAAGCGGTGCTAACATTTTCCGGTACCTCCTTAATTATCATCAATCTGATCGAGGACACGAAGATCTGACTCGAAGAGAAGCTTTATATTATTGATGCCGTATTTAAGCATTGCAGTACGCTCAATACCGATACCGAATGCAAGTCCCGAATACTTATCGGGATCGATGCCGCAGTTTTCAAGAACCTTGCGGTTAACGATACCTGCTCCGAGGATCTCTATCCAGCCTGTACCCTTACAAAGCTTGCAGCCCTTGCCGCCGCACTCAAAGCAGCTGACGTCAACTTCTACAGAAGGCTCTGTGAAGGGGAAGAATGAAGGACGAAGTCTTGTAGTAGTCTCCTCGCCGTAAATCTTCTTTACAAATACATCAAGCATACCCTTAAGGTCACAGAGAGTAATCTTCTCGTCAACAACAAGACCTTCCATCTGTGTGAACATAGGTGAATGTGTTGCGTCATCATCGGAACGGAAAACCTTTCCAGGTGAAAGTATCTTGATAGGGGGCTTCTTTGCTTCCATTACGTGAATCTGTCCTGCAGATGTCTGTGTACGAAGAAGAAACTCGGGAGAAAGATAAAATGTATCCTGCATATCTCTGGCGGGATGATCCGCAGGAGTATTAAGTGCAGTGAAATTGTAATAATCGTTCTCAATCTCTGTACCTTCGTATATCTCAAATCCCATTCCCGCAAAAACATCGATGAGCTGATTTCTCATCTGAGTAATGGGATGAAGATTACCTGTCTTTACCTTTTTTGAAGGCATAGTCACATCAATCTTCTCGCTCTTGTATCTGAGGTCAAGTTCAAGAGCCTTCATCTTTTCATCAAGCTCCGTAAACTTCTCAAGAGCCCAGGCCTTAAGTTCATTTACGTTCTTACCAAACTCTGCTCTCTCCTCGGGAGCTATTGTCTTCATCTGTTTCATCAGCTGGCCGATTTTGCCTGCCTTTGAATCAAGATACTGCTTTCTCAGTTCGAATGCGCTGCTTCTTGATGTGGCACTTTTCTCAATGCCATCAAGAATTTCCTGCTTAATAGCAGCAAGTTCTTCTAACATTTTTCTTTCCTCCGTTAAAATAATAAAAAAAAACCGAATGGACTTTGCCATCCGGGACGAATTATAAATCCGTGGTACCACCCTGATTCCTCTGCATATGCAGAAGCACTCATTACTACTTAACGCGTAGGAACGGGAATTCCTAATTAATATGCCTGTTCAGAACTCCGGCTAAGATGTGAAATTCATATAAAGGTGATTTAACAGGCTCCCAGCTTATAACCTGTACTCTCTTTAAATCATTATCCTAAATACTACTGTGCATCCTCACTGCCTTTAATATTCAACTGTTAATATTTTAAATTTTCGCTATTTAAAAGTCAAGAATTCTCTGAATCCATCATTCGCCAGCCGATAATTATTCATTCGGTAAGGAAAACACACTGTGAAGTAATTGTTTTCTTCTCATTTATCAGACTCCGTAAAAAAATTAGCAAAATGCTTTTTCAGATTATATAAAAGATTGTCTCTTGTAGTTGTTTTAAGTATATATCCTGCCGGCTTTAATTCCATAACTCTGGAAACAGCTTCTTTAGTACCATTACCTGTAAGGAAAATAACAGGAATATCAGCAGTCGCTTCTTCCTGTCTGAGCATCTGAAGAACCTGAGGTCCGTCGCAAACCGGCATCTCATAATCAAGAAGAATGAGATCAATCTTATGCTTTGACAGGAATGTAATAGCCTGCACTCCTGCAGTAACAACATATGTTTTATAAGTATCCTTCGTCCATTCCCTGACCATTCCGGCATAAGAAGGATCATCATCAACAATCAGAATCTCTTTCTTTGCTGATGCAAGAGCACTTTTATTTATCGTATTCTGAATGGCATTAATCAATGCATCATTATCAACAGGTCTGTCAAGATACAAATAATCATCAAGATAATTAACGGCAAGTGAAAGGTCACTGTGATATTTCTTCTCGCCTATAATCATCATTTTAGAGCCAAGCTCATGAATCATATTACAAATATGCGATACCTGATGAAGCTTTAATTTATCATCTGTTATTTCGCTTGGAAGATACATTACAAAAACATCTGTTGAAGCAGCAAAACTGTTAATAACATCAAAGTTTTCAGATATGGTCTCAACAAAATAACCCGCATCCTTTATTTTTCTTTCCATTCCCTTTGCAACAACGCTGTACTGAAGAAGCAGTATAACCACTTTCTTTGAATTCTCACTCATATGCTGTTTCCTCCTCTTACTTCTCTATCCTGTCTATAATATCTAAAATTCCGTCGTAATCATATTTTTGAAAAGCATCATTTATTTTATCCCAAACATCTTTATCGCTGTCAGGGATTCTGTAATCATTCATCTCATCAAAAATTGTCTGTAACGTTTCGCAGTCAAAATCCGATGCAGCAGCCTTAATCTCATTATAAACGTCTTTTAACAGCTCCCTGTCTGCTTCGGGCTTATTAGAATCACTCTCATAATCAGAGTAAAAAACTTTGGAAAGAGGTTCCTTAAGGCTTCTGTAAAGTGCCATGAATTTATCATGATTATCTTTTATGTAAGATTCATCACCGGTTTTTCCTGCATCCTCAAGCTTCTGGGCTTCATCTCCAAACTCTGTGGCGCCTATTATTCTTGCTGAGCTCTTTAACGCATGAACCTTAATTGTATAATTATTTAAATCATTATCATTATAGAATTTTTCAATTTCATCAGCCTTCTCTTCAATCGATGTAAAGAAAATCTTTAAGAGTGGCATGTATGAATCAATATCTCCACTATTGTTAATACCTGTCTCAAGATTAATCCAATCTTCATTCTTAAGAGGTTCCAGCTCATTCGGTATCTTAATATTCTCCTCTAAGGCGTCTGACACATCTTCAGAAATAATAACCTTATCATCGGGCAGATATCTTACCATCATTTTCTCAAGATAGTCTGCATCAATAGGTTTCGTCAGATAATCGTCAAATCCCTAAGATATATACATATCTCTTGCACCGGATATGGCATTTGCTGTCAGACATACAGTAGGCGTATCAAGATTAGGATTATTCTTAAGACTCTTCATTTCATGGAGCGTCTCAATTCCGTCCTTTTCAGGCATCATATGATCGAGGAATATCATGTCATATTTCTTGTCATACGCAAGTGACAGACCTTCATCTCCGCTCTCAGCCATATCTATCTTAACTTTGGTACGCTTTAATAGACTCTTAAATACCATAAGATTCATGGTGTTGTCGTCAACAACGAGCACTCTTGCATCAGGAGCAGTAAATCTTTCACGGGATTTAACCTGTCCTTTAAGCATATCCATATAGGATTTCTCATAATCCCCAAGTTCTTCCCATTTTACCACATGCTGCTTAAGAGCAAAACTGAAGCATGAACCCTCGCCGTATACGCTCTCTACTTCAAGCCCTGAATCCATCATATCAAGAAGGGTCTTGGTAATGCTCATACCAAGGCCGGTTCCCTCGATATTTCTGTTTCTCGATTCCTCTATTCGCTCAAATTCAGAGAAGAGTTTTTTCATATCCTCCTCTTTGATACCTATACCGGTATCTTTTACTGATACTTTAATCAGTACATTATCATCATCGACTTTCTCATATCCTACGGATAATGTCACAGAGCCCTTCTCCGTATATTTGACAGCGTTAGTCAGGATATTGGAAATAATCTGTTTAATTCTTACCTCATCACCATAAAGAAGTTTCGGTGTACTCTTATCAATATTTAATTTAAGTTCAAGGCCCTTATCATCAAGTCTTGTTTGAACCATATTCACGAGATCGTTAATCACAGATGAGAGGTCATAATTAACAGGAATAATCTCTATCTTTCCTGCCTCAATCTTTGAGAAATCCAGAATATCATTAATAAGACCAAGAAGCGTACTTCCGGCAATCTTTATACTTTCGGAATATGTCAATAAATTTTCGTCATCACATTCACGAAGAATCATCTCATTCATACCGAGAATTGCATTAATCGGTGTACGAATTTCATGAGACATATTAGACAGAAATGCCGATTTTGCTTCACTGGCTGCCAGAGCTTTCTCAGATACATTCTGAAGTTCCTGGCTTTTTTCTTTTTCTTCACGAAGATTTTTATACTGCTCAATCAAAGATTTATAATGATTTGACATAATCTTACATAGGCTGTATCCTGCCGCAATCATTACAATCGTCTCAATGGTTAATCCACCTAATCTGCTGGCAAAATATGCAACAGGAGTTGCAACATCTGTACGTCTCTCTGCAAAGTATGAAGCCATATGCCACGTTGCACTTACCATAAAACAGTAATTGACTCCGACTGAAAAGATATAAAATTTCATGTCGCAAAACTGCAATGCAAGAAGCGGTATCAGAAACCAGGAAACATAAATAGTAAGATGGGCACTGTCCATTACAAACAAGAGGACATCTATGGCAATTAATGTGAGTATACCGGTAAAAGCTGATGAAGAATATTTCTTTAACAGGATTTTGTGCAGGAAAGCAAGCGCTGCCATAAATACTGAAATGAAAACTGCCGTGCCATATGTTACGCTTTTAAATATATTAAAATAAACGGCCAATGCTATAAAAGGTCCCGCGAAAATACAGCAGATCATGACCTTGTTATAGTTTTCATTAATCATTTTCCTGTTTTCATCAAGGAAACTGTCAAAATCCGATATATTATTTTGAGCTATCAATTTTTTACTTTTACTCATTAATCCGCACCTTTTAGTATTGCTTTCTCCGCTTCTCGTTGAATATCCCTGTTGTATGAAAGAACAGGCTTAATATCCTTACCTTTAATCCGTCTGTCAGTATAATTTCTCGTAAGTCTGATAATAAGCGGAGTCTGCACTATGAGTCCGATAAGGTTTGGAATCATCATAAGACCGTTAAATGTATCAGAAATATCCCATGCGAGATTTGATTCCATAACTGCACCAAAAACAATAAGAATTATAAAAATCAAACGATAAAATTTAGCAACCCTTACTCCAAAGAGATACTCTGTAACCTTTGCTCCGTAATAAGACCATCCCATTACTGTTGTAAAAGCAAACAGTGTGACAGCTAATACAACAAACCACTCTCCTGGCTTTCCAAGACATTCACCGAACGCTTTGGCAACAAGGGTAGCATCATTTGTCCCCTCTTTTACAAGGCCTGTACTTAAATCAATTGCTCCGGATCCAAGAACTACTATAGCAGTCATGGTGCATATAACAATCGTATCAAGAAATACCTCTGCTATCCCCCAGAGTCCCTGCTTAACAGGCTCCCTTGCACATGTATTACTGTGAACCATTACAGACGAGCCAAGTCCTGCCTCATTGGAAAATACGCCTCTCTTACAGCCGTTTTTAATAGTATTAAATGCAAGCTGAACTGCTGTACCTGCAGCACCTCCTGCAACAGCCTTTGTACCAAGAGCAAATCTGAAAATAGAAGTAAACACTGCCGGCAGGTTTGTTATATGCATAAAAATCACAACCAGACAGCCAATTATATACGCAAAAGACATCACAGGAATCAGCCTTTCAGATACAGCAGCGAGGCGCCTAAATCCACCCATAATAATGATTGCAACAGCAGCCATTAATACAAGTCCTATACCCCAGTTTACCATCGGAGCGCCCATTAATGTCTCGCTCTCTATTCCTGATAAAAATGTCTCACTGAAATTAATCGTAATCTTATTTATCTGGCCCATATTGCCAATACCGAATGAAGCCAGAACAGTAAATACACAGAATAATATACCGAGTATTTTTCCCAGCTTTTTGCAATGCTTAATGGAACCAAGCCCGTCTTCAAGGTAATACATGGGTCCACCGGACCATGCTCCCTCACTATTTCGTCGTCTGAAGTAAATTCCCAGTACATTTTCGGAGTATTTAACCATCATTCCAAAGAATGCTGCAATCCACATCCAGAAAACTGCCCCGGGTCCGCCAACACATATAGCTGTAGAAACACCTGCTATATTACCTGTACCAATTGTTGCGCATAAAGCTGTACAGAATGCTCTAAACTGAGACAAAGCACCTGCATCATTTATTATTCTTCCTTTGCCTTTAACAATTCCAAATGTATTCTTAAACCAATGAACACCATGGGTAATCTGAAAGAATCCTGTTATAACAGTGCATAATAAACCCGTACCAATAAGAAGGGAAAGTCCAAAAGTTCCCCAGGCAAAAGAATTCAGAGTATCATTTATTTGAATGACTGTATCCATAACGATTAAATCCTTTACCCTTATTATTCGCTGAGAAGCGCAACTATACCGTCATAATCGTATTTTGAAGCTTTATCCTTAATATCATCAAGCATTTTGCTGTCATCATCAGAGAATCTGTACTGGGATAATTCCTTAAAAATCTCGTCAATTGTATCAGAATCCATCAATTCGGCGGCCGATTTTAATTCTTCATATACACTAAAAACCAAATCTTCATCGGCAAGAAGTTTTTCACTATCATCAGATGAGCCGGCGGTATCCCCGTAATCTTTTAACAATTCCCTAAACTTATTATATTCAGTCATGAAATTATTATGATTAGCAGTAATATAGTCTGCATTTCCTTCTTTACCTGCAGTTTCAAGCTTCTGGGCCTTTTCTGACAGTTCAAGAGCACCAATTAACTTAGCTGAGCTTTTAAGCGCATGAATCTTAATCGTGTAGTTATTCCAGTCTTTAGAATCATAAAATTCGTTTAATTCATCAGACTTCTGGTCAATTGAATCATGGAATATCTTAAGCACGACTTTAAGTGAATCTTCCGAGCCGCTGTTTGCAATCGCAACATCACCGTCAATACAATCAAGTGTTTTATACCATGGAAGGATAACCGGTTCTTCCTGTGATATAACAGGAAGTTCTTTTTCTTCAGTTATTTCAGTATTTACATCAACATACTCATCATCTTCTTCATCTTCAATAAATGACCCGATATTGTATGTTTTATTAGATTTAACAAAATATAAGATACCGAAAGTACCAGGGCCACAGTTTGATGAAATTGCGGCAGAGGCCTGGCGAAATACATAATGTTCAAAATATGAATATTTACTGATTTCCTCTTTAATCCATTCCAGAGTGTCATTAGGTACATCAGCATAAGTAATAAATACAACCTCAGAATCCGGAATAATATCAACGGGGAACGATTTCTGGATATATTTCCTGTACGCTCTCTTAATATCTCCTGCCCAAATTCCACCAATATGTGATAAATCATCTTTAGTGCAAAGACTAAGGTGAAGATTTAAAGATTTAGCAATCGTATTAATATGGGAACTGATATACTGCCTCTTTGCCAAATATTCCGTTGAATCAATTACAAAGCTGCAGCGAAGTCTCTTTTTAACAAGCTCCAGTTCTTTTACAATCTCATCGGCAGGAATATTTTGCTGAACAAGTTTACATCCAATAAGGACAAGAATACCTGTTGCAGAAGATAACGCCTCCGAGTTAATAACAGTCACATTATCAAATGATTTTGCAGCCTCCAACGCATTCTCATAATCCCGGCTCATACTTGTTGTTATAGAAATATGAATCAGATGATGTGTTTTCTTAAGTACACGGGCAAAGAATTCTGTATAATCTTTTACTTCCGGAGGCATTGATGACGCATCCGCACCTGACGATATATGACGGATAAGCTCGTTTGTATCCATCTGAACAACGTCTTTAAATACACCGTGTTCTGTATATACATTGAAAGGCAGAATCGGAATACCCAGTTTTTTTATAACGGATTCAGGAAGATCACACATGCTTGTTGATGTGATAATAACCTGGGATTTTCTTGAATATCCGCTGGCAGTATTAATATCTTCACGCATCTGCATGATTTTGCCTCGAATATTAAGTTTCTCTTTTGTTATATTCTTAATAAGAATTTCTTCAAGAGCATCGCCGGAAACAGGCTTAACAAGATAACCGTCAAAACCTGACGCACTGTATAACTCCCTATTGTCGCTTCCTGCATTTGCGGTAAGAACTATCACTGGTGTCGTCCTGTTCATGCCACCGGACTGGGCTTTAATATTTTTGAAGCAGTCAATACCATCCATCTCAGGCATCAGATGATCCATAAGTATTACGTCATATCTGAATTTAAGTGTCATATCAAGAGCTTCTTTTCCGCTTGTCACTGTATCTATGGTCATACCGGTACCAAGAAGAAGTTTTTTCTCAACCTCAAGATTCATCTCATTATCATCAACAATCAGAATCCTTGCATCAGGTGCAGTAAAGCTGCTCTCATATTTATCTCTCTTAACAGTATGCTGATTATGGATATTCAGATCACCTACTTCAGTGATATCTGAAATACCCTGTTTAAGCGTAACGGTAAATGTTGAGCCTTCACCGTAAACACTGTTTACAGAAACGGTACCGTCCATAAGTTCAACAAGCTGTTTAACAATGGAAAGACCAAGTCCTGTACCCTCAATATGTCTGTTCTTTTCTTCGTCAACACGTTTAAAAGCATCAAACAGATACGGAAGCGCCTCTTTCTTAATTCCCATACCGGTATCGGTGATTGATATACGTAGAACAGTATTCTTTTCGTCTAAATTATCACTCTCAATGTGAAGATCGATACCGCCTTCATGTGTGTATTTAACAGCATTATTCAGTAGATTAACTATAATCTGTTTAACTCTGACTTCATCACCGTATAATACAGAAGGAACACTGGGATCAACCGAAATGTCAAAACGAAGTCCCTTATCATGGGCTTTAAGCCAAATCATGTTTACGACTTCAGACAAAGTATTTCCTATCCTGTAATCGACAGGTACAATATCCATGCTTCCGGCTTCCATTTTTGAAAAATCAAGGATATCATTTATCAATGCCAAAAGCATTTTTCCGGAACCCTGTATACCGGCTGCATCTTTTGCTATTTCATCGGAGATATTCTGATCTCTTAATATTAGTTCATTAAGGCCAAGAATTGAGTTTATAGGAGTACGAATCTCATGGCTCATGCTCGAGAAAAATCTGTTCTGAGAACGAGTCAGTTCTTCAGCTCTTTCAGCTTCTTTTCGCGCCCTTGCATTCTCGTCTTTAAAGAGAAGGTTCTGTGCCCATGTCATGACAAAACCGACAGAACCGACAAGGACTATAGATATAAGCATATCGGCAAATTGAATTGCTCTGGAATGACTCTGTATTATTTCAGGGAAATAATATTCAATGCCTAATAGACCGAAGCTCATTACAAAAAGCCATGTAATAACAATATTCCTCCATTTACCTGATATAACAAGTCCCACATAAAGGTAAGTAAATATTATCCAGATAACGCCACCACCTGTTATTCCGCCTCCGAATATATAAAGGCCGGGGATAATAATCAGTACAAGAGAAGCAATTATTATACCTATAGCAACTTTTAGTTTATTTAAATAAAGACTTCCGAAGGAAATTATGGGTACGGATATAGCAACAGCGGAAATAATAATAATCTCTCCGATATTTTCACCAATGATAATATCTCCTATCAAACCGAGAATTATTGATATTTCAGAAATAATATTAAGTATAAGAAAGAGTCTTTCCCTGTGATCTCTCTCCGGATCTTTAATTGCATGGTTAACAAATGCCAGAAACTTTTTAATCTTCATGTCCGGCACCTCCCTTAGATACATTTGATGCAGGTAAAAGCTGAATCATAAGACGTTCAAAGTCAGCGGTATTAATAGGCTTGGCAATAAATCCGTCAAAGCCTTCTTTCATAAACATTTCTCTGGCACCTGATATTACATTTGCTGTAAGAACCACAACAGTAATATCTCTTCCGTCTTCAGCTGCGGATTTTTTTATTCGCTTCATTGCTTCCACGCCATCCATCTCTGGCATCATATGATCCATAAATACAATGTCATAATCATTATTCTTAAATTTCAGAATAGCCTCTTTTCCGCTTGAAGCTGTATCTATTATCATCTTATAATCGGAGAAAATACTTGTAGCAACAACAAGATTCATCGGTTCATCATCAACAATTAAAGCCTTTACATCTTTGAAAACAGGCTTAACATAATTTCCGCTCAAATCAAATGAAATTGCGTTTTTGCCTTCATTCATTATCTTGATAATAGGATACGCATATAAAGGCTTCGGCATCACGATAACATGACTGCCATTTCTCGGTTTAAATCCCTGATTTGAGGAAACTCCGATTATAATATCTCCTTCACTTAATTCATCGAAATACTCCGGATTTGCTTCGTATTCCTCCTGCCCCATAAAAATATGAGTGACATTAAGTTTATCCCGAAGCTTTTCGATATCCTTAATATTATCAGCCGAATATAAAGGAACATTTATTCCGGTTGCAAGATTTGCTGCCATTGCACGATAAAAATCTCTGACAGCAGGAACATTGTATTTATTTGATTTAACATGGAATATAATATCCCCGTCAAATGCTTTTGACAGTTTAAGACATTTTGAATCATCTACAACCTTCTGGGGAATCGTTACCCTGACTGTTGTACCTGATTTTTTGTCGCTCTCGATTTTTACAAAACCGCCCATCTTGTGAGCAAAGCCATATACAATATAAAGCCCGAGACCTATACCACCAGAACTTCTGTTTCTCTTTTTATTAACCTGATACATACCTACAGCCAGAGATTCCAGAGCCTTTCTGTCCATTCCTATACCGGTATCAGTCATCTCAATACATAGATTTACGCCATAATCTGTCTTTTCCGAATACATTTTTACATATATTCCACCTGTTCTTGTAAACTTCACCGCATTTCCAAGAAGATGCCTGAATATCTTATGAATCTTTTTAACATCACCGTGCATCATGGTTGGAACAGATGGAGCAATATCAACTACAAGTTCAAGATTATTTGTATCATTAAGAAGCCTGAATCCCATTACAACATCATTTATAAGGGACGTACTCATATAATCACTTTCTTCAAGAAGAAGTTTGTTTCTCTTGCACTCGGTATAATCCTGAATATCCTCAATCTGATATGCCAGTCTGATTCCGGCGTCCTTTATTGATCTGGCCTCCTGACCAGCTCCTCGTTTAATCATCAGATCTGACATTCCATTTACAACGTTTACAGGAGTCCTGAGTTCATGAGAAATATTAGAGAGAAAGTCCTCCATATCAGCATCGTAATTCTCTATTTTTTCATCTTTACATTTTTCCGATTCAATGACAGTTAATCTGTCATTAACGGATCTGGAACAGCAAAAATATATAAAGAAAATAATGCAAAAATGCAATAATATCCTCGAAACATTCAGGGGATCAAACACAAAATTGCTGTTATTAAATGCAAGAATTAACTGAACAGCCAGAATAACAAAATATTCACCAAGGAAAAGATTAATCATATAAAGATTATTGAACAGTGAATAACAAACCATTACAAGAGATATCACGAGAGCAACATCAAAGAAACTGGTCTCATGTACACCATGAAAAAATACTGCAAGCATGGCATATACAAGATATAAAATCTTGCGATAAAGATACTCAGGTTTCTGACAGATATTCATAACCCAAAGTAAAACAGTACCAATTATAACAAGAGGCGGTACCCAGAACTCCCACCCCATAAGCATACTCTCAACAGTCAGTCCAATACATGATACAGAAACAAGAAGAAGTATAAAATTTTCAGTTTTTCTCTGATTCATAAAAATCCCCTTTTAATTTCTACCATCAACAATTTCTGTTATTTTGAAATAATCATAATTATCAGATGCTTCTTTTATTTCTTTCCACACTTTTCTGTCGTTCTCAGGAATAATAAAGCCATTCATCTCATCAAAAATTTCTTTTAATCTCTCACAATCCATGTCATCTGCAGCAGTTCTGATTTCTTCATAAACATCATTCATTAAATCTTCATCAGCGACAGCTTTGCTTTCATCATCTTCTTTTTGCTGAATAGTTTCAAAAAGACTTCCGAGTGGTTCTGCTAAAGATTTGAATTCGCTAATAAAGTTTCCATGATTATTTTGAATAAAATCAAAATCATTTTCTTTACCTGCCTTCTCAAGAGCAAATGCCTTTTCTCCGAGATTAAGGGCTCCTATAATTCTCGCAGAGCTTTTAAGTGCGTGAATTTTAATTGTATAATTCTTTATATCTTTTAAGCGATAGTATTCAGCAAGTTCTTCAGCCTTTTCGTTGATTGAATTATAAAAAATCTTAAGTAATGGAATATACGCAGAAACAGTCCCGCTGTTTTTTATACCTGTTGCAACATCAATAAGTCCGCTATCATTTAAATCATTAAATTCAGTGGGAATATCAGGGGTATCATCTGATTCATCAGATATAACAACTTTCTCGTACTTCTCAGGACTGATAAATCTCATAAGAAGTTTTTCAAGCTTTACGGCATCTACAGGTTTAGTCAGATATTCATCAAAGCCTTCAGATAGATAATAATCTCTTGCACCTGAAACCGCATTGGCTGTCAGACAAATACAAGGCATATTTGAATTCGGATTATCACTCATTTTTCTTAATTCATGAAGAGTCTCAATTCCATCCTTTACAGGCATCATGTGATCGAGCAGAATTACATCATATTTTCTGGATTTTACAAGACCAAGTGCTTCATCTCCTCCTGAAGCAGTATCAATCTGCATTTTGGTCTCGCGAAGAAGACTCTTGCATACAGTTAGATTCATGGGATTATCATCAACAACAAGGATATTTACATAAGGTGCTATAAAGCTTTCTCTTGTTTTTGATAAAAATTCTTTCTTTACAGCTGATTTATCAGATGTGAAATCACCAACCGGCTCTCTGTTTATTACTCTCTGTTTAAGTGAAAAACTAAATACGGAACCTTCGCCATATACGCTATCAACACGAAGATTACTTCCCATCATTTCAAGAAGCCTCTTTGTGATATTCATACCAAGACCGGTTCCTTCAATATGTCTGTTTCTTTTTTCTTCTATACGCTCAAATTCAGAAAAAAGTTTATCAATATCTTCAGCCTTAATTCCGATACCTGAATCCTTTACAGATACATTCAGAACAATAAATTCATCACTTTCAGCGATGTCCTCATACGAGACTTTAAATAAAACAAGTCCTTTTTCTGTGTACTTAACTGCATTTGATAAAAGGTTCATTATAATCTGCTTAATTCGTACTTCATCGCCGAAAAGATCTTTAGGCAGCCCTTTATCAAAATCAGTCTTAAATTCAATATTCTTATCAGCAGCCTTAATACTGAACATATTTACAAGATCTGTAAGCATCTGGGGAACAGAATAAAGAGCCGGCACGAGTTCCATCTTGCCTGCTTCTATCTTTGAGAAATCAAGAATATCATTAACAAGTCCAAGCAACGTCTGACCAGCTTTTTTAACATTGCCGGAATATTCAAGAACAGTCTTATCTCTACTATCCCTAAGAATCATCTCATTCATACCGAGAATGGCATTAATCGGAGTTCTGATTTCATGAGACATATTTGAAAGGAAAGCTGTCTTGGCTTCATTAGAAGCAACAGCTCTTTCAGTGATATACCTGCGCTTTCCGTTAACGGCAAGGAAATAAGCGATTACAAGAGTAGAAAGTATGATGATAATTACGGTTCCAACCATGATATTGTTGATTGATTCAAAAAGTTTAGTTTCATCATGTACAGATATACAATGCCATGTATCATGAAAAACAACATCATAAACTAAATAATCTTTACCACCATACTGAATAGTAAAATATCCCTCATCACTTGAGTATATCTTTGATGCAATAAGATTCCCAAGAGAACCTTTAGCATCAAGATAGTTCATTCCAACCTCATTAATATCGGAATGAGTTACAACAGTTCCATCACCTGTAAGAATCATCTCAATATCAGCACTGCCATCAGTAACAGCTTCCTCAGTGAGCTTCTGCATCTGGTCAAGGGATACATCAACAGAAATAACACTTACCCCATCACAAAGCGTCTTGCCAAGGGCCAGCATGGTATTGCCTGACTGTACATCTACATAAGGCTCGAGAATTGTAATCTCTCCCGGGTATTCCATAGGTCGTGTATACCAGGGACGCTCAGTTGCCACATAATCTGCAGGTGGTTCCCAGTATGTACCACTGAAAAATCTGCCGTTAATATATCCGTACAGCCCAGTATAATTTTCCAGGACAGCGTTTCTGATTGCAGTAGACTGACCGGCAAGATATCCCTGTATTTCTTCGTCTGATTTTCCTTCGGAAATCATTCCATCAAGAGTGTAAGCTGTGAATTTAATGAGATCGATATTTGTAGACAGATATTTATCAAAATGATTCGAAGACTGAAGAGCAAAGAATTTGCCGTCCTTTATGATACCTTCAGTCTTTTCATTGCAGACCATACGATAATAAAAATAAACAATACCAATAAAAAACACAGTGATAGTTAATCCTATCACTATTGTTCTTATAATATTCTTTTTATGTTCCATTCCCCAGTCTTTTATACTTTTATTCATATCTAATTTTCCTTTGCAGGATAATCGTCATATTCAAATGTATAATCAATTTTTATATCATTGCCATGACCTGATACATCCCATAAACGCAGGACTCTGTCGATGACTGTCTGCGCTTCAAATTTATTATTTTCAACAAGTACAACAAAGAAACTGTTTGTCTTATTTCGCAAAATCACATCACACTTTCTAAGAGTTTTCTGAAGTATATTTTCAAAATCAGATGATTTTGCGCTTAAATCAATATCAGATTCAGTATCTTCTTTTGATAATACAAACAGAAGCCTTACAGCATTACCACCATAACGCTTATAAAATCTCACCATAAACTGATATATTATTGAGAAAGCTTCCGTCCCGAGTACAAGGGCGCCGCCCGTTTCATTTCGTTCCTCAACAATCTTGGTAATCTGCTCAAGCTCCATAGCAAAATCATTTATTTCAGTATTAACATCTGCTTTTTCGCTTGAATAAATACAGTAGCCGTGCTTTCCGTTCTGTTTTACATGATAAAGCGAACTGTCAGCCATGACAAAGAGAGTCTCATATTCTATGCCGTAATCGGGTACCATCACAGCCCCTAAGGATATACCAAGGGGTAGCCCGTTATCTTCTCCTATCAGATTAGCGAGTGCTTTTGTTAACTGATCATTAAGTCTTTTTGTCAGTGATTCTACAGCCTTTTCCTCATTAAGCCCGGAGAAAAATGCCATAAATTCATCGCCACCGATTCTGCATACAACATCAGATTCCCTGATATTTGCTCTGACAATATCAGAAAAAGACTCAAGTACCCTGTCACCCATATCATGACCGTGAAGATCATTAACGAGTTTGAAGTTATCAAGATCCATTATTGCAAAGCAACCGGTATTCTTTTCGCACATAGACGAAATCTTAAGCGTACCGCTTGCTTTGTTTAAAAAGCCTGTCATCTTATCGACAGTTGCTTTTTCTGTCAGACTTTCAATTGTCTTGTTATTGGAAATCGTACGATAGATACGACTGAGAAGAGTATCTTTATTAAAGGGTTTGCGAATAAAATCAGACGCACCAAGAGAGAGACCTCTGCTCTCGGTCTCGCTGTCATTCTCGCCTGTCAGGAATATTACAGGCACATGATTCCTGCTATTCTCGTCCTCAAAACGACGAAGGGCTTCATATGTCTCAAAACCATCCATTTCAGGCATAAGAATATCAAGCAAAATAAGGTCGGGAGTATTCTTTTCTATGAACCTGATGAGGTCCTTGCCGCAGCGCAGACAGCTGACGCACATCTTCTCCTCACAAAGAAGATTTCTGGCGTTTGTCAGGCTGAGTGCCTCATCATCGACTACAACTATTCTGTATTCCATTTATCCGACTAATCAATTCTTTCTTTTATACTTTATACCCTTATATTTTACCAATGTACAAGGAGCATGTAAACCATCGCCACAAGCATACCGAAACAGCAAAGAAGCATACCAAATGACAATGTTCTCGTAATAATAAATACTCTCTCCTTTACTCTCGTCTTCTTAAGTGACAGAAGGTGTACAAAATCGATATTATCATCATAGGTGCCGTCAAATAAATCATCGGCTGTCTTCTGAGCATTATTAAGTCTCATACCGAGCCAGTAAATAAAGTTATCATCCTCATGCTCAAATACAAGTGGAGCATCTTTATATATGGTCTTTCTAAGTATTACAACGATTGTATCAACAAGGGAGTCGAGAATTCTGCAGAAAAATGCAGATACCGCTATTATCGCTGTAATCAAAGGTCTGTATATCAGATTTTCAAGGTCAAGCCAGTCAGGCCATCTGTTTACATATTCATATATGCCCTCTTCATTTTTCTTAGTCATAATTGGCATAATCACAAATGTATATAATACAAATCCGATAATCAGCGAAATGCATGCTCCCTTAAGGTTTTCAGAAGAGAAATAATGAATGGCATGCTCCATCTCGCCGCAGTTCATAAGGTCCGTGCCCCTGTCAGCGATAAAATCAGCGGTGATATTGGGAATCACACCGATTATGGGAAGCAGGATTGCCGAAATGCTAAGGGCTACGGCAGACTGAACATTCATATATTTCTTCATGCCGTCATACTTAGCCTGCTTTTCGTCATCATGATTCTTCTGAATGAATATACATACATAGAGCTTTGTCATATATGCAAGCGTCATTCCACCACTTATTAGGAATGTCCACTCAATAAGCTTTATTCCGCTGGGCGAGAAATAATAATTAACTCCACCTGAACACTCCCGGAGATAATTGTAGAATTCAACAATGGACTCATGGAGTAGTGTCTTGCTGACATATCCGTTAAAGAGAGGGATACCGCCTATACCAAGAGCTCCTGTGAGGAATAATATATTTAGCAACGGCTTCTTTTTACCAAACCCTCTTATCTCGTTTAAATCAAGCTTATGAAGGTTCATGTATACAACACCTGCCACCATAAAGAGAACCAGCTTAATAAGCGAGTGGTTCATCATATGAAGCAGTGTTCCTCTGGCCGCAAGGGCATTTTCCTCGCCCAGTAATCCCTGCATGCCGACTCCCACGAGAATAAAACCAATCTGGGACATAGATGAACATGCCAGTGTCCTCTTTAAATCAATGGAGAACATTGCAAGAAGAGCTCCGAGGAACATTGTAAATGTACCCATGATAAGCATGAGCGAGCCCCACTTTGAATCATGTAAAAGCAAATTACAGCTCACACAAAGGAGTCCATATATACCAGTCTTCGTCAGGATACCTGAAAGAAGTGCAGATGCAGGTGCAGGTGCAACAGGGTGTGCCTTCGGAAGCCAAATATGAAGGGGAATTGCACCGGCCTTTGCTATAAATCCGGCAGCAACAAGGAGACACATTAGATATACATCTCTCCTCTCCCTGATATCGGAAATTGCATAAATCATGTCACGAAGAGCTGCAATATTAAGGGTCTCAAACTTTGAATAAAGCATAAAGAGTCCCATAAGCATCGCCATTCCACCGATAACGGCTACAGCAAGGTATGTTTCTGCAGCCTTTAAAGACTTGGCTTTCTCATCATGGGCAACCCATACATATGATGTAAACGACATCATCTCAAAGAATATAAATGTTGTATAAAGGTCTGCCGACAGAAATACTCCCATAGTTGCCGCAAGAGTCATCAGCATAAAGAAGTAATATCTGTTTCTGTTATGATAATGGGCAAAATACTCTTTCGAGAATACTGTAGTCATGCACCACATAAGGGCAGCCACAAGAGTATAAACGCCCCTGAAACCATCAAGTACAAAATGAAGTCCGAAAACAGCGATCTCATCGACATCAAATCTAAGGACGTTATTCCCATTAAATGTTAAAAACAGGTAAAGTACAGTACTTAGTTCCGCAATTACTATTAAATCAGCAAAATAATCTCTAGCTGTCTTATTAATCTTTCCGATGATAAAGGATAAAAGAGCTCCGATCATCGGCATAAATACGAGTATTCCAAGTAAATTAATATGCATGTCCGGTCTCCTTTCCTAAAAGTTTCCTGCCGCAATGGTTGCAAAAAGGTCAAGCAAGGGCTTTGGATAAAGTCCTATGATAAGCATGAATATTACAAATACTGTAAGAGGCACAATCATTATATAATTGGGATCTTCCACATCTTTAATAGTCTCATAGTCAAAATCATCCTTGGGGAAGAATGCCCTGACTACAATTGTAAGCATATAAATAGCTGTCAACAGCGCCGATACAAGAAGTGCTCCTACTCCCACATATGCAAGGACGCTTCCACTCTCCACGGCAGCTTTTGCCAGATTAAATTTTGACACAAATCCCGGAAGTCCCGGTACACCCATAAGAGCAAAAGCAGATATGGTAAATATAGTAAATACCTTGGGCATCTTCCGTCCGAATCCGTCAAGCTGATAAACATAATGGCGTTCTGTTTTATACATGATTGCACCTGCACAGAAGAATGAACAAATCTTCATAAACGCATGGGCTATCATATGAGACAAAGCTCCAATAAGTCCAAGGGGTGACATGAGTGCCACGCCAAAGAGAATATAACTTAAGTTACTTACTGTAGAATAAGCAAGACGTCTCTTAATATGTCTGTCCTTAACAGCCATTGAACAGCCATATACGATTGTAATTATCGTAAATACAAGAATAGTCTCCTGGGCCCAGCTGCCTTTTAAGAGATCAACTCCAAAACAGTAATATGTCAGTCTCATTGTGGCATATGCACCTGATTTAACGACTGCAACAGCATGAAGAAGGGCTGTAACAGGTGTCGGTGCAACACCGGCTTTAGGCAGCCAGCCACACAGAGGCCAAATGGCAGCCTTTACGCCAAATCCCATAAACGCAAGTACATATATTAGATAAAGAGTATTTATATTACCTGAAAAACTGCCGTTTTTAAGAACTCCACCGTAAGTAAACTCCAGGGGTGAACCATAAATAATAACAAATACCATTCCGATAAATGCAAACGCAGCTCCACCCATTGAATAATAGATATACTTTCTCGCTGCATCCACAGCTTCTTTCTTAAGCGTATGTATTACAAGGGGTGTTGTCACAATCGTAAGCAGCTCATAAAAGAAATACATTGAAAATATATTCGAACTGGTTGCTATACCGAGTGTCACACCGTAAGTCATTGTATAAAACATGAAGAAAACCTGCTCGTGCTCTTCATGCTTCATATATTCAAATGAATAGAATGTGGCAAGGGGCCAGAGTATTGAAACAAGACCGGCGAATACGCACGCAAGTCCGTCCAGTTTAAATGATACAGACAGGTTACCCGTAAATTTAAACAGCGTAATGGTCTCTTCAGGTCTGTTAAGCAAAAGTGCCCATACAAGGAGACTTGTAGCCAAAACGATAAACTCCGTAAACCACATCATGTGTCTTCTGTTCTTAAATTTAATTAAATGAATAAGAACAGATGTGAGGGCAGGGAAAAGTACAATTATTATTAAGAATATCGGATTCATCTTCTGCCTCCTCCCTACATATTAAACATAGTATTAACTATGTCATTTATATAAACTGATGCTACCGACGGATATATACCAAGAAGCAGTGTCAGGGCTGCCAGAACAATTAATGGCAGAACCATGTATATACCGGGTTCTATATTCTTATGATTTTTATAATCATAATCTTCTCCGGGGAAAAATCCCTTAATCGTAACCGGGAGAAGATATCCTGCTGTAAGCAGTGCACTTACAAGCAAAATAGCGGGGCCTAAATATGCAAATACGGGAATACCGCTCTTTATGGAGCCCGTAGCCAGATACCATTTACTGATAAATCCTCCTGTCGGCGGAATACCTATAAGTCCGAGGGAACATATTGTATAGCACCATATTGTTACAGGCATCTTCTTTCCTATGCCTTTCATGTCATCTATAGTTGTCAGACCGGTTTTGTAAATAATAGCTCCCACCGAAAGGAACAATGCACTCTTAATAAATGCGTGGGCTATCACATGGAACAAAGAACCAGTAAGTGATACGGGATTAAGTATCATAATACCAAAGAGAATATAGCTGAGCTGGCTGACTGTGGAATACGCCAGTCTCTTCTTAAGTACTTTTTCCCTGAATGCCAGAAGGGAGCCCATAAATACAGTCATAAGGCTCGTAATCAGAACAAGCTGCTGAACCCATGTACCTCTGATGAAATCAGCTCCGAAAATATAAAATACAACACGGAGTATCGCAAATATACCACTCTTAACGATGATGGCAGAAAGTACTGCCGAAGCAGGTGCCGGTGCAACAGGGTGTGCGGCCGGAAGCCATGCATGAAGAGGAAACATGCCCGCCTTAACGCTGAATCCGAAAATCATCAGACATACACATACGAGGAGAAGCGTCTCATTCCCAGGTACAAGAGCCGGGTTAAGGCTTCCGCCCGGAATAAAATCAACTGTAATACAGTATTTAAACATAAAGTAAATACCAAACAGTGCCATGTAAGCTCCGAAAAATGAATAAAACAAAAACTTAAGCGCTGCCATTATCGCTTCTCTCTTCTGATTATGGAGAACGATTGGCACCGAACAGATTGTCATGAATTCGTAGAAGGCATACATTGTAATCAGATTACCCGAGCATCCGAGTCCTATAAGTACGCCATATATAATCAGATAAAATCCAAAGAATCTGTTTTGTCTCTTTTCATGCTTTATATATTCAAGTGAGAAAAGGCCCGCCATCACCCAAACAAGAGAAACGATAACAAGGAAAAATCTGCCGAGATTATCAAGTCTGAAATTAATGGCAACTCCGTCCATAAGTTCAAACACAGTTATATCCACAGGACCTGCGCCAAGAAGTAATATAACAAAGAGGGCTGTGACAAGGAGCGATATACCAAATACCGGATACACAATTTTTTTGTCATCATCCTTCTTAAATAAAAACAATATTAATCCTGCGAGTATTGGAAACAGCACAGAAGTTGTTAATATGATTTGAGGATTCATATCATTCTCTCCTTATGCAAAAAATTCAAGTCCGGACCTGATGAGCCATACAACTCGCTCTGACATAAGTCCAAGGACCAGATTAATAATAATAAATATGACACATGCCACTCCAAACGAAGCATTATGCTTAAACTTCTCTTTGCCGTACTCTGTCTCACAGGGAGTATAGATACGGGCTACTGTCTTTAAGAAGTAAATTGCATTTAATATAGTTGAAATTGCAAGACAAATAAGCGTTGCGAACATAATTACCGGCTTTGTCTCAAGAGCTGCTTTGGCAAACAAAAGTTTACTGATAAATCCTGAGAAAAGAGGTACACCTACCATTGAGAGGGCTCCTGTTGTAAATGCCATACCTGCAATCTTGTTTCTGTATGCAGCACCGGTCAGATCCTTAAATATCTTGCTGCCACCTGATGCTTTTGAAAGTCCAGCAGCGGATATAAAGAGCAATGATTTAGTAGCACCATGGGAGAGAATATGGAATATAGATGCTATCATTCCTTCCGTAGTACCCATACCAAATCCCATATAGATATAACCAATCTGGGCAATTGATGAAAAAGCAATCATACGTCTGATATCTTTCTCGAATATGGCAGATACAGAACCTGCTATCATACCCATCAGACCAAATATCAGGAATACCACAAACAAGTGGCTGTCGTTAACTATTTCAAAACCAATTACTCTGTAGAAAATCTTAAGGAGCAAAAAAATATATCCTTTCGAAACGAGACTCGAAAGAATTGCTGAGCTTGATACAGGCGAAAAGCCGTATGAATCAGGAAGCCATGCATGGAATGGAAACAGCGCCGATTTAATGGCAAGACCTATCCCCATAAATGCTATACCGACTACAAGAGGTATATGATACTGTTCAGTTGCGACAAGCACTGCAACTGCTTCCTTAATATTGCTCATAAGCAGATGGCCTGTAATATCGTAAATAATACAGAGACCGAAAAGAAGAAGTCCCGATCCAATCTGGGCCATAATCATATATCTGGTGGCTGCCTCAATAGCCCGGCCTTTCTCACTTGCCATAATGAGTCCGCATGTGGCAATCGTACAGATTTCCACGAATACATAGGCTGTAAATAAGTCGTTTGTATATATGAGTGCAAGTAATGATGCAAGGAGAAGATCAAGGAGCACGTAATAAAGATTCTCCTTAAAATCATCTATCTCATTTTCGAGGATCTCGCAGCCACCTATTACAGAAAGCAAAAGTATTCCACAGAAAAACAATGCCATAAGTGCTTCAAGATTGCCGAATCTGATTTCATTACCCCAGGGAGCAGAGAAGCGTCCCATCTTGTAAACTGTCTCACAGCCTTTTGTAAGTGTATAAATCAGAGTGCATGCCGAAAGGACAACGTCAGTCAGTATAACGACAATGTTAAGCTGTCTGGCCTTATCCTTATCAAGTGCCGACGAAATAATTGCTGAACACATACATATGATTATTGAAATGCAGGGAAAATTTCGGAAGAATTCCATAACTAAATCTCCCCTTTCTTAATAATGGTGGATATTTCATCCATATTAAGTGTCCTGTATCTTGCATAAAGCCTGATTGTAAGTGCAAGCATAAGTGCAGTCGAAGATACAGAAACAACGATACCTGTAAGAACGAGTCCCGAGGGTACCGGATTTATATATGCAGCCGCATCTGTCACGCCATTAGCAATAATAGGTGCAGCTTTACCTGCGATATATCCTTTCTCAGCAAGAAACAGGTATATACCTGAATCCATGAAGTTAAGGCCGACTATTTTTTTGATTAAGTTTTTCTGAAGAAGAAGATCCTTGAATCCTACTACAAATATAAGGACCGCTATCGCTTCTCCAAAATTGCTGATTAAATTACCAAACATCGCATTACTCCCGTTTTATAAACCGTTTCTTCTAAACAGTGCATAAAATGCATACATGGTACAAGCTACTTCTATACCAACAAAAAGATTAAGCCACAGGATAATTCCTGCAGAAAATATCATTCCCGGTGTACCAAGGGGTATATGATTGGGGAAATCATTTGCTCCCATGTATATGTAATATGTAATCACGGCGCAGTATGTACAGAGGGCCGCAACCTTGACTACTTTATATGTCTCCTCATTAAAGAATTTCTGCATCTTGTCAAATCCAAATGCGGCTACATAAAGAATCATGCCTGCTCCGAGTAGTGCTCCACCTGAGAATCCACCACCGGGTGAAAGATGTCCGTTAAAAATAACATATATTCCAAAAATAAATATGACAGGCACAAGCACAAAAGCTACCTTCTGAAGTATAGGATCGTTTTTCGGCTCAAGAATACGGTCGTTTACAACCTTGCCTGATCTGATATCTTCCTCTTTCTTCATAAGTAACATCATTACACATGTTGTGGCAATAAAGAGCACACATGTCTCGCCGAATGTATCAAATGCTCTGTAATTCAGAATCATACCCGTAACTATATTTACAGAGCCGGTATCTTCTATTCCGTTTTCAATGTAAACTTTTGCGACTTCATTATTAACAGGCCTGTCCCATGTACCAAGGGTCGGGAGCTTTCCTGTCATATAAAGCATAACGGCTGCAAGGACAAGGCAGAATACAACCGAGCCCACAAGATACATAATGTTATATGCCTTGTACCATCTGCCCTGATATTCATAAGCCTGCTCTTTTGCAAGGATTTTATCTCTCTCAATTTCTTCTTCAGTGAGGGGCATCTGGTAATCTTCGCCCTCTTTCATCTCAACCTGATCAAGATAAGGGTCTTTATCTCCCTTCATCCATCTGAAGAATTTATAGGCAAAGGTTTTCTGATACTGTTCATCAGTCTTTAGTCTGCTCATTATCATTACCTCCTTCGCCCTTATTAATAGCCTCTATCTTCTTTAAAGTAACGAAGAAAAGGATACTTGTAACTCCGGCTCCGACAGCGGCCTCAGTGATAGCCAGGTCGGGGGACTCAAGGAGTATCCAAATAATTGACATTACAAGTGAAAATGCCATCAGCACAAGAACTGTGTTTAGCAGATTCTTGGTAAAGCTGACACATAAAGCACATACTAGGAGAAATACAAGAAGTATATTAATTACTATATTCATATCTATCTCTCCTCCTTTCTGTACTCTTCCGTCTCACTTGTGGTATCAACCTCCAGCTTCGCTATCAGGTGTGAAGCACATGGAGATGTAAACCACATAAATACCATTACGAGAATAAACTTAAGTGAAACAAAGTTAAAACCACTAAGGATTATAAGTCCTATCATCGATAGCGAAAGGCCCAGAGCATCACCAAGAGCTGCGGCATGCATTCTGTTAAGGACATAATTTAATTTATAAACTCCGATTATCTCTATAATAAAGAAAACCAATCCCGCGAAGAGGAATATTAATCCAAATACAAGTCTGATTGACTCCATATCAATTTCCCTCCTTTGCTTTATTCTCTATATCCTGTTCAGTACTGTCCTGAACATTCGTCTCATTATGAACACCGATAATAACTTTGGTAAGAAGGATTACTGCCAGGAAAGACAGCATCGCGTAAAGCATACTTATATCAACGAGGTATCCCTCATTCATCATAATTGCCAGCATTCCTATAATAACCATGACAATAGTACCCATCATATTAACGGATACAAGTCTGTCACCTACTGTCGGTCCAATACATGCCCTGATAAGGCATAGAAAAAGTAGAATACAAAGTACAATGAGAATTCCTGAAAAAATCATCTGATTGGACGAAATTACTTCGTGCATTGCATCACTCATTGGTCTCATCCTCCTTTATATTTACTTTAGCTTCCATATCCTTAATCATTTTGACAAATACTGAATCCTCTATGCCATCGGCAAAGCTCTCATCAAGTGCATGAACCGTAAATCTTTTTCCCTCAAGATTAACTGTAATAGTACCGGGTGTCAGGGTAATTGAGTTAGCCAAAAGCACCCGGAGCACAGGTGATTTAATATCAACATCAAAAGAGACAACTACAGGCTGCTTTTCAACCTTTTCGTTAAAAATAATAGCTATAGTCGCCAGCGCTGATTTAACAATCTCAACAATAAGCACACATAGATAATTAATCATAAATATTATGAATTTAAGGGAATAAATATCTTTCTGAACATTCCATCCGAGGAATTTGCACATGAATAAATAAAGAAGCCCCGCCACAAAAAGACCTGTCACGGCTATCTCGACAGTAATCCGGCCGTTTAAGATGATCCAGAATAAATAAAATAAAATATACATTATTAAATCCTCTTAATAAAGAAAAAGGGGACACAGTAAGTCCCCTTGCTCACTCAAGTATATTATTGACAAAATCACGAAAAAGTCAAATGATTTTATGTAAACCTTTAAAACGCATTACGGCATAATCAGTTCAAAAGTGATGGTGATATTCTTAATACCGCTAATCTTTGTTTTATCTATAATTACGGGAGACGTACCTGTCAAATCGTGCCCCATACTTCTGGCATCATCCGGCACACTGCCTACCCATTCATTATAGAGATTGACTCTCGTACACAGTCCGTCGTCAGATGATGTATACGGCTTTGCTATGAGATCAACTGCTTCTCCGTCATAAGTAATCTCTTTAATATTTAAGATACATCCTGGGTACAGGAGCTCTCCGTCGGCAAGAGCCAGGGCTGCAAATGTGAGTCCGTCATTACCTCCGGCAAAATCAAGACTTACGGTATATTCACCCTCTCCCTCAACTATTGCATTTGTAGCAGTGATACCCATGGTATTATCATCCGGGTTAAATACATCTCCTACAGAATATGTGCCTGCGCCTCCGTTCCACATGATCCATGCAACAGGTGTTCCATCGTCATAAAATACCGTACCTTCTCTGTGGTCCGGTGCCAAAGACAGAGCTTCTTCCATCCTTGTCTTTGCTTCATCAATATAGGAATCACCCTTTAATGCCTCTGCATTATAGTTCCTGTTTACAAAGAGTTCTTTAATCTCTTCATTTAGCATGGTACAAGAAGATTTATCATAAAAATCATTACGGGACCATAATACAGGAACATAATTATAAATATCACAGTTATCCAGAAGGTTAGTTGTAAATTCTATGGTATTTTCCTTTGGTATCGGATCACCGTTATTCCATACAGGTATGGCAGCATACTCTCCGATGATCACACCGTATCCCTGATCGGTGAATTTCGTAAGTTTGGCAAACTGATTATTCATCTCCTCATATTCGGACTTAATGCCCCATGAAGCCTGAGTCTCCGATCCGCAGTAATTCCATGGAGTATAATAATGAACAGATACGAGGAGTTTTCCGTTTACAGTATCTGTCGGCATCACAAATCTGTCATCAAGAGTCTTGTCAAAATCCGTATTATATCCGGCTATAAGCAAAAACCTGTCATCATTATTACTACCGGAATTCCTGATGATATCTACGAAATTCTGATTTATTGTATTGGTCATCTCATACTGCTGACTCTCGGTTAACGAACCCGAGTCGCTCCAGAGAGCATTATTATTAAGGGAGTTTCCGAGTTCCTCATTAGCCGACTCAAATATGAGCATATCAGAATAATCCTTAAATCGCTCGGCTACCTGTTTCCACATAGACTCATACAGATCAAAAGCTGCCTGAACGGTTGTTTCATTCGATGAACCAAACATTGCCCACCAGCCTTTATCCCAGTGATCGTTGATTATGACAAACATATCTGCATCAAGGGCATAATTAACTATCTCCTCTACCCTGTCAAGATATGCACTGTCGATAGTATAATCCCCGTTTTTATAGTCCATCATATTGGTCCAGGCCACAGGTATACGTATAGTATCAAATCCACAGTCTTTCATACCCTGAATCATCTCAGGTGTTGTCACCGGCTGTCCCCAGTATGTCTCATATGAAGATACCGGGAGATCCGTGGCAAGATCCGGTCCGGTTGCTTCCATTGTATTACCAAGATTTATTCCGTTTCCAAGATATTTTGAAAACTCCAGTGCATCCATCTCAGTAAAGTCCATATCCGAGAATCGTGTCAAAGTGTCATTTGACACACTTGTTACCTGTCCGTCATCAGACGATACTGTCAGTTCATTAACCGGTCCGCAGCCGAAAAGAAATATGGATAAAACCATACTAACAACTGAGAATGATAAAACTGTGCATATTTTTTTCATAAGTTTACTCCAAAAAATACTATTATAAATCAGATGTACAGATATACCATCTCGGTCTCATACGTATTTCCGTAATAATCCTCGAGGATATAGTAAAGATATGTACTGTCGTTATCGAGTATTATATCCTCTCTTGAAATTACAGTATCACCGTATGTAAACGGATCATCATTATCAAATATATATCCTGTATCCTCGTCAAAGTAATATACGTAATAAAGAAGATCAATCACGTCATCATCGTTAAAGGCATACATCTGATCAGATGTAATCTCATCATTTACACAATCGTAATCGTAATATCCGAGAATCATTCCGTCTGTGTAATCCTGGTCAAAATAAACAAGCATTACAGAATCAACGCCGTTTACAGTACAGTAAATATATCCGTACTCGGCCCAATCGCCCGAATCCTCGTCATAATAATAATCGACACAATCGTAGTAACAGAACTCATCATTTAAGTATACCCATTCATCCGGGTCGACTATCATAAGATTGCCGTCTTTATCAAATTCACTATGATAACAAGAACCAAGATACCATACACTTTCATCATCAATTTCAATATATGTGCAAACAGCAATAGAATAAATCATATCCCACTCATCTTCCTCAAGGGTGAGTCCGAAATATCCTCCAAGGTCAAATACTTCGAGTTCTTCATTTTTCATGCCTGCGCCTACATAATAATCAGCAGATGATTCACCTGAGCTTACATACCAGTCTCCTGTATATACACCTATATAGTCAGGTGCAAAATAGTCGAATAGTCTGCTGGCAAACATATCATAGAAATCAAGGATTTCATCGTCATAACCAAGTGTCACAAGAGAAGCTCTTCCCTCGTCATAATAGTCAAAATAATCATAGGGCGAATAAGCTGTAATACCGTGACCGTAATTAATATCACTCTCTGTATATACAACGGCATTTACCACTGAGTTAAATAACGGCGTCGCATAATCGGTGTCAAACTGGGTACAGAGTGTACAAAGATCAACTGAATCTGTACCTTCGTAATATCCACAGTTGCCTCTTGCAGCATAATAGCTCTCATACCCACCATTATCAACCGCATCAGCCACCGAAGCTATATAATCAACATATGCATCATATACCTCATCAATCTTGGACAGTTTAATAACTGACATAGAACCAACAAGCCCCTCTTCGTCTAGAGAATCCATATAGTCAGCAACTATAGTCTCACAGTAATCCTGTACCAGATATTCCTGGGCTGAACTTGTCTGATTAAGCCAGTCAGTATAATAAATACCTATGCCGTTAACGTAGCTCTCTGCCGCCACCATGTAGTCAGCATTGTCCATGATAGCCATTGCGACCTCAAGAGTGCACATATTACATGCATCAAATACAACAGCGCCAAAATGAACTCCTGCATCATCAAGAGCCTGGCCAAGTTCTACATCAACAAGATAATCGTCAGGAAATACTTCATCATATCCAAAACCTACGGGAATACCGCCGCCGTGATCCCAAAGGACTAATACGTACTCTTCTGCCGGGTATTCTTCTGCGGCAAACGAAACGAAATCAGTCAGAGCATCAGGGGTACTCATACTCATCTTGCCAAGATTATCAAGTTCGACGAGTTCTCCGTCCTCAATATGGAAACGCTGAACCTTTTTATTGGCAATACCGTCCATATACCAGTATTTAGCTCCACCTGTCTGGATTACGATATTAACATTCTCATACTCGGCAGTAAGCATCTCTTCAAGATCATCTGTTGCAGCGCCGTAATCACTCTCAAGGTTACTTCCGATCATGTACACCATGACAGTCGTGCTCTCTGCGGGAGTACCGAGCTTGTCATCGTCATCATCATCGTCCTTGTCTTTATCATTATCCTTGTCTTTGTCCTTATCATCTTTCTTGGACTCTGAAGTTGACGAATTTTTTCCTTTCTGAGCTTTAGCCAGTTCATCGTCGAGCTCAGTTTTCTTAAGAAAGAAAAAGACAGTCACAAAAGCGGCAAAAGCCACAGCCGCAAGTGCTATAAGCACCGCCACTATGACTCCCTTACTTTTTACTTTCTGTCCACAAGTAGGACATTCCTTAATTCCTTTTGGCACTATCTGGCCGCAATTTTTACAATACATTCACTATCCCAACCTTAAATTGTAAATCTGCCAACCACATCATTAAGATTATCAACGTAATTCTTACATTCTCCTGACTTGTCCGATGTATTGGCTGTATCAGTAACCATCTCTGAAGTCTTGCCTGTGATATCTGAAATACCGTCAGCAGCTTCGTTCATGGTGCTTGATATCTGACCGATGGAATCCATAACCTGGCCAAGCTTCTCATTAAATGTTACGATGCTTGACTTGATGGTATCCATTGTATTTTTGAATCCGTCAGCATCATCCTGGTACTGAACGGAAACCTTTGCGAAATTATCATAATCCTCAAGTACTGTTGTCTCAAGGAAGCTGATAGACTCGCGGAGGCACTCTGTCATGTTGTTAACAGCGACATTAACCTCAGATACGATATTATTAATATCTCCAACTGTTCCGGAAGTCTGATCAGCAAGACGGCTGATTTCTGAAGCAACTACGGCAAATCCACGACCGGCCTCTCCTGCTCTGGCTGCCTCAATTGATGCATTGAGCGCAAGGAGTGATGTCTGGGAAGAAATCTCCATAACAGTATCTGTAAGTTCATTAATCTTGTTAACGGCCTCAACTGCCTCGATGGCAATATCAGACTTCTTCTTAACAGAGTTGTAAATATTCATTGTATTCTGAGTAGCAGACTCTGTTGTGGCATGAAGCTTTGTAGCTCTGTCTCTGATTTCGTCTGACATCTCAGCGCCCTTAATTGTGAGAGACTGGATATTTTCAGACTCATCACGCATCTCATTAATATTATTGGTAATAACTATGGTTGAAGCAGACGTCTCCTGCATGCTTGCAGCAAGAGCCTCTGTAATATGGAAGTTGTCATCACACTGATTGCTAACATCTCCTGATAATCTGAGAAGCTCATCAACATTTGAATCGATGCTGTTTGTTGCATCTGAAATGTTACCTATGATATCACGAAGCTGAGCACGCATCTGTTTGATTTCTCTTGCAATTACACCAATCTCATCTTTACGCTCGCAGAGCTTATCATTTTTATCGTCAGAACGAAGATCAAGTCTTGCTGTCTTTTCAATGCTGGGAACAAGATTCTCAAGAGCCTTGAGCATGCTGCTGACAACAACAATACCAACTACACTGAATGCAAGTACGAGGATTAATCCGATAACAATCAGCTTATTACGAAGGCTTGTAACCGGCTTCATAAATGTATTGTAATCGGCAGTAACTACTATAATATTACCCTTGCTTGTAAATGCATAACCGGCAAGCTTGTTTGCTCCCTTGTATTCATATACTACGGCTGCAGGCTCAACTGTATGTCCTGCCTCAAGCTCAGATACAATTCCCTTTACTGCAGCATTTTCTACCGGCTCACCAATCTTCTCGGGATTCTGATGATAGAGCATTGTTCCGTCAGGGCTGACCATATAAGCATATGAACCCTCAACGCCTGTAATCTCAATCTCACCGATAAGTGTATCATAATCAATCTGCATGAACGTGTTGTAATCAGCTGTCACAACAAGGATATTACCATTCTTTGTAAATGCATAACCGGCAAGCTTGTCTGCCCCCTTGTATTCATATATGCAGTAACCGTTCTCAACGGTCTCTCCTTTTGAAAGCTTCTCAACTATACCTGAAACGGCTGCGTTCTCAACCTGATTACCAATCTTCTCAACTGTAGGGTGATAAAGCATCTCACCTGTAGGGCTTACCAGATATGCGTAAGAGCCCTCTACTCCGTTGATATCCATGGTACCGATTGTCTTTGTAAGTGTATCAACGTCAAGATTAGTCGTACCCTCATACTCCATAACAAGATTAAGTGCATTTGCACCCTCTTCTGCAAGGTTCTGAGCATATGAACCATATGTCTTCTCGCCGAGTTCAACAGCGAAGTCAATACCTGACACTGCTTCCTCAGCCAGGTTCAATGCATATGACATATACGTTGATTCCATTGCGCTAACTACATTCTTAATTGTAAGAACGACAATGCTTATTCCCGGTACAAGCAATGCGATTACAAAAAGATATGCAATCTTGGAGCTCATCTTCTGAGCCAGTTTAACTTTTGTAGCTTCAGCTTTTTCTTTTAACTTTCCTTCCATAATTATTACCCCTGTTTTTTTATATTTTATTGGGAAAAATCCCACATTTTTATTATTGTAAACTAATTAAAATTATGTGTAAATAATACACAAACAAAAGGCCGCGTAAATTTACTGTAGGAAATTTAATAATAAAGATGCTCTGTCAATGAAATGTTAGAACTCAAGTTTGTCTCTTTATTATATTCTTATTTCTATTTTTTACAAACCCCAGATATGATCTTTT
>JAEEGL016408398.1_pt1 | contig 35253 bp, 62 predicted proteins | sample 9134231 | NCBI WGS metagenome assembly JAEEGL01 (sample SAMN16246548, study PRJNA631951) | gut metagenome | biome: gut microbiome; feature: rumen; material: fiber-attached | host: Bos | place: Iran: Karaj | collected 2018-10 | reverse complement strand
AGCCCACCTACCATACCGATGACGCAGCCAATTACCCACGCAGCTGCAAAGCCTGCAGTGGTCTTAATCTCTTCCTGCGCCCTTGCATCCTGCCTTGCGTTCCTTACCATTGCGCTAATCGTCATTTTTACCTACCTCCGTTAAAATCATCATCATATCTGAAAACTTCTTTTCATACCGGGCAATTATCTCGTCTCTCTCCCGGATCTGCGCTTCCAGGTTCCGGCGTTCCCATGCGCTCATCGCCCTGGCATCTAATCCGATGCTCTCCAGCTGGAGAACTTCCGCTGCGCTGAACCTTACACCCGGGATATCCGGCAGCCGGTGGAGCTTTCCATCCCTCTCCATCTCCCTCACGGATGACGGATGCAGTCCCCAGCGCTCGGCCAGTTCGTTTACACTGTAGATTGTCTGCATTGTCTCATCTCCTCAACCTGTCAGAGCATCATCAATGGCTCGGAACAGTTCCGGCATAACAGATTGCAGTAGGATGTATTTTTTCCTAAACGCCCTGATATCTTTGATACACATAGCCATAAGCTGGTGATATTTTTCATCATCCCTGCTAATGGTTTCTAAACTGTCAAAACCATGTTCGCCGGTAGCGTGAAAATACCTTACGCCCTGTTCGCCTGCATTAGATAACGCAACTTCCATCCGTGTAATCGTTGGTGATGCAGATGAGATTTCTATTTCTACGCTCCGGATGATATAGCCAGCCTGCACTTCTCTGTACTTTTCTGCCGCTATATCGTCACTCCACTCAAATTCGTTATGAAGCGGAGCGTCTTCATCTCTGCTAACATCAACCAAATTTTTGGCAGTAAGCCTGCCTTCCTTTTCGAGTTCCAAACACACCTCGCCAACAATTTGCGGCGGTGTTTTTAATTGAAAGCCTTTTTTTCTAATAAAATTCATTATTCAACCTCCTTTATTAACAGTACAAACCTGCCACATCGAACCGCACCGCCCACACCATATCAGAACGCAACACACCGTACCTTGCCTGCCTAAACAAACCTCGCCTCGCCTTACAGTACCGTGCCAGACACCGCCTCGCCCAACCTACCTTGCCTGCCCCAACTCGCCTTGCCTAACACTGCCATGTCATACCATAACTGAACCAACCGAGCATTACCTCGCCTTGCCCGACCCTGACAAACCGTACCGTGCCTGCCCCGCCAAAACATACCGCACACTGCCGCAACGTACCGCACACAACCTAGCCATGACTCGCCCCGCCTGCCTTACCCTGCCTAACCGTGCTCTACCGGAACGCACCATACGACAACACACACTACCGGAACAAAGCACACCACACCTGCTAAGCCACGCCGTTCCCCAACTTGCCCCAACCTACGCCGCCCCGGCTCACCCCAGTAAACCGCAACATGCCTGCCATAATTACTTTTGAGTTTTTAAATGATACATTCCATACTGTCCATCTTTTTCCGGACGCCACTCACCAATGCCGACCGCAAAACCGCCAGCATTTACAATATTCAAAAGCTGTTCCAGCGTATATTTACCATTTTTGTTGTACTGCATAATTAACGGAATTTCCCATTCGTCAAACTGACCACGATACCGCAAGTCTGCCGCTCGGCTCATTCCACCAACCATAACGGTGTCTTCTCTCATATGAGGCGGATTAGCCGTTACGATTTCTGCATAGTCGGTGTTGGAATATTCGCCAGCACCACGGAGAAAGAAAGAACCTCGCAGTTCCGTCTGTTTAACATCCATACCAGACCGATATGCCCCTGTGATGAAACTCTGTTTAATACCACCAATGTGGAAACCGAACCTTGCGCCATTACGGATTGCCTCTTCAAAATTGGCCATAGCTTCATCATCATCTTTGCCCAGCTCCGGCATCGGAGTCAGCCAATTCATAGAACTGATAAAATCATTTGTTGGTACTTTGATGTCGTGCTTGCGTTTTTTTGCAACGCCCATCTGTTTTTCCAACATTTCCCGCTTTGCCTTTTCGCTCCAAGCATGGACGATAAGCGGAGTGGTTCCCTTGATCGTGAAGCGAACCTCGTCTAAATCTACGCTCAAAATTTCTAATACCTGTTTAGTTTCAGCCTTTTTTGCCATTTTAGTTCCTCCTATGCTATAATAAAGATGGACATTTTAGTGTCCTCCTGACCGTAGCTGGTGACGCAGCTGCGGTCTTTTTGTTTAGCCTGTTCTCTACTTTAAGTAGAGCTTTCGGGTAAAAAAATAACCGTATCATAATTTACACCTAAAAATTTACACAGTTTAACTGCCTGTAAAACGGTAAATTTCTCCGGGTGTTCTTCCAAATTACGATACGTGTTAACATGAATGCCAATAGCATTGGCGCAGGATTCTTGCGTTTGCTCCTTTACCAATCGCATTTGCTTTACATTCAGTTTATCCACTGTCATCTACCTCCTTTCTTTAGTGGTCAAGAATATCTTACTCCACAATTTGTAGATTGTCAACTACTTTTTGTGGAATTTTGATAAATTTTTGTTGATTTCGTTCCACTTTTTGTGTATTATATATAGTAGAAATGGGGGGTGGCAATTATGAGTATTGCAGAAAATATTAAAAAATTACGTGAAGAACACAATATGTCACAAAAGGAATTTGGTAAAATTGCTGATACATCTGATAAGGCTGTATCTTCGTGGGAGCGAGGCGAACGCATTCCAAGAATGGGAGCAATAGAAAAGATAGCTAACCATTTTGGGATTCAGAAAAGCGACATAATTGAGGACATTCCTCGTGTTCCACTTAGTAGAGATGTAATTGATAGAGCCATTCAAAAGGTATTAGCCTCAGCCGAGTACACAAACTCTATACCGCCTGACAAGAGAACCGCAGAGATATTAAAAGAAGTGGGCAAATTAACCGACGATGGCAAAGTTAGGGTTCTCCAATATATCCACGACTTATCCGACGTATACAGGAGGAAAAAATCATGATTTATACATCACACTACCGTAAAAAAGATGGTGCATGGCAATTAATCATCTGTTTTAAAGATTCTGACGGACGCTGGAGACAAAAAAGCAAACAGGGTTTTGAAACACGCAGTGCCGCCAAACAATACGAAGAAGAACTGCTGCGGGAAATAAAAAAAGCGCCACGGCCTGTAGAGAAAGCCATGGCGGGTATTACACTGCGGGAGTTCTGTATTGAATACCTGAAGACCCGCAAGGATTTGGTCTATATCACCAAGAAACATTACACCAATGCTGTCGATTCTGTTCCTGATCTGGCTGATAAGTCACTGTCCCAGATAACCTATCTGGATATATCCAGCGCAGTCGCCAAATGGAAAGCCAAACCGATTACGCAGGCAGGCTGGCGGGTTATCCTTAACGCTTTATTCAAGGCGGCAGTCCGTCCGTATCGCATTTTGGCGGACAACCCTATGGAAGACATTAAGATAGAAAAAGAACGCCGTGCTGAGGCGCGCAGGTGCCTTTCCGATGCTGAACAGAAAAGAATGTTTGCACTGGTATCGAAACGGAACCGAGGCGACGTTGCGCTGGCAGTTCTGCTTTACACCGGTATCCGGAAGGGCGAAATGCTGGCACTGACCTGGGACGATATCGATTGGAAAAACAGCACCCTGCATATCAGCAAACAGTTCAGCCATACCCACACCGGCCACTGGCAGACTAACACACCAAAGTCCCGGAACGGATACCGGGAAATACCTTTGCCGGTCGCGCTGGTTCGGATCCTGAAGAGCGCCCACGATAATCTGCCAATGGATATGAACAAGCGACTGTTCCCGGTTCCGCATTCCACATATCGTGACGTACAGATTGCACTGAAGAAAACAGCGCCGGATTTGACTCCGCATTGCCTACGCCATACCTATGCCACCAATCTACTGGCTCACGGAATGGATGTGCAGACAGTAGCCGCCCTGCTGGGTGACAGTGTTACCACCGTCATCAGGACGTATATCCACTACAGCGACCAGATGCGGAAAGCGGCCGCCGACAACATCCAAAAAATTTTTGCGTAATTTTTTTGACGATTTCTTTTGACGATTTTAACCGAATACGTCAACCATGCGGGTTACAGAGGATATATGATACCTGCGGATGAAGCAAATTGTGGTTTCGCCAGCTTGTGCCAATTTTAGTGAAACCCGCATAAATACTGATTTTGGGACATAAGTTACATTCGGTCGATTTACCCATTTTCCGCGAGAATTTTTGACGATTTTTTGACGAATCAACAAAAAATAGCCCCGGGAAATAATCCCAGGGCTACCTCGGAGGGTGATTCATCTATGGCAAACGGCAGCTACGGCAGCCGCAACCATCAAAACAAAATATGTGTTACGTTGCGCCTTGATTCTGAGGCGCTTATTTTTTTCCTCTTGCGCGAACTCTTGCAATAATTTGTTGGCACTGTCTAATGAGTTCTGCGCTGTCGTTAACTGTTCCGCTGAGGTATTCAGCTGTGCCTTGAGCATCTGCAACTGTTCCTGCGACTGCGCCAGCTGTTGACGTAGCCGCGTCAATTCCGTCTTTTGCGTGCTGGATATTTGTTCCAGCCTGCTCAAGTTGGTTTCCAATTGGCTCAGTTCCGCCTCCGTTATCTGATACATTTCGGATGCGTAAACAGTAGTGGAACCAGATACCAGCCAATAACAGAAAAGTAATGATAATGCCAACAGTAAGAGCTTTTTCTCTGTTCTCCCAAAGTCCTCGAAGATAATCATACATCAGTCTCCCCCTCCATAGTGTTGCATATACCAGATAGCCTTGCCACGAATGGTCTGGAGCTGGTCATAGAGATTTTGTCCGGGGCAGGCCGTCGGCATCAGGTCACGATGGCCTTTGACAGTTTCGGCAGTGGGAATCAGGCAATACTTATCACAGAGATAACCGACGAGATAAGCGGTTGACTCAATTTGTGCCTGCGTTGGCGTGGCGTATTCAAAATTGCCACAAACGTGAATTCCCACGCTGTTCCAATTGCATCCCTGTGCGTGGGTGCCCACTGCCCACTCAGGCCGTCCCTCTTCGATGGTGCCATCCTTCCTTACCACATAGTGGTAACCGATGCCTGACCATCCCTGCATCAGGTGGGAGGCGTGGATTTGTTCCGCACTCAGGTCGTCATCGTAAGGGTTGCCGGTATGGTGAATCACAATCATATCGGTATCGTCACGGTTGTAAAGGGTGGTAAAGTCAAGGTCGTACTCTTTTACGTTAGGTGCAATCACTTCATCCCCTCCTTCTTTTTCTTCAGAATGTCACGGAGTTCCCCGCCGATTTTAATTCCGGCGCTGTCAAGGTTCTCGCAGATGCTGAGGCCTTCCGTACAGGCCATTACCAGACAAAATATCGTGAGTGCCACGGGTGGAGTGTGCCGGATGGCGAGGATGGTATCGATTGCCTGCCCGGTGCAGATGAGCAGCCCGTAAGTGATGGACTTGGATAAAAATCCGTCCTTGAGGATGGAACTGTCAACGAACCGCCAATGATGGGCATTCCATATCCATTTCGTATAGTTCAGCAGATTGCCGTGGCGTTCCACGATTTTCTTATCATACATCCGTTGCCATAGCAGGCTGGCTTGATATACGCAGGCGGTATAGATGTCGATAAGCTCTAAAAACATCAGCAGAAGGAATACCTCAAATAAATCAAGGACTGTCGCTCCCGCTATTGATACCGCCAGCTTCTCTATTCCTTTGTCAGCTATCGCTTTGATGGTTTGCGACAACTCAACCTTTGATAGAACATCTTTTACAATGTCTTTCATTTGGGTCTCCTATAAAAAAGGAGCGGTGTGAACCGCCCCTATCAGTATTTGATGATATAGCGCATGGTCAGTGCCGGAGGCTGAACCGTTGTGCTGTTGCCATAGATTGCACTGGACGAGGAAGCATCCAAAGTTACCCTGTTGCTATGATTCCCTGTGCTTCCTGTTGTGATAGCTTGGTCTGTAGACGAAACACTTTCCTGCGTAAACGCACCACTCCTGCCGACAATTGCAGAACCACTACTCGTGCCAAACGGACGAACACTAAAAGTACCCGTGATATTGGGCAGACCAGCGGCCTTCACAGTACCACTTGTTGCGTTGCCCTGAATAAACTTATCAGCAAGGTCAGGCAAGTTGAAAGTGGTCGAACCGTCTCCGCTTCCATAGGTGTCGCCAATCACTGCATAAAGATCAGCATACGTTGTCCTGCTGACGGCGGAACCATCACAGAGTAACCACCCAGCAGGGCTTGTGCTTCCTGCGAACGCCATCACTGCGCCCACAACGCCGAACTGAGCCGCAGATGCCGCAGATGCCGCCGCCGCCACCTCGGAATTATATGCCGCCGTCGCACTGTTCCCCGCATTGGTCGCAGCCGTCCCTGCCGTGGTAGAATAATTCTCCGCCAGTGTCGCCGATGCGCTTGCGTTCCCTGCATAGGTGCTGGCGTTTCCTTCGCTGGCCGCCGCATTGAGTGCAGACGTGTTGGCATTCCCCGCATAAGTCTGTGCATTGGTTGCCGCCGCTTCTGCGTCATCCTTCCAATCTTCGAAGTCGTCACTCAAGTCCCGCATCTGTTCCAGTATGTTATACGCTTCGATGCTGTCATAAGTGCCACTCAGTTTTACGCTTGTGTCAGCCATTGTGCGCCACCTCCTCAACGATAAACGGGCGGTTCATTACCTCGTCCCCGTCCTGTGTCATAACGATAGTTCCGATACCCTTCGACAGGTTCATATTGTTGCTGTACACCCGCACATATTTATCCAGGAACAGCGAACAAGTGAAACTCACACTGTCGCCTCCCACGGTCGCCGTGCAGGTATACGTGGCATCCGCATCCCACGGTTCAACCGCCATCAGCAGGTTGAATATATCGCCCTTTGTGCAGGTGATACCGTTGTTGTCTATCCTTATCATCCTGCCGCCTCCTTATGCCGTCCGCAACCAGCGTGCAACCGCTTTGGAGGGCTGTATTAAACTCATCGCCGTACCGCTTCCAGCTTTGCCGATGGTCACGGTATGGCTGTGGTTGGAAGACGTACTGATGTCATGGGTATGGGCGCCGGCGGAGTTGGTTGTCGCTGTCAGATTGGTCGCCTGACCAATAGCAAAATGCCCGCTATGATCATCATCATTGCCGCCCTTAACAGTATGTGTATGGGCGCCGGCAGTACTCGCAGTATGGCTGTGGGCGCCGTTGCTCGATACGGCTGCGCTGTGGTTGTGCTGCGGCATTTCAGCGGTGGTAATCTTATGGGTCTTTTCACCATAATTGCTTCCCACGGTGTAGTCCCCGCCGCCGGCGATCAGGACGCGCCCGTCGGTAATACGTTGCCATGTCGTGCCTGTCCACGCCACGTTAGGGTCGAACAGCGCATCCGTGGTCTCATAATACGTACCGACAGGATAAATGATATCAATGAGTTGTTTAACGCTCCGCTCCGTGACGGTAACGTCGCCAGTCATACCGTTGACGGATGTAACACCGAGGTCAATGGTAGCTTCTCCGCCAACCGGCGCGACGCCGTTCACTGTTTCCACCAAATGAGTACCGTCGAACATCGCATCGATGATATCGGCGTTGTCGTTCAGCACCTCGATGTCAGCCACGGCATCATAGTCAGGCTTGTTTAACCCCAGATAAGTTGTGTTTTTAATAGCCATTTGCTCACCCCTTATTCATTTTCTCTTAAATCATTCCAGATACCGTTGCCGCTATCATAATGCACCGACCAGTTGCCTGCCTGCTTTGCCGTTCCCCATGTCTTGTACAGGAACTTATACTCGATGGCAAGGTGGGCGGGTTTTACTTCTTCCAGCGCTTTCTGCAGCGCGTTCAGGTCAGGAGGCACGCCGATGGGCGATATGAACGTGACGCGGATTTTACCACCCACAAACTCCAGCTTGATGGTGGCATCTCTCCACGTATTGCACACGGCCTGCATGGTTTCCAGTGTACATTTGCTGGCGCCCTGCCATTTTGCTTCCAGCTGGCTCCTGCGCTGGTCAAGTGTCTGACCGCCGGGCAGGACGATGGCCGCTTCCTTCTCATACTCCCGCAGCCGTGTTTCGCTGCAGGTATCGAAAAAGTAGTCGTTCCAGATGATGTCCACATATGCACTGATTTCACTCAGCGCCATGCCCGCCGCATCAAACAGGTTATTCAGCCACGGGTCTGTCCGGTACAGCTTATTAATCAGGCTTAACAGGTAATCCTTCAGCGACGTCTTGACGATAAAGTCGCCGCTCATGATGGTAATGGTCTTATCACCGTCACGGGTCAGCGCAAGGTCGTACTGGTACGTCCCTTCCGGCAGGGTAACATCAAAATCTACATTGATATATACCCGCTGGGAAATAGCACACGGATATGCCGTACCGTTGACAGTGAACACAGCCCTGTCCGTGTCCCGCAGGTAGTAGTTGCTGGAGAACACCGACAGCTTCAGGTTGCTGTCGCTGGACGTTACGATTGTATTATCACTATTCAGCCGCATGGATGGTCACCGTCCCCAGAATCGCCACACTCTTCTCCGGAATTGCTACCCGTGTAGCGCTTCCGTTGAGTTCCAGATCCAGATAATCGTTCACGCCGTCAATGTCCAGAAGTATGTCGCCGACTTTGGCAATCGATACATAATTCGTCTGAAATGCTATGCTTGCGAGGTATTCCGTAACCTTCTCTTCAAACTCTTCCCGGATGATGGTTTCGTCGCCGTCATAATCTAGCGTGGTTTCAATGTCGATTTCCAGCGCCGTCGCCGCTGTTACCGTGCAATATGCGCCAACCGGAGCCTGCCCTTCGCCGCTTCCTGCGATTTCCGGGTCGATATATTCCTGGCACCGTGCCACTGTCTCAGCAGAGGGAACCTGTTTATCACTGTCGATAATTACCACCTGCACCGTGTTGTCGCCAGCCCATAAGCCGAACACTTTGGCATCTCCCACGCCGGATACTTCTTTCGCCCAGCGTTTGTAGTGGTAAACATTGCCGGACGTAGCCGGTTCCTGCAGCGCTTCGTAATATCTGTCCCGGAGCGCGTCGTCATCTTCTGCATCATAGCCATCTACAGCGGGGTTCTCGTTGGTGACTTCCGCAATACCCGTAATGGTCACCGGCATCTCGGTAATGGTATTCGCTGCCACGTTACCAGCTGCGCCCGCTACCACTGCCCGGATGGCAATAGTATCGTTCGCCTCCACTGCCTTTGTTTCGATAGCCTCGAACCTGATATCGTTCGCGGTTGCGAACAAATCGCCTTCCCGGATTGTGCCTTCGCCGGTCACGATCTTGAGGACTGCAACCGATTTGTTAGCCGCTTTCCGTGTCAGACCTTTGCGCTGGAACACGAACCGCTCAAGGTTGTTGCCGGTCATATTGTCCACATCCAGCTGGGCTTCTACGTCAAACACCTTATCCCACAGGCGTTTCAGCCCATAAGCGAACGCCCGCAGGATGTCCCACACGGGGAACCCTTCACTCTTCTGATAATTATCGCTGATGTTCTCCAATAACTCCGCATGGATCTCATCAACATTTTTTTCATTACTCACTGATTCGTACCTCCTCTCCGGTATCCGTTGTCAGGGTAAAAGAGAATGTACCCTTGTCAAACTGCCAGTCCGTGACCGAAGCCACGCAGGGGCATTTTGTCATAATTCCGTCGGTGATCCGGCGCATAATTTCGGAAACCTGATAGCCACGGGGGAGCCGCCAGCCCACCAGGTCGCTGAAATCACAGCCAAACTCATCGGTGTAAATCACATATCTGTCCTTTTCCGTCCGGATGAACAGTTCCACCCATTGCTTGATGGCGTCAATCTTGGACGGTATCACGTTCGTTCCGGCAGATATTACAAAAGTATTCGTGTCATAATCGAACTTCAGCGACTTACCCAGCGTGGTCAGATCCAGCGCCTGCGTCGTCGCTTCAACGCTCGTATATGTGATATTGGATAAATCTATATCCGATGGAAACATCAGCTCACCCCCTAACCTAATGACGGGTTATGTCCTTCTGGTTGCCGGAGGACATCCACAACAAAATAGTGCTGGCCGCTTTCATCCGGCACGACCATAACAAGGTCGCCAACCTTCCAGACTTCATCCAGGTGTACCCTGCCGTTACATTCGATATCGCCGGATGCGGAATAGTTCCCGCCGCCATGCTCACAGCTTACGGAAATTTTCCCGCTCTGTTCCTGATCCGCAATGTAGTCCCGGAAGGTGGTCTCACGTTCCAGTATCTGGTTGCAGATATAGATCTGATTCGCCTGCAGCATAAACTTGCCGGACTGAATGGATATGATGACCGGTTCCAGACTTTCCACCTTGCCGATGCAGGCGCCCAGAGGTTTCGGATTGTTCCTGGCTTTAAATTCGCCAGCGAGTTTATATTCCCAATTCTCTGCCATCCTACACCTCCAGATCCAGCTTCATGGTATGTTTGTTACCGCTAAAGTTGTGAGTACAGTTCTTTACCAGATAAGCGCCGGTCAGGTTGATTTCCGGCTGGTCAAACATCAGCATCCTGCCGGAGCGTACCGCATCGGAACCCAGCAACGTAACACTGAACGAACGCTTGACGCTGTTCAGGTCCAGGAGTTTGTTGGCGGCAATCTCCGCCGCCTGACTCATTTCCTTGTCGTCCACCTTCTCAATTTTGGTGATTTGCCCAAACTTTGCCACGGATGAGCCGTCCGACTTTTCCGCCACAATCTGCTTGTTCTTTTCGGAACTGGATACGATAACCACCCTGTTCGCCATCTCTTCGATGGAATAACTGCTGGAGAAATCGCCAACGATGTTGACAGCTTCCGCCTGCACATATAAGTCCCGGTACCGTTCGATATACAGGGCAGTGTCCCGTACTTCCATGCGGTAATGGACTTTCTGTTCCGCCTCTGCCATCTTCAGCAGGTCTTTGATGATGTCGCTGATGGGGTTGCCTTCGTAAATCTTGTTTACCTTCGTGGGAATGTCGCAGATGTTACCAACCGGCACGGCATTCTCTTCGCACAGTCTCCGAATGGCGTCCGAAGTGCTGATATCATTGTTGAACTGTATCTGCGCTTCAGACTTATTCAGATAGTAAGCGTAATCATATGCTTTGTAGTCGTACTCTGTCAGCGAGTTCCTGTTGTAGCTTACGATCACGCCGGAGAACATCCTGGTGCTGTTATGGAAGAATACCACCTTTGTGCCTATCTCCAGCTCCTTGCCCCGGAAATTGGCGTCCAGCGGGTTGCTCATTAATTTAAACTTGAATTCCGCTCCGAGGCTGTCGATATTGTCAGACAGGGAATAGTTGCCGGTGTAGGAAGTGATATCTGCCGTGCCGCTTTCATTAGCCGCATATAACCCAATCATGATATCAGCATCCCTTCTCTGGTCGGGTTCCGGTATTCCGTAAATGTTACACTGTAGTGATAATCTTTTGCGTTATCAATGTAGTAGTCAAAGTTATCCACAGTACACGTCATAGACAGATAATCAGAACCGTTGCTGTAAACGATGGACAACCGGAGCGGCGCATAGGACAGCTGGGCGTTCCGCAGGTAAGCAATCACCTGCTTGCCATCAGCACCCAGCGGATTACTCCACGAGTATTTGCTGGCATATGTCGGCGCAATGCTCTCCAGCGTTACTGTCCGAAGCCCCAGCGTTCCGATGATACGCAGGTCACCCAGCACGGAGCTGAACGTCTCATTATTTTGCGGGTTGCCCACCTTGGGAAGCTCTGCCGGAACTACCGGAAGGATTAACCTCCCGGCAGCGCCGTCAAGAATGATGTTAGCCTTGCCGGAAGGATTCACGGAGTTCAGTGTCTGTGCTATTGCCTTTAATAAACTGATACCCATAAGCCCCTCCTTACATATTAGCCAGCGCGGCCGTCAACCTCTCGGTGATGGCATTACCACACTGGTTGTAAAAGTCTTCGTTGCCGATGACGTTACCGGCCACGTTTAACGTGATGTTAATGTTCTGGCTTCTGCTGCCCACGGCCGCCGCACTCAGGTCATGCGGGATAATTTGCGAGCCACTGGGCAGGTTGATAAGTTCGCCGCCACGTTCGTTTACCCGCGTAAGGCCGCCGGAGAAGTATGGCGTCCCCATTGCGTTCCCCTGCGGCTTCTCTCCGCCGCCACCGCCAAAGGACGGGAAGGACGGGAACTTAATGTTGCTGATATAGTCCCACGCGGATTTTGCGGCCGCTTTGATTTTGTCAAAGTTTTTCCACACTGCAACCAGCAATGCTATCAAACCTGCAATGGCAACCGCCACCAATCCGATGGGATTCGCCAGCAGTACCGCATTGAACAGTCCCGCTGCCGTTGTTGCGCCACCCAGCACAGTCGTTACTGTGGAAACAAGACCGACTACTGTGGAAATGATATTAAATGCTGCGAACCCAGCAACCACTCCTGCAAGCACAGGAGTCAGTGTGTTCACCGTGTCGATTATTGAATCAAAGTTTTCAATCAGCCACAGGATACCGTTCGCCACCGTTTCAATGGCTCCGGGCAGCTTATCCGCAAACATCTGCGCCATCCGCTCAATCTGTGGCATGGCTGCTTCAAATTTGGCATACAGCTTATCCATAACCGGAAGCAGTGCGCCCTGCAGCTTCGGCAGGATGGAACCGAACACTCCCCACAGCTGCGCCTTCATAGGAATCAGCTTTTTGCCAATTTCCTCCAGCATATCGCCGTAAGCATTCATTGCCTGCTGCTGCCTGCCCATATCGGTCTGTGCAAGCGCCGCATTGACGCCGCCCACACGACTCTGCAGTATCTGGGCAATGGCAGCGGAGCGCTGGTTCGCGTCGCCGAATTTGATGGCATTCTGTTCCGCTTCCGTCAACTTAATGCCCATCCGTGACAATGCGTTGACGTTGCCGGAATATGCCTTGCCGATGGCATTAGCGACAGCAACGGCATCTTCCTGCGTGGCATTTAAACCTTTTTGTTTGGCAAGCAAGTCCAACATTCCGCCGGATAACTGTTTTATCTGGTCGTCTGTCATCTGGTACATTGCCAGCTGGCTCATACCGGACAGCGTAACCTCGTCGCCAATAACGCCAGCGTTCTGCAGTTCCCCAGCATAAGCCTTCAGCCCTGCTGTGGCTTTTTCAACCGCTCCGGCGCCGCGTTCCGTGATAGCCGTGACGTTTTTCAGCGTAGCTTCCAGCTGGGTCTCCGCCATCAGCTGAACCTTTGCCGCTTCCACGCTCTGGTCAGCCAGCTGTTTGATGCCTGCCACTGCCATGGCGTACCCTGCAGCCGCCAGCCCTGCGCCAAACTTCGCCGCGCTGACTGCCATGTTGTTCATTTTACTGCCGAAACTGTTTAAAGCATTGGCCGTGCGCCTTGCCTGTTTTTCCGCGTCAGACATCTTGCCGCTGCATTTTTGCATTGGAGCTGAGAAATTGTCCACCAGCGACATAAGTACGTTTATATTTTTACTGGCCATTAGCCGCCTTCATCTCCTCTCCTGTCAGCGACATTGACGCCAACATAAATATTTTTTCAGTGAATGTCAGACTCTGCAGCTCCCTGATGCTGTGTCCCTTCTCCAGGTAATAATGCATCATGTAAAGCTCATCATCTGACATTATGAGTTTTTTACTTCTTTAATCATATCCGCGAACCCATACAACCCCAGAATCTCATCGCCCAGGCTCTGGATCGCCAGGATATTATCGTCAAATACTGCCGGGACAACGTCATAGGGTTCAGCGACTTCATAAGCCTGCTGGAGTTTTTCGTCCCGGAAAAGTGGTACGCAGGTGTAAATTAAGCCTTTATAAATATCCAGCTGCTGGCTGATGGTCAATCCCGGTTTCATCTCATCCAGGAACCGCGCCACAGCATTCAGCGGCTGTTTAATGATGGTCACGCTCATGCCGATAGCAGGAACATCCACTTCCTTGGTCACCAGCTTCGTGCTGGCCTTCCTCGCAAGCAGGTCTTCCAATGTTGCCTTTTTCATTTTTACCCTCCGATTTCAAAAAAAAGACCCGAAGATGCGCTCTCCGGGTCTCATGTTGTTATGCATTGATGGTATCGATGTACCGGAAGCCGCCAGCCTTGAAGGGAACCTCTTCCTCTCCAACGGTCGCATTTTCAAACTTCATTAACGTAACCTCATCGAAGGTAACGTCGTAAATTTCAATGCGTTCGGAACCTTTGGCATCCGGATCCGCGACGGATCCAACCAGTTTGATGACCGGCATGGAACCGTTCAGCATCCCGGCACGTACCAGGTTGGGGAACTTGGTATCGATTTTGTGGCAGGTCATCGTGCCAGCCAGGGAATATCCCAGGTATCTGTGCTGCTGGCAGAGTTCGCCGTTGATGTCCACATCCTCATAGTTGAGGGTCGCCGTGATTTCAAAAGATTTTACGTTCGCGATCAGTTCGCTGTTCACCCACAGACGTCCGAAGGAACCGCGAATGATTTTGTTGTTAACTTCAGCCATATCTCAGTCCCTCCTTATTCCATAGTGATAACGAAGTGCAGGTCTTCGATGGCGTCCAGAATCTTCACCTGACCAGCCAGGTAGATGTAGGATTTGAAGGTCATCTTTTTAACTTCCGCTTCCGTCCAGTCAGCTGCAGCGGTCTTGCCAATGCTCAGCCATGCCTCGCGCTGGGCTTCAACGTCTACATAAGAGCAGTTGTCATATTCCGGGTCGAGGATTTCTTCCCGTGCCAGCTGCCGGAAGTAGCTGTTAACCGCGCTGATGAACAGGCACTGGTTGTCATAGCTGTTCTTGTACTTGCCGATGTAATAATCTTTGAAGGTGCTGTAGATATCCTGCAGGATGATGTTCATGGATTCCACGATGATAATCTTCTTCATATCAGCGGTATCCGATGCGGTCAGGGTGGTCAGCGTATTAACGCCACGGCCTACCTTAACCTTGTCCTCGTCAATCCACAGTACCAGGTTACCGGCGTCAACCTCGTCGTCGATAGTGTTGTCGGTGTCCACGAAACTCATATCAACGTCGTCGAGGTCTTCCAGTTCATAGTAAGTGATAGAACGATTCATCGGCAGGTTCGCCAGTACACTGGTCATACGCGGCAGGTACATTGCCATATCGATGTCAGTATCCGTATCGGCATCATGAACGGTAGCATTCCGCACATTGATAACGAATTTGCTGTCCGCCGTAGTTACGCCGGTAACGACTGCAATGTATTTTTTGCCGGGGCTGTTTGCATTCTTGGTAACAATGTAGTCAACCAAATCCTGCTGCATACCATCGTCACAAACACATACATAGTTATAACTCAGGTTCTCCAGGGCTGCCTGAATGTCCGCGAATTCCGCGTCGGTCGGCACCCATACAACGATGACTTTGTTCACGTTGCACAGCCAGCAGCGGCGGATGGCCGCCAGGTTGGCAGCGGTAAAGCCATCGGAAGGAACATCTGCGGCATACTTGTAAGTAGCATAGCCAGCCGATGCCCTCGTATCATCCAGAACGACTACACACGCCACACCGCGCTCGGAGCGGGTAATGGCAGTTACAGCTTTCTGGATAAAGGTGATATCAATGGAAGGCTGTCCCATATTATTCCTCCTCTAAAGTTAGTCCTTCGGTGGATTCCTCCACAAATTTTTCCGCATCCAGGAACTGTTCGCCCGCATATGAGCGATCCCAGTCCGTATACAGAGTGTCAATTAACGGTTTATCGCTATCGTAGTCAGGATCTGTAATCTCCTGCACGAGTACAGTGGAAAATGAGCAAATCAGAGCCTTGTCAGCCTTGCTTACCGTCGTAGTCAGGGAGTCAAGCGTTACGTGCATGACTGTATCCCCATTCTCATCGGTCAGCTTCAGCGGGTCTTTCAGGACTGTTACCAGCTGGTTTTTCATCTGCAACAGTTTCAGGAAGCCCTTGTAGTTGTCCTCCTCGAAGAAGTGCAGCACGATGTCGCTCTCTTCCTGCATCAGGTAGGCGGTCAGGTCGGTCGTTTCCACCCTGTCTACGTCAATGAAGTAGCTGGGGCGGTCGAATCCCTCGGTCAGGTCTCTGTCGTTGACCGGATACGTCGGAAAATTTGCTTCTATCAGCAAAGAGAGTGCCTTGATAATGTCGATTACGCTATACATTTTCAATACCTCCCTTTACCTAAAAAGTTTTGGGTGATCCAACGGTCAACAAAGTCTTCCGCCCGGCCTTCAAACCATCCGGCGAATCCGTTGGCCGCCTGCCCCATCGGATGACGGCCTTCCACCCTTTTGCCGGTGTCCCTGCCGTTCACAAACATCCGATGACCATGTTCTACCAGCCACGCATGAGGCGCTTTGTTATATACGCGCACCTGATGGTCGCCGGGCTGGAACTCGTAAGGCTTACCCTTGCCAATTCCTGCGAGCAGGTTGCCCGTTTTCTTCTTGGTGGCGCTCCGGGTCGTTTTTTTGGCGAATGTCCGCATCTGACCGGCGGCTGAACTCAGGAACCGGTCGAACTCTTTGGGGCTGTTTCGCAACCCTTCCAGAATCTGCCGGTTATATCCCGTAATCTGTGAGAAGTCAAACTGCATTACAGTCATATAACCACCTCGCAGAATATCTCCAGCCGTTCGTGGTCAAGAGACGGATCCATAATGTACAGGATGTTATACCGTACACCGTCAACCATTATCCACATATCCGGCGTAATGTCGTTGCGCCAGCGGGTAATCACCTTGTGGGTGGTTCTGCTCAGCGTCGTTTCGGCAGTCCGCCCGGACAGCAGGCTCCCGGTTTGCGGAAGCACTGCCGCCCAGACTGTGGCATAAGCCGTGTCAACTGTTGGGAACTGTCCCAGCGCGTCACGCTCATCCGACCGGACGTTATGATAAAACGTAACTCTGCGGTTCAACATAGTGGCAAGCCTGCCGGTTCTTCTCAGCATCTCACCACCACCTTACAGCAACGCCACAGAATGCTGTGAAAGTATCTGCAGCGTGGTAGGATTCACCTGCAGGGACGTTGTGGTCGCCTGCCGGAGTTCATACATATCAGCGCAGAGGGCCAGCACCGCCAGAGGGATGTCCTCGCACAAGTCCAGCTCTTCGTCTGTCAATCCGGTATAGCTCTTACAATAGCGTTTTGCTGCAGCCAAAATCATAGCAAGAAGGGAATCGTCAGCTGTGGTATCGATCCGCAGATAGTTTTTCACCATTGCCACGGTCAGGTCGCTGACAGTCACGGAGGTGTCATCCACGGGCGTGTCGTCAGCTGGCGTTTCCGCTGCCGGCGTTTCACTGCCCGGCTCTTCGTTGGTATTGGTGTCATCAACGATATTCTCGTTAACTTCATCAACTGCCATAACTATCACCCCTTCTTAACAGTTTTCTTTTTCGCAGTCGTCTTTTTCTTTGCCGACGCTTTTTTCACCGGCTCTTCCTTCGGCTCCGGTTTCGGTGCCGGCTCTTCAGCAGCCACGGCTTTGACATATCCGGCGCGCAGCAGGTCTTTCGCCATCGCACCGTCCAGCTCGATGGCCTGACCCTTTGCGGCGGATAAGTCTAAGCCCACGAAGCTGCAGAGCGCTTCGTACTTAGCCATAATTCACCTCATTACGCCGGATCAGATGCAGCCATGGTCAGGTAAGCAATAGCATCAGCGTCCAGAACCTTGGAGTCAGCTTCCACCCAGGCGGTCAGGCCGGTAGCGTGCTGGGTCGCAAATTTTTCGTTGAGTACCTGTACCTGTACTTCCGGAGTAATACGAACGCCCAGACCTTTGAAATCGCCGAAGACGATGGTTTTCTTGCTGGCAGCAATAGCATCCATGGCATCGGATTCATATACATGGTGGCCTAACAGGGTATAACCAAAACCGGCAGCAAAATCAGGAGCCAGGATATAACGGTTTTCCTGATCTTTCAGTTTGCGGATAGCGGTCAGGGTGCTGGTCTTCATGATCCAGCAAGCGTCAGCGTTGTCACGATACTTCTGGTTGACTTTCATTTGCAGGTTGATTAAGTCATCCGCCGTCAAGAAGGTTGCAGCGCCGGCAGCCTGGGAAGTGCCGCCAACCAGGGCGCCAGTCATATGACCGGAAGCGCCGGTACCAGCCAGCAATTCACCTTCGAGGAATTTGGCAACAGCTTCAGCAATCTTCTGGATAGCATAACCAACAACGTCGAAATCAGCGTTGTTGATCAGGCTGCGGGAAATCTTAACCAGGCAGCCAGCCAGGTTCTGCCCCAGGGATACGGTGGACATAACGCCGGAATGTTCGCCCAGGTCGGTGAATTCAGAAGCATAAGCCACGGTAATATGGTCGCTGGCTTCGCTGTATTTGGGGAATACCAGGGTGCCTTTTACCATGTACAGGTCAGCTTTCTGCAGAATGGGGCTGATGTTCTTAACAGCTTCCAGGATACGTTTGCTGATGGTCTTCGGTAATACAACGCCAGAGCTGCCATCAGCCAACTGGGTTTCGCCGGAACGGAGTTCTTCACTGCGGCCACGCAGGAAGTTTTCAAAAGCACGAACTTCTTTTTCTTCAACGGACATTTCCGGAACAGCCGGAGTTTCAAATTTTTCCATGTTGCGAGCCTCCTCTTTCGCTTTAATAGTTTTGTCGATAGCTTCAATTTCTGCCTTGCAAGCATCAAATATCTCGGTCTCTTCGGCAGTAAGAGAACGGGTTTCGGTTTCGGCAGCGGTAACGATGGCATTCATCTGCTCCATCAAATCCGCACGCTTCTCCATGAGTTCTTTCATGTTCTTTCCTCCTATTTGAGTTTGAAAAGTTCTAATTTTTTGCGGTACAAGTCCGCATTGATAAACTGAACTGGTTCCGGTGCTGGTTCCGGCTCCGGCTTCGGTTCCTCTGTCACTTCCAGAGGCTCGTCAGCCATACGGAACTCCAGCAGGGACGTCGAATCATCCCGCATTTCAATGCTTGTGGCAATGTATGCAGGCGTTACATCCAGAATGCTGACTTCCCGCAGGTCAATGCCGTTCAGTGTGCGGATCCTCATGCCGTCGTCTTCCGTCCAGGAATCTTCCAGGACTCTAAATCCGAACGACCAGCCCCGCAGCTGCCCAGAGCGTGCCTTGTCAATGACTTCGGTATCACTGACCAGCGCACGGGCGTGCAAACCGACCGCATCTTCCTGCAGATCCAGCACTCCATCAGCCTGGCTGCCCAGGTTACGAACGTGGTCAAACATTAAACCAACATTCGGATTGGCCTCTAATGCTCTCTGGAAAGTTCCGGCACGGACAATTTCAATGAAATCTCCGGCCACATCCCGCAGCACTCTGCTCTTACGTTCGACTACGTTGACGTAGCCTTCGATGACAGCAGAGCCATCAGATCTGATCTGAATTTTCATTCATGCCTACCTCCTTTCCCGAAGAGTTAGCGCCAGATTCGCCAACCTGAACACTGGCGCCGGTATTCACAGTGTAGATTTCCTTCGTTTCAGGGTAGTACAGGACATCACCCAGCCCCAGCTTCACAAAGTCGAGGTTCAGCGGTTCCATATTTTCCCTGGCGCGAATTTCATCTATCTGCAACCAGCCATTCTTGACTCCAATTTCATAGCCCTGATACCGTTCGAGGATGCTGGCTTTCAGCAGTTCGGACGTATCGGCCGCGAAATAGTAGTCCTTTTTCTCCCGTTCCAGGAGTAAAAACTTGTTAAGCGCCGCATTAAGCGCTGCCACAACCGGCAAAATAGCGGTTTTTACCGAGCGCAGGTACACTTCTGCGCCTGCATTATCGGAAAATAACCCGGATGACAGGCCGAAAGCGTTATAAACAAGGTCACTGTTAGCTTCCTTGCTCTGGTTCAGCTGATTATCCGTTGCTGTAGAGTTGATAGCCTCAAAAGACAGCCCCTGATTCAGCACCATGACGGAATCGGCATCATTCCCGGTTTCCGTAAGCCTTCGCCACGCCGTTTTCAGCCTTTCCAATGCTTCAGGCTCCAGCCTGCGCTCAGATTTCAAAAATCCACGCTTTGTACCACTGGATACCGCATTGTTTTCATATTTCAGGCTGTTATACATAGTGTTGAACAGCAGCGGGTACTGATGCAGCATTCCCAGACCGGTAACACCGTTGTTAGTGTTCCGTGTAACGCGCATCATTTCAAAATCGCGGTACTCCCTGCCATTCACCAGAATGCGGACGGCCTTGTGTATTGGGTCGTTGTTGGTGGTAACGGAAACATTCACGGAGTCCACATAGTAAAGCCCCTTGATTTTATTCCCCGCTTTCTCCACATATGCCCAGCCGGTGCCATCCAGCAACATATCGGATACCAGCGCACGCTTGAACTGCACCGCATCCAGCAGGTCACCGGTCTCCCGGTTCAGCAATTTCAAGCGGTAATCGTCCTCCATCTCCTCAACTCTGCCGTCGGTCTTCTGGTAGAGGCGCACCGGCAGGGTGGAAACAGTGGAAGCGATCCAGTCCACGCTGGCGGCCACGGCAGGGATGTTCAGCGCATCAGCTTTGGTAATAAAACTAGCGTTCCTGCGCTCCGCCGCCAATAAATCAGCCAGCGTCTCGCTCCTCGTCTCTTCTTTTTTGCGGAAGTAATCGAAAATTGACATATTTACCTCCTTTCCCGTCAATACTGGACAACCCAGTCCATATAGGTGTCCAGGATGACGTTCTGCTGCAAAAGATAAAGAGCATTGATAAGGGCGACAACCTCATCGACCTTACCGCTGCTCTTTTTCTTATTTACATACCTGTTCATATTCGTGTCGTACTGGCAACGGGCGTTCTGGAAGTTCGCCTCCAGCAGCTTATCCGGCTCATACAACACCTTGCCATTCTCTATGAGTTCGCTCAGCCATTTCGTGGGCGGATGCAGTACGCTGCTGTGCTGCCGGATCTCCACGGTAACATAGCCCGCCTCCTCGAATTTTTGGGCGGAACTGATGGCGTTATACCGGTCATATCCAATGCTGTGTATCTTTACGCCCAGATTCTTTTCCAAACTCAATACGTAGGACTCTATGATAGAATAATCAACTGTCCTATCGCCACAAGCCACACACCAACCGGCGTTTATCATGTCGGTATAGTTCAGCTTTTCAGCCCTGGACTTTTCCTCGATGCGGCCTTCCGGGATAAATGCCATTGTACGGAACATTACCCGCTCATTTTCAGCATCCCAGGCGCACATTGCCACGGAACAGTTATCATTCGACATGGATAAGTCCACGCCCAGATACACTTCCTTGCCACTCCAGTCGATTGGATCCGAACTGCGACAGGCCTGCAAATCGCTCACTGATATATATGACTCTGTGCCAACACCCGCATAGATGATATTGCAGTGTTTACAGAGGAAATTTTCCCGCCGGGACGCAACCTCTATCGCCTGATTACGCTTTTTCTTCAGGTCTTCCATGATTTCCGGGACGTCCAGCGCCAACGGGTTCGACTGTTCCAGGATGCTGTTGTCCGTCATCCAGTCCACCTTGTTATCAGGTTCGTATAACAATGCGAACAGCGTATCGTCATCGATTACGCCATCCAGCACCTGTTTCGCATAGCCACATTCATCCTCGAACGGGTTCTGAATGGTCGGATATTTGGTACTGATGACAAATCCCAGCTTATTAAGGATAGTTAACTGCCCGGAAGCCATGGCCTCAATGGCGTAGGGATTAGGTAAGGCGCCGGCTTCATCAACCAAAAAGACGTTGGGCAGTTTACCATCCAGCCTGCTGGTGCTGTAGTTCAGCGGGAAGTATTCACTGTCCGTCAAACTGCATTTTATGGAATCCCTCAGCACCTTAAACTTGAGCCGCCCGTTATATTCTCCGGAAAGCGCAGGCGAAACCTTGATAATATCCTGAATGGCCGTCTTGACTTCCCTGCTGAGGGCGCCATCCGGAGCCACGGAGTAAAACCTTGATAGCTTAGGTTCCAAAAAGAATAACAGCAAGAAGACGACGGCCACCAGGAAGGTCTTACCGTTTTTACGGCAGATCTCATATATCGCCCTCTCATAGCGGCGTTTTGCCGGATTATCCCGGTACACCGTGCAGAGAACTGCCACCAGCAGGAGCCACTGGAACCCGGACAGCGCATTCTTTACCGTCTGCCCGGCGGATAACCCCTTCGGCATAACAAAAAGACCCAGCAGACGTTCGATTTTGTCCACCCGGTCGGTATCAATCACATATTTCTTTATCTTATCATCGGCAATGCTTAGGAATTCCCGGCACTGCAGCTTCACGTATTTGGGAGCGTTAATCGTGCCGCTGCAGACGTCTTTTGCGTACTTATATGCCGGGTTTTTAAGCATTTAACACCTTTATCAGCGGGTCTTCCGCTTTTTTAGTGTTCGCCATCAGTGAACCAATCTTGCTGCGCGCTCCCGGACTCAGGCATAACTCCTTGCAGAATCTGCCGTACTGGTCAATATATGCTTTCCGGATGGCATTAACATCCTTATCGGTCAGCAGTTCCGGCTGTTTCCTGATTAAATCATCCAGCTGGTTAATCCGTGCGATCGTGATCGCCGCCAGCTTCACCGTCTCCCGGTCAGGTTCACCCAGGATATCCGCCGGAGCCAGCACAGAGCATAGCCACATATACGCCTTTGCCTCGTCCACGGTGAATTCCGCCGGTACGGTCTCATCGAATGCGCCGCCCTTCATCCTGTTTTCAATCTCCACCCTGATAGCCTTTTTCGCCTTGGTCAGATGTTCACGAGTTAATTTTGCGGAAGTAGTTGGTCTTGCCATCAGCTGACCACCTCCGGGATTAACACATCCAGCTCGTAACCGTTAATTACGTCCTTTGCGAACCGGTCAACGTATATCGTCTGGGACATTTCCGTCCGCCCCGGAACACTGGCAATCCTCTTCGGCTGCAGCAGGGTCTGGATGCTGTTGCCCACTCCCTGCCCGTTGCACCATGATGCAATAGCCTTCAGCCGTGTTACCACGTTCGCGGCAGCGGCCTCATAAGAATCCGTCCAGCTGTCAAGATATGTATTGTGTACCGCAACCGGCTGCGTCTCAAGGTCTTCATACGTGGCAGCATTGAAATCTTCCACAGTGATTTCCATTATCTCCACAGCCGTGGCATTATTGAACAGCACACTGAAATCATCATATCCGGTCGGCGGCTGGCCACTGATAAAACGATGGCTGCCATCTTCATATGTGATACCGGTCTTGACCAGCAGATGCACTTCTCCGACGATAGCCAGCTCCATGGCAGACGATACGCTGGAGCCGCCCAGCTGGTTAATCGCAGAGATTACTCCCGCAAAACTTAGCCCGGGGTCGGCAGCCGCTGCCAAAGTGTTAAGTTTTTCCAAAATCTCTGCTTTTGTGTACATAAAGTGTAACCTCGTTTAAGGAATAGTTTGTTGAAAAAGGGGAGCAGGTTGGTGTGGGCTTATTTCCCGTTTTCCGCCAAAATTTGACGGGGGGATTTCACCGCAAGGCGCCGCAGGGTCGGTACCAGCTCACTGTTCCCTTCAACCAAAGCGTGACAACTGCTGCAAAGAGTAATTAAGTTATCATCGTCCAGCCTCAGCTTGTCGTCCGTGTTCACCGGTATGATGTGATGGACTTCCAGGGTTCTGCTTGTCACCTTGCCATTCGATAAGCAAAGCTTACACAGATGCAAGTCACGTTCTTTAATCTCTTCACGTTTGCGCTGCCATGCCGCGGTATTTCGGAAAGACCCTGCCGGATCGGTGCGGGTATGGTAGCGTCTGGGTGCGGGCGGTTTACTGCACTGGCCGCGTGGATGCACCTTGCCACAACGACTGCAGGATATCAGCTGTGTCATAACAATAGAAAGAGGGCGCGGAAAGGGAGATCCACGCCCTGTTGAAAGGAGGTATTATGATGATAAAAGCCGCGGTAGGTTTGCGCCTTTGGTTCAACCTAATAGTAACATAAGGGTTTAGTACACTTCAATCTACTGTTGTCGCTCCGGCCACGGCCAGTGATCCGCAATAAACTGGAGGGCATTATTGTGAACCTTGTGGACGCCCTGCCATGAATAGTGGAGGCGGTAGGCTACCTCTTCCCAACGATACAGATGAATGTAGCGGAAGGTCAGGACGTTGCGCTGATTGTAGTCTTCAACCACAGTATCAATGCACCAGCGTATCTCCTGCAACTGCTTCTGCGCCAGACTGTAGTCGTCTTCAAACGACTTCTGCATATCGATGATGGTTGCCACGGCGTTCGCCATAGAATCCCCCCGTCCGCCCCCGCCCGGCGCGAGTGAATAAGATGCTGTGACCTTTTCTGCGCGGGAGCGTTGGCGTTCAATTTCTTCCAGCGTGGCGTCTCCCCGGCGGATATAGTAGCCGTATAATTTCAGCCACCTTTTTACCTCAGCCTTTTCCAATTTATGCAATCTCCTTAGAACCAGTGATTTGTCAGCATTCAATTTCCTTTACGTCAACAATGACAAAGTTATGAAACTCGATAATGTTCAGGCCGTTCGTGACGATTGTTTTTGCATCTTCCACGGAACCGGCCACGATGCGGTACTGTTTGTGGTACAGCACCTTGGTACGTTCGCTACCTAAAAATCCGACCTTAACAATGTATGTTTTCATTTCGCGTACTCCTTGCAAATCGCATTAACGATATCCCCGATCGTCATACTGCCCGTGGTCTGCACGACGATGGTGCGGTTGTCCATGGTCACCGCCCGGACATCCATACGGCCGGATACCGTGGCGGTCTGGCGGATGTCAACACAGCGAACGTGTTCACGGACGCGGACGCCCGGCAGGCTGGGCAGCGGGTAGTCGTACATTTTTTTGAAATTCTCTTCCAGCACATACATTATCTGTCACCCCGCCTTGCTATGAGTTCGTTATAAACGTCCTTGCGTAAGTCCCACCACCACAGGAAGTCGTCGCCCTCCATGGACAGTACCATGCCGTCGATATAGCTGAGGGCTTCCTTGAGAGTGTCCACTGACCAATGCTTCATGTCCTGCAGGAGAGCCTGCCTCAGCCGTTCCTTGTCATCCATGAGCCACCCTCCCATTCAAAGCACGGAACAGTTTCTTTTCTGCCCGCTTATTGATTTCGCCATCGTCGATGTGATACATCTGCCGCATCTGTTCCAGCATAACCTCGACGTCGGCAAACTCTTCCAGGAATGGTTCCGTTTCACCATAGCGGACGAGCTTGCTGGTCGCCTGTATCAGTTCCGCCAGCTCCTCCATCAGCATCATCAGCTGGTGTTCCTTTGGGTAAGCATTAATCACCTTGTTGCACTTGAGTTTGTTTTCTTTGTTTAGCATTCTTTTGTTTCTGCTCCTTAATGAATTTATTCCACGCCCGCCGTAGTTCCTCTGCGTTCCGCTTGCGTATCTCCTGCTCGGTCATGATTCACCACCTACGTCAACTTCCTGCCACAGTTTGGGCAATAATTCATGGGAATATCTATACTTTCCTCGGTTCTTAATTCGCCATCGTCATTCATGCCTTGCACCCAAAACGCCATAAAACAGTTGTCAGGATAAACCTCAACCTGCCCACGCCCACACTCTTTCATTAGGCATCGAGCCTGTTTCTTCCGTCCAAACCAAACCCTCTTTTGGTTGGTCATTCATTATCCAACCCTCACACTCTTTGGCATCGCCAAAATATCGGGTATCAATCATTACGAACTTTTCGTTATTCGGTTCTTGTTTTTCCTTATCCCAACCGCTGAAAATCAATGTTACCCAATAAGTACCATCCTTTGTAGGATTGCCGTCTTTGTCTATATAGTTCCACTTCATTTTGTTTACTCACTTTCCGTCTTGTCTAATTCTCCGTCAATTTTCGCCTTTACCATATCAACGCAATACTGTCCAAAACCTTGCGGATGTACTCGCCACCCTTTACTTTCATCAGTAACAACATCTTCAGACGTTAAATTTTTCATAACCTCTTTGCGGAAAAAATCCACATCTGTCGGCATACCAAATAAAGCAACTTGCATTATATGTAACGCAACAAAATCTGTAATGGTTTCACACATCTGCTCAATAGATTGCTTTTTGATGTATTCGTAAATTGTCATTCATTCCACCTCAATTCTGCACCTTAACCACCTGCGACCGAATTGCCAACAACCTTGCAATTTGCTCGTTGTTCATTTTGCGTATTACATCACCTTGTGTCATTTTGCCACCTCACTATGTGGTTGTTTTAACCACTCCAACATCGTATCGTATATGTTATTGTATCTGTCAGCACTTCCACCAAATCGTTCAGCAAAGAAATGTGCCTTTTCTTTCGTGGATAAACCGCAGAACCATTCTTCATTGGTCATCTGTGTGCTTCGTTGGTTTGGGCATGGCGAACCCAATGTGCAAATGTCAATATGCGACAACTTGCATTGATACTCGCATCCGTTATATTCATTTAGCATCGTGCTTCTCCTTCAGCCACTCATCCCACCAAATAACCGATTCACACCTTGTTGCACCATGCTCATTATGTTCTTTTATTGCATCGGTAACCATCTTTGCCATAAACTCCGACTTCTCTGTTGTTGGTAAACCATTAAACCACTCCTCATTGGTTATCGGTTTTTGCATCTCATTTTTCATTTCTTCCAGTTTGCCAATTATATTTTCCAGCGATTCCCCGTCAGCAAGCATTCCTGCTATCTCATCACGGATTTCATCCCAAGTTGTCATTCTGCCACCTCGCCCCCGTTACCATCCACAGCTTCCCTTGCTTTTATCATTGCCATTTTTCGCATAATGTTAATGCAATCTTCCACAAAAAGTGCTTTCGATATTTCCAATTCGCCAATCTTCTTTTTAGTAATTTCAAGCTCTACGGACAATTCGTCAAATGTCATTTCTCGTTTGTCTGTCATTCTGCCACCTCAATACCAATAATATCTTCTATCCATTTGGTTTATACGCATATTCCAATCTGCCATTTCTTCCACATAGGAATCTCGTTCTTCCATGCAGGATTCGTAGTTCTGTGCTGACGGATTTTTGCTCATCCATTCTCTCCAATAAGGCACTTGCCGTATCTTGCTGTTTTGTTTCCATGCCTTTATTTTCTGTCTTAATCGGTTCATGGTATCTCCACCTCACAACGCAACAACAGAACACCTATTTACCAATTTAACTATATCCTCTGCTTTTTCTGTAATCTCATTAGTTCCCTTATTGCCATTGACAATTAACACAGTTCTGTCTTTTTCCTGCACAATAGACATAACATAGTCAAAGTTGATATATGCTTCTTTTCCACTGTCCTTTGAATGCACTTTTAAAAACATCATTCCACCTCGTTTTGCAATTAAAACGGATGCGTTCTGTAATATGCTTTATCACAGTTCCGCTTTCTTTTTTTTATGTGTTTCTTACCCTCTACCCACATCAGCATATACGCCCCTCTTATCAGTTTAAATCCTGCGGTTAATTTGCCGACTTTTACTCTTATGAAGGAATCTCTATCTTGCATAACAAGTTCCTCCTGCCGAATTGCAAACACTTATCCTCATTTTCAATCCATCTATCAAGTTTGTTATTGTATTGCCCACCGCAAATCCTGTCCTTAACCTGTGGCCACACTCCGCTGGCCGTCCTGTTCCCGCTGTGGCAGTAGGCACTGCAGTTGAGGACTTGCCAAAACACCGCCATCATTATCATCAACTTTTTCATTTGTCGCCTCCCAACTTTTTCAATATCATCACCAGCTGGGTGCGGTAGGGTTTGAGTGCCACGGATTCCTTGCGGTACTCCGCTTCACTGCTCCACCCTTCATCCCCTACCCACGGCACCAGCTTATACTTAAACTTCTCATCAGGTTTTAACATCGTCCCCGTATTCCGTAACCATTGGAGGATGCCCGCCAGCTCCGGATCATAAACATCCGCCAGCATAAACAGCTCCAGCCACAGGTCGGAATCGGCAGGGCTGACGTTATAAAAAGTATCGGTATAAATCACATCTGTTATTTTGTTTAAAACGGATCCTCTTGAATTAGTTCGCATTTGTACACCTTATACTCGCTTTTATCATTGCGTAACCGCTTCGTTTCCTTTTCGTAGTACAGTGGAATAAACACATCCTGATTCCCGCCATCCCGGTCTTTTGCAATTTCGATGCAGTTGGTAGCTTCAAGAATTGTTTCCTTTGTTTTGCCGGAGAGATACAAACCGCTCAACCGTTTAAAGTCTTCATTCACTCTGTGTACGATAAAGGCATTATCAACTGCATTGGCAATATCAGCCGTCCCGGAAATGTCATCCAATCGCAGGAACCCATTCGGCTTACGCGGATGGGCGACAAAGATGATGTGAGTGTTGCTCCGGATCGCCAGCTCGTGCAGCTGCCATACAAACTCTTTTTGCGACTCCCACTTATCCCTGCCCAGATTGTTAATGTCCAGTGCCATCAGATTATCCATCACGATCAGGTCAATCTGTTTATCCTGGATAACCTGCTCAAGCTGGTCGATAACGCGGGCGCAGTCGTTGCCATATTGGTTATCGTAAAGCCAGAAATTATCTCCCAGCCATTCTGCAATGATTCGTTGGTTTTCCTTGGATACCACAAAATAGTTATCATATTGGGTTGCTTCGATGCAGGCCTTCCCGGCGATTTGCAAATTCATCCAGCGTAACAAGTTTTTATTCTTCATTTCGCCGGAGTACATCGCCACTTTATAACCGGCATCTACCACATTGGCGCACAGCTGGGTAAGTAATGTCGATTTAGAAGCGCCTCTGGAACCGGATACCACAGACACACCCGTTTTTTTCAGCCCGCGCATTTTCTTATCTATCCAATAAATGCCGGTCGGTATAAACTCTTCTTCCGGCTCTTCGATATTAAGAATGTCCATTGCATTAAGGAACGCAGCGCCGCCTTCCGGCATTGGTTCGGTATGCTTTACTTTGCCAGTGTTGAAATGACCATATAATGCATCGTCAGTATATTTTTGCTTTTCTTCATATGCATCCGGCTCAAACAGTTTCCGTACATCCTGCCACTTCTTATCCGCACAGGAATTGTGGAAACAATGGAAACCGATGGCACCATTGGCAGATACAAACAGGCAGGCATCCTTGCCCTTATGGTTATCATCAAAAGGACATTTATCCAGGATGTATTTGGTGGCGCTGCCAGCCTGCACCTTCTGGAACCCAATGCCATATTTACGCAGCCATTCATCCAAATCAAACTCTTTCGGATTATAGCTGTTATAGTGTTTCACTTCCGGTTCGTCCGGCATAATGGCATTCACAGCACGCAAATACTGAATCTTGGTTGCCTTAATCTCTTCCGGCAGATAAACTATCTCGCTCATCCGGTGCGGCCGTCCGCCCTCTGGATCATCCCTGCCCTTCATCGCCAATGTGCCATACAATTTACATACCCGCGCTGGGTTGTAATTGACGGTATCAATCTTTAAGGCACCGGTGCTGAACAGTGCATCCAGCACGTTCAGGAATTTTTTAATATCATCTTTTGCGCTGACATCTATTGCCACTCGGTACAGTAAGTGATAGCCATTGCCACTAAATCCCAGTATTGGGTCTTCAAAGCCATAACTTTTTAAGAAGCTGAACACTTCTCTGGCTTTCTGATAACCCAGTTCAATTTCATCATCGGTACTGCTGATACCCTTGGTGCGCTCCGGATCCAAATCGATTAACAGCCATTCATAGCCAACAATGTCGGCGTCCTTGGTTGCATCCTTCACGTTGCGGATAAATTGGTTCGCCTGTTTCCGGCTCCAGCAATCTTCCTTCAGCTGGTTCAGTAACAGGTAGACGTTCCCTTCCGCCACAGGAACACTATGCAGCTGCGCGATTAATGTATCCGCATCTTTGAAATATCCGCTGTAGTTTGTTTTCTCATCCAATATGACCCGCACTTCAAATATCTGTCCGGGAGCTTTCATTACGCTTATCGTTTTGCGTATTTCAGTTTCATTCAACCTTAGGTTTCCCACTGTGATTCTTGACCTCCCTTTTTGTATTCTTTTTCTTTAATAGGAAGAGAAGCATTTTCCGTGCCACCTACCTTGCCACTAACATTGCCAGCCCCCTGCCATTTATCGTAATGAACCACAGTAATCATCAGCCTATTGCCAATTCTATGGTTTGTCAGATACCCTGCCTCAATCTTTGACAGGTTGTGTAAACGTGTTCTTACATTGCGGTATGAACAGTGCAAGTCTTCTGCAATTTCTTTTGTCGTAGTCATAAAGGAACCTCTTGGTACGGTTACGCCGCTATCGTTTACGGTTTGCCACTCTGCCATCAATATGCAGTAAACAAACAAGTGGAAAGAAAGAGAATCTTTCATAACCTTGTTGTCTAAAATCCGCCTATCAAGTTTTATAAAATTCTGGCTGCCTTTCTCATTCATCAGACAACCTCTCCTTCAATTCCCGGTAAAGGATGTTACGGATCATCAGGCCGGTTGACAGCTGCGAACAGAAAATTAATTTCAGATCATATCGTGCCATCCATGCCAATATGGAAGCCGTCAACGCAGCCGGCGTAAACTTGCTACGGTAATGATGCCCCAGTATTTTCTCCCAGGTGGCATCCTCCACCAGCAAATAGATCTGGCAGCCATTATCCCTGGCTCTCTCAAATTCACGTTCAAACCGTTTGCGCTGGGAACCAAAACACATACACAGCTCATCCAGGGAAAATTTCCGCTCAATAACACACTGATCTGCCAGACTGTAATCGGTACCGTCCGGCAGAGTGCATTTGATGGAATAATCTCCACAGTTCAGCTTGATCCGTTCGTGAGGGAAGCCGACCGTTTCCATCCTCCGGTCAAATATTTTGGTAGGCTGCTCCCTGGTATCAACTAAAATGATGATAGTCTTGAGAGCAGCCTCCACTTCAAAATTATTCATTAGAACGGGCAATCACTATCGTCAATCGGCGGCAGGGACGGCACCTTCCTGTCCGGAACCGGAGTTTCAGTCAGGCGTTTATCTTTAGGGATACGGGCTTTGCCGGAGCGCACCAATTCGACAGCACAGAGCTGCGCCAGGTTGGTAACTTCGCCAATTTCGCCGTTATTCTTCTGGTACTCCCGGATGTTGAACAGACCGCCAACCTTCTTGCCCTTAAATTTGGATTCGTCCCAATCGAAATGGTAGCCGGGGTTAGAGTCTTCAATGGCAGCGATGACGGTCTTGAACCGGCGGGCAGTCCATTCGTCACGCTCAGTTCCGTCACCCTTTGCCACGTTCAGCAGGTAGTTGCAGCGCCATTTTTTGTCTTCACCGGACTGGTTTTTATAATCGTTGCGGTAAAAGCCTTTGTGTTCACCTTCCGCAATATCACAGCTGATTTTCACGTACTGGCCGTACTGGTTCTCACCGACTTCCGCGTTGAGGATTTCCAGCACATAAGCGCCACGGGGCAGGGTTTCAAAGTTTCCATAAGCTTTAGTAGATTCATAGTTGCCAAATTTTTTAATCATAATTTATTCTCCTTTTTAAAATGTTGGTCTTTCGCCATGTTCAAATCTTGCTTGCCTTGCAGCGGTATACGCTCTGACCGTTTTGGTTTCGTTTGCATCACACAGATAATTGCTGTCATCACCCAATAACGCAAAGCGTCCGGACTTTGTTATGCAGGGAAATGCACCAAAAAAGTCTCCGTCAACGGTGAAAAAGTTATATTTTGCCGGGTCGCCGTTATAACATTGCTTTTCCATGCTGTAGATTATGACATCAAATGTTTCGCCCTTTGGAATGTCGCCAACAACATAGATAGGTTTGTCCTCGGAAAAGCGCAAAATCTTTTCCCTGTCTGCGTCGGTCATATCGCCCTTTACTTCTATCCAGATTTCTTTACCGCCACGGCCTGCATGGTTGGTCACCTTAAAGTCCGGCAGATAATACAGGCCATCCATGTCGAACCCTTCCGGCTCATATTCCCATTCGGCATTCAGGTGATCCAACAGAATTGCCCACCTTGCCTCCAGCCGGCTGCGGAAACGGTAACCTTTGTAATAAGTTTCTATTGGTTTAATCCCGCTCATCCGTCAGCCTCCTTCTCAAACTCGTAATACTTCCGGATCGTGTCGTCCACCAGCTTTAAGTCGTTGGGGATTTGCGGTTCAAACATTTCCATCGGACTTTTTGCTGTGGTATATCCGTCGCTCTGGGTCGTGAACCAATGGCGCTGGCCGTCGGTTTCGCACAACAGCACGATGGAAAATAAGCCTTCCAGAGTCAGCTGGTTGTCCAGCATCTTGCCGGATGTCTTCGCTTTAATATGCCCGCTGTCATCCCGCTCGGTATGATGCAGGAAGTACACCACAGTATCCTTGCTGGTATATTTAATGACAGTTTGCACAAGGTTATAAAAGTTCAGGGCGCAGTCGGTAAACTTCTGGTAACCGGTTTCCTTCGCCCTGTCAAACAGGCTGAACGCCATGAGATACTGGCTATCATCAATGGCATAACATTTCAGTTTGTTGGACTTGAGGCTGGCCGTGATCCGCTCATAGTTCACGTTGTTCACCAGCATCATCTGTTTACGGAACGGCAATGGCTTGCTAGCCACGTTATAGATGCCAATCTCATCCGGGCTGAAGTTTCGCAAGCTGGCAGACTTTCCGCTGCCGGATGCGCCTAAAATTAAAACTGGAACGCCAATGATAATTACTCCCCTTCATATCGCCATACAAAACCGCCTACGGTCTTATATCTTTTACCCATACAGCATTCGCCAATGTGAGAAGCATTGATTCCTAATTTTACAGATGCTTCTTTTATGGATTCGTAACAGGCAACAAGTTTGTTATCCTTTGTAAATTGCATAACTCGTCTACACACCGCTTTACCATTTGCTCTGGCAAGTTCTTTCATTCTTTCGCTACGATAAAACCATTCAGCTGATTTAATCCTGCGAGCCATAACCGTGCCGTAATTCATATTCTCTTTTGCGGTACACCATTCCAGATTATCAACGCTGTTATTTGCTTTGTTTTCATCCTTATGGTTCACCTGTGGCAGGCCATCCGGATTCGGTATGTATGCTTCCGCAACCAATCTGTGAATTGACAACCTTCTGGAACCGGAATCGTTAAACAGTTCTACTGTGTGGTAACCGGTTTTCATAATGTTTGGTTTTAAAACCTTGTTTGTAAAAAGGCTGTAAACAGTACCGTCTTCATTGACGATATAGTTTTCATAACCTTTAACGGGAACTCCCATAATAACCTCCTATCTTAAATCCAACCCTTCTTTTTCTTTACATAATCTCTCCACGTACTGTCGTCTTCCGGTTCGTCATAATCAACCGCCCGGTACATCATCCAGCTGGAGCAATCGTAGCAGTTAGGACGGCCAGCACAGTAATCGCTGCCCCACAGCCCGGAGATATGCCACCGGCAGGTGTCGCACAGCGGGATGGCAGGGATATCGCTGGCGGGATTCGCCAGGTACTGTTCCACCAGCGTGGGCGTTTCGATTGTCAGCCCTGCCTTCCTGCGTTGCTCATACCACGCCATGATTTCGTCGTAGGTGCATAACATTGGTTATACTACCTCCCACGGTGCATACTTGGTCTGTAACGGACGATAATTCATGTCGCCATCACGTTCCGTTTTATTACATTTCGGACAAATCATTCCCGGAATCACATTTTTATGGAAATTGTCATCGTCATATCCTTTGCCTTTAACCTCTTCCCCGCAAAATGGACAGACATAAATTGCTGTGAAATCTCTTCTGTGTTGGTATAAAATCTGTTTAATTCGCATATTGTAACCTCCTAATCAATTTGCTATAATGGAGGCAGGAATATTTTGACTGCTAATCACCTATTCCTGCCGACCGTTCGCAACTTCCCTTGCGAGCGGTTTTTTATTTTGTCAACAGTTCCCACAGGCTCATAATGGCCGCGGTCACTACGCACCCGGCGAAAAAATCGCTGTGGTCAATTAAGTAAACCAGTTTCCTGCCGAACCAGTCCAGCGCCTTCACGGCCTCCCTGCTGTACGCCCACGCCATGCCATAGGCCATGCAGTAGGCGTTGTGGAATACGTTGTGTGGAGTCGGTTTGTAGTATTTCATTCCTTATCACCACCTTGTGCCAGCTCTTTCACTATCGCATACCCAATGTCAGCATAAATGTCTTTCATGGTATGCGTTCCGGGGATCCCGCTGGAGAATATCCTCAGGCACATATCCCGTAGCTGTTGCCGGTAGTTGTCACACGCCATCTGTTCAAGCTTTTTTGTTTCGCTATAGGTGTATTCTGCCTGTTCCTCATCGTCTTCATCCGGTTCCGGCTCATCCGTTTTGAACACTTCCGCCGGTTCCTCGTCTTTCGGATCAGGAGCAGGGGCTTCCGGTTTCGGTTTCAGTTTTGCCAGCGACTTTTTGTTGACAATCACATTTTTCAGAGGGTTCTGTTCCGCAAGGCAGGCTTGGATGTCGCCCTGCGTATAATCCAGCGCCTTCGCCAGCTTCTCCTGCGTTACCTTGCTGATAGACTTTCCGTGGTCAATGTTGGAAAGTGTTGACCAGTCAATGTCGCCAAAGTTAACCAGCCAGCTCCGGTTCTTACCCAGCTCCTCCAACTTCTTTTTGATAAACTCACTCAGATTCATTCTTTACCTCCTCATACGCCGGTGGCAGGAATCGCCACGCGATGACGTTGCTGTTCATACCGACCCGCCACTCGCCTTTCATGTAATAGCCCAGCACCAGATTCTTCTGTCCCCGCTTGTTTTGGGTACAACACAGCACCCTTTCCTCTTCTGGTGGGAGCGTTACGTCCACCGGCACCCATTCCCGGAGTGGGTCAGGTTCGCCCTTCATTTGCAACTGTTTCAGGCAGGTTGCTCCTTCCGCCGCCAATCCGTTCTTAACGTCCGCAGGAGCAATATACCCCTCCCGCATTGCTTGAACGTCCTTTTTGGCGCATTCGATGAGGCGCTGGAACCGCTTGTCACCGAAGCCAAAATCATCATGCAAGTATCTCATCAGCGCTAAAGTATTGGACTCTACCCCGTCCTCAAAACTATCCTGATAATTCTCTTTGGCGAACATTGCCAGCTGCAGTTCGAACTTTTCCTTGGTCATTTTGATTAACGACCGCCACTGATCTCTGTTCATCCGAAGATCACCAGCCCACCTACCATACCGATGACGCAGCCAATTACCCACGCAGCTGCAAAGCCTGCAGTGGTCTTAATCTCTTCCTGCGCCCTTGCATCCTGCCTTGCGTTCCTTACCATTGCGCTAATCGTCATTTTTACCTACCTCCGT